>WNFQ01005420.1_pt1 | contig 17352 bp, 19 predicted proteins | sample 5400171 | NCBI WGS metagenome assembly WNFQ01 (sample SAMN13153356, study PRJNA577476) | soil metagenome | isolation source: 20 cm soil under Madrone tree | place: USA:California | collected 2016-06-14 | reverse complement strand
GGGATCCCAAGCCCAATAACCCGGGGTCCAGATGTAACCGTCGCCTGGGCAAAGAGGCTGCTCATAGACTGGTAACGCTGGAGGGCCAAACTGAACGGAGATGCCCACAGCAACTTGGGCTCGGGATTGAGCCGGGATCGCCAATGATCCAACTGCGAGAAACAACGAACAAATCAAACGAGCGATACGCATGATTCTCACCTTTCTGGCCTTCGCTGGGCGTTCTTAGGTTATGAGAAGTGCGGCCGATTGCCAAGTCGGCTGCGCAGCAAACCCCGCAAGGACGGGCCAAGAGGTTTCAGCGGATCGAGGGTCGGCCACCCGCCGCCTCTAGAAAAACGATGAAACAACCAAATTACACCCGCTAGCGAACGTGTCTGAGCTCTGTTTCAACGCGCACGGTGCCAAGCAAAGCCACAATGAAGAGAATCCATGCGAATACCTTTAGCCATACTGGTGCCTGCTTTCGGAAGAGCAGGAAAATATTAAGAACGAGAGCAAGGGAGAGATAGAAACGGCCGCCAATCCCTACGGTGATCTCACATAAACCGATGAGTGTCCACAGGCGGGCACTGCTTGGAATCGGATCCAACAACCGTTTTGGAAGCCAGGAAAAAACCTCGACCGTGTCCGCGGGGGCCATGAGAAGAAGGCTCAGGACTGCCGTCCCTAGCGTGACCCTGAACCCTTCCCGCTTTTCCCCGTGTATCATTGCTTCTAGTTTGATTAACCGCGGTTAGCCACACTCACAATTGCGAGCGACACAAGCAAAGCCTTGCGTAATAGACTTCTCATGGATTGATCGACCCTGGTCAACGCCAGGCAAGGAGTATAGCGAGAAGGCTGACCCCCCTCGCAAAAAACGCTCGGGACAAGCAGGGCCCGCACCTACAAAGGGGCAAAGGAAAAGCCGAAGCAAGCTTCAGCGAGGAGAAGGCGGCAGCAAGGCTGCTGCACTCCAAAAAAGAGCCGGCTGGAAGCCGGCGCTACGAAATGTGCCGCGCCTCCGGCGCTTGGCATTGCATTTTAACCAGAAGCAGATCCCTCGCTTCGCTCGGGATGACAGTCAGCAAGATTTTTCAACAACCTGTTAAAGGAAGAGGAAAATGCATTTTTCTCCTGCCTTATGGCCGTTAGGATTTTCTTTGATTTGTGATCACGACGGCGGGCGAGGCGAGAAGGGGGCGGAGCTCGCCGGCGGCGAGCGCTTCCAGGGCGCGCAGGCGGACTTCGAGCTCGGCAGAAGTCAAGCGGCGCAGGCGATAGAGGGTGCGCAGAAAATCTTCGGCGGCCGTTTCTCCCTTCTGCGTGTTGCACTCGACGCAAAAGGAGACGAGATTGCGGTAGGAATTGCTGCCTCCGCGGGCCCGCGGGACAACATGGTCGAGCACTCGCCCACGAGCGACGAAGCGCCGCAGGCAATAAAAGCACAGGCCGCGCTCGCGTGCATGAATGGCCTCCCGTCGGCTGCTGACCTGCAAGAAATCCAACTCCTCGAGGTTGCGGCTGCTTCGTCGCTGGGCGAGGCAAGAGGACGCTGCGCCCTCGTGTGGTGTGGCGTGTACCTCGTCAGGTAACAAGACTTCGACCAGGTGGCCAGCCTGGCTGCGGTCCACCACGCGCAGGGCGCCCTTGGCAGCGAGGCTGCGCACGGCGTGGCGAGCGGGCCGGTCCGAAAGGCGAACGCTAGGGGCGAGCCAGACGATCGAAAAACGGAGCTGGCGCTTGCCTTCGAGGCGGCTATGCCGCAGGAGGTGGGCGTAGACCGCGCGCTCGGTAAAATTGAGGCCCAGGCGGGCCACGAGAACATCTTCGAGTTGTTTCCAGACGAGTTCAGCGTTGGGTTCTTTGTTTTTCATGGTTAGGATCCAAAGAAGAGTTGACAGTCCACAGCAAAGGAGAAAGGCGAAGACTTAACACAGAGAACACAGAGGCCGAGGCACTGAGAGCTGAGAGCCGACAGCCAACCGAGAAAGAAAAGACAAGGGCTTAACGCATGGAGCACAGAGAACGTGGAGACCGAGCCACAGAGAGGGACGTAGAAGTGAGAAACGCCGGCCCTTCGGGCAATGTGAGGGATAAAGCGCCAGCGCCGGAGGCTTGGCACATTTCGTAGCGCCGGCTTCCAGCCAGCCCACGGGAGCTTAAAGATCGCAGCTAGGCGAGAGCCGGGCTGAAGCCCGGCCTCTACAAGGGAAATGATGGCGTTACAATCGGCAATTACACTGCGCCAGTACTAGTTATATACGTAAAATGAGTATTAAACATTCCTCTTGCTTTTCTGTTTACTCAGATTTACCTTAGCTCCCCGCGCATCACGGGCCCGACCTGCGATTGCTTTTGCGAACATTCGATCGTTCTTGCGAAGGGAGGAAAAAGGGCCATGGTCATGAAATCCGGAGAGCGTTGGCATTGCATCGATCCAGCGTGTGGCTGCATTGTCCTGGTGGAATCCAACGGCGAAATCGAGGGACAAAATCCACGATGCGCCTGCGGCAGCGTCATGAAAAAGGATTATTCCTCGCCCGTCTTTCGCTACCTTGACTTCCTAAAATTCCCGGAGCCGGAGCTGGCTCGCTGGGACACTCCCGAGGAGTGACCCATGCGCCGCCAGGTCATCCATCATCCTTTGGGTGTGCGTCCTGCGAAATCACTGGCAATTCGCGCCGGGCTGGTGCGCACTTTCGGCAGCCTTGCTGGATTCGTCGTTGTTACATTTTTTCTGATCAAACCGCAGAGGAGATCCCGAACGGCGAGCCCTGTCCGCTCTCTCGATTCCGCTCATCCCGCGACGCGGCCAATCGTCAAGCCGGTTGCCCGTGCCGCATACCAGGATAATTCCCGGAACAATTTGACGTATTAATTAACGCTTCTACGTCGATCATTCCCGCATTCGGCCGTAAATGTGATCGGTGACTCAGGCGCGTGGAATGGCCGGAAAGTAACGCTCTTCCAGGATGATGCGATGATGTATCTGGTGGCCCGCGGTAATAAAAGCCAGCGCCCGCACGGTCACCTCCTTCTTATTCGCCTCGCCGCGCCGCGGCCAGACATCTTCTTTGAATGAACGAAACAGGCTGATGCTCGCGCTGCGTACGGCACCAAACTCCTCGGCAAGATCGGCGAGTGTCCGGTTCGGTATCCGTGACGTGTCCGAGAACTTCCTTGACCGTCCATTTTCCCGGAGCATACCGGAAGCTGCCGTCCCGCTCGCTTCGCCCCGCGAACAACTGCAGCATTTGCAAACGTTGCGATTCCAAAACGCTCAATACGTCGGACCCGGGGACCTTTGAGATGTAGTTCGCATAGTATTCCGCGTATTCGGTCGCTTCGGGTCTCTTCATGGTGGACTTTCTCCTGGAAACGGGATTATACAGCGAATCTTTGCTTTTGGTTTTGCGGCCCTTATTGCAAGATAGCGCCTGCCTATGAGCACATCCAATCGCAAGACCATGCGCGTGGCTTTTCAGGGCGAAGCCGGCGCGTTCAGCGAAGAAGCCGCCATCCAACTTCTCGGCGGCGCCATTACCACGGTGCCAAGGGCGACGTTTGAGGCCGCCTTCACGGCCATCGCTGAGGGCGCGGCTGACGCGCTCCTCGCACCTGTGGAGAATTCTTTGGCGGGCTCGGTCGTGCGTGTGTTCGATCTGCTGATGGAAAGCCGGCTTACGATTGTCGCGGAGACAATTCTGCCAATCGAGATGCAGCTCATCGCGGCTCCGGGGGCGTCACTTGCGGATATCCGTTCCGTGGCGTCCCATCCCATGGCCCTGGCGCAGTGCGAGCGTTTTTTCGCCGCTCACCCTGAATGGAAGCGCGTTCCGGCGGAAGACACCGCAGGCAGCGTGCGCGAAGCACTATCTCGCCGTGACAAATCCTGCGCCGCCATCGCCGGACGCCGCGCCGCTGAACACTATCGCGGCGTGATTCTTGCCGAGAGCATCCAGGACAACGCTGAGAATTTCACGCGCTTCGTTCTCCTGCTTCCGGAGAACGAAGCCGCGTCGTGGATTTCTCCCGATGCCCGCAAAGTTTCCCTAGCTATGCGGCTTGCCCACCGGCCCGGTGCGCTGCTGGCTTCACTTGAGCCCTTCGCGAAGCACGGCGTAAACCTGCTCAAGATCGAAAGCCGTCCAATCCATGGCCGCCCCTGGGAGTATCAGTTTTTCATCGATGTCGAGGCAAGCGATGTCGCCCGGCTCGACCAAGCCCTCGCCGAAGTCCGCACCGCCACCAGCGAACTCCGCGTCCTCGGCCGCTATGTTGCGGCGTCCCGCTAATCGTCAGGCACAAGATCATTTCTGAGCTGCACCAAAAGGAAAAGGTCGGCAATTTCGCCGACCTCCTTTTCGTTGCCTCGCTATTTCTTTGCGCGGTTACTTCATTCTTTAGCAGTAGCTGCACTCGGGATCGCCCATTCCTCCGGTCATGCCGTCCTTCATCCGGCGCAGACGCCGTCCCAGCCGCTCGGCCAGTTGCTGTCGGGCACGCCACAACCGCGCCTTCAAGGTGTTTTCCGTGACGCCGAGCTTCTTGGCTGCTTCGCCTGTCGAATAGCCCTGCACTTCGCGCAGGACAAAGGCCGTCCGCAGCAGCGGCGAAAGCTCGTCCAGATTCTCGCTGATCATTTCGCGAATCTCCGTGCTCGCAAAAACCTGCTCCGGGGTCGGCCCATCATCGGCGAACCGCTCCGAAGCCGGCAGCTCCTCCTCGCGCGGGGTTTCGTCCAGCGAAACCGCCGGACGCGCCTTCGCGCTGCGCCGCCGCATCAGCGCTGCGTTGATCACGATGCGCGTCAGCCACGTCGAGAACTGCGACCGCCCTTCAAAGCGCTTTAGATTGCGATACGCCGAGAGCAGCCCGTCCTGCAGGGCGTCTTCCGCGTCTTCCGTGTTCCCCAGCACCCGCAAAGCCGTCTGAAACAGCGGCCGATGATAACGGCGGAAGAGCGCCTCCACCGCCTGCTCGTCGCCTCGCTGTCCGGCGCGGATCAACTTCTCTTCGTTCAGTTGTATTCCCACTACCGCTTGCGTTGCCATCGTTCCCCCCTATGAATCAAACTCTTGCGCGGCCCATGGACGCGGAAATCTTTTCTCTCAGTGAACCGGCACACCGCCCGCCGGCGCTTTCGGCTTTCTCATCAGCAGCAAAATCGGAATCACCGCGAAGAAAACCACGCCGAGCATTTTGAAATTGTCGATGAACGCCAGCATCACCGCTTGCCGCTGGATCGTGCCGTAAATCATTCCGTGCGCCTGCGCGCTGGCGTGGGCTGCCGTCGAACCCGCCGCGATCAGTTTCGTTTGCGTCCCGTTCAGCATGTTGTGATACGCCGCGCTGAAATCATTGACCCGCTCCATCAGCCGCGATTGATGAAACTGGGCGCGCCGGTCCAGCATCGTCGTCACCGTCGCAATCCCCACGCTCGCGCCGACGTTTCGAGCCAGGTTGATGATTCCCGTGCCCATGTTGGTTTTTTCTTTCGGTACGTATGCGAACGCCGACACGTTGATCGGAATGAACAGAAATGCCAGCCCGAAACTTTGCAGCATGCGCGCCCGCACCGCGTGCCCGTAATCCAATCCCAAATCCCACCCCGCCATCACGAACAGCGCCGACGCCGACACGATGCAACCAAACGTGACCAGAATCCGCGTGTCTACCCTCGACACCAGGATTCCGACCACCGGCATCATGCACATGATCACCGCTCCGCCCGGCGACAGCGCCATTCCCGCCAGTTGCGCCGTATAGCCGAGCAGTTGCTGCAAGAGTTGCGGGATCAGCACCGTGCTCGAATACAGCACAAATCCGAGAAAGAACATCGCCATCGTTGAGATCGCAAAGTTGCGATCCTTCAACATCCTCAAGTCGACCACCGGTTCCTTCTCGCGCAATTCCCACAGAATTCCCGCGATCAGACCAAAAACCATCAGCACGAAAAACACGCGGATGAAGTTCGACGACAGCCAGTCTTCACGCTGCCCCTTGTCCAGAATGATCTGCATGCTCCCCAGACCCAGGCTGATCAAGCCGATTCCGATGTAGTCGATGCGGAATCCCGCCTTCACATTCGCTTTTTTCATGTGTGGCGGATCGCTTACCAGAAAGCTCGTCAGGATCAGCGAAAGAATTCCCACCGGCACGTTGATGTAAAAAATCCATCTCCACGAAAAATTGTCGGTAATCCACCCGCCGAGCCATGGCCCAATCGTTGGCGCCACAACCACCGCGAGCCCGTACACGGCAAACGCCATGCCACGCTTCTCCAGCGAAAACGTGTCGTTCAGGATCGCTTGCTCGCTCGGCTGCAACCCGCCGCCGCCTATGCCCTGCAAAATCCGAAAAATCACTAGCACGCCCAGGCTCGGCGCAAGCCCGCACAAGAACGAACTCACGGTAAAGATCGCCACGCAGGTCATGTAGAACCGCTTCCGCCCGATCAGGCCGGAAAACCATCCCGAAAGCGGTAGCACGATCGCGTTCGAAACGAGATAGGAAGTCAGCACCCACGTGGATTCGTCCTGTCCCGCCGACAAGTTCCCCGCGATGTGCGGCAGCGCCACGTTCGCGATGGAGGTGTCCAGCACCTCCATGAACGTCGCCAGCGTCACCGTAATGGCGATCACCCAAGGGTTGATCGTCCCGTCCGGCATCCTCAGCTTGGCTAGTAGCCTGTGTCGCATCGCGCCTAATCTCTGCCTCTGTTGTTTCTACGTATGACCGCCGCAATCCCTATCCTTATTCCCCGTTAATTCGTGATCACCGTCGCGTCGACATTCATTCCCGGCCGCAGAACCGCTTTCTCGGAAGGAATAGGATCCAGCACGATCTTCACGGGGATGCGCTGCACCACTTTCACGTAATTTCCGGTGGCGTTTTCAGGCGGCAGCAGGCTCAGCACGGATCCCGTGGCGCCAGCAATCGAATCCACGCGCCCACTGAAAGTCTTTCCGTACGTGTCCACCTTCACTTCCGCCTTCTGCCCGGGCTTCATGTTTTTCAGTTGCGTCTCTTTGAAGTTCGCTGTTACCCACACGCTCTGCAGCGGCACAACTACTAATAGCCCTTGCCCAGCCTGCACGATCTGTCCGGGCTCCACTTGTTTGTGTGTCGCCACGCCATCGACCGGCGCGGTGATTTCCGTGTAGCTCAAGTTCAGTTCCGCCGCTTCCACGGCCGCTCGCGCCTGTTCCACCTTCGCGACCTTGGCTTGCGCGTCCGCGGCCCTCATGCTTACCTGTTTGACGTCCGCATGCGCTGCGGCCACTCCTGCACGCGCCTGCTCAACGCGCGCCTTCGCGGCATCCAGTTGCGCCTTGGTCACATCCACGTTGCGCTGCGCCTGCGCCAGTTTTTCTTGATCCGCCTTCAGCGCGCTCGCGGTCGCATCGGCGTTGGCCTTCGCGGCGTCATACTGTTGTTTCGAGATCTCACCCTTCTCCATTAGCGGCAAGTAGCGCGCCAGGTCTGCCTTAGCCAATTCGGCATTTGCGCGGCTCTTCTCTACGTTGGCTCGCGCCCACGCCAAATCCGCCGTCTGCGCTTGCTCGTAAGTGGTTTGTGCGCGCGCCAAGTCCGCCTGCGCGCCCAACAACTGCGCGTCCGCGCTAGAATTTCCGCTTGCTACGTTTTCGCGCGTGCGCGGCACGTCTACTCCGGCCGAACGCGCTTCACTTTCCGCCAGTGCCAGCGATGCCTTCGCCTGATCCAGCGCCGCCTGATAGTCGCGCGGATCGATCTTCACGAGCACTTGGCCGGCCTTCACGGCCTGGTTGTCATCAACTAGAACTTGCGCCACGCGCCCGTACACTTTCGAAGCCATCGGCGTGATGTGCCCATCCACCTGCGCGTCGTCCGTCGTCTCCCGGTTTCGGTAATAGGCAAAGAGCCCCACGATCGCCAACAGCACTACGGCTCCCCCGCCGAGAAGCAACTGCCTCACCTTCGGGTTCGCTAGCCCTTTCGGCGTCTCCTCCAGCGAAAGCTCTTCCGTGACGCGCGGCACTTTTGTCGCGTTCTCGAATCCAACTTCGATCTCAACGCTCATGATTCCCCCCGGGATTATTTCGCGTAAACTTTTTCCATTTGGCCCATCGACCGCGCCAGGTCCGCACGCGCTTGATTAAAGCGGTACAGCGCCGCAATCTGGTTGTCATTCGCACGGGACAGCGAATCCTGCGCCTGGATCACTTCGATGTTGTTCGCCACTCCGGCCTTGAACCGGTCTCGCGCCTGATCCACTTCTTCCTTCGAAAGCTGCACGCCCAGGTTCGCCACTTGCACTTCACTGCGCGCCGATTGCAGATTCAGCAGCGCGGTCTTTACGTCCAGGGCGATCTGGTTCCGCAGATCATCTTTCTGTTGCTCGAGTTTCCTGATTTCGAGGTCGGCACGAACAATCTCTGCGTGTATCCGCCCGCCGGTAAACAGCGGCATATTCACGCTGGCCTGGTAGGTGTACGTCGGCAGAGCCGTGTTTCCCGATGATCCAAAGTACGAGAAATCCCCGTCGAACCGCAGCGAGGGTAGGCGCGAATCCTGCGACGCTTTTTTCTGGTACTCCGCGGCCTTGATTTGCGCTGCGAGCGCTTTCCATTCCTGGCGCTCCGCCAGCGCATCATCGATGCTCGTCTCGACCTCCGGCTGCGGCGTCTCGAAGAAGCTCAGCGAATCCGCCAATTCGATGGCCTGCCGCGGATCCAGATTCAATAGACGGCTCAGCGCGAAGAGAGACGTTTCCCGGTCATTTTCCGCTTCGATCAGCCGCTGCTTTTCGTTTTGCAGCTCGACGTTGGCGCGCAGCGTGTCGATTCCCGTGCCCACACCCTCTTTCTGCAAATCCGCTGCCTGGTCATACAGCGCTTGCGCCAGGTTCACGCGCGATTGCGAAGCGTCAACATTGGCCATCGCGCGAAGCGTCCCGATGTACTGCGAAACCGCCAGCAGAATCACTTGCTCACGTGTCGAAAGGCTGTTTGCCTTACTCGATTTCAGAGTGTTCTGCGCCGCTTGATACCGGCGCCACAGCGTCAAGTCGAAAACCGGCATGCCGAAGCTTGGTCCCGCGGAAAACACTTGGTACGGCCCGAGCGTCTTCGGGAATCCCGGGAACGGCGTCCTGCCGCCGAACTGAGCAAGCAGGTTTACTTTCTGCGCCTCGTCCGAAATGTTTGCATTCGCTTGCGGGAGTAAATCCGATCGAGAAATATTTTTGTCTTGCTCGCTCTGTGCCGCCTGCAGAATCGCGATTTGCGCGGTGGTATTTTGTTTCAGCGCCAGCCCCACGGCTTGGTCCAGCGTCAGCCGCAGCACCTGCGCAGGCGCATTCCCCGGCAACGCGCTCTGCTTGTTTGTGGCTTGAGCGTGCGCCGCGCCCGACCCCAGGGTCAGACCGAAAAATAATGTGTAAAAAATGATGTGCGAGCGTTTGCGCTGTTCTCTTGCACCGGTGCTCGCGCCTTTCTTCTCGCTTGCCACGATTTCATGGACGACGGCTTGATTCAGACAGCCTTCCGCGAGCAACTGCCCGCCTTGCCGGTGAATTTCTTTCAGCAGCACTTTTCCGGCGGCATCGATAAAGCTCACACCGCACAGATTTACGAGGAACTTCTCGAGTGGTGACGCGGCATGCAGTTCCCGCCAGCACTGCTCCAGCGCCGCCACCCACGGCCCCGTCAGCTTGCCCTCGACGCTGAGAAAGACCTTCCCGCGCCTCTTTTCCGTTGTAATTCTTAGCATTGATCCCGCCCTGAGCGGATATAGCTGATGCATGATAGTCACCATCCGATGCAAAGATTCTATAATGTGCAATGTAAACAAAATAAACAGGTTAGTTGCAAATACCAGTTGCAAGGTTGTGGAATTTAGACCATATACGGGCATTATGCTAAATATGGTCAACAATAAAATGCCAATATACGAGCTGCTTGGTGGACCGTCGCATGTGCGAGACCTTACTTAGGTGGGCACTTCTTCGCGGTTCGGGTTTCGATCTTTGGGGCAGCAGTGCCGCAATATTGGGTTCGTCTGACTCTATCGGGAGGTCATTGGGGGATAGGCGGATCTTGCGAGGGTTTTGCTGATTCCCTGCGCGATGCTCGCCTACCGAAGTAACATCGATGATAGGCCCGGCCGGCCGCTCTAATTCCCCCGCTTCACCGCTATGGCCTGCAACTCGAAATGCCCGCCGCGTAGGAGAGATCCTGCCCCGATGAACTCCCGCGCAGGATAGTCCTTGGTCGTAAAGTAGCCCTTGTAAATGGGATTGAATTTCTCGAAGAGCGACAGGTCCGTGCAAGCAATCTGCACGTAAACCAGCTCGTCCATGGTCATTCCCGCTTGTGCCAGGACGTCCTTTTCGCCATCGAGCAGCAACTTGATCTCGTCCTCAATTTTCTCCGGAGGTTTTCCTGTCTTGGGATCCAACCCGATCCGCCCCGCCAGATACAACGTATTCCCCGCCAGGATCGCGTCGCTAAACGGCGCCTCCACAGGCCCGCCTGCCAACTTGATCACCTTTCTCGTTGCCTGAGGCGAGGGCTGCGAAAGCGCCCCGCGTACGGTAAAAACTCCCGCCACGGCCAGAACTACTACCAGAAAACCAATGCGCCGATTCATGCGTTCCTCCATTTGAATGACCGCTCAATCTGCCGCGCGAGTTTAGTACTCAATCCACTCCTCGGCAAGGATCACAAGCACGGCGCGAAACCGGATATCTGAGCGGAACAATCGCGGCTTCCGCAAGCAGCGCGTCCGGCGGTCAGGGAATTCCCCGTGCGAGCCGGATTGGCCCTTCAGACGTGTAGTAACCTACAAATCAGACATGGATCGAGAATCCTTCAATCATTGGCTGGCTTCCTATGGAAACGCATGGACCAGCCGTGACCCCGAGGCCGCCGCGTCGCTGTACGCAGACGATGCCACTTATCAGGTGACGTCCTTCGACGAACCCTTGCGTGGTCGGGCCGCGATCTATGAATATTGGGTCGGCGTTGCGAAAACCGAAGAAAATATCCAGTTTGGTTACGAAATTCTCGCGGTCACGGCGGAGCACGGTATCGCCAGGTGGTGGGCGTCCTTTGTCCGCGTGCCACCCGGCCTGGAAACGAAGCTGGATGGCATCTTTCTAATCTCGTTGGATTCAGGGGGACGCTGCCAGTCACTTCGCGAGTGGTGGCACAAACGACAGTAGAGCTTCGGCAAGTGTTCGCAGCGGATCTGGCGTCCACGAACTAACTGCGTTACTCGTATCGCAGCGCCTGTGTTGGCGCAATCCTGGATGCTCGTCGGGCGGGCAAGTAGGCCGCCAGCATGGTCACCAAAAACAGCGACGGCACGACCATGACATAAGCCACAATGTCTACGCCGCCGGCATTGAACAGCATCGAATTCATGAGCCGCTCGACGCCGAAACCCATCGCCAGCCCGATCACCGTTCCCATCCCGACTAGCGCTAGGCCCTTGCCCATCACCAGCCGCAGCACATCCGAGCTTGCCGCGCCAAGGGCCATGCGTATGCCGATCTCGCGGGTTCTGCGGCTCACGTTGTACGCCACCAGCCCATACAAACCGGCGATGGCCAGCACGAGGCCTACCGCGCCCATGCTACCCACAAGTTTCATGGCAATTCGTGGTCCCTCCACGGCCTGGTTTTGGTAGTAATCCTCGTAGGCCATGGTGTGCAACATCGGCAGATTCGGATCGAGGGTCCGGACAACGTCCTTCACGGGCTGAACTAATTGCAACGGATCGCCGCTCGACCGCAACATCAGGGTCATTCGCGCGATAGGATGCTGGGCAAGTGGCATATACACGAAATCCATCGGCCTTTCGAAGCCGCTTTGATATTTGATGGTCTGCGCGACGCCTACAATCTCCACCAACGTGCCGGCGCGACTGTCGAGCCGAATGTGCTTGCCCACAGCATCGCCCCCCGGCCAATAGTGATTCGCGAACTGCTGATTCACGACGGCCACACGCGACGAGTCCGCGGTATCGGACGCCAGGAAGCCACGGCCACGCGAAATCGGGATCCCCATCGTCTCGAAGTATCCTTCATCTACCGTGTCCATCGTCGAATTGAAATTCTCCATGTCCCGAGCGGAATGTTCTGGGTGAGAGCCTCGCTCTGAACTCCGGGCGCTACTTTTACACGTTCGGTCAGCAGCTTGTAAAACTGTTGCGTTTGAGCTGCGTTGTACTGCACCACACGCGGATCGAAGCTGACCATCAGCAGATGATCTTTCGCAAAGCCAGTGCCCTCCCTCAAGTCATGCTGGAAACCCCTGACCATCAGGAAACACGCTGTCAGCAGCATCAGGGACGCGGAAACCTGCGCCACCACCAGCACATTCCGGCCCCAGAGGCGTTTGCGTCCGGGTACATCCACGTCGGCTGACTTGAGTCCGTTCACCAGGTCCACGCGTGTGCTCTGCAGCGCCGGCGCGAGGCCGCAAAGGAGCGCGCTCAACGCGGCCAAGGCGAGACTTGCCAGAAGCACGCGCGTGTCCATGCGGAAGGGGATTGAGAACGGCAAGTCAGTCATAAATATTACATTTTGAAAACTCTGAAACCACAGCACGATGCCGTACCCGATGGTGATACCGGCCACTCCGCCCAAGGACGCCAGAATCAGGCTTTCCGTCAAGAGCAGCCGGATGAGCCGGAAGCGCCCGGCGCCAATCGCCAAGCGTACGGCAATTTCGCGCGTTCGCGCGCGGGCACGGCTTAGAAGAAGTCCCGCAACGTTGGTGCATGCCACCAGCAGGACCGCCAGCGCAAGGATCGAAAAGATCACGCCGAATTTCCAATTACCATCGTCAGCTCGAGTCCGCATTTGGAACTGGGTGTGCACTGCCGCGCCGCGGCTGCGATTGACCTTCGGATACTCGGTTTCGAAGTTCTTCGCGAGCACGGCGAGTTCATTCTGCGCCTCTTCGAGCGTCGTGCCCGGTTTCAAGCGCGCCCTGACGGCCAACTCGCGATCGTCGCGGTCCTCGAAAAAACTCTTCTGGCGGTTGGTCGAAAACACATGCGCCATGGCCAGGGGCATGTAGAAGTCGGGATGCCCGAATATTAGCAGCCCCGGGAAGGTTTCGGGTGCGACGCCAATCACGGTGAATTCTGCGCCATTCAAGCGAATCGTCCTGCCGAGGACGGAGGGGTCGCTCGCGAATTCGCGCTTCCAGAAGTCCGGCCCGAGCACCACCACGGCATCGCGACCGGGCACCTGATCTTCATCCTCGCGAAAACCGCGTCCCAGCCGCGGCTCAACGCCGAGCACGTGGAAATAGTTACCGGAAACCATCATGCCGCCCTTGATTCGCGGCGTCGCTGCGGGTTCGGCGCTGAAGCCGACGGCTTCCATGTCTGCGTTGGCGATCACGCCGTCGTAGCTCTTCGTCTTGCCGCGGATGTCCAGGTATTCGCGATAGGAGAAATTGTCGAAGCTGCTATCGTGTGTAGTGCTCACCAGAGTGACCACGCCGCTCGGATGCGGCACGGGGTAAGGCTTAAAAATCAGCGCATCCACCATACTGAAAGTGCCGGAGGTCATCCCGATGCCCAGCGCGAGCGTGATCACCACGAACGCGGTAAGCCCGGGAGTGCGGCTTACGCTCCGGATCGCGAAGCGCACGTCATCGAGGAAATCCGTCAACCAATGAATGCATCGCATGTCTCGCATCTCCTCTTTCCGTTGTTCCAGTCCGTCCATCGCGCGCATCGCGGCGTAACGCGCCTCTTTTGGGGAAAGCCCATTGGCGATGCCTTCCTCGATCTTGCGCCCGAGGTGGAACTGCAATTCCTCATCGAGCTCACACTCCACCCGGCGGCGGCGAAAGAGGGAGCGCAGGCGAAGCGGGATGGTGTACAGCCAATGTTGTGGGCGCATAGGACCTCCTTGGGCGCGCGTTGCGCTCAGGCCTCCTCGAGTCTGACGATATGGGAAATGGCGGACGAGAGCCGCTGCCAGTTCGCGGCCTCCGATTCGAGCTGTTTCCTTCCCAGGCGGGTGAGTGAATAAAATTTTGCCCGCCGGTTATTCTCCGTCTGTTTCCACTCGGCGGTGATCCAGCCTTCCTGCTCCAGCTTGTGCAACGCAGGGTAGAGGGATCCCTCGCTGACCTGCAGCACGTCTCCGGATATGGATTTCAGGCGGAGGCTGATCGCCCACCCGTTCATAGGTTGGAGCGCGAGGATCTTTAGGAGAAGAAGGTCGAGTGTGCCTTGGACCAGGTCAGATGGCTTGCTCACGGACTCTCCTCGGTTACCGAGGGTATGATACGCAAGCTCCTCTCGGTAAGCAAGGGGAATCTTTCTTTAACGGAACAGCGCCGCGCCATCCTCGGCCGATGGCTATCGGGGTCATCGCCGACTGATTTTTCACATGCCTGGTGCGGATGCTACCTCACGCTTACGAGCGGCTCGATGAGCATTTTGCTTTCGAGTGATTGCCTGGTTAGAGGAGCTGGCTTGAGTGGAGTGGGTTGCGTTGTATACTTTTGCCGGCTTCTTTGCTGGCACGTTCTTAGCCGGATAAACGTCTTCGACGCCCGTGGCCGTAAAAATCGCTGGACTCACCTCTTGCGCTTTGCAGGACGGCGTCCAGCCTAGGAGCATCGTCGCAACCCCGATTGTCCCGAGCCACAGTGCTTTGGGTAGCAACACTTTGAAATGATTCATCGCCGTTCTCCTTTTCTTTGTAGATTCCGCGCGGCTGTTGACGCCGGTTGCCGACTCTGTCTGGCGCGTTCATCCGGCGCCGAATGCGCGCGTGTAATGTGCGATTTCTCGCACACTCCGTTTCTCATGCCAATGCACGCCGTCTGGAAAACGAATGAACAAAAGGTGAACGCCTAGCTCGCACATTCCTTGGGAGATTTCTGCTTGCGGCGCTAAAGAGAACCATCCTCCAGCGCTAGGTCAACCCTGCGGAGGAAACTGCTCTACTTGATCTGCTGATCTTCAGGCAATGCCTGGTTAATGCTCTTCAATGTCTGGAATCCGTCTTTGACCACTGTTGTCTTGATGTTGTCCTTTGTCACGACCACGGGTTTCAACATTATGGTTGGCACATTTATCTTGCCATTGCTGATTGTCCCATTAGCGTGTGCCTTTTCACCCTTCGCCAGTCGGACCGCTTCCTCGGCGGCTTTTGCCGCTTCGTTTACGATGGGCTTGTAAACGGTCATACTCTGCGCGCCTTGGGCAATACATATAACAGCGGCCAAATCCGCATCCTGTCCTGAAACCGCCACTTTGCCAGCGAGATTATGTTCGCGAAGGGCCTGAATCGCGCCGCCCGCCAGTCCGTCATTGGAAGCGACAACTGCAGCAATCTTGCCCTGGGTGGAATCGATCGCCTTCAACATAAAAAGGTACGCCTCGGAAGGCAGCCAGTCTTTGGTATACCCATCAGCGATCACCTTGATGTCGCCCCGATTGATATAGGGCTGCAGAACGCTCATCTGAGCGTCATGTAGAGTCTTCGCGTCCTCGGCGCTTGGAGAACCCTCAATCAATACATAATTCCCCGTCGGAGCGTGCTTTACCAGATATTCCGCCTGCATCCAGCCGATTTCAACGCGATCAAAGCTCACGTAAAGATCAACATCACTGTTCGGGACCAGGCGATCGTAACTGATGACCTTGACATTGGCCGACTTCGCGGCGTCCACCATCCGATTGGCCATTGCGGGATCGTGGGGCAGTAAAACCAGTACTTTGATCCCTGCCTTGATCATGTCCCTCACTTGCTGGAGCTGGCGTTCGTCGTCTCCGCCGGCGTCGGCAGAGATCACCTCCGCCCCTAGCTGCTTGGCCCGCGTCTCAAAGGAACTTAGGTCCGTCTGCCAACGCTCCCCCTTCATGTCTTCTATAGAAAACCCTATTTTTGGTTTGTTCCCGCCTTGCGCCTGCGCAAGTTGTCCGTTAAGGACAATAACGAGTATGGCGGATAGGACCGTCAGCCTGCGGGCTTTTGTCAAGATATCTCCCTCCATCTTCATGCGGACCATGGCAGACCCTGCTGAAATTCAGTATCCTTCCAGCTCGCCATCGAAGCAACCGTTCGGCGCAAATCAGTCAACTCCCGACAACGCGCGTAGTCGGAAACTCTCAGATGGGCTATTGCCTGCCCAATGGCGCTAGGATGTCACCTCTCGTCAGATGCGCCGAGACGGGTCCGGAGCAATCTCAAATCCGGCTTGGAATCGAAAACTTTCAAGGACCTTATTACCGCCGCGATTCCGGCGGCACCAAGTTGTTCGCGCGGTAGTAGACGACCAGTTGGCCGAAGTGTTCGGTGCTGTGCTCGATGGCGGTGATCCAGATGTAGGAATTGTGGACCACATGCTTCCCGGTTTCCCACCCAAATGGCGTCGTTTTGTCCAGGCCGGCATCGCCCTGCTGTTTGATTACGGCCGCGCCGTCCGCGACTGCCTGCTCGATCAGCTTCACCACGTCGGCTTTCGTTTTGTACACATCGCGAGACGGGTTGTGGGCGTCCTTGCCAAAGTCGGGCCCAATGTTCGATTGGGAAACCCTGCGGATCAGATCGTAATCGACGGCGGCGACGTGTAGAAGATTTTCTGCGAAGGTGCGCTCGTCTTTCTGTACTTTGAAATCGTACTTGTCTTCAGGGAAATCCTTGGCCATGGCGATCAGCCTGTTGCCGATGTGGTTCCACCACTCGAGGGTCTCGTCCGCCCGGGAACGCGCGGAACCGGCGGGCTGATTCTGCGATTGGCCCTGACCGTAAAGACTTGTTCCCGTAAGAGCAAGCAGAGTGACCGCAATGAGCGCAAGCCCAACCAGGTTCAAAGATCGCTTCATGGTAATTTTCTCCTTTGGATTGACCAGCTTTCTAAAACTCACCGATGCTCCGTGCTTAGTTGTTCTCTCCGGCAAAACTTGCGCTTCAATGTGAGGAAAGATCGTTTCTGACGATTTGGCCATCCTTCATCACGAAGCGGACACGCTCCAGTTCGTGGATGTCCGCAATGGGATCTCCAGAAACCGCCACGAGATCCGCGGATTTCCCTGGCTCAATTGCACCTACGCGGTCCTGCCACCCCAGCAATTCCGCGGCGTTCGTCGTAATTGCTCGAATCACGTCAAGTGGTTGCATCCCAGCTTCGTGCAAAACCGGAAATCTTGACACCGAGGCTTGCCCACGAGTTTTTCCCGGATAGAACCAGCCCATGTCAGACCCAGCCGCAAACTTCACTCCTGACTTCAGAACCCGCTGGACCAGACTGTTGTATCGCTGGTTCTCACGTTCGTCGGACTCATCGGGAAATTTCGCTCCCGACTTCAAAAGCTGAGCCAGATCGTTGTACCGCTGCCGGG
>WNFQ01001346.1_pt1 | contig 17364 bp, 18 predicted proteins | sample 5400171 | NCBI WGS metagenome assembly WNFQ01 (sample SAMN13153356, study PRJNA577476) | soil metagenome | isolation source: 20 cm soil under Madrone tree | place: USA:California | collected 2016-06-14 | reverse complement strand
CAAAATGACCGCAACAGAAGAGGCGTCACCCGCTCTTCGGGCTACGCAGGAGGCATATGTTAAGCAGAAAGACCGGTGCGTAACTTGTCGTACTGCGGGTTTCTGCCAGTGTTTGACCCATATTCCTGAAGTCTACTCGGCGGCCTTGGTGCCGTAAAATCACTTATATCTGACATTCAAGCCTTTAACAAGGACTCTTGGACAATCCGCTATCCAAGGTTACGTGCCCAGTCTGATGCCGTCGAGTCCTCCCCCAAACTCCGTGGCACACGTCATTATCTTTCTTTTGCGGACGATCCATCCTCAGAGACCGACATAATCCTCGAAAGGAGTCTCACCCGCTCGCTCACCCTTGCCTCGATTCCGGGTCCTCGGGAGGATGAGGGCGATGATTCTCCGTCGATTTCCGATACCGACGGGCGCTCCGCCCCCGACTCCCAACCCTCTGACTTCCAAGTCATTCGTCTCGATCTCAGCCTTGGTTCCCCTGGGTCGTCGGCCGGAGCGGGAGCTTTGGTCTCGCAGCTCGAGAAAATCTCGATTGCCAAACTCGTGGATGAATGCATGGTTGTCGCGGCGCAACATGTCGATAGACTACGCGTCCGCGTAGAAGATACGTCATCCAAAGTCCTCGTCACAGGTGATTTAAACGCTGGCAAATCGACTTTCGTCAATGCACTCCTCCGGCGTGAAGTCATGCCAGTCGACCAGCAGCCCTGCACAACAGCGTTTTGTGAAGTGCATGACTTTTCGGAGAACGGCAACGTGGAAGAAGTGCACGTTGTCAAGGATGCAGCCACCTACAAAATCGATGATGAGTCGACGTACCGGCGCGCCAGTCTCAACGATCTACACCGCATCATGGACGACGAGGAAAAACTACTCAAGCTTTATCTCCATGATTCGCGGCCGCTTAGCCAATCCCTTCTGAATAACGGTGTCATGGACATCTCTCTTATAGATGCACCCGGCCTCAATCGTGACAGCCTTAAAACGACGGCGGTGTTTTCCCGGCAGGAAGAGATCGACATCGTCGTCTTCGTTGTTTCTGCGGAGAATCACCTCACGGAGTCGGCAAAGAGCTTCCTCAAGAATGCGGGCAACGAGAAGGCGTACCTCTTCATCGTGGTTAACAAGTTCGATCAGATCAAAAACAAGGAGAAGTGCCGACGTATGGTGCTGGACCAAATCAAGGAACTTAGTCCCCACACGTATGACGATGCTAATGACCTGGTGCATTTTGTCGACTCCATCGTGGGTAAGGACGACCCCTCGTTCGAGGACCTCGAAACTGCTTTGCGATCTTTTGTATTGGGAAGGCGTGCCAAATCCAAACTTAATCCCGCATCGACATATCTGTCCAATTTACTCTCAGACATTGAGCTGCTCGTGGGTGCGAATGCCATCGTCGCTCAGGAGGAGATCGTGCGCGCCAAAAGTGATCTCGATGCTGCTCGTCCTGTCCTCGAAAGAATAAAAAGCAATCACCAAATACTTGAAGACGCACTGGAGGCAGTGGAGGAGCAGGGTGCTCGCTTGGCAACTGGCAGGACGAACCGCATGCTTACCGATGCGCTCGAACGGATGGCCGATGGCCTTCCTGGAGTAGAATCCTCTACGATGCAGATGCCTTCGTATCCCGGTCTGCTCAACATATGGGATTACGCACGAGACGTGCGCAGGGCTCTCCTTGCGAGTCTTGACATGGCAGTCAAGGACGCAGAAGACGAGGCGCGTGCCATTACGAAAGAGGGCGTTGAGCAGGTTCTCGCTATTGGCGGGGAGCATCTTCCAGCCGGTGTCGAGCGCTCTCGCCGCGTGTTCATGCCCGAGGCCATGTTTAGCACACATCGTATGCGTAATGGCAAGCGCAAAATTCGCCGAGATAGCATTGTGGTCGCAGGTGGTACGCTTGGCCTAGGCATCGGCCTTGCCGCACGCCCGGAACTCGTCCAGCCAACGTTTTTCGACCTATTGGATGTCCCGCATCATTTCTGGGTCTATTTTGGCGACTGCAAGGAGAACAACGAGGACGAGAGCGGGCCGAGCACACTCAGCATCATGTCCGTCGGTGTCGGAGTGGTTACTATGATCGGTGGCCAGGTAGTCGGCATTCGAGCAGTTTGGGAGAGTACTGTATGCATCATGGGTGCGCTCTCCGATGAGGACACACGTAACTGGGTCACGTCAGTATTCGGCGCAATTGTCGTGGGTGCGACTGTTTACTTTGTCCTCGAGCTCCCAAACACTGTACCACGCACGATCGGCAGACGTATTCGGAATAGCCTCACCAAGCCTGAAAGCAGCGGCCTAGGAACGCAGGAGCCGCTGTTTGTAGATGCCCAGGCAGGTCGGATCGCACGTGAGACTCGCAAGGTGCTTCGTCTTGCTGCGTGGGATTTGAAAGAACGCCTCCGGGCTGCGTTCGAGGAGCGATCGCGCGAGGTGAAGGGTGCGGAGGAGATGGAGCACCGTGCTGTTCGCGCAATGGAGTGTTTTGCCACGGTCGGGCAAAGAGCTGCTGATATCCGTGAGCAGGCGGGTTTGGTGGTCACACTATCATAAACGGGTAGGCGGATTTTACACTGGCAGGTGCGCCATCAACCAACCCCCCTTGTAACCTCCTCACGGTGTTTGGTGTCTCACCAAAGTTTGTACGACCCACACCGACGGTCATGCCCTCAAGCTACGCCTGCCATTGCTGTTCCGTACTTACATATTCCATAATCTCGTCCTCACCCTTTTTTGCATAGTATCAAGAGGCCCGTTACTCCTTGATGCGCTCATTTACTTTATGTCTTTTGTTTGCCTTATGTCTTCGTACGCTAATGGTGAATGAACTTACGGGGAAGGGGGCCTGTGCCGTTGCCATTGATTGGATAGCGTAGGGTACTTGTAGGAGTACCTTGCCATCGTGCCATGTGGAAAATGCTACAGTACCACAGTAGTCCTCTCCACCTCTTCACTGCTCTTGTCGTTTGGCAATTGGAACTCATTGAATGAGCGAAATTCTTATTGCGTCGACTACGATACATGTTGAAGTGGGTCACCAGTGAAAGTTTACAATAATATCCCCTGGAGGTGCGCAGGCCCAGGCATTCAGTGTTGCTAGGTCCAGGTCGCACTCCAACCTGAGCATACGGCGAGCTTCCGGAATTTGACTAGGAATACGGTTACCACGACGTCGACAAACCTATTCATTCGATTGTTTGAATAGTGTGGGTCAGACAAACGTCCTGGGTAGTAAATTCACCAGACTCCTTACTTGCCAGTCTTCGACTTCCGAGAGTCTTCCGGACTTGTCGATCATCTACAGAGACGCAAAAAAACGGTTTGATGCCATGTTTGGATCACCTTGGACATCCCCGAAATCGGGTATGGGATTCCCACCGAGTATAAACGTATCGACCTTGCGAATAGTACTTTTTCCCCCAGGCCTGGGGCCATATGATCGACACTGCACCGACTCGAAAATTCAAGTTCTCTAGGGTTTACCATGACCATCATCGCGACTCGAATCTCTTCATCAACAAAAGTTCCGTCTTTTGCCGCCCTCTGCCCTCTGGTATTAACTCACCTCCGTCGCGTTCCGTCCGAGTGTCTTCTTTATTGTACATCATGATGTCAGCACCGCTTCTTCGGGCCGGGACTATGGTCGCCCCGCCCGCCACATATGCTTTGTCGTTCAACCACGTTCAAGAATTGAATTGTTAGAACCCGAAAGGCGCGCCTTGAGATTCAAATTCGCTCTCTCAAGCTCTCGTAAATGCTCCTGCGGCGTGACTCCGATGCCGTTAACCTGATCGGCACTGCCTCCACCGAGGACGACCCTCTCTATTGATCGTGATGCCTTTAGCTCCGTTCCATCCGATCGGACACATCTATCTGTATCGCCTCGCTCCTCCGCTCCCGTTTGATCAGGATCAGCGGGTCGGGTCTCCAGGAGTTGAAGCAAATTCGCTTCGAGTTCTCTTGTGACTTGCTGTCCTCTGAACTGATTCACCGCCCAGCAGGTCATCTCGGCCACTTATATCATATGATGATCTGCTGTACCGCATCGGTGTCCATTGCGCATCCTTCCGTAAGCTGTACAATAGTAGATGGGGTACGGCGATTGTGCTTCGGGAGCTGTCATCGGAACACGCCTTGTTGCGACGATGACTGTGCTCGTCTGGAGAATATTACAGATCATCGATTATGTCCATTAAGTTTCGCCAGTCAACCGCACCGCATCGTTTCATACAGTTGTATTCCGACAGTTCAGGGCATTCAGGGTTCCTGCGATTTATTATTATATCCTTCGCTCCCGACGATGATTTCTATTATGTCAAACGAACCGAGGGGTCGTTCAGAGTGATTTGCCCGTAATGTGCTTCCAATTTTGGTGATGAGAGAAGCGGAAGCAAATACTAGTTGAGTTCAGGCCCCTTTTTCTCATGCCCTCTCCTTAGATTATCTCCGTCATCACCATCTCCCATAACGAGCACAGAAACAATGAGAGCAGTCCTCATCAAGGATGGAAAGGGTCCCATCGAAAACCTGTACGTCGGTGAGACGGCCACACCAGTGGTGAAGTCTCAGGAGGTGCTGGTCAAGGCACGTACTACGGAACTCCGAGCAACATACGCGCTTCTCACGTCATAATGCGTAAATCACGTCAGATCACGGCCTTTTCATTAAATCGCATGGATATTTCGCAACGTGAGGGCCTCTATCCTACTCCTCAAGATGCGCCAGAGATTCTCGGAGTGGAATTCGCTGGACATGTTACGGCACTCGGTCCCGACACATCAGCGACATGGGCGATAGGTGACCAAGTCATGGGTCTCGCATCGGGGGTGAGTCGGCACGTACGTTCTCGAGTACAGACCAGCCAAGTTTGACCCGGCCATTTTTCTTGGTTAGGGCGCCTATGCAGAATTTATTGCCGTACCGGAATCCCAGATTCTCCGCAAGCCGCCGCAACTGTCTTGGGTGGAAGCCGCGAGCATTCCGGAGGCTTTTATCACAGGCGAGTACCAACTCTGCCCGCCCAAGCTGACCCCATGTACCTATCTCGGGGCTTGGCGCTGAACGCGGGCACGGGAAGCTTTTCAGGCTCTTGTCCTGGTTGGTGATATCAAACGCGGGGACGATGTGCTTGTCCATGCGGCCGCCTCGGGCGTAGGGATTGCCACGATTCAACTCGCGCGTTTCTACGGAGCGTGAGTTCGCCAGCCCTCTCTGGTGTACACGATGCTCTTAACTTGCACCTGTTATCTCAGGCGAACTATCACCGCTACGGCATCCACGACGGACAAGCTCGATTGGCTTCTATCCCTCCCGGCTGGCGCGACACACGCTGCAAATTACAAGAAAGAAAATTTTGTGGAGGTCTCGAAAGCCGCGACGGGCGGGAAGGGTGTCGACTTGATTGTTGATATGGTCGGACAGGCGCATTTCAGTCGCAATCTAGGTGCATTGGCGACGGATGGTCGTATGACGATGCTCTCCCTCATAAGCGGTTCTCCCACGTCATTTCACACAGTTCAGTATAGTACTGAAACACGGACTTAGGTTCAGAAGTAGCAAGTCTGGACCTTGCACCAATCTTGATAAAGCGCCTCCGCATTCAAGGCTCTACTCTACGCTCGCGGTCAACAGAATACAAGGCAGAGGTTTTCAGGAGGTCGGTGACTCTTTCCTGACCGCGTCCAGGATTCATGTGGTAAGTTAGATTTGGCGAGCTACTCGGATCCATCACAGGGAGTGAAGGCAATGGACCTGTACGGACATACATCCACAAGGCAAGTTGACGGCTGGCGCAGTTGAGACATGGATTTATTCTGATCGTCACCTGTTAGGTCTACCCTTGGACGGAAATCAGAGAAGCGACGCGGGTTATGGAGGCAGATCAAAACATGTACGTCTATCGAATTCAATTAATCGAAGATCTACGTATGCTAACGTGAATGCTCGACTCGAAGTGGAAAGATTGTCATCGAAGTCGTCTAGTCATTCGTCGGTCGTTTTATCCCCTACTCTCTATCTGGCGTTTCGCCAAAAGGGTCAGGAAAAAAAATCTCGTAGTGCTTGTGTATACACGTCGTTATGCGGCGCCACGGACAAATTTCACCGTCAATGTTATGCTGCAACCACTACACGAGTTGGCCATGCGCCCGATCGCCTGGCTTCTGAGTTTGTATTCTACATCATGTTTCTCATTTTATCTGCTTCATGTCACTGAAACGTTGCAAATACTCTTTTCCAAAAGGTCTAGACACCCGGTTTTCATTGTCACTCCGGGTCTGGAACTATCATGGCTGAGTTTTTTTGAGACTGAGTTTATATTCCGCTAGCATGATACAATTCAAAGACGCAGTCGCTGGTTGGTGTTTGCGGTGTTTGCGGCCGTGAAAGGCATCGGCTTAAAATAACCGAACGGAATTATCCGGATTACTGTAAAACTCAACATCACATGCAATGGCTGTCGAACCCTGCCTGGCTAGTGTTGTTCCTCTTTGAGAGCACGCAATCACCGATTTGTTCTAGATTTTTTTGTTTGTTCGATTGTGAGATGCATCGCTTCTGGACCTCGCTTCCGTAACGCCGCAACGTGTTATAGGTGCAGCACAGATCTGACTTAACAAATTGCGCCAGTGGTTAGTGTACTTGTACGTACTGTACGTCTAAAAATACATTGTTAAAATGAAAAAAAAAAAATCCCCGCTGGGCCTAGAGACCATGTCATTGTAACTCTGCTTTGCAACAGTGACCAGGACAAACGGTGCTGCCATGCGAAAATATTTTTTTCACGCCGCGTCAAACCTTGATGATGAAAATGAGACGCGGCGTCGCCAAAAGGGCGAATGTTTCTTTCTTTTTTTTTTATACCATAAGCATAAACTTCGAGCAAACACCCCAAAGGCTCGCGCACTCTCGGTTAACGTTTAGAAACTATGAACCCCTCCACGCGATTACCGTTTGGACGGATGTTGTGCGGCTGATGGCACGGACGATGTGCCATTCCGGCCGTCCCGGATGTTTCCTAGTAGGCTCTCTTTCGCTCCGGTCAGGCTGGGTAATGTGCCTGGGTCCTGAAAAGAAGTTTGATCCACTCACTCCCTCATTTTCCACTCTCCACAAAGTTCGACTCAGGGCCATCCGAGTCCGAGTCCCACATCAGCAGCCGCCGCCATTTCCGTCCGCGCTCATTTGGTTTGGTCCGGCCATTCTTAAATGGCACGTACCCAAATTGGCTATTATCCTCTGTGTGCCGGCAACGCAAGGCGATGCTACTAAACTGTATATGAGATGACATCTCTTGAAGCTTACAACTGGTAAACGCCTAGCGTCATCATTTCCCGTCCCCCTGCGTTCACACTATAAAGTCTCCCGCTCTTCACACTAATTCTCTCCCCCATCCCTCCCTGCCATCCCCTGTTCCCTGCCGAGTCAGTCGTGCACCCTATAGCCGCCATCCATCATCAAATTTCCCAAGCCACGACAACTACCACGACAACTACCACCACCACTACCATCACCATCACCACCACCACTAGTCCATCGCCGCCACCACCATGCAGTTCGGTGCTTCCAATAAGACTCTCAAGGACCCCTCCCCATCATCCGGAAAACCGTCTACTACCCAGACTCAGACTTCGTCACAAACTACCATCCGCACCAGTGCAACCAGCCATGGCGCTGTGTTTTTCTAATATTTGGTGAAAGGAAAGCCCACCGTCCTGGTCCGCCAGCACCGCTCCCCATTTTCACCACCACCGCTGCCCGCAACAGTCATGAAACAGCCGTCTCGTGGCGTAGTTTCCATTTGTCGGGTCCGGATAAAACACTTGACCGTTCCCAGGGCCAGCGCCTGCTGTTAGCATTTCGGCGTGAGCGCCGTTGGGGTTGCCATTCGGACGGACGTGAACTCACCTAGACATTCCTCTTTTCATATATCCTCCGAGCCATCTTAATGCTTGTAAACTCTTGCAATTCCTCATTTACAGATACATCTTTATTAGCCCTCCCCCGCACATCGAGCTATCGTATACATTCCCATACGCTATTGTCTCGGTACTCCCGTTGTAATTTCCTATTTTCGTATGAGATCTGCTAATTTTGACCGCCGTGTTTGAATTCCAACCTGCACTGTTTTGGGTGGTGGCTGATCACAACCTCAGTGCTCTGTAAGGGTGATTCTTGGTAGATGTCATGGTTTGTGCCCAATTCGTTAAATGAATCGATTTGTGAGCCTTGGCGTTTGAGGCGCAGCCCTGTGTCTTTGGGCGCCAACATTGTGATACGTACGCCAATATGATGCTTCTTTGGCGGCAAGTTACGAGTCATCGATGGCACATTGTCTGTAGCGTAGGCAAGACCAAGATGACGGCACATTGACATGACGAGCGTTTATCACGAAGGCCGACTCGCTATCACACATAGTACCGCGGGAATATCGGGGGGTAGGGCGTCCCACTCGCAAAAGAATGCCTCGGGGCATTCATGAAACTTCATAAGATGAGGCATATATGATGGCACCCTCTTGTCTCTAGTGCGCGTGGCCACCGCGGCGCCATCTGCAAGTCGGTCTCTCCCGACGGGAATGCGCGAAAGCCAGTCGCGATCATTTGTCGGAGAGGGGGAACTCATTTGGTTGATTTGTCCCAGACATGGTGTTAAGGTTACAACACCTATCTGCCAGCTGTCCTTACGTACCACGTACTAAGCGTATGAAGTTTTTTTCAGCCTCTACTGCGGCGGCGGCAAGGAACGTGTCGATCGCGTGGCTAGAACGTGAACGCGTGAGCCCGCACGGCCGATTATCACTGCACGATACGGTGGGATCGGGAAATCCGATGACAAAGCGCTTTGCATCCCGTCCGTCGAGGTTTAACAGGCCGGGCACTACACTCCGGACGGACGGATGACAGACATGAGCGCAGATCCGATGACCGGCACACGGTGCTTTCGGGGGAAGGGAAGCTTGGGAAATGGCGGGAGATTCACGGACTTTGCGAGAAGCCCTATCATCACAGTAACTTACATCTTGTACGTACGATTCCTCATTGCACAGAAGCGATAGCAGGACCGGACTCACGTCGAACATGCGAAGACCTCTTCACTCACACGGGTTCCGAGGAGAAAGTCCGAGTCATTGTCATTCATTCGTGCCAGGCAGAGGGTTGAAAATAAATATGGTTACATTACGTACTTTTTAATTCAATTCTTCACTAGGCAGATTATATTATTGACCGTCGTCGACTATCCATTTTCCTGCCCGCCATGAGAGTACCTTGGGATGCATGCACTCGCGCCCTGTACTGCGCAACTGAACATGTAGCAGTACCAGCGGATGAACCTGAACGGAGGGTTATACTTGCACGATCTCGCGCGACGGAGCTACCCTCATGGGCCTCATCTAACGCAGGCAGGCATCGGCATCGATCCATCATTTTAAATGCTTGAGCTCCAAGCGTTGAAAGAAAGTAGGATTGGGCCCATCGCTTATGCCAGGTATTCGAAGAAGCAATATTGTGTTTGGTCCGTCGCTTCCATTTCCGCTATCAATTTGCGTACCATGGCAAGGTAAAGTCCTCCCTTTTACTGTTCGATGATTTCTGCGTTCATCCGTGGCTCGAACTTGAACGATGTATTTAACGCGATGTACTGAGTCGTGAGCCGAGCAACTAGCACGGTAAACGATGGAGATGATATGGGTGTAGGCGGAAGTAGGAGGTGCCACTAGCAACCCTCGAAGCTGACCGGATTGAGCAGCGGGAGTGTGAAGTTTAGGGGATCGGTTCAGAGCCGACGGGAATAGGCACTATACGGAGCTGGAGTAGTGAATTATGCTGAGTCTAGTATGACAGACCTGATAGCTGGGGTTGTTTGGGCTAACGATACAGTAGATATGCAAGAAGAAACAACAACAAAGACCGACGCGAAAGATATTTCGGGATGGGTATGACAAATAACATCGAAACAAGTAATTAATCACCGACTTATGTATGTATGCATTGGTATAATTGATCAACCAACTCAGCTTCCCATTCTAACCGATCTTCCGTTGAGTTCACGATACAAGCGTTCGACCCTGAGTTCGGCATCGGCAAGCTGTTGCCTGAGATCCTCTATCTCCTTGTGGTGCCGGGCCTCGCTTTCTTGAAGGTGCAGAAGCTCATCGACGCTCTCTATCGCTGCACAGAAAGCGACCGTTAGAGTTTTGGTAACAAATGAGTATATAGACTACACATACCTCGTTCTAGACACTCGCTACGCTTTGCGTGAGGATCTTGCGGGAATAGGCGAAGGCGCAGCTTCTCGAATAGCAGCTTTTCCATGTCCCGAATCATTTTGGCATACCATCGCTCCTTGTCTCGTCGCTCCTTGTCTCGTACGTCGCGCACGCTGCCAACTGAGTCGCGTTCCTCCCCCTCGTCTGTCAGATGCTCTGACCCTGTAGCAGCAACTGTAGTAGCATGCGCAGTGGCTACCATGACAACATCAGGGAAGACAACCCATGCAGGACGCATCACCTACACCAGTCCTGGGATATCATGGACAGCATGGCGACCTTGACAGAAGAAGAATCGGTGTTTGAACCACTTTCAGTCGGGGACAAGTCTTTAAAAATAGTGTGGAAGATCCTGTTGGAATCAAAGTCGAGATTATATCAAGGTCGGGAGCTCACCACACGAAAGTTTTTGTATCCCTATGTTGGAGTTCCGGATGAGGTTCATTATCACGTCTGATTCGAGACTTTCCGGTGACTGCAAATATGAGGATGAGGATGACAACATAACTGCTATTCAAAAGTCTACTCACTATGCCATGACCGAACCCGTCAATCTTCATCAAGTCATCGTCGTGAGCAAGTATCAGATGGCAATCAGATGCTTGCTACATAATAGACGTTAGAATCATCGTGGGCGGCAAAGATCAGACACCCGGTCAGTAGTACTTACCTCAGCGATACAGTCCATTAAGATGTGAAGAGGATCGCGGTACTTTGAAACATCAGAGAAAATTGAAAAAGGTGGAACAGAGTCCTTCACCTTCGTAATCGCTGGTATTGATATGACTTCCATGTCTGGATCACCTTCATTTTGGTCTGAAGAAGGACCCGCGGCCGCTTTAAGACGCCTTGGTAATATCCAGAAGGAACGAGCGACACGAAACCCTCGAATAAATACACATTCATTCTCGGGCAGGTTCTAATGGGGTGAAGTCATCCCGATGCTGCCTCGAAATTTTTACCTGTTTAGAGTGGCTATAAACGTACCGTCCCTTCAGGCCCTTGGCGTAGCACGGCACCCCGAGCGTGCTCAGGTGAGTATTGGAAGTTGATGCTATTGTTGGACTCTTCGACCCTTGCCCCGAATAACACCTGTGCATCCTCCTGATTTCCCAAGAAAACAACGTTCGTCCAAGATCTTGTGCGATCACAGCCAGTAACCAGAATAATGTTTTCCATCTGGTCGATTCCCAACCCAAGATCTTGAGCGAAGGTGAACCAACTGTCAATGTGTTTCACTATCCACCGCCTAAAATCACCCTGTGCAAGAGTGTCTTCACGCCGAGCGCTTACTGGCAGGGATGATACTGCAGCTTTTCGTGCCCGCCTACAGTGAAACGAGACCTGGCCAAAGTCATCTGGGCTGAGACAATATCAGCTATGAGAGATTTCAGTGTGCGAATCGCAATCACCCAGAATGATAGCCTGGGTCAGGTTCCGCGATGATTCCAGCCGAACAGTAATTATTGCGACTGAGAGAACTTGTGTAGAGATGATCGACCAACTTGGGAACAAGGGGTTCATGATATTCTGGCACGCCGTACTCGTGGGATGGGTGGTCTGCTGGAAGCAGGGCATTGAAAAGACGATGGAAGCTGCCTCTACGTATGAAACCAACGTCACCGACTTGCACGGGTCTATCTGGTTTCCTTGGACTTGGCTCCCACAGAGCATGTCCGTACGAAGGATATTCAAAGGCAAGCTGTTCGCGAAAGATGTCGTAGTCAGCCATCGGGGACTACAAGACTCAATGCCCGTGAAAGCGAGATGGGGGTTACCCAGGATGAGGACGTGAGGGATTGGGTGTGTACACTCGTACACAGCGGTGCCACGTGTCAAAAGACTCGCGAAACATGCTCATCCCATGAGCCACATTAGGAAAACTTCACTTTTACTTATCTGTACTTAAAGTGGCTTAAACAAGTTAGTCTCGTTCCCAGACGTTCATGCAACATTGTACAGAACGGCAATGGGTGTGTCACAACCCATTACCATTCTGTACGGTTTGGTCCGTCGCTTCCATTTCCGCCATCAGTTCGCGTACTATAGCAGTGGTGAGCCGAGCAACGAGCACGGCAAACGATGGAAGTGATATCGGGGTAGGCAGAAGTAGGAGATGCCAGGGGCAAGAATACACAAAATAAGGGGATGCGAGAACACACGACTCTGACATTCCTACAACTCCGAGCCATATATCTAGCTACATGTCTTTGTTCTACGAGTAAGAGCGAGTCTCGTTGGGCATTGGGGTAGGGCGCAGAGGCAAGGGTACGAGAGCTCTTTGAGCTACTCGCATTTGATGTTATAGGGTGAGATAATAAGATGATGTAAAGTAGTCAAGTGGTGAAAGGAACGAGACATGTAACTGGGAATGATGATCGATGATCGCGCGCACTCCTTTGGTAGAAAGAGGCGCATGCTCGGTAAGTAACGTGTGGGCCCACGAGAGTCCAAAAATTGATCGAGGCTACACAATGTGGAACCTCGAAGCATGGCAGTGCACCGAGGCGTGCTTGAGACACGAGCCGCCGCAGTACAAGTAACTGCGGAGCGGCATTGGAATAACTCATCTGATTCATACGTTGGTAAATGGAGCGTTGTGGAACCATCAGAGGCTGCTTGCAAAGCACGAAGAACTATGGGGAATTTAATCACCAATTGAAGAGGTGAGTCAGAGAAGCGCTGCGGACAGCCTGTCGGGATACAGCTCCCCCGCATCACTCCGAGTCTCTATCATGGGTACTGCTTACAGTTTTGTAGTCATCCAATCGCTTGGGTCGCATTGATGTGATTCCATTCCCATTCTTCATCACCATGGTACCCGACGCGACTATGATGTAACTTCGCGAAGCTGGGTCGGGGCAGTGGAGGCTGGCATAGGAGTGATCAGCACAAACATTGTCGGATCCGGTCGGTCGGTTGGTGTTGGATGCTCGGAGATGACGAAGCAGGACATGATCGCACGTTGGCTGTCACAGAAGAACAGAGGTTGTTGCGAGAGGGACGTCCACGTTGCCCTGTCGACATGAAATGTCTTTTGGTTTCGTATTGTGTTCGGGTCCGAGTCGGTGACAACGTCACAAGGTAGTTGGTTATTGTAATACAAGTGTTGTGTGTGGCCAGCTCGGGCTACTTGTCGACTTGTATATGGCACTGCTTCAATTTAGCCTGCATTGTGCCGGAGAGGGAAGGGGCTGCAGAGAAACCCGTGTAACACGGAGTTGGGAGGACAGCCAGAATGTCGACTAGGGTATGATGGGGATAAAGCTCATCTTGCGCTGTGAATTCTCCAAGGTAATGCAGTGACGTCGGGAAAAGCAGCCCGTGAGGACCACATGGTGTTGGCATAGCCGCAAGTTTCAGTGATGTGATATGAATTGGGTGCCGCGGGCAAGTTGCTATAGCTGACAAATCATAAACTGCACAGGATTGCTGGGGGCGGGCAGGCGCCCACCCGTCTTCAAGACGAGAAATGGGCGAAGCGAAGAGATAATAATATCAGGGCCTGATGCGCTCTGTAACAAAGAGAGACACTGCCCTCACTCGGAGGCAATTCCGCTTTACATTTGTTCTCAAGCAACTGACTCAGAATGACCTAGACTGGCTACGTATCGCGCGGTGTGATCTGATGCCTTACTTGAGTCAATCTCGTGCTCGAATTCTTCTGTACCGAGCAACTCCCGCTACAGCAGTCTTTCCTTCTACATACAACTAGTGTCAAGGGAGCCAAGATGACCCCAAGTACAATAGCTCAAACTGCGGTTGGCTTCTTTTTGCGATCGGGAGGATGTTTTTTAGCCTTTGCCGTTTTCACTTTATATGGAACCTTCGGCATCGCTGTCTCGTCTTCCTCCTCGCCTTCTTCATCTTCGAGGGTCAAGCCATGCCATCGTGCACCTTCTCCGGTACCCAGTTTACACGACCAGATAGGCAGAGAAAGGCTTTTCGTGGACTTGATATTGAGACACTGTACATTGTCCCAGCCACCGCGGACGGCAGCGATGATAGCAGGGAGTGCGGTCTCAAGGTTAGCTTGAACTTGGGCGGGCGATTGGGAGAGGGTCCCAAACTTGACGGAGCTGTGTGAGATAGACTCCCTCGATCAGTCCAGAAGAATCATAAATGAGTTTACAGTGAGAGGCGCGCACGTGCAGCTCCCGCGGTTTTGGTGCATGTAAGTGGAAAAAATGGCGCGCTCTAGTTCGCCTTTGATATCCTTGCGCTTGAGGCAGACAGGGATGGGCTGTCTGAACACAGCAGATCATCAAGTCGGGTCCGGCGGTGAGCATTTACCCAATTCGCTGCTGAGCGGAAAGACACGAACTTTTTTGCGGTGAAAAATATCTTTCCGAGTAGACGAGGGAGAAGGGGTATGACGCGCTCGTCTGCGAGGAAGAGCGCATTCTCGCGAAGAAGGGCACGTCGTGCCTCGTACGATTTAAATTTTCCTTTGAGTTTCTCGATGCTGACGACGCGACTGATGAACCGGACGCCTGCCTCTTCGAGGAGATCTTTGTATTCTCGTTGTGGGTCTTTCGTGATGAGGCAAACGGCCGATGTGCGAGGATCGACAAGAGGATATTTTATAGGGCTATCCGACCATGCAACATGTAAGCTTTGAAAGAGAATCGAGGCGTCTTGACGCACATTTTATGGGGCTTCAGCTTTGCCTCTCCGTGAATCTCCTTCACCGCAATCTGAAGCCAGATATTCTCCTCCTTTCCGGGGAGCAGTTCGTTCTCTTCGCGTTTTTCTTGCTCCTTGAGTGCATATCCCATCAGGGCTGTGACGGCACGGCTACATTGTTTGACTGATACGTGACCATCAATGAGCTCAGCCATCGTTGCACGTGGTCGTGATGATGACAGGAAAGTTCGGAGAGTACAGGTAGAGCGCAGGAGTAGGAGGTGCAGTTGAGAGAGAAGGACCCGGAACACCCCTAGTTGGTGGGGGCCGGTATGCGTAAGCTGAAGATTCTACAGCGCCTCGCTCGTGCAAGGCGACGCGTCCGGGTTTCCCCCGAGCCTTGACAATATCATAGCCAACGGTCATCTCATCGCAACTATTGCCCCCTATGCGTCTTTCTAATGTTACACTGTAATGGGCAGTGCCCGTCACTGTAGATTCCGATCCACCGTGCTCAACTGTTCCCCGTTACAGGTCATCTTAAACTCATTTACCCATCTTTTGACTCAGAGTTTGGCATATCCATACATGGCCTTGAAGGCTATCATGCTTTGTCTATCGAGAAAAAACATAGCGCAAAAGTGGCATGCGCGTAACCTCCTTGGCTCCCCGATCGACGTGGGTTCACACGCATAAATTCGAGTCCGAATCTAGTCACTGGCACGTTGGCCCTGGACGGATTTGGATTACCGCTAGACTAAGAACGTCGTCGGCAATACTGTGTCTGTGACAGCACCCCTGAGCATCAGATAATGGTTGTGGTTTCGTCCATATATTTGCCCGTCACCGTCACAAAAAGGAACCGTAGGGAACGCCCATGCTGATGAGCCACTTGTAGATGAACTAATTGGCTCATTAGTTACCACTTGACACAGGAGTACAGGAGTACTTGAGCGAGATACCTCCGTTGGCCTCGGATGGAAATGTTTCCCACCGTGACTACATCATTGTTGCAAACGACTGACAAGTATTGTGCTCCCATACATCATCGTTTCATCATCCCCGCGAGGGCTCAGCTCTATACAGATCCAACTGCTTGTTTGCGTTATACTGTATGCTCATAGGTGATGCACGGCCACTCATTCCCTTGCTGACCATGCCACTGCTAGATGAGATGAGCGCCTCCCATCTCAGGTCGACCTTGACGTTATTTGTTTGTGGGTTTGCGTGAGAATGGATTCGAGTTCATGCAAATTCATGTCGCGTCATGACGATGACGAGATGACGGACTGGAGCCAGGAATTTGCGTCCATCCCAGTGCGACCCGTGATGGATTTTAGTTAACTGTACAGCTAAGAACCGGAACCTGTTACCTTAAGGTCTTATTATTGATTGTATCGTTCAACTTACTTTAGCAAATAGTACCTAATATATATCGTATGAGCGGTGTACCGCAAGAATGGCAGTACTGGAGCGCTAACTCATAGCGCGCGGAGAGCCGAAAATAAGTTCATCAACGCGCAAGCGCCCCAGTCTCGAAGCTTTGAATCTACTGTATTTGGTCCTGAATAGGCTTCGATGGCTGGCGCTTATACTGGCTCGTTACAAGAACGCCAATCAATGCCTCGGGATTCAGGAACGAACACTGCTCAGTCAGACTTTTCCCCGGTGCGGCGTCGGGCAGTGGTGCTGTATTACTCACCGTTTGAGTGGTAATACTAACACACATGGTATTACTTGCATGATTAAGTGAATACTACCGTGACCATCATGTTGGCTGAACGCCGTCAAGGCTCAGTTCAAGTTGAAACACACAGTGTCACCGGTGATGGCGCCGTCGACTAAGCCCAATTTGCAGGCGCGGGCTTCTCAGGCAACCATTTTGTCCACATACGATGTCAACACTTTGGTTGCTGTAAATGGTTACTCACACAGTTTTTATCGCAATCGCACTCTCTGAGTGCACTTAAAATGACATTTTTCCTGACTGTGCCATCAAAACACTTCGCTGCATAGGCTATCAGCGCACTTTCATCCGTACAATCCCATTTATCCTAGTACTACGGTAACGTGACAGCCACGTGCAGCGGTGCCTTCGTTCAGGAACGCCCTGTGGAAAGAAAGTGTTTCAGACTCGTCGAATGGGACCATCAAGGCTTGGTCGCCGTTGATTCCACATGCAAGTCAAGCACACGACGCAGAGGTGAAGAAATTCTAGAATCGTACGTCGACCAAGACAGGGTATATAAATAGCATGGTGTATGATACACGCGCTCGTAAAGACCATTGATGCATACAGTATTATGGTGATTCTAGTATGACAGACCTGATAGCCGGGGTTGTTTGAGCTAGCGATACAGTAGATATGCAAGAGGAAAAGTAAAGAAACAACAACAAAGACTGACGCGAAAGATATTTCAGGATGGGTATGACAAATAACACCGAAGCAAGTAATAAAT
>WNFQ01002638.1_pt1 | contig 17368 bp, 16 predicted proteins | sample 5400171 | NCBI WGS metagenome assembly WNFQ01 (sample SAMN13153356, study PRJNA577476) | soil metagenome | isolation source: 20 cm soil under Madrone tree | place: USA:California | collected 2016-06-14 | reverse complement strand
AGGATGCGCTGCGCCTGCTTCAAATGCGGCATGTCGAGCATTTTGCCTTCGAGGCCCACCGTCCCGAGTCCCGGATTGCGTTCGAATGTCTCGACCACCCGACGCGACCACGCCAATTCATCGTCGCTTGGAGTGAACGCCGCGTTGATGGTGGCCACCTGCGCCGGATGGATCGCCATTTTGCCCGTGAAGCCGCGTTGGCGACCGAGCCGCGCGTCCCGCTCGAGCCCCGCCGTGTCAGTAAAATTGGACCAGATCGTGTCGATCGGCTGGACGCCCGCCGCCACGGCCCCGGTCAGACACAGCGCGCGCGCCAACTGATACACGACGTCGTATTCGCCGTCGGGCCCGCGATTGGTGCTGGCGCCCAGTGCGGCCGCGATATCTTCGGCTCCCCAGGTAAGTCCGGCCAGGCGGCTGGTACATCCGGCGTACGAACCCAGTGTGAACAAGGCGGCCGGTGTCTCGGTGGCCACGGGGATGATGTCGACGCACCCCGCCGCCAGCCCCTCCCTCGCCTCGAGCGCATCGAGCATGTGGGACAATCTGGTCACATCGTGGGCCGAATCGACCTTCGGCAGGAAGAGGCCGTCCGGCCTACCGGCGAGCACACTCAAATCGAGGAGCGCCGCTGCAGTGGACAGTGGATTGATGCGAACCCACAGTTGACGTTGGCTCCGGTCGACATGAGCGTTCAAATAATCCAATACCAGACCGCGTGCGATGGAGGTCCGATTCGGCGCCACCGAATCCTCCAGGTCCAGAATCAGCGCATCCGCGGCGCAATCCTCAGCCTTTGCCAGTTTTCGCTCGCTATCGCCGGGCACGAAAAGCAACGACCGGAACGGGATTCGCGCCTTGGTGAACGCAGTCTCGATCATACGAGCACAGCGCGGGCGGCCATGCGCATCAAGTCGCCGGACCCGGCAGACGAAACATGAGCGCGCTGCGCTTGCACGAACAAATGAGTTCGTCCCTCTGGTTGAGGCCGCGATGCTCGAATATCACGATGCCGTTGGTGGGCCGAGACTTGCTTTCGCGCTTCTCGAGCACCCGAGTCTCCACGTGAATCGTGTCACCGGCAAACACAGGCTTGGGGAATCGGACTTCATCCCAGCCAAGATTGCCGACCGTCGTCCCGAGCGTCGTGTCCCCCACCGAAATGCCGACCACCAAGCCGAGGGTAAAGGCGCTGTTCATCAAGGGCCTACCGAATTCGGTGCTTCGGGCATATTCGGCGTCAATATGTATCGCCGCCGGATTGTGTGTCATCGCACTGAACAAGACATTGTCAGTCTCTGTGACGGTCCGGCGGATGTCATGCCGAAAGGATTGGCCCAACTCGAACTGTTCGTAATAAAGGCCCGCCATCAGCTCTCCCCTGCAACGGTCACACTCATGGTTGCGACTGATCGATCGACGAACTTACCGTTAACTGATATTATAGTAAACGAGTTTACGAAACAAGGATCGCGACCGCATGCTACCCACGCAGCACCGGCAAGTACTCCTGGCGGTCCGTCCGAGCGGGATACCGCGCGCGGAGCACTTCAAGATCGTCGAGGCACCGCTGCCCATGCTGCGCGAGGGAGAATTCCTTGTACGGAACGAATTCCTCTCGGTGGAACCGGCAATGCGCGGCTGGGTAAATGCAGCGGCCAACTACTCGGACCCCGTATCAGTGGGCGGCGTCATGCGATCATTTGCGGCGGGCACTGTGGTCGCATCGCACCATCCGCGCTTCGCTGAAGGTGAACGCGTCATGGGTATGTTGGGCTGGCAGGAATATTCGGTCAGCGACGGGCGCAACATCCGACGCAAGGTGATCGAGACGGACCTGCCACTGTCGCTCTCACTGGGCGTTCTCGGCATCAACGGTGTCACGGCCTACTTTTCGGTCACGGAGATCGCCCGCCCGCGACCCGGGGACACGTTCGTGGTGTCGACCGCTGCCGGCGCGGTCGGCTCCGCCGTTGGCCAACTGGCACGGCTTTCGGGCTGCCGCACGGTTGGCATTGCCGGCGGTTCGGAGAAGGTGAGGGAGTGCCTGAATGAATTCGCATTCGACACCGCAGTGGACTACAAGGCGATCGATTTCCTCGAAGCGCTGAGGGACGCGACCCCGTCGGGCGTCGACATCTACCACGACAACACAGCGGGCCTCATCAGCGACGCGGTTTTACAGCGTATCAACAAGAACGCCCGCGTCGTGATCTGCGGAACGGCGTCGGTCCCCAATTGGGACGTCTGGCCCGACGGGCCGCGCGTCGAGCGGCATCTGCTCAACAAGTCCGCGCGGATGGAAGGCTTCCTGATATGGGATTACGAGCATCGCTACGAGGAGGCGATAGCCCGGCTGGCTTCCTGGGTGCGGGCCGGCCGCCTGCGCTATCGCGAACATCTTCTTTCCGGGATCGAAGCGGCCCCGCGCGCCATCGATATGCTATATCGCGGCGCGAACACCGGCAAACTACTGATCCGGTTGGAACCGTGAGCGGCGTCGGTACCTACGAGGGGAGTCGGCCCGGCAACGCACGCCCCGGGTCTTACCAGCGAATGCGTACCGCATCTCGTAACCTAGATTATAATCTCGCGGCGCTCCGGAAGAACATCGTCGTCCGTTTCGCGCAAAGGCAAATCCCGTGACCGCCAGCCCACAGACTCTTGGAATCACCAGCTACGGCGGCTACGTGCCGCGACTGCGAATGCAGCGCACGGCTATTGCCACTGCCCATCGATGGATGGCCCCGGGACTGCGCAGCCTGGCAAAAGGCCATCGAGCCTTTTGCAGCTGGGACGAGGATAGCGTAACGATGGCAGTCGAGGCCGGGCGCGACGCCCTTGGTGGGCGGACGAAAACCGACCTCCGTTCGTTGGCGTTCGCCACGGGCCGTCCGTCCTTTGCAGATTTGCCTGGCGCGAGCATTGTGGCTGGGGCGTTGCATCTGCGGCCGGACATTAGAATTCTCGATATCGGTCGATCGCAGCGCGCCGGCGTCGGTGGACTGCTCTCGATGCTCCATGCCGCATCTGGCGCGGGATTGTTCGTCGTCAGCGATAATCCCGCAGGGAAACCGGCAAGCACTCAGGAAATGGCGTACGGGGCGGGAGCGGCCGCCTTCACAGTCGGCGCGGGAGAAGTCATTGCCGAGTTGCTCGGCAGCGCGAGTCTCGTCAGTCCCTTCGTCGACCAGTTTCGGGCGAACGACAGCAAGTACGGGTATGTGTGGGAAGAACGCTGGGTTCGAGACGAAGGCCTCGCGAAGATCGTCCCAGAAGCGGTCCGCGCGGCGTTGCGCGAGGCGGGAGTCGAAGCTGGTGCCGTCAGACGTTTCATTTTCGGATCGCCACTACGAGACGCCGCCCAGTTCGTTGCCAGGAAATGCGGCGTACCCGCGGATGCCGTCGCCAACCCTCTCGATGAGCGCTGCGGCTATGCAGGAACGGCGCATTCATGCCTCATGTTGGCCCACTGCCTCGAGACCGCGCAACCCGGCGATCTGTTGGTTGTCGTTGGCTTCGGCCTAGGTTGCGATGTCTTGGTCCTTCGCGCCACGGACGCCATCCTCGCCTTCAAGCCGCGTCGCGGCATCAGCGGAGCGCTCACCGACGCGCTGGAGGATGATTGCTATTTGCGCATGCTGTCATTCGACAGCGCCATCGACCTCGAATGGGGCATGCGCGCGGAGAAACAAGTCAAAACCGCGTTGACCGAGCAATTCCGGTCGTCGAGTCAGCTCGCGACGTTTTCCGCGGGTAGGTGCCCGCGATGCGGCACGGTGCAGTTCCCCCAATTGGTCTATTGCGTGAATCAGGAATGCCGTGCGCCGAGCGGCGACTTCGGGAGCACTTCACTTGCTGACGAGCCGGCGCGACTGTTCACCTACACGGCCGACTGGCTGTCCTATTATCCCTCACCGCCGATGTACGTCGGATTCGTGAACTTCGACATCGGAGCGCGCGTGCTCATGGAGATCGTCGACGTCGGCACGACGGGCTTGGCAGTCGGGACGCCCCTCAAGATGGCGTATCGGATAAAGGATGTAGACCATGCGCGCGGCTACCCTCGCTACTTCTGGAAAGCGACGCCCCTCGAGTCACCAGGTTAATCCGGAGCACTTCCATGGCAACGGGTATCAAGGACAAGGTCGCGATCATCGGCATGGGCTGTACGCAATTTGGCGAGCGTTGGGACGTGGGTACGCCACAGTTGCTGGCCGAGGCGTTCGATGAGGCCCTTCACGACGCCGGCATCGAGCGCGGGCAGATCGACGCCGCCTGGTGCGGTTCCGCCCTTGACTCGGTGAATGTGGGCAATTCGGCCATACCCGCCTCCATCGCGCTGCGGCTCGATGGGATCCCTGTGAGCCGGATGGAGAACATGTGCGCCACCGGGACGGAGGTTCTGCGGGGAGCAGCGTACGCTGTCGCGTCCGGCGCCGTCGACATCGCACTGGCAATCGGCGCCGAGAAACTCAAGGATACTGGATACGGAGGGCTACCGACTCCCTACAAAGGAACTCTCAACGACTTGTGGATGCCGCTGGTCTCCGCGCCGGCCGGTTTTGCCCAGCTCGCGGCGGGCTACGGGAGCAAGCATCGCATACCCAAGGAGCTCCTGAAGCGCGCGATCGCACATGTCTCGTGGAAAAGTCATCAGAACGGCGCGCTCAGTCCAAAAGCGCACCTGCGCAAACCCGTGACCATGGAGCAGATTCTCACTGCACCCATGATTGCGGAACCGCTGGGTCTGTTCGATTGCTGCGGCGTCAGTGACGGCGCAGCTGCGGCGATTGTGACCACGCCGGAGATTGCACGTGCCCTCGGCAAAAAGGACCTCGTGACCATCAAGGCGCTGCAAATCAGCATCAGCTCCGGTGTCGAATCGACGACGCGCGGCTGGGACGGCAGTTACGTACCCAACACCCGCGCCGCCGCCAAGCGAGCCTATCGGGAGGCCGGCATAACCGACCCGCGCCGCGAACTCTCCCTGATGGAAGTGCACGACTGCTTTTCAATAACCGAACTGGTGACGATGGAAGATCTGTTCGTCAGTGGGGATGGCCTTGCTGTTAGCGAGGTTCTCGACGGATTTTTCGACCGCGGCGGCACCGGGGTGCCATGCCAGGTGGATGGCGGCCTGAAATGTTTCGGACACCCGATCGCCGCCAGCGGCCTGCGCATGGCGTACGAAATCTATTCACAGCTGCAGGGCCGCGCAGGCGCGCGACAGCTGCCCAACCCGAGCATCGGCCTCACACACAACCTTGGCGGCGTTCCATATCTTGGCGTGGCGGCGGTTGCGATTCTGGGACTATGCCGGTGAGCCGAGGCCGGCTGGTCCGGCAAAGCGAGCTCGGAGGTCTCATCGACTCCGATAGCACCGTATACATTGCGGGCGCGAGTGGGGCGCCGACGGCATTCGTATCGGAGATGCTACGCGACAAGCCTCTCACGCGGGACGCCCGGATCCTCACGACCTATGTCCCGGGTATCAACCCGATCGATCTGTCGCTGCTACACCCGAGCGCGCAGGTCACCGGCCTTTTCATGCAGCCAGGCTTCTCGGCGGCGCAACGCGAAGGGCGTTTCCGCGCCCTGCCCATGTCCTACTCGGGTTTCGTGCGCCACTTGCGAGAGAACGTCGAAATCGATCTTGCGGTGGTTCAAGTCGCCGCCCCTGACGCGCGAGGTCAGTGTTCGCTAGGCCCAGCCGTGGAATTCATGCAGATCGCCCTCCCGAAAAGCCGGCGTCGACTGGGGCTCATCAACAGCGCCACGCCCGCGTTCGCCGGATCCGGTGGAGTGCCCTATGACAGCTTCGACTACCTTTGCGAAGTCGACACTCCGTTGCCCGAATACTTGACCCCCGTGGATTCTGATACCGAACTCCTGGCGAGCCGCGTCGCGACCCTGATTGAGGATGGGTGCGTGCTGCAACTCGGCCTCGGCAAAGTTCCCACCGCGCTCACGGCGGCGCTCGCCAACCGGCGCAAGCTGAGGATGCACTCGGGCATGCTTTCCGACGGATTTCTCGATTTGGCGGCGAGCGGTGCGCTCGATATGGACTTTCCGCATACGACCTGCGTTCTGGTGGGCAGCCGCGATTTCTACGGGCGGGTAGCCGACTTCACGCCGCTGCGGGTTCAGGGATGCGAAATCACACATGACATCGCTTCTCTCGCCCGCAAGGAACGACTGGTCGCCGTGAACTCCGCCCTGGAAGTCGATTTGTTCGGACAATGCAACCTCGAGCATGCGAACGGCTCCGCCGTGAGCGGCATCGGCGGTGCCGCGGATTTCGCCCGCGCGGCCCGAATCAGTTCCGGCGGACGCAGCATCATCGCACTCAATGCCCGGCATCGGAACGGATCGCGCATCGTACCGACCGTGGGAAGCCCCTCCGTCACGTCGCTGTCGCGCATCGACGTTGACTATGTGGTCACCGAGTTCGGTATCGCGCACCTCGCTCCCGAGAGCGTCCACGAGCGCGCACAGAGCCTTATCGAAGTGGCGGCGCCCGAGTTTCGCAGCGACTTGCGTGACCGCTGGCGTGAGCTTGCCGCGAGACTATAGTCATCTTTACTCCAATGCCCTCATCTGGAACCAAACCATGAACATACTGGACGGAAAAGTCATCGTCGTAACCGGTGCCGGCGGCGGGGTCGGCAAGGCCATCGCAATGGAAGCCGCCCGGCAGGGAGCCAAGGTGGTCGTGAACGATATCGGCGTCCAATTGGACGGCTCTGGCGGAAGTGCCGGTCCCGCGCAACAAACCGCCAATGAGATTCGCGAGGCCGGCGGCATCGCCTGTGCCAACACCGACAGTGTCGCGCAATGGGCATCGGCGCAGAAGATCGTGCAGCAGGCCCTGGATTTGCACGGCAGGATCGACGGCGTGGTGAACAACGCCGGCAATCTCCGTGATGTCATCTTTCACAAGATGACCGAGGAAGATTTCGACGCCGTGATCGCGGTGCACCTGAACGGCAGCTGGAATGTGTCGCGCGCGGCAGCACCGCACTTCAAGACTCAACAGGGAGGCTCAATGGTTCACATGACGTCCACATCCGGTCTCATCGGCAATCTCGGACAGGTGAACTATTGCGCCGCTAAGATGGGCATCGTCGGGATGTCCAAAGCCATCGCTCTCGACATGGAGCGCTTCGGCGTCCGGTCGAATTGTCTGGCGCCCTTCGCGTATACGCGGTTCGTGAGCAGCATCCCGACGGATACCCCAGAGGGGGCCGAGCGTGCCCGGGTCAACATGCATCTGGAAGCCGCCAAGATCGCGCCATTCACTCTCGCGCTTCTCAGCGATGCCGCCAGCCACGTCACCGGCCAAATCTTCGGCGTGAGAAACAACGAGATCTATCTGTTTTCACAGCCCCGGCCCATTCGCTCGGCGCATGACGGAACTGGTTGGACGGTGCAAACGTGCATCGAACGCGCCATCCCGATGCTTCAGGGATCATTTTTTCCCCTCGACAAGTCGCGGGACGTTTTCACATGGGATCCCGTCTGAACCCCTGAACCCTCAAAAGGAGATACGATCGTGATGCGATCCAACAAGGCGATCATTACATGCGCCATAACCGGCTCGATCCATACCCCGAGCATGTCGCCGTACCTTCCGATTACGCCTGAACAGATCGCGCAAGAGGCGATTGCGGCGACCAAGGCGGGAGCCGCCATGGTCCACTTGCACGCGCGGGACCCGGCCACGGGCCGCCCGGATCAATCGCCGGAACTCTTCAAGCAATTCTTGCCGACGATCAAGGCGGCCACTGACGCGATCATCAATATCACCACGGGCGGTGGATTGGGTATGACCTTGGATCAGCGATTGGCGCCCGCCAAGTGGGCGAGACCCGAGATCGCCTCGATGAATATGGGCTCGCTCAATTTCAACATTTCGGGCGCAGGCTCGAAGATTTCGGACTGGAAGTTCGATTGGGAACGTCCTTATCTCGAAAGCACGAAGGATTTCATCCTCTCGAATACTTTCGCGCAAATGGAGAGGGGGATGCGCGAACTCGGTTCACAGGGCACGAGATTCGAATTCGAATGTTACGACATGGCGCATGTCTACAATCTCGCGCACTTTGCCGACAGAAAGATCATAGAACCGCCGTTTTTTATCCAAGGCGTGTTCGGCATTCTGGGCGGTATTGGTGCCGAACCCGAGAGCCTGATGGCCATGAAAGCCGCCGCGGACCGGCTGTTCGGTCAGGATTATCTTTTTTCCGCTCTCGCGGCCGGCCGGCACCAAATGCCAATGGTCACCTTATCCGCGCTCCTCGGCGGATCTGTACGTGTCGGGCTCGAGGACAGTCTGTACGCCGGGCGAGGCCGGCTCGCACACTCGAATGCCGAACAAGTTTCAAAAATCCGACGGATTCTAGAGGAGTTATCGATCGAGATTGCAACGCCCGCCGAGGCGCGCGAGATGATGGCAACCAAGGGAAAGGACGCCGTCGGGTTTTAGCCAAACTCCCGCCTCCGGCACTTTCGAGCATTATGAACTTAGAAAATCTAAAGACCTTCCGCTTTCCGTCGATCGTGCATCAATACACCGCGGCAGATTCGATTCTCTACGCGCTCGGACTCGGATTTGGCGAGAGGCCCATGGATCCCATGCACCTTCAGTTCGTCTATGAAAATGGATTGAGGGCAGTCCCATCCATGTGCATGGTTTTGGCCCACCCCGGTTTTTGGATCGATTCGCCATCCTTGCAGATCGATTGGATCAAGCTGGTTCACGGCGAACAATCATTCGAACTTCTGCAGCCTCTTTCGCCTGAAGGCAGCGTCAGAGGCGAGTATGAGATCGTTGCGGTTGAGGACAAGGGCCCGGACAACGGCGCCAGCCTGCATCTCGTCAAACGATTGTTCGACCTCGCCACGGAGACCCCAATCGCTCTCGTCAGGAGCGTGTACTTGCTCCGCGGGGATGGCGGACAAAGTGGATTCGGCGTTGCCCCGGAGTCGCCGCCGCCGCTTCCCGACGTCTCACCGGATGTGTTCGTGGATATACGCACGCTGCCTCAGAGTGCGCTGATTTATCGACTATCCGGCGACAAGAACCCCATCCATGCGGATCCCGCCTCCGCCGCCCGAGCCGGATTTCCGCAACCCATCCTGCATGGCCTTTGCAGCATGGGTATCGCGGCACGCGGCATCATCGAGACTCTCGCGGCTGGTGATTCCGGCAGGCTCCGCGGCGTTTCCGTCCGATTCAGCAAACCCGTCGTTCCAGGCGAAACATTGCGAGTGGAAATATTCGGGAGGGCGTCGGAGATTAGATTTCGCGTCCGTTCCGTGGAGCGCGGAATTCTCGTTTTGGATAGGGGCAGCGCTCGAGTTGATCCGAGCTAGCCGCCGGCAACATCAGTCTGTCATCATCTGACGAATCTTGCGGATCTACGCCGGTCAGAGGAGTTCACGAACATTGACGGAAAGGACCATGTGAAGCCGAAACCTCGATTTCCCGAGTTCGTTGGCGCCTTGAATTTTCGGGACATGGGTGGCTATTTGGCCGCCGACGGAAGACGCATTCGCTGGCACACTCTCTATCGGTCCGGCACTACCCATTCATTGACAGTGGCCGATCTCGCGCAGGTTGCCGCTTTGGGCATTCGTCATTCCTACGATCTGCGATCGAACACCGAAAGGCGCGTTCACCCGTCGGCGTTGAGAGGCATTCACGATATCGATTATCGGGTCATCGACCATGACGACATTGCGGGCGATATCTCGCGAATGCTCAAGCAGACCGGCGCGCAGCCCGAACACTCGACATCAATGATGATGACCCTATACCGTCGCATCGCCTTCGATTTCCGGGATGCGTTCCGCGCACTATTCATTCAGTTGGAACGCAGTGACCTTCCGCTCGTATTCAATTGCACCGCCGGCAAGGATCGCACGGGGGTGGCCGCTGCGCTCATATTGTCCTCTTTGGGCGTGTCGCGCGAGCAGGTAATCCAGGATTACCTTCTGAGCGAACTCTGCTTCACTCGGAGTTGTGAAATCATTCTTAAGAGCAGCCTCGCCGGTTTGTTCACCGGCGTCGAACGCGATGTTTGGGAGCCTGTCATGCGTGTGGACAAATCGTACATTGAGGCTATGTTTGAGGAGATCATCCGTGTGAATGGCTCAGTTGACGGGTATCTAACGAACGAACTCGGTATATCGCAGAGTGCCCGGGACCGCATCGCCCAGAACTTACTTGAGTAGCTGCGCTTTAAACTCTGAACATGCAGGTTCGAAACCGCAGCGTTCGACGTCAGATGCACCTGATATACGGAGGATGAGATGAAACTTGTACGAATCGGTGATCCAGGTAAAGAGCGGCCCGCTCTGCTGGAGAATGGCCGCCTCCGTGACTTGGAAGGAGTTATCTCCGACGTCAGCGGCGATGCTCTGTTGCCCGAGACACTGGCCAAACTGCGCGTGCTCGATCCGCAGACTCTGCCTCTGATCGACGGATCACCGAGAAGCGGCCCCTGCATTGGATCGGTGGGGAAGGTGATTTGCGTGGGTCTCAACTATCGAGATCATGCCATCGAAGCCAATATGCCGATCCCATCCGAACCCATCCTGTTTCTCAAACCGACGAGTGCGATCGTTGGACCGAACGACAACGTGGAAATTCCTCTGGGGGCGGAGAAGACGGATTGGGAAGTCGAACTCGGTGTCGTCATCGGTAAGCCCGGCAAGTACGTGCCGATGGAACTGGCCCTCGATCACGTGGCCGGATATTGCGTGGTGAACGATGTATCGGAGCGCTCCTATCAGCTGGAGCGCGGCGGGACATGGGACAAAGGCAAGGGCTGCGATACGTTCGCGCCGATCGGTCCGTGGTTCGTCACCCGAGATGAAGTGCCCGAGCCCCAGGGGCTCGATCTGTGGCTCGAGGTCGACGGTGAACGGATGCAGGCGGGGAACACTCGAACGATGATTTTCGATGTTGCCCACTTGGTGTCCTACATCAGCCATTTCATGAGCCTGCGCACCGGCGACGTCATTGCGACCGGCACACCGCCCGGCGTCGGCATGGGTCACAAACCGCCGCGGTACCTCAAGGTAGGGCAGACCGTTCGACTCGGCATTTCAGGTCTCGGCACCCAAACGCAACGCATGGTTCCGGCCACCCATCTCTGAGGGTCGATCACATGAACCAATACGACCTCGCGGGTCGGGTCGCCGTTGTCACGGGCGGCGCCCGAGGCTTGGGGTACTCCATCGCGGAGTGCATAGTGCAGTCGGGCGCATCGGTCTCCCTCTGGGACGTCGACGCCGCCAAACTCGCCGACGCGGCCAAACAACTGACGGGCCAAGGCGCGGTAGACACAGCGGCTTTGGATCTGACCGAGAGCGCATCCGTGCAGGCGGCAACAGAATCCACGGTCGGCCGCTTCGGCAAGATCGACATTCTCATCAACAATGCAGGGATCACCGGCGGCAATGCGGCCACGTGGGAAATCGATCCCGCGGCTTGGCGACGCGTCATCGATGTAAATCTGGTGGGACCATACCTCACCTCCCGCTCCGTGGTTCCGGTGATGCTGCGTCAAGGATATGGCAGGATCGTTAATGTGGCCTCCGTTGCCGGCAAGGAAGGCAATCCCAACGCCTCGCATTACAGCGCTTCGAAAGCCGGCTTGATCGGCCTCACAAAATCGCTCGGGAAGGAGCTGGCGACGCGCGGCATTCTGGTGAACTGCGTGACGCCAGCGGCTGCGAACACCGATCTGTTCGCTCAGATGACGCCGCAGCATATCGACTACATGCGATCCAAGATTCCCATGAACCGATTCGTCGAGCCCAAGGAAGTGGCCGCGTTGGTGTGTTGGCTGGCGAGCGAGGAATGTTCCTTTTCCACCGGGGCTGTGTTCGATATCTCCGGCGGGCGTGCTACCTACTGAGCGCCCTGAGCCTGTGCAAATTGGCACTGGTGATTCGGTTCACCTGCTGCGCGGCGTGCCGACCCATCGAGTTTGAACACACGCAAGCTCGCTATGCGGAGCATGGCCAGCCTGAGCAAATCCGCCGAACTCTACTCGACTTGAACGCGCCCCAACGGAGCGTGGCCGCGATCTTGCTCGATTACTTGGTTGAGCCAATTCAAGAGGCCTTGTACCACCTCGGTGCGATTGACCTCGTTCAAGATCTCGTGGCGGCCCTGTCGGTAGCGCGCCAGCGCCGGGTGTAACCCTGCGGCACAATAGCGGTCGATCAAGCGATCGAGATTGCCAATGTCGGCGACCAAGGGATCACGTTCCCCTGCCAGGATATACAGAGGAAGTCCTTTCCTGATGCGGCCAAGCGCGTGAGGATCGGCCAGTCGCGTCGCCTGAGACAGTAGCGAGATCATCGAGTCAGGCGTTAACGAAAAGCCGCATAGCGGATCTGCGATATAGGCGTCGACCTCCGCCTCGTCGCTGCTCAACCAGTCAAAGGGTGTGCGCGCCGGTTGGAATGCACGGTTCAGCGCCACGGCAAGATTGCTTTCCCGTTGCGCGGATTCGGCTACGGCGTCAACCGCCGTAGTTCCCACCAATGCCAGACCGTCGATCAGCGACGAATGATCGAGCGCATACGCCTGACTGATGAAGGAGCCCATGCTGTGTCCCAGCAGCAACAGAGGCAGCCCAGGGTTCTCCAATTTCGCGCGGTTCACCAGGCTGGCTAGGTCATCGACGACTGCGGGAAAGCCGCCCGGCCCGAAGTCCCCAGGTGCTCGCCTCGAAAGAGCGAGGGTCGCGCCGTGGCCTCTGTGATCGATGCCGTAGAACACCGCCAGCGCCGCTGGGTAGCGGCGCGCGTGCTCACCCATGCCATGCGCCACGACCAAAATCGCCCGGGACGGCCGCGGGAGAGTCCACCGATAAGCAGCGACTGTGACATCATCCGGTCTCGCCAGTGCAAAGCGTCTCTCCGCGATCCAGGTGGCTGCAAGTTGACTCATTTGACAAACCAGCTCTGACGAGTCGGTAGCTGACAGACTATCGGCGGACCTCGCTCTATGTCCCACTGAGAACGACAGCCGTGCGCCCCAGGCAATGTTCTCATCATCCGATCCACTCCGGTGATGGTGTCCCCGATCATCAGTAGCGGTAGCTCAGCGTTATTCCGTAGGTTGTAGGCAGGCCCGCTTGTTTGACCACGGTATCCGATACATAGTTGACCGAATTCCAGTAGTAAGTATTGGTGACATTCTTACCCCAGAGTTGCGCTCGCCAATGCTTGTTCGCCGACTCTAGGCCTGCAGCCAGATTGAGCAGTCCATAGGCCTTTATGTCCAACGGCGGTGCGCCATCGGCGACAGCCTCCTGCGAGCCGAACGCTGCGCTGGATTGAGTCTGATAAGAGGCATCTGCACTAACGAAGGCCTTTAGAGTGTCAAAAACGGGCCAATCGTAGCGTGCGCCGTATTGGACCGACCACTTGGGTGTGAAGGAGAAAGCCTCGCCCTTGAAGTTAATCAGGTCGGTCGGACCAAGCGGATACGGACCGGTGTCGAAAAAATTCGATGTGACTCGGGAGTCGAGGTAGATGCCTCCGGCGTTGAGCGTCAGGCCGTTGATCGGACGCCACACCGCCGAGAATTCAACGCCATTCTCGGTCGATTTCGGAATATTCACAAGAACCTGCAAGGCGCCGTATACCGGATCGAGAAGCCGCCCCAACTCCTGCTTGTCGGTATAGTCGTAATGGAACACCGAGAGATTCAGTTGCAGCGTACGGTTGAACAACTCCGATTTAGACCCTAATTCGTAAGCCAGCAGCGATTCTTGGGTGACTGGCAGAAGCTGTTTGGCTTGAGAGGCGCCGAGCGAAGGCGCGGAGCCTGCCTTATAGCCTTTACTCACCGTGAAATAGAATAAGTTATTTTCGATCGGGGTCCAGTCGGCGCCGATACGCCACGGCACATTGCTCTGATTGAGGGTATTGCTCACCAGGCCCGGACTAAAATTGGGCGGCGGCGCCAAGGTTACGCATTGGCCCGGTAATTGGGGAATAGCAGTACCTCCGTACAAACTGGCAAGCAAGCCACTGACGGCGTTTTGAAGAATGGTGACGGACGGGTAAGTACTATATGAGCAACCGCTCAGCTCTTGATCCGACTTTGTGTAACGCACTCCGCCATGAACATCCAAGCTGTCGAGCACTTGGTACTCAATATTGCCAAACACCGACTTGGTGGTGGTGTTATCGGTGTTGATCGCGCCAAACTGGAGGAATGGCGGCAGCCCAAACGCAGCCGGCGAAAAGGACGCCGTGGAGTAGAACGGGTTGACGTCGTCGGTCTCCGCGCTCTTGTCCGACTCATAGTTGACGCCCACCAGCCAATTGATCTTCCGATCATCGAAGGCGCCGTGCAGTCGAAGTTCTTCGGAGTAAGCCTTGACATTGCCATGGATCTGGGTCGACTCTTCTGGAGCGGCGACGCCCGCCTGGTCGACGCGATTGGACTCTTTGAAATGCTGATAACTCGACAGCGAGGTGAGGGCTACGGCGTCCGAGAATGTGTAATCGAGGCGTAGGTTGGTTTGGTAGAAATTCTCATCATTGCGAGGATGCGCTCCGGCGTACCAATCAGCCGCCCGAGCGTTGGCGGGTGCAATGGGTTCGGCGAGGACGGCTTGAATCTGCGGCGGATAGGCAAGGTACGCCGGGGAGCCGACGGGCGCCGGACGATAGAACGCTGGGTCGGACAGCGACCCCATTGCGATATTCTGCGGGGCCTGAAGCCTGAAACCCTCGAGTTGTCCGGCCTGGGTGTCCGAACTATCGGTCCAACCGTTCACGTTCAGATTGGCAGTGAAATTGTCGGTAGGCATCCAATCCAAGAGCAGGCGTACGATCTGCGTATCCTTGTTACCTAGGGTGTCATTTCGCGTGACGTTCTGCTGCCAGGCGCCGCCGTTTTCGGTGCTGGCGGCCAGGCGCCCGCTGAGCGTCGACGTCAGCGGACCGCTGATGAAGCCACTGAACAAGTTTCGGTTGAACCGAGCAAATGTTTCGTCGAAGCCGGCCGCAAAGTCGTGCGTGGGCTTGGCGGCGATGAAGTTGATCGCTCCACCAGTCGCGTTCTGGCCGTACAGGGTGCCCTGGGGGCCTTCGAGAATTTCGACCCGTTCGGGGTCGAGTAGGACTCCCTTGGACATCACCGGAAAAGGAAATGACACTTCATCTTGATAGACGCTGACCGTCGGCGACGCCGAAAGCGATTGCTCAAAATAGCCCACACCACGCAGGGTGTAGACGGGCGTGCCGCTTTGAGTCTGTGAAAACTGTAAGCTCGGCAAGACCTGAGTCAGGTCCGCCAAGCTAGTGACGCCCTTCTCCACGAGCTGCTCACCGGTCTTCGCGGTGATCGCCATGCCAACGCTCTGGATGTTCTCACTGCGTTTTTGCGCGGTGACCACGATCTCCTCAATAGCCACCGGACCCGTGTTGGTCGAGTTCGATTGAGTGACCGTTGCCGCAGCAGTCTGCCCAAATGCAAAATGGGGCGTCGCGCACATGGCGACAAATAGTGCTGACGTGGATACATAGGCCACAGTGCGCTGAAGCGGCAGCGCTCTCACTCGCAAATTCGAATTCATGTTTTGACTCCCCCATCTGTATTGTCAAGAGACTTTTTTGTTGTCTATAAAGAAGCACCCATGGGTAACACCTAGGAGTCACCCCCAGAGGCGAACGAACACTTTCAAACCGGCGGCCACGCTGGCGGTACACGCGGGCTCGGTTCCTTGGTACTTCATTTGCACCTCATATTGCGGATTGGCCTAGATTTCGATTTGTCATTGAGCGACAATCTCTTGCCATCGGCCGACAGCAGATTGATTGTTTGCGCGCCTCAGAGAGACCTATATGACTCAACTGGCCCTGATCCGAGCCTCCTCCCTGAACGGGTATCGCGAGCTGGTTTGTACTTTGGGCGGCAACCCGGATGAATATCTGGAGAAATTTGGTATCAGCCCGGCGCTCATCGATGACGAATTTGGCCTCTATCCGCTAAGGTCATTCATTGATCTGCTAGAGCTGACGGCAGCAGAACTGGAATGTCCCGACTTTGGCCTTCGCTTATCGGCAGTTCATGGAGCCCGGCATTTGGGTCCCTTGGGAATCATTGGAGCCAACTCAACGACCGTCGGCGAGGCGATGCAAGAGATTCTCGACAATCTGGATTTTCATTGTCCAGCGGTTATGGCAAGGTTGGATACGAAAATTTGTCCTGGGAAACCCACATTCACTTGGGACTTCTCATTGCCGGAGGCATTGCATCGAACTCAAATTGATGAAAGCGCCGTGGGCAATATCTATCAGGAACTGAAGATACTGGCGCATGGCGACTTTACGCCAGAAATGGTCCTATTCCGGCACTCGGCTACCAAGCCGCTGAATGTCTATCGACGATTTTTCCGAGCCCAGGTGTTTTTTCAACAAGAGGTCAATGGTGTAGTCATCAAGCCCGAGGTCCTAAACAGGAAGCTGATTCACGTCAATCCGCAATTGCATAAACTGGCCTTGGCATTTGTCCGTGAGGCGATTCACCGACAGAAGCCTGATATAGTCAGCCAGGTACGGGTCTTGATCACAAGGTTGCTGCAAACCAAGAAATTTGGAATCGGAGACGTTGCCAAGAGTCTTGGTGTTCATGAGCGAACATTGCAGAGAAAGCTGAAAAATGCCGGCGCCGGTTTCGAGGATATCCTGGATTCCGTTCGCGAAACGCGTGCCGCAGAGCTTCTGAGGCACTCTGAAGTTTCCATGGCGCACATCGCTACGCTACTGGGTTACGCCGAACAGGCCTCTTTCAGTCGCGCATGTTTACGTTGGTTCGGGGCGAATCCCTCGGCCGTTCGACAGCGCGCGAGGATTCTGGAACGGAACGACATTTGATCGCCTCTGGAAATCGTGCGACGTCGCCGGATCGGACCTGCGCTTGATCTCGGCGTTGAGGGTTTTAGTGCATCGTGGGATATTTCGATTGTGCTGATCCTTTTTGTGCTTCGAGCCTAATCTTCTATGCAAGTGCCATCGCCCATTTTGCCTTTCGCGACCAGCCACGGCGCCGACGGCCATGGCCAAACGAGAATTGTCCCTTTTGAATCCCGTGGGCGAGTTCAATGCCGGCGATCGTGATCGCCGCGTTCGCGAAAGACTTCAACAGCAAGGAATGGATACGCGTCATATTCGCACGGCTGGTGCCCACCTGTGATCCGCAAAAACTCGATCACGCGTCGACGGCCACCAATGAATAGTCATGATGTAGCCCACCGAGGATCGATTTCGCGTGCACCATGACGCGCTCGCCAAGACGATGACGCGAGCTTTGATGCGAAACCAACTG
>WNFQ01001672.1_pt1 | contig 17368 bp, 11 predicted proteins | sample 5400171 | NCBI WGS metagenome assembly WNFQ01 (sample SAMN13153356, study PRJNA577476) | soil metagenome | isolation source: 20 cm soil under Madrone tree | place: USA:California | collected 2016-06-14 | reverse complement strand
ATCTCCACAGAATTGGCATATACATAAGTATATGCCATCATTAATTTGCTTGCCAGGGCCCAACCCTCGTCATCAACAACTCTGTGCCAATAGCTTTTCATGCAGTTTCCAAAATCATATAACTACATGTTTTTATGTGTATTTATAAATTCAATGCGTTCGGGACGTAGGGGTCGCAGGTTCAAATCCTGTCACCCCGACCATTGATTTTATTAGTGTTTTTCGCTTCCGTAGCTTCGAAATTCGGCATTTGGTCCCAGGTAGAACGTTTTTTGGTCCCCTTTTGGTCCCAGTTTCGTCGTGCGAATCGACGGTATTAGGTCAGGGCGGAACGATCAAGACCCTGGGCAGCACGACTCCGTGACGGTCGTCGGCATGACCGATTCCAGCATGACCCTGGCGCGTCAGTGCGTCAGTGCGACGTTGGGTGATCTGATCGAAAACCAACGAGCTGTCGATTTACAGCGCATTGCTCACGAAGCGCACCGGTACTGAGCTCCACGACAACGGCCAATGAAAGCTCCCATGGCGAGGGAAGCCCTTTGTCCCTGCCAGGCTGCGGCCTGCCGAGCGTCCGCAGGCGCGAGTTCCCGCACAAGCACGAGCCATCGTCTCGAGTGTCCTATATTCGTACGTGAATTCGCTGGTAATGCCAGGTGGCCAGAATCCTGAAGTCAAGCGCATGGTGCGAGCGAAAGATCGTGAACCATCAACTCCCTTGATCAGACGATTTTGAGGTAATAGTCCATGCCCAAAGTCAAGGACCCCAACGTTTGGTTTCAGAACGCCCTCAAGGTCACTGAGGATCCGGCCGCATCAGGTTGGCTGAAAAATGCACTGGTCGAGGCGATCAACCGTGAACCTGTCGACGCTACGGGAGATGCGGAGGTCCTTTACAGAATTCTTAAACTGCGATCCGCTGCGGTCCAAAGGGCGGCGCTCTCGGGCCCGACAGACAAGTCGGCTAGGACAACGGCATCGGCGACGCCGGGCGGGCGAGAGGAGTCTGACTCCCGCGCCGTCATTCAAATCCTAAGGTTTCCACTAGTCCGCTACTCGCGCCGATAATGACGACGACTTTTTGCTGGTCATGATGCCCCTTCCAGTGCGTCCGCCGACTCATCCTTCAGCGAGGTACCTTGAAGACGAACAGGACCGGGTTACCGACGGGTACGTCGATCTCAGGCGTAAGGGACGCCCGGGTCGCTTCAAGCGCGTTTCCGCCACCGGCCACGACCGCCACATATTGATCACCGCTGGCGGTGTAAGTAATGGGGTAAGAAGATGGCGCGGCACTCAGGCGCGTCTCCCACAGTATTCGGCCCGTCTCATCGTCATAGGCGCGAAACTCTCGATCATGATCGCCGCTGAAAACGAGACCCCCTGCGGTCGCGAGCACAGCGCTAGATGGCGTCGCGCGCTGCCGCTGTATCCACATCACTTTGCCGGTCGGCAAGCTAATGGCCTGCACCCTGCCGAAGTTACCATCGCCGTCGGGGCGTGCGCGCTGTTCCATGCGCGTATCAACCCCTCCCGCCACGATCTCCGACGCACTGCCTGGCGTAAATGTATGATTCATGCAAGATTCCGCAATCGGCACGTAAAGGATCCCAGTCTCCGGATTAATGGCGCTCGAAGGCCAATTGCGTCCAGCGGTGCTATAGGGGCAAACCAGTTTCGCAACTCCCGCCTGCGGCTGAACAGCGGGGTTGATGGTCTTTCTGCCCGTCTTGGGATCGATGCGTATCACCACATTTTGTACGCCCAGATCTCTGGAGAAAACATATTCACCCGTCGCCCGATCCATCGCGTCGAACAACGCCATCTTGCCGCCTGTCACCACCAGTCTTCGGGCCCGGCCTGCCACCGGTAGCGTAACCAGGGATTGCTCAAAGGCCCAGTCCAAATCCCAGACGTCACGGCCGACGTGTTGGTAGTACCACACGAGTTTGCCGGAGTCCGCCTCCAGCGCGACAGTCGAGTCGGTATACAAACCCAGATTTTCCGGTCGTTCGGTCGCATCCGGCACCAACAAAGTCGCGGTGGCATAAGTGTTGCCGGTACCAAAGTAGACCAGATTGAGATCCGGATCGTAGCTTCCGGGAGTCCAAACACCTGCGCCGTAGCGCTCGTCCACCGGATGGCCATTCCAACTGTCGCCGCCTGGTTGCCCGTGTCTAGCAATGGTATCGAAGCGCCACATTTCTCGACCGCTCTCAGCGTCCAAGGCGAGGATATAAGCTCCTCTCTTCCCGTGCGTCACCCCCAGCGATACACCGAGGATGATCTTGCCTTTGGCAATCACGGGGCCGCCGTCCAGCCGAAACGCCGAACCATCGGAGTCACTTTTGTGCGGGCCTTGTTCGGGCGAAATGACCGCGTGGTCCCACACGAGCTTGCCGGTCTTAATCTCCAGCGCCACCACGTGCCCATCAGCCGTCGGCACGTAAATTCTATCGTTGAGAACCGCCAAACACTTTGCCCGTGCGGCGCGGCCTCCATCCTCCACATCCGGCAGCAATCTCAGGTACTGCCACAATCGTTCGCCAGTAGCTGCGTTCAATGCCTCAACGGAAGCGCCGCTCGAAATGAAAATGACTCCGTCATGCACCAGCGGCGTGATTTCATTCTGGCTGGGCGCCAGCGACCAACTCCACTGAGTGCGCAGCCTCGCAACGTTGCCTCGGTTGATCTGCTTGAGCTTGCTGTAGCCAAGGGCTTCATAGGTGCGCCTCCAGTGCAGCCAGTCACCGTCGGGCGGCGCGCGTAGCAGTTCCTCGCTGACCGTTGACATGGCACTCAGCAATTCGGTGCGCTTGGCGACGGCGGCGTCATAGGCGGCGTCGTGCTCGACAACACTTGAAAACAATCGTGCGTTGCGTTCGGCGTCCCCGGCGCGTACCACCGGCTCACTGTGGTTCTCGGTGGCTCGAGCGATCGCAGTCCCGCGCTGCCGAATGTAGCGCTCGATATCCGCATAAGTTTCAGCGCCGAGAGAGCCGGGGCCCGAGGGGGGCATCTTGGTTGCAATAAAATTCGACAACGCCTCGGTGGGCAGATTTTTCCAGTGTGCCTCGAATTTCTCGCCCTTGAGTGGCGGTCCAAATTCGCCGCCTTCCAGGTTGGCCCCGTGGCACTGTTGGCAGTTGTGGGCATAGGCATCATTGTCTGGCGCCGCCGTGGCCATTGGCGGCGCCGCTGCGGTAGTCGGACTGCGCGTGCCGGCGACCGGTTGAACGGCGCACCCGACAACCCAAGTTGCGGCGATTGCCGCCCCCGTCAATGCCGCCTGGCAAAGAACTCCCTCATGCACCCGTTTCGACACCATCCACCCCTTTGTTGCCGGCAGCACGTCATCGCCGCACGCGAGCTTCGTTTACTTCCAAATTACAGGCAGGAGACCTGATACGCAGCATTCCACTGCGCCTCTCAGATCTTGCTGGGTCGGTAGCTCTCACGAGCTGCTTGAACATAGGGCCATGGCGCAACCCTTGCGCGAATCTCCTTTTGGAAATGCCGTTCGACAGCCGGCTTTGACGATCCGCCGTCCGGCTCTCCCCAAACGACTGTCACGGGTTGGCCAATCTGCATGACCGATTGATCGAGAACCGCCAGGGAAATCCACTGCCGATCAACCGCGAGAAAACATGGATACGTGGATAGTCCAATCATCTTGTCTCCCACTGTGACCATATCGTACGGGTGCGCGGCATAATGCGCGTTAGGGAACTCCATAAATTTCCCATTCTCACCGGCGTGCAGCTGGCTCGAGTAGACCGCCAGCACATCCTCTGCGTTCCACTCAAGCGTTACCTTTTGCCGATGAGGGCGATCAACCATCTTCTGCAGGGCTTCGCGCCCAATAAACTCGTGGTCAAACTTTACCAAACGCCCGTAGTCGAGGTCCCACGGCGTGAAGTAGTAGTCTTCTATATTGCGAGATAGGTAGCTGCCGCCAATCGAAGCGTTGGCCTCAAACGAGGAACCCGGGAGCCATTCACGGAACGAGCGCATCTTTTCGCCGGTATAAACGGCCTGGAGCGGCGAGGGAATCCAGCCTGCTTCCACGGCGCACGTGCCATACGCTCGACCGCCGACGAGTCGCAAGCCAAAGTCCCGTCCCGCCTCGACAATTGCCGCCTTCACCTCCGGTCCGTCCGCGAGCGGGCCCCAAAATTCCAGCCCAGGTGCACCAGCGAATGAATGAGCCAGCGCGCGAATCTTCCGACCGGCAATCTTGATCTCCCCCATGGTAAAGAATTTGAGCTTTTCGAGTGGCGCTCCGTTCAGCTTTTCCAGCAGCCCCCATGCATTCGGCCCTTGAAGCTCAAATCGATATGTCCGCCTGGGTTTCGGATTGGAAATCGTTCGCTCGTCACGTTCGAATTTGACGTCATACCGCCCAGTTTCGGCGTGATACTGAACCCAGTTTGCGACGGGTGGGCGACCCACGATATTGACTTTGTCGTCTTCGAGGCCAAATAAAATCATATCACCGATTACATAGCCCTCATGGCTACAGCACACGAGCTGTTTCGCCTTGTTGCGGCCGTAACTACTGAACGAATTCACGCCCACTTCCGACAGTAACCGAAGGGCGTCGGGCCCTTCTAGGTAGAGATCGGTCATGTGGAGCGACTGGTCGAGCAGACCGACTGTTTCTCGCCAGGATCGTTGTTCGTCACGCCAATTGGTGTATTCGGCCCGAACCGGATAGGCATAGGCACCGACCGGCACGTTGCGAAGGAATTCGGCCGGGTTACCCAACTTTTCGAGCTTGTCCTGCAGCGATTTAAATTGTATCTCTTCCATCTTACCTCCCGTTATTCCCCGTTATGCCAGAGTCGACTTTCCCTATACCCGGCCAAACGCACGGCGCCAGCTTTTGATTGCGTATAGGTCACCGCTAAAATACTGACGTCAGTCGACCCTCTTCAAATGTCGCTTACCTACCCAATCCGATTGACTCGCTAATGTAGCAATGTCGCTTGGCACTTCATGCGCAAGGTCCATGAATCTCCGTCTGATTCTTCCGCCGTCCGACGTACCACACGTCGTTGTGCGACAACATTGGCACCGCAGGTTCCATCACGACCCGCAGAATAGATGGCTTCTTGGCCCCGCTCATTCGCTGACCAACGACTCACTAGTTGCATCGCAAAGCAGACTGCCACATACGGGTGGATCCATCAGGGGGCGATCAGCAACTTGCAATGCTCCGTGCGCTGGCGTAGCGTCTCGAACGCTTCGGGCGTCTCCTCCAATGATATCGTCCCGGTGACCAGCGCGCGGGGCTCGGCGGCCCCGTCCTCGAGCGCGCGCAGTGCCTCTACATATTCGCCTCGGGTAAAAAAAGCCGACGTGATCAGGCGGATTTCCTTCGACAACATCGCAAAACTGTTGAACGTGTCGGGCCGAGTGCACAACCCCAACAGCAGGATCGTGCCGCGGTTGCGCACCTGCTTGACAGCCTGCTCGATGAGGCCAGGAATGCCCACGCACTCGTAGACGATATCAGCCTTGCCGGAAATTGCCCGCTCGGCGCTACCCACGGGATCGTCGGGCTGCGCCACGAATTCATGAGCACCCATGGCCAGCGCGCGCGCGCGCTGATAATTAGCGACATCCTGCATGACGACCCGCGAGGCTCCAGCTCGGCGCGCCCAGAATGCGACGGCGAGCCCGATGGGACCGGCGCCGAGAATCAGAACCTTCTCACCAAACTTTAGTCCCGACATGTGAATTCCGTGTAGTGCCACGGCCAACGGCTCAATGATTGCGCCGTCCGCGAGACTCAGCGCTTGCGGCAACTTGATGCATTGATTGGGGCGCGTTACCGCATATTCCGCGTAGCCGCCGCCTTGCAGCCCAAACTGCCCGCACCAGGCCACTTCGCCCGCCACGCAAGCGGGACAATGTCCACAACTCTGCAACGGAATGACTGACACCAGATCACCGACCGCTACGCCCTGGGTACCGCGCCCCACTGCCGCCACTTCACCGGCAAATTCATGCCCGAGTATGTATCCCGCGCCCTTGCCGAACGCAGGGTCCTCCGCAATGTGTAGATCCGAACCGCAGATGCCGCAGCGCGCGACCTTGACCACGAGTTCGCCCTGGGCAGGCTTGGGATCAGGTACTGAGGTACAACTTAGTGGTTGGCGTATACCCTGCATGACGGCGGCGCGCATCGGTTCGACTCCTCTTTAGCGAAACTTGCCCAAGTGCATTCCGCCGTCAATCGTGCCAGCGGCGCCGCGGATATTGACCCGGTCGAGTATACGTACGACGCTCATACGGCGCGGCGCTCAAGTACGCGCGGAGCGGTTTCACGCAGACCCATCGCCACGACTGCCGCCAGCACCGTCATGGACAGCATCAGCCACAGGACCGCTGAGCGCTCGTGGAAATGATCGGAGAGCCGGCCGGCAAAATACGGACTCAGCACGCCACCCACGCCATCGCCCACGCCGATAGTGATCCCGGCAAGAGAGGCCGTCAGGCGCGGATCCACCGATTCCGAAGGCACCGTGGCCATAAATACCGGAAACACGCCGACCAGTCCCCAACCGACAAAAAAGATGACCGCCAGCACCCACGGACTGCCCATGAAGTACATCGCCCCTAACGGCAGGATTACGCCCAGCGCGGAGAATCCGACTATGACAGGTTTGCGGCCAACGCGATCGGAGAGCGCCGAGACCGAAAAACTGCCAACGGCTGCCGAGAAGCCCAGCGTGGCCATGAGCCACTTGGCAGTATTGGCATCAAAGCCGCGGTTCGCGGTCAGATATAATGGCATGAAGGCCCAACAGCACACCAGATACGACACCAGCAGTACTGAGATCAACGCACAGAGCTGCACATTGCGATTGGCAATGGCTGAAGCAATGGTGGCTTTAGGCTCCGGACCGGCGTGATACATTTCTGGAGGGGGCTCGCGGACCAGTAACCACACCAGCAGAGCGCCAATCACACCCGGCAAGGCGGCCAAATAGAAGGCATGCCGCCAGCCGAAGGCAATCGCTACCGGTACCAGCACCAGCGGTGCTGCGGCGGATCCGAGCAGGTTGGAGCCGAGGTTTTGGGCCACACCCATGGCCAAACCGCGATGGCGATCGTTAACCTCGGCTACGATCACCGAGTGACTGACCGGCATCACGCCGCCTTCGGCCGCGCCCATCAGAATGCGCGCGCCCAGCAGCATCAGGAATGAAGTCGCCAGACCCGAGACCACCGAACACAGGCAGAACGCCAATATCGCGACGACGATGACCGGCTTGCGCGAACCAAGGCGATCGGACAAGCGGCCCACCAGAAAGCCGGTGAGCGCAAAAGTCAGTGACAGGCCCGAGGACAGCGTGCCCACCTGGGTATCGCTCAGATGCAGATCGGGTTTGACAAACTGCATCAGGAAGTTGAGCGCGTTGCGATCGAAGAACAGCACGCCAAAGTTGAAACTCAACAAGAGCACCAGCATACTTTGGTAACGATTCGACAAGCGCTCGGCGGACATCACCCCCCCCTTCGCCATTCACTTGTTAAAACCATCAAGTCGGCCCTCAATAAAGCCGGTCTTTCATTGGGTCGGGTCATGCTGCAGCGATTTGCAGACCGACGGGATGAAGATCGCGCAGCAAAAATCCATTGGCCGCGGTGACCGAACTCCACAAAGCATCGCTCGGGCCTGGTAGCAGTCAGTTTCACATCCTGCTGTGACGCTAAGCCGCGGACTTGCGACTCCAAAGCACACTGCTCGCAAGCGCTGCACCCTCGGACAGCGCCTTGAGTTTCGCCCACGCGACCTGCGGGTGGCAGCGCAGGCCCACACCGCAATCGGTACCGGCGATCACGCGCTCGCGCCCGACGAGGTTTGTGAAGCGCTGGATGCGCATCGACACCAGCTCCGGGTGCTCGACCACCGTGGTGGCATGGCTCACGACGCCGGGAATGAGGATTTTGTCCTCCGGCAACTTCACCTGCTCCCAGAGCGTGAATTCATGCTCGTGGCGCGCGTTGGCGGCCTCGAACAAGTAGGCCTGCGCGTTAACCGAGAGCATCAGGTCGATCATGTCCTTCATGCCGATGTCGCAGGTATGCGGGCCGTGCCAGCTGCCCCAACACAGATGATAGCGCACCTGTGACTGTGCAACGTTGCGTAGCGCATGGTTCAGCGCGTCTATGCGCAGCCTGCAGTAGCGCCGGTAGCCCTCTAGTCCCATCGGGATGCCGATCCGGTCCCACAGCGCCGCGAGCCACGCGTCGTCGACCTGCACGATAAAGCCGGCCTTGGCGATCGCCTCATATTCGACGGCCATCGCATCGGCGAGCGCGAACAGGAAGTCCTCAGTGTCTTTGTAGAACTTGTTGTCGCGGCCAGGCTCGAGGCTCGCTGGTGCCGTGCTGGTGAGGAACGCGTCCGCCGTTGGTGTGCTGCCCAGCGCCGCGCGCAGGCTTTCGATCTCCTGTTGCAGAGATTTCTGGCCCACGTACGTAATCGCCGAGGTGCAGCTCCAGTCTAGCTCGCGGATCTGTTCGGCGACGCTGCGGGTCGACTCGAAGAGGGTACCGCCGGCCAGAGCCGCCTGATAGAAATCCTTGAACTGTTTCCAGTCCTCGCTCTGCATTAGCAGGGCCGAGGTCGCGCCGTTGTCCACCGGCACGAATCCGGACAGGCGTTCGTTGATGAAGCTGACCCAATTACCGCCCTTGGTCAGTTCACCCTCGTTGATGATGTCAATTCCGGCCTCGCCCTGCATGCGCACGACTTCTGCGACCTCGCGCTGCAGGCGCGCCTCCTCGACGCCTTGCTTGCTCCACAGACCAGGCGGCATGGGCAGTGCACCTACGTGCGTGGTCAAAATACGGTCGGTACTGGCTCTCATGGTCGTTCGCTGCTCCGGCCACGCAACCCTAGAACTTGTAACCGACCGAGATGCCGTACAGGCGCGGCGCCTCGTAAGTGATGTTGCGGGTGCCATCACCCAGCGTTGAGCTGTAGTTGACAACTGCCTTGTTGTTCAAATTGGTGGCCCAAAGACGCACATATTCGTGCTCGTCTGAAGACTCCCAGCGGACCGAGGCGTTGATCCGCGAGAAGGCGGGCTGCTTGAGTAGGTTGTCCGGCTCGAAATAGAGGCCAGAGTTGTATTCGTAAGCAGCATCCAAGTGCAGGCTCGAACCGTTGGGGAGCGGGATCCTATAATCCGGTGTCAGATTTGCCGTGAAATGTGGCGACTTCGGGATATCGTTGCCGCTGGCGTCGCCCGGAAAGGTCGGAATTCCTCCACCGGGGCTACCGAATGGCGCGTTCGTGAAGTCCAGGAACCTCGCATGCAGATATGCGGCGCTGCCGGTGATCTTGAAGCTGTCGGTAAATACCGCCTCGAAGTCGCTGTCGATACCATAGATGCGCGCGGAGGCGCCGTTGATGATGCCGGTGTTGGCGACACCGACCTTCTGGATCTGGATGTTCTTGTACTCGTAGTCGAAGGCCGCGACATTCAGGCGCAAGCGACGGTCCAGTAAGTCATTCTTCATGCCGACCTCGTAGGCCTTGACAGATTCCGGCAGGAACGCGGGTTGCGTGGTGAATTGCGTGTTGAAACCGCCGCTCTTGAAGCCGGTGTTGAACGACACGTACGTGAGTACTTCCGGCGAGAAACGGTGGTCCAGCGCGATGCGGTAGGTCGGCTTGTTGAACTGGAGCGAGGCGGGCGTCGTAACGCCCAGCGACACCGGCGTGGTGCTGCCGGCGGTGTAGCCATCGGTAAAGCCACTGATGTCGCGCTTCTCACGTGTGTAGCGAGCGCCCACCGTCAGATTCGTCGCCTCGACGATTTCGTAAGTACCCTGCGCGAACGCAGCCTGCGATTCGGTGATCTGCTTGCCGTAAGGTGCGACGTAGACAAACGGCCCGAACAGCCCGTCGTTAGAGTAGACGCCCGCGGGGTCGTAGGAACCGTCGGCGTGGAAAACATACAGGCCGGCCTGCCAGTTGAACTTCCCGCCGACCTTGGAGGAGAGCGTCAATTCCTCGCTGAACTGATTCTCCAGATCCAGCAAATCGCCGGTCAGGTGTGGTGCCGGCGTAAAGTCGACGTCCCAGTACAGCGAGGTCGAGGAGTTTCGATAGGCTGTCAGGCTCGTCACGTTCAGCGCGTCGAATTGATGCTCGACTTTCAAACTTGCCCCGTAGTTCCGGTTCCGAAACAGCGGATTGGCGTCGGCATACATGTCCCATGGACCCTGCGCCGGTTGTGTTCCCGTGTAGTAGCTGGGGTTGGCGATTGTCCCCGGGGCCAGCTTCTGGCCGTTCATCGAGTTGTTGATGTTGCTGTAGTCGCCGATGAAAGTGATCTTGTCGACGTCAGTCGGTGTGTACACCCACTTGGAGCGCACCGTCACGTCGTGGTTGTCCTTGAACACGTCGGCGCCGGTGTAGAGATTTCTGCCCCAGCCCTGCCCCTGCGTGCCGGCATTGATCGACAGGTCCGCGGCGAGATTGCTGCTGATGCCGCCGGAGACGAACACCTTGCCCTTGATCGTCTGGTAGTTGCCGTACGTCAACTCGCCGAGCGAGCGAAATTGTTGGGTCGGGTCCTTAGTAATAATCTGGATTAGGCCACCGGTCGCATTGCGGCCAAACAATGTGCCCTGCGGGCCTTTGAGCACCTCGATGTGGTCGATGTTCGCGAAGTCGTAAAACGTGGGTGACACGGTCGACGCATAGTAGACACCGTCCAGGTAGAAGGACACCGGCAGCTCGATTCCAGGCCCGATGCCTGTACTGCCGACGCCACGCAGGTAGACGAACGAAAAGCCGACCGCGTTGCCGATGCTCAGGGTGGGCACGATCTGCCCGAGGTCGAGGAACCTGGTGATACCGGCATCCGACAGTTCGTTACCGCTGATCGCGGTGACCGACAGCGGCACGTCCTGCAGCCGCTCCGAGCGTTTCTGTGCATTGACCACGATCTCTTCCAAAGCGCCGGGCGCCGCGGCAGGCGCCGGCTCATCAGCCGCCCCCGCGGCGATTGACGCACCGGACCCGGCATAGATCCCCATAAGGCTCAGCAGTAGTCGACATTTTTTCATTCTCACTGTTACCCCCCATATCGCCGCTTTAGGTCGTCTGCGAGCCAGCTCGCCGGATGAGACACCCGTCGGTCCATCGCATTAGGTTGAAATATGCTTTGCAGGGTAACCTCGCGAGACACCTGGCTCCTATGCGACTCTACGCACGATTTTCGATCTGAAAGCGCACATTCGATGCTGACAAACAACGGAATTGCCTGCCGCTCGTTTGAAACAACGCCGTCGATCAGTACTGTCCGGTTGACTTGAGCACGATTGTCGAAAAGGCCAATGATGACAAGCAGTTATAGATGAAACAGGGTGTCCACGATTTGAACGCGGAATTGCCGAATTCGGTAGCGTGCAAGCCTTTACCGGCGGCACCCACCGATGAATCTCGGCAAGATCCTGTTCGCGCAAGTGATGGACTTCTTGCCGAGGAAGACTTTCCACCGCATCGCTCACCTGCACCATGGGGACCACCGGATGCGAACGTTGTCGTGTGTCGAAACAGTTTCGCGCGATGGCGTTTTCACAGCTGACTTACCGCGAGAGCTTGCGCGACATCGAAGCATGTCTGAGTGCGCAGGCGAGCAAGCTCTACCATATGGGACTGACGCAGCCTGTGGCTCGATCGACCTTGGCCGACGCCAACGAGCGGCGCGACTGGCGCATCTACGCCGAGTTCGCCCAGCGCCTGATTGTCAGAGCACGCGCCTTGTACGCGGCGGACAGTTTTGGGGTCGAACTGGCGCACACCGTTTACGCTCTCGATGCCACGACAATCGATTTGTGTCTGTCGGTGTTCCCCTGGGCCAAATTTCGCACCGCCAAAGCGGCGGTGAAGCTGCATACGCTGCTGGATCTGCGCGGCTCTATTCCCAGCTTTATTCACATCTCCGACGGCAAACTCCACGAAGTCAATGTGCTCGACCTGCTGCTGCCCGAAGCGGGAGCTTCTTAACGTCATGGATCGTGGGTACCACGATCTCGCTCGTCTGTATGCGCTGGGCCAAGCTGGCAGCTATTTTGTCACTCGCGCCAAACACAACATGGCGGCTCGGCGCGTCTACTCCGCTCCGGTCGATCGCAGCACCGGGTTGATTTGCGATCAGAGTATTGGGTTCAACAACTTCTACGCCGCCCGCGACTACCCGGAGCAGATGCGGCGTATCCGCTATCGCGACCCTTAACCGGACGCTACTGGCCGCCGTCGATATACCTTGAACGCAGCCCTGCCCGAGATTTTCCAGTCAGCTGCGCCAATGTTGCTCGAGGTCTGCGTCAAATGAAGGAACGCACCGGATCGGTTCCATCCCAGCCGATGGTGGCACGATAAAACTTGCTGAACACAGGCTCGAATCCACCTCCGAGTTCGATGAGTTCGACGTAGCCCGGCAGCTCGGCGGTGGTATCCATATAGGCCACGTGGCCGCCGCTCGGCACCCCGGCGTGAAACACCAGATCGTGCCCCGCCGCTTGAAATCGCTCAATGTCGCGCTCGAAATTTGAGGTCGCACGGCCCCAGTGATGAAAGCCGTAGCCGCGGCGTGCGATCCATTCCTGATAAACCGAGGGCGCATCATCGTTGGGCTGGATGAGTTCGATGTTCATGTGACCCGCGAAGCTCATCGCGAGCGACACATCCGCGGTAGAGTCGCGGCCGCGATACTTCGGATCAGTACCGGTGAAGTGATCGAGCAGGAACCATGGCCCAACCTTGAGTTTGTCGATCCATGACGTCATGGCGACGCGAATGTCGGGAACAAGATAGCTGACTTGAATGACGCCGTCGTCGGGTTGACCAAAACCTACGAGTCCCATCGATTTACCTCCCCCATTTCAATCGGCGACACCGAGCGCCCAGCCACCGTCTATCAAGATTTGCTGGCCGGCGATACCAGAAATAGTGCCAAGCGCTTGATGTCGTCGCGAAGCCCACGCGATGAATGGGAATGACTTTGCTCATTTCTTGAACTTGCCGCTGCTTCGCTACCGGCGCCACCGAGTGCATGAGGTGGGCGGCGCCAGCCTTGGCCGCCGTAGGCAGCGCCGATCGCCGGTTCGCACTAATGCGCCGCAACCGAAGTCGTGACTATCATGCGGCACGACCGTTGTAGGCGCAAGAGCCGAGCGCCTGCGTGCAGCGTTGTGAAGATGCCGTTCATGTTGATGTCGATCACGCGGTTCCAGCGCTCATCCGTGTAATACTCCAAAGCGCCCTATGCCTTGCGCGGCCGCTGCGTCCAAGCAGGCCAGACCCTATTTCGTCCGCCACGCACCGAAATAGTTTCGAAGCTACGAATGTGCGCTTTCAGATCGAAAATCGTGCGTAGAGTCGCATAGGAGCCAGGTGGCCCGCCAGGTTATCCTTCAAGAACCTTTCGACTCAATGGATGGGACAACGGTAGCGCAGAAGTCGGTTTGGCAGGTGGAGACGGGGGGATTTTCCAATGGGGGTACTCTGGCGACGGCCGGCAATCTGGTGTTTCAGGGTCTCGCCGATGGGTACTTTCACGCGTATTCGACAGATGAAGGCAGGAACCTTTGGAATTTCAATGCCCGCGTCGTCTTAACCGTGTCTCGATCACGTATAGCGTTGAGGGCAAGCAAGACGTGATCATTCTATCAGGTCCGCTGAATGGCACGGCCGGTGGATTCGGATCGCTACCGACGCAATGGCGCTGGGACCCCCGGGTACACCCGAAGCCACTACTGACCTTAATGTTAGACGGCGGGCCACGCGTTCCGCAGACACCGCCGCCTCGATTCGCAAAGCCGTTATTCGTATGCGCACCCTTACAGTATCGGTCGCTACTCAGTGTCAAGGGGATCAAATGAGCTTGCAAGCACCCAACGCAGAACGTCAAATCTGGATCTACACTCAGATGCTGCGCATCCGCGAGTTCGAAGAACGTGTGAAGCGTACCTTCACCGAGCATCCCGGTGTGATCCGGGGCCATACACACCTCGGCGATGGCACCGAGGCGTCGATCGTCGGCTCGCTGTGCCACTTCCGCGCCGGGGATGCGGCGCTCGCCACCTATCGCTGCCACGGATATCCGCTGGTTCTCGGTAGCGACCCGAAGGCCATGATGGCCGAGATTTACGGTCGTGTGGACGGCCTGTGCAAGGGTCTCGGCGGGTCGATGCATCTCACCGATGTGAAGCGCGGTTTCCTTGGCACCTCCGGGATAGTGGGCGCCGGGATTCCCCACGCGGCGGGCGCTGCCTGGGCAGCACAGATCCGCAAGAAAGCTGAAGTCGTGTACTGTTTCTTCGGCGACGGTGCTTCGAAGCAGGGTGCATTCCACGAGACGCTCAATATTGCCTCTCTGTGGAAGCTGCCGGTGATCTTCGTGATGGAGAACAATGGCTATAACGCCATGACGACCTCCGAACAGGAGGACGCGAACGCGGCGAACGGCGAGCCGCTCGCCGTCAAAGCCAAAGCGTACTCGATGCCGGGGATCACGGTCGATGGGGCCGATCCATTGACCGTGTACGCCGCCGTCGGCGCGGCAGTCGAGCGCGCGCGTGCTGGCGCCGGTCCGACGCTGGTCGAATCAAAGGTTTACCGGCTGTCGGCACACGGCAACATCATCGCCCCACCCGGCGTGCCGCTGCACTATCCGGAGCACGAGGCGATCACCGTGTTCGGCAAGCGCGAGGAGTACGAGGCGGCGCTGCGCGGCGACCCCGTGCCGCGCTTTCGCGCCACCTTAATCAAGGCTGGCGTGCTGAGCACCGCCAGAGCCAACGAACTCGGCGAACAAGTCGTGAACGAAATGGATGCGGCAGTCAACTTCGCCATCAAAAGCCCCTACCCCAAGCTCGAGTCTGCACTCGACAACGTCTACGCCTAAACCGGAGCGACACCCATGGCACAGCTTCCCTTTGTCGCCGCCATCGATGCCGGCATTCATCAGGAAATGCGGCGCGACCCAAGCGTCCTCTACTTTGGCCAGAACTTGGCAACCACCGAGAACCACGAGTTTGTCGCCGCCTACGGGCACGACCGCGTCCGCGTCACGCCCATTTCCGAGACCGCAGAGATCGGTATGGCGATCGGCGCGGCAATGGCGGGCTTTCGCCCGGTGGTTGAGCTCTACATGGCGGAGTTCATGCTTGTCGCCATGGATCAAGTCGTCAACGAAGCGCCCCGCTTCAGGTATATGTCGGGCGGACAGGTAAAAGTGCCCCTCGTGCTCAAGGCGGGGTTCGGCTTCGCCTGCGGCTGGGCCGGTCAGCACACCGGGTCGCTGACCTCGCTGTTCATGGGCGTCCCGGGTCTCAAGGTCGTCGTACCATCGACCGCGGCAGACGCGAAGGGACTCATGGCCACTGCAATCCGCGATGACAATCCGGTGGTCTTCCTGCACCACTATCTGCTCACACTCGTCACCATCGTTGCGACCGGCTGGATGGTGTCACGCTCGATTGCTGCGGCCGAGACGCTTGCCAAAGAAGGGATCCAGGCGGAAGTGATCGATCCGCGCACGGTTGCGCCGCTCGATCTGGAGACGATACTCAAGTCGGTCGCCAAGACTGGGCGCCTGGTGCTCGTCGATCAGGCGCCGCGCCACGCAACGGTGACCGGTATTATTGCGGGCGATGTCGCCGAGCATGGATTCTCGTCGCTCAAAGCGCCGATCGTGCAGGTCACCGCGCGCGACGCGCCGGTTCCCTACAGCGAGCCGCTTGAGACCTATGTAATCCCGGACGAGGAAAGGATCGTGGCCGCTGTCCGAAAAGTCATGCAGGACCGTCGTTAAGGGGCTTGGCGTCGAAACGATATGACATCGTCGCAAAGGCATCACGTCGTAGCAATCTAGTCCAAGCGCCAGTCGCTACCCTCGAGTAGTTCGACCAGTGCCGCGAGAAATTGCGAGGCGAGACGGCCGTCGGTGACGCGGTGATCAACCGTCAGCGTAAGATCAGACATCGGGCGCACGACGACGGTTCCATCCCTCGCCACGGCACAATCTCGCTGGCGACCGACGGCGAGTATCGCGGATTGTGGTGGATTGATGATGGCCGTGAAGCGGTCCGGCCCATTGGTGCCAAGATTGGAGATGCTGAACGTGGCGCCGTCGACTTCCCCGTGCTTCAGTCGGCCTTTGAGGCCGCGCTCGACGCAGTCCTGGCGGCGGCGCGCAATCTCCGTGAGGCCCAGTTGTTCGACATCATGAATCACCGGTACCAGCAGGCCGTTGTCGACTGCAACCACCAGGCCAATGTGCACGCCGCTCGTCTGCACGATGCGGGCATCGGCCGACTCCGGGTCGCCTGAGAACGTGGCATTCAAAGCAGGAAACTCGATGAGCGCTCGGGCGACAGCTTGCAGCAGGAAATCATTCACGGATAATCTCGGCGCATCGTCCGTAAGCCTCGTGGCGAACTCACGGCGCAAAGCCTGTAGCTCCGTCCAATCCACCGAGCGCGAGACCGTGAACTGCGGAATGATGGCGTTGCTCAAGCTCATGGCGCGCGCCAATGCGCGACGCATGGGGGAAAGAGGCTGCGCCACAGGTCTGGTCAAGCGTGTCACGTCCATGGCTCGTTGCACATCAATCAGCTGAACGCGCCCGGCCGGTCCGCTGCCAGTTATTCCGCCAAGATCGATACCGCGTTGGGCGGCGAGTTTTCGGGCGACGGGAGTACTTCGGATTCGTTCACCGATGCGCGCCGCCATCGCGGTTGCCGGGGTCGGCGTTGCCGTCGAGGGCGTCGTCGCCGCGGTCTCGGGATTGGTCGCACGTGGCATCGCCGCCGTTATCGCTGCAGCCTGCGCCGAGGCAACCTCTATCCAGGCGACCTGGTCGCCGACAGCCGCCTGGCTGTCGACCTGCATCAGGATTTGCGTCAACCGCCCGGTGGCAGCCGCCTCGATTTCAACGACCGACTTTTCGGTTTCCACTTCAAGCAATGGCTCACCCGCGACGACTCTATCGCCGACGTTTTTCAGCCAGCGAACGACCCTGACTTCCTCCATCACCAGACCGACTTTCGGAATTTCCTGCGCAATCAGGGTCAGGGAGGGCATCGCCGCCGCGGTCTCGGGATCGGTCGCACGTGGCATCGCCGCCGTTATCGCCGCACCCTGCGCCTCGGCAGACTCTATCCAGGCGACCTGGGCGCCGACAGCCGCCTGGCTGTCGACCTCCACCAGGATCTGCGTCAGCCGTCCGGTGGCAGCCGCCTCGATTTCAACCACCGACTTTTCGGTTTCGACTTCAAGCAGCGGCTCGCCCGCCGTCACGCCATCGCCGACGTTCTTGAGCCAGCGGAC
>WNFQ01003910.1_pt1 | contig 17372 bp, 22 predicted proteins | sample 5400171 | NCBI WGS metagenome assembly WNFQ01 (sample SAMN13153356, study PRJNA577476) | soil metagenome | isolation source: 20 cm soil under Madrone tree | place: USA:California | collected 2016-06-14 | reverse complement strand
TCTACCTGTCTTGTGCTTTTTCTCACTTTTAGACATAGACCTTCTCATTATAGTAACATTATAGTATAGAAGGGAACAGCATGGAAAAGAGATAAAAAGGTGCTCGCGTAGATAGTACAGACCTCAGTCTTTTCACTTCAGAGACTGAGGTCAGTAGCATACTTCATTCCCTCGCATCGCGTAACTAACCCTGTATTAGTCAGCGCTTCCGTGCCCTAGGTTAGTTAATGGAACCAAGTCTTTTCACTTCGGAGACTGAGTCAGCGCTTCCGCGCCCTAGCTCCATTCTACACCTTCCATCGTTCCATTGGCCCAGTTGATATCGGGGTTGGTTCCTTCGAAGAAGGGGTATCCCAAGATGATGTCGTCTTCCCCAATGTCTGCAATCAGGAATTTATGGCAGGTTTCTTTCCCTTGATAGTTTATTTTGAAGGTCATAGTGTGGGTGACCACTCCTGCTTTGTTCAGGGTTCCATTGACATTTTTGACCTTCCTCGGTTTTATGAGGCAGTTTCTTTTTAGTTTGAGTTCTTTCATCAGTTTTGGATGAATGAATGATTCAGTGGCCCCACTGTCTAGTAGTGCCTTTTTTGTAGCTCGTTCCTTCTGAGTATATAGTGAAATGAAGACTTTGATTGCTTTGTTTTGTGCCACATATACTGAGTCGGTACTACACGCCTGGACAAGAGCTACGTTGCTCAGGCGTCTTGAAAACCCTCTTCTCCTTCCTCGAAGCCCTGCATGGCTGCAATCAGTTTGTCCCTTTCTTCATTGGTTAGTTTACTGATCTGGGAGGCAATGCTCATGGTTGAGGTTTCTTCAGTGGGGGTTTCAGAGATGACACTAGCCATTTCAGAGGTATTGGGGGTCCTGGTGGTGCGAACATGGGTTTTTTTGCTGGGGCAGTTCCTAGCAATATGGCCCTGTTTATCACATTCAAAGCATCAGCCTTCTTTCCTGTATTTTTCTTTGTCCGCCTTAGTGATTGCCTTTCGAGTGGTTGCACTGGTGTCCATCGCATTTGGGTCTCTTGTAGGGAGTTGTTGCCCCATAGATCGTCCAGAATTTTAAGGCCTTGGATTTTGTTGTTGTTGTCCCCCGCCTCGTCGCCAGAAAAAGGGGTTACAAGTGGTGTTCTGTGCAAGGGGTGTTTTGGCTGTGGAAGACCTGTCTTTGGATCTTTTAAGGCCTTGGATCAGGATGTAATTCCTCTGCTGTGCTTGGGCTGCCTTTGCCCATTGCTTGAAGCTCTTTGGTTGTTCTAGCTTAATGCAAGACTTGGCAAGGCTGAATGGCATTCCTTCTGAGAAGAGTCTAATTGCAGTGGGGTCATTGACGCCGATTCCGGCACGTTGGGCCAGGAACTCGAAATCTGCGATATATTGATCAATGTTTCCTCTGGACATCTTTAGCTTTCTTAGGTCGTCGTGGGCTTTCTCATGGACCACATAGTTGATGAATGAGTGTTGAAAGTCTTGTTCGAGGGCATCCCATGCTGTCATTCCATGCGGTAGTATGTGGGGGTTGGCCTCTACTTTGTCCAACCAAGCATATTGCCGTTTGCACCATCCTTCGACTTTGGAGCCTTCAAATAGGGCCAAGAAGTAACAGCATTTAGCGATTGGATCCTTGGTGATGTCAGCTTTTCGGTTCATTAACATGAATCTTTTGAACTGAGTCAGGAACCTAATGGTTTGGGCTTGGTTGCTGTCAAATGCCTTAGGGGGGTTCCCCTCAAGTCTCCGATGTTTGGTGTCTTTTTCCTCATCATTGTCTAGGTCAGCTATGGTGAAGGGGTCATCCCCATCTCCATGTGGCTTCCTTGGTCCTCTACCTCTGAAAGTTTCCAAGGATCGGATAGGCATAGGTTTGTCTTCTTCTGGTTCAGAAGGGGCATCTTTTGTTGGTTCGAGGATGTTTAACGCTCTTCCTGCCAGGGCTAATTTGGTCATATCGCCTTGACTTTCCTTTATCAGGGCTAGGAGGTTTTCCTTTTCTACTCCTCATAAGGCCCAGAGGTCAATTCCTGGTAAAGGGTCATGGGCAAACACCATTCTGTGGCATGTTACCCTAGTTGTAATAGACCTTACTAACAAGGATAGCTCGAGTGATGACGAAGAGCTTTAGTAAGATGTCTTATTGTTCGATTACCAATGCCAGACCACTGGCTTACTGTTCTATTCTCTGCTGACTCGTTGATTACTACTTGCTTACTCGTCTCTTAGAGTAGCTGACTGATGTACCTAAAAACACTTATGAAACACAATAGTCTGTATGATACAAATAGCCCTCCTTGCTGTCTCTAGGATGGCAAGTTGAGTCTCCTGTCTAACTAGCAGAAAACCCAATTCCATGGCTTCGTTCTCTTCTCTCTCATGTTCGACTTCTTATCTAAAGTTGGGTCTTGTGACGTATTGCAAGGCGGGAACCAACTCTTTGTAAGCACTCTAGGAGAGGCACTCTCTTAGCTCACCTTTGAAACGCTCGTCAGTTCCATCAAAGTCCTTAGCGCCCATATATCCCAAATAGGCATACTGAATGCCACTGACGCCCATATAACTCTTTTAGGTGTACCAAATCACGTGATCATGTGATCACCTTAGGGCCGGCTTCATCTCAACTTCATATTCATAGCACAAGTCACGTGACTACTCTAGGGCCGGCAGAACAAACGACTTCAACCTATAGTCTAAAGTCGCGGCAGTGACACTAGTGGCTTCGAATATGTGGTCTCTTTTCTGGATTTCAAACCAGACTCCAGTGAAGTTCTCCACTGGGACCACCTTGCCTTTGTAACGAAGCCAATAGCCTGTCCAAGGTACTGGCATTTTTGTTCCTTCGAAGATTTGTCCGTCTACATAGTGCCACGCATCTCCCCTGTATCCAATAGGGACTGTATCCTTGACTCGTGGTTTGATGGTGAATGGGCATTTAATTGCTGCAAGTTTGGAGGGGAGGGGGAAGTCTGTATCGAACCCATAGAGCCTCCAGTCTCTCCCTTTAGTAGAGGCAACTGATGCTGCTCGGCTGGGGGCACATCCTTTTCCTTTTGAGGTTTCTGCTGCCATGCTTGCGTTTGTGTGGTCAAAGCTTGATCTAATGTCACCAGACAGGTAGCGGTGTATTGCGTTTCAGTGACAAGCTGGTTCGTTCAGATTTCGGGGATCTCAGAGATGGACTATCTCTAGAGATTCGTATCGAGGGTCGGGGATCTCAGAGATGAGGTATCTCAAGAGATGTAGCTAAGACTTGCATGCATCTTAGATTGGCAATAGGAGAGCAAGGGCCAATGACACCAACAGTAATGTCGTGGGTCTGGCAGATAGATTCAGGAGAGTCTGGGCTGGATACAATAGACAACCTGTGTCTACAGGAGATCAAGCTTAGGGCTGATCTCTACCAGTACGAGTACTATATATACAGGGTTGTTGGAAGTTGCTAGAATGTTCAGGTCAACTGTAGATGGTAGTGACATCAGACGGAATGGTATGGAACCCAACGGAAGCTTGTAGAAGCTTCTACCCTTATGTAGAATCAGACAGAACATGGTGGAACTAGATGGAATGCGGGAGAAGGGAATGAGGAAATGGTGACACATTATGGTCATGATGAGTCACAGCTGTGACAACCCCACTGGCTTTATGTCTAAGAAGTTCACCTTGGCACAGATGAACTACAGAGTTTTTGAGATGGAGACAATAGCCATTCTCAAAGCCCTCCTCAAATGGGAGGACAAGCTTTTGGGCCATAAAATCCACATAGTCACAGATCATAAAGCCCTTGAGTTCTTCAAGATGCAGAGGCATCTTAACAACAGGCAGGCATGGTGGATGGAATTCCTCACGTGATTTGATTTCAACATTATGTATGTCAAAGGAGAATCAAACCTGGTAGCAGACGTGCTATCCAGGTACTTCGAAAATGATCAATGGGACAAGCCTCATGACAAGTCCCATTATGTCAATGTCAATACTCGACTCGACCCCAAGGGAGAGGACCTCCCTTGGGATCATCTCAAAGAATACTGGGCAATGCAAGCCACGAGTGGGCAGCATGCCTCAAGCTCCAGACCTCAATGCCAATGGCATGCCCCATGACATGTGGACGAGATACCCTCATTCACACCCGAACACCCACTGGTAGAAGGCATGGAGCAGTGGCATAGGGAAGCCACAGAGCTTGCAGCAAATGTAGAAGCCCCACAAACACCACAAACCCCTGAGGAAATCCCATCGGATCTCAATGATGACCCAATGGTGATTGAATCATTAGGAATGTTCCCCAACCTGTGCCCACACATGGAAGGAGATTGTTCCATCTTGAAACATATCCAAGATGGATACCTAATGGACCCTCTCTTTTCCAAGGTACTCGATCACATCGAGCACCACAAGAACTTTGAGTTAATCAATGACAACATTTACACCTGCAATCGAGCGGGAGCAAACATGCTGTGCATACCAGCCCTCATCCATTGGAAATGACAGATGGCAGAGGTCATAATCAACCTTGCACATACAGTACTGGGCCACTTTGGCCCCCAGAAGACAATGGAGTACATCCGATGATATTACTGGTGGCCAACTATTGGCCAGGATGTTGAGCAATTCTGTAAGACTTGCCCAACTTGCCAGACAACAAAGTCCAGCACTCAAAAAGTGCCCAGACTTCTGCATAGCTTACCAATCCCCACACGACCTTGGGGATCGATTGGGATGGACTTCATCAGTCCATTCCCAGAATCAGACAACTACAACTACCTTTGGGTAGTCATATGCCGATTAATGTCAATGGTGCACCTTGTGCCCATTCGTACAACAATGAAGGCAAGCGATCTTGCATGGCTTTATGTCTGTGAGATCGTTGACCTGCATGGACTCCCAGAGACAATAGTCTCTGACTGCGATTCCAAGTTCACATCCAGGTTCTGGTGTGACACCCATAAGCTGTTAGGGACAAAATTACTCATGTCCACTTCATTCCACCCTCAAACCGATGGAGCATCTGAACACGCAATACGCTCTGTAGCCCAAATACTACAGGCAATGGTGTGCCCAGACCAGAAGGACTGGACCGAGAAGATCCCGATGACAGAGTTCGCACTGAACTCTGCCATCAGTAGCTCTTCTGGATTCGCTCCATTCGAGCTTAACTATGGCTACCCCCCGAGCGTTAGCCCCAGTTTCGTTCCAGAGCCTGGTACCATGCCCGGAGTCAAGCACTTTGTTGCCCACACACTTCGGAATCTCTCCAATGCACACAATGCCATTATCAAGAGCAGAGTGCTCCAGATGCACAATGCAAACTGCCACTGACATCACAAAGATTTGTTCACAGTTGGTGACCTTGTATATGTGTCCAGCTCGGACCTTTCGCTCCCGAAAGGACAAGCAAGCAAATTACTACCAAAATATATTGGTCCATTCAGAGTGCTCGAAGCAAACCCGAGCACCTCATCCTACAAGATCAAGTTGCCCGCACAACTATGGGCAAGACACCTTCATGATTGATTCCACCAGAGCAAGCTCCGGCCATATCACGCTAATGATGATTCCCTCTTCCTGCATCGGGAAGGGAAAGTTTTATATGACTTCGGCACTCCTGATGATCAGGAGTGGCTTGTAGATGAGATCCAATCCCATAAATGGGATGGGGATGTTCTCATGTTCCAGGTGCGCTGGAACCTTGGTGACACCACATGGGAGTCAGTTGAGACATGCAATGAACTGCATGCCCTCAATGATTACCTCGCCTTAATTGGTGCCACTGATCTTTTGCAACTACTGCAAAGGATTAGCCGACAATGAGTGCACATGATGCTGTCCTTCGCACTAATGCCACAAACTTTCTTAAGTTGCTTACCCTATAAAGGTTCACAATGGCCACTTGCCTCTCAATTTTGCAACCCCCACTTGCATCCCCTACAATCCAGCTATGCCTTCCCACAGTGAAGCTATGGGCTCCCACATGCCTACTACAACTTGCACTCCTCCTCCTCCTCATGCCCACATGCACAATCCCTCCCTTCCATCCTGGCTCTTCAATGACAGGATGCTCACCATTGCCCACAAGGCCAGCGCCTGCAAGCTTTGCTCCTCGTGGGTGCATCACTATGTGGAAGGCATCATCCAGTGTGACATCTCTCTCACCTGTGCTGAGGCCACCCAGCAGACACACTTCCAGGCAGACCTTGTGGCCCAGCAGTCCTCACTGACCCAGAACAACGATGTCCTCCACATGGAGGTCACCACCATGCATGATAGTCTTGAAACTGTGCAGGGGGAAAATGACACACTTGAGGAGCATCTTACCAGTGAATGTGAGAAGCTCTCCTGCGTGGAGGACGACTACCGCGACATACAGGATGAGCTTCGTGACATGGCCCATCAGAAGGACAAGTGCATCCACAAGCTTGATGACTGCATCTCCAAGCTCCAACAGGAAATCCAGGAGCTCAACACAGGCTCCACTCCTTGCCGTCACAAGATGGCCTGATGTGCCTCCCACTCACCCTCCCAATCACCCTTGCGGCACCTCTCCTCTCACCCTTGCTCCCCATCCCCCATGCTGGAGGATCGGAAGCTACATCATCCCCAGTCTTCAGCTGCCCCTTGGCCGCTGATTGACTGCTTCTCCTGACTGCCCAGTTTGGTCACCATTTACTCACCTGCACCTTTGGCAGGCCCCTCCCACACATCTCTCACTCCCATCCCTGGCTCATCCCTATCACTGGGTGACCACCAACTGTCTCATGGATTCGACATCCATGATGATGACCCTTCGCTGCCTCCGGTGGCCTCCTTTGCTCCCTCCCCATACTACCTGTCAGTCAGACTCTACTCCCTCCTCCCCATTGTCTTCTAGGGACCGGACCAGACCTACACCTTCACCCATGGCTCAGCCGTCATGAAACCAGATGGGACCATCAATCTTGCAGCCCACACCCACCTTGTGCTGGCCATTGGTGGGCTGACCAATGACAGCCCCTTATGGACCACTATCCTCCTCCGTCGGGATCAGCTTGACAACAAGGACACCTGCACGGCAATGCAGGCCTGCATGCCTATCCCTTTGTTCAAGGTTCCTTCAGGGGGGAGGAACAGCATACTTTACTCGCCTTCTGCCAACCCAGTGGATGAGGCAAGCCTTAACTGCCTGTTCACCACACCAGGCAAACTCGCTCACGCCCGTGGATATGCCAAGTGCATCTGGTACACACCACTGGAGCTTTGCTCTGAGTTCCATTGCCTCACCCTGGCAAGATGGGACTCAATGCAGGACACCAACCCCTCAGGAAGGCACCAGGGCTTGGGGCCAATGGTCAAAAAGCTCAAACCACCCCCATCTGCACCTGACCTCATGTGGAAGAGATGGCTCACAGACAGGTGCGAGCTACACAGGCAACTGCAGTATACCGGTATCCCCCTCATTGGGCAGGGGTACCAAAAGCTCCACCTCGAAGGCATGAAGGCCCTCCTCACTTTCCTCCCCCTCAATAAAAAGGGGACATCCATCAGGCTGAGCCCTCTTAGGGATGCCTTCCTGTGCCAGGCAGCCGTGCTGTTGACCATCCCAGAACACTACCAACAACAGTTGATAGCATTGGGAGTGGTGGTGTCTGCAGAGCAGCAGACCATGTTGTACATCAAGGCTGACTTTGCTGTCGCAAGTTGGATCAGTGTCGACAACATCGTTCAGTTCCTCACCTCAGCCAGCATCCAACCTGAGGAGGCAGAGTGATGGAGGTCATGGGTGGCAGCCTTCATTGAGATGGAACTCAAGGACCGCCCCACAGCCACCCACACTCCCCTCTTCCAATTCACGTGCGATCAAGCGATGGCCCTCATCGAGGGGGACCCCAAGTGGGTCCTTATGGGCCTGCATCCAGACTTGCCCAGGAATTGGGACCCGCACCTAAAACGATGGCATGAGGAGAGGGTGACCAAACTCCAAGCTGCCCAGTCTGAGGCAGGCCCATCTTTGGCTCCTGCTGGCACCAGTGGTCACCCCAAGCAGTCACTCCCCGCTCACATGGGTGGTGCAGACCCCCTCACTGATGCCCTCAATTACAACTCAGCTGACGATGGGTACGGCAAGGACGATGGGTCCGGCAAGGAGCACAACAATGACACCCTGATGGGCCCTGTGTCACTGCCGTGACTTTAGACTTGAAAAGCTAAGTCGAGATTGTTGCTGGCCCTATAGTAGTCACGTGATTCCTACTGAGTTGTGAAGTCGAGTTGACGCCAGCCCTAGAGAGGTCACGTGGTCACATGACTCAGTACGCCCAAAGTGGAATATATGGGCGCTAGACTGTGAGGGTACAAGTGCGAGTGTTTAGAGATGAGCTAAGAGAGCGCCTCTCCTAGAATGCTTATAGAGCAGTGGTTACCACCTTGCAGTACGTCGCAAGACCCACTATGAAGAGAAGGGAATCAGATGGGAAGAGAGAAGTTGAGAGACGATTGGATTGTGGGTTTTCTGGTAGTTAAGACAGGAGACTCAACTTGCTGTCCTAGAGACAGCAAGGAGGGCTATTTGTATCATACAGTACTAGGGTTTACTAAGCTGTTTTCTGGGTAAGTAAGCGATTTGAAACACGCTTTGTAAAGATGACAAGACAGTGAGTAAGCAAGACAGTTCGATCCATAATCCCCTTTGTAAGACCTTACTAATGCTCTTTGTCATCGCTTGAGCTATCCTCGTTAGTAAGGTCTATGACATCACATTCCCTCTTAGAAGTGATGTCCTCATCCCTCCTTCCATTCCCCTCAAGCCCATTGACTGGTTGGCATATGCATCAGTTCTTCTGCCAAATGCAAAATCCACTCAGAAAGTCACGCACATTCCAGGTGGCCTCAGCATTGGTCTCGGGCGATGATGGTGCTCTTGAGCTCCCCATGGGTGCAGTCGAGCTGGGCTTTGTAGGTGATGACGCATTCATCAAGGTTTCTGAATTGTATGACGTTGGCCTCGAGCCCCCAATTGTCCGTAGCCTTGACCGCATCAAGGAGGGCAGCATAGCCAGGGGCTGGCCCTTGAAGGGTCTCGTGGATCCAATGGGGTAAAGGCTCTGCAGGGTCAGCTGTATATTTGGGGGAGGCATATATTTCGCAGACGTGGGGGAGGTCGTGAGGGCCATCCTGCACTGAATAGCCAGTGACCCTGCCGTTGTCCAGCTTCTTGACCCATTTGGTGGGGTTTGAGAGTCTGTTGCCACAGGGGATGGTGAACATGGTGAGGTGACCATTCTCGACGTATCCCTCGGGAGGCTGGGAGAAGGTGTCAATGTACCTGATGAGGCGGGCTTCCATGAACTCAATCGTCTCGTCACAGTCATCCAGCTTCTTTTTGTGGTCTGCTTCTTGGGCAGCGAAGTCTTGCTAGAAGTGGTGTGCGCGTGCTTCTGAGGTAACAACCAGCCCGTTGATAATGGAGCAGTAGGTGTCGGCTGGGAGGTTGTGGCTGGCGATGGCGGTGCGGACTGAGTGAGGTGACATCTGTCCGAGGGCGAGAAGGTGGTTGGCAGCGGTTGCAGGTCCTGCGGGTATTGGAGCATGGGGAGCAGAAGTAAGGGGTCTAGGTATCCCAGGGTGTGAGTGAGAGGGGGCTGGCTGTGCCAGGGGGAACTCTTCAAGAGGCATATTGATGAGAGTGGGGGAAGCGGGTCCTCTGTAAAAGGAAGAGCCAAGGGATTCTGCGAAGTCATTGCAAGAGATATCCAACATGCTCTAGTAGCGGTGATGAAAGGGGCAGTAGGAGAGTTTACAATACCACTGATGTATTGATACGTGGGTTGAGGGGAGCGTATAGTGGAAGTGGAAGATGCTGTGGGAGCGGGGTTCGGAGGGGTCAAAGTTGTATTTGGAATGTTTGAGTGGGGTAAGTTTTTTGATGGGATGGTCTTTAGGAAGGTGGGTAATAGGGAAGCGGGGAAGATCATTGGGCATTCGATACAGCTTTGGGGAGCAAGTCGGAGGGTTCTTATACCTGTAGGAGGGGTTGCTGACTGATGTGCTGATCTAGCAGCTGACTGATGGCGGGCTGCGGATTGATAATGCTTGATAAGTTTAGGGGCATGGACTTGGTCAGCTGGTTCCCATGTGTTGTCGCTTTCAGGGTAGCCCTTCCATTTGATGAGATATTGAAGTCTTTTTGATTGTCTGAATTGTCAGTGTGTGACTATTCATTCAACTTCATATTCATCTTCTCCATTGATGAGGTCGGGTGGTGGTCAGGTGAAGTTAGGGCTGTGGGCTTGCGTTTCATGGTATGGTGTTAGTAAGGAGGCGTGGAACACGTCATGAATTTGCCAGTTGGTGGGTAGTTCGAGCTGGTAGGCCACTGGGGATATCTCTTGGGTAATTTTGAATGGGCCTAGACATTTCGGGGTTAACTTTGCTTTTTGATGGGGAAGTTTCAGGTGGGAGGTGTCTAGCCAAACTTGTTCTCTGATTCAGAATTGCAAAGGGGGTGGTCCATTCTGATTGGCAACTTTGTTCAGCGCTCAAATGGTGTCTGCGTGATTCTTGGTCATTGTTTTTACTTGTGTTTCCACTAGGGTGTTATGGGTTTGTAATACTTTGTTGGAGTTGAGTGTGGGATTATATCCAAAGAGGATTTGGTTAGGTGATAATCCGGTGGTGGCATTGATCCGGTTGTTGTGTACTACCGTAGCTAGCACAAGCCAGTGTGTCCATCCTTTGGGGTCATTCGAGGTTACGAGTCATAGATATTGTTCTACCCATTGGTTCTTTCATTCTGAGAGTCCATCTGTTTGAGGATGGAAGGCCATCAATAAGTTCCATTGGATGCCCAGTTTTTCAGTAAGGGCTTTTCCGAATTGGGAGGTGAATCTAGGGTCTTGGTCGCTTATCATCTTGGTTGGCAGACCAAACCATCGGTAAACATAGTCCAAGTAGAGCTGGGCGATTCCAGGGCCCGTGATGGTGTCGGAACATGGGAGGAAGATGGCTGCGCGTGAGCATCCATGGTCCACTATGGTTAGTATGGCATTGTGTCCATGATGCTGCGGAAGTCCCATAATAAGATCCATTGCGATTTGTTGGAAAGGGAGGGTTCCTTCTTTTGTTGTGATGCGGTAGAGGGGTGTCTTTGTTTGATGAGTCAGAATTTTGTTTTGTTGGCAGACTGCACATCCCTTGACGTAATCTGCTATCCATTGGCACATCCCTGTCCAAGGTAGGATTTCAGTTGCTTTTCAGATTGTTTCATCTTGTCTGGGGTGTCCGGCTGTGGGATGATCATGAATGAGAGTCATGAGATTTCGTTTGGATGTTTCTGGGAGTGTTGCCATATGAGCGGTGTTGATAAAGAGCTTTGGTTCGAGGAGGGTTTGATCTTGGTTGTCATTATCTCCTTGATCCGAATTTGGTGGGCGCGATAGTTCATCTGCTGGGGTGTTAATCTTTCCAGGGATGTGTTTGATGATGAAGTTGTATTCTTGGAGGTCGGCATGCCATTGTGCTGTTTGGCAGTTTAGTTTTTGGGGGGCTTTCCAGTATTGAAGATTGGCATGATCAGTGAGGATAGTGAATGGGGTCTTTGTCCATCCTAAGTAGTGTTGCCAGTGCATGAGGGCTTTCATTATTGCGAGGAGTTCTCATTCGTAGATGTCGTAGTTTCATTCAGTGGGTGTGAAGGTTGCAGAGTAAAATGCAATTGGATGTAATTTGGGTTTTTGGGAGGTGACTGCGTGGTGTTCACCCTCTTGCGAGAGTATGGCACCCACGCCATAAGCCGATGCATCTGTTTGAAGAAAGAATGGTTTGTTGAAATTTGGTTGCGTGAGGACGGGGCACAAGCACATGCATGTTTTGAGCTCTTCGAATGCCTTGTGTTGTGATGCTCCCCAGTTCCAAACGACCACTTTCTTGGTGAGGTTGAGTAATGGGTGTGTGATTTTGGAATACCCTTGGACAAAGTATCAGTAGTAGCCTGTGAATCCGAGGAATTTACAAATTTCTGTTGGGTTTTTAGGTATTGGCCAGTCTGCGACGCCTTTGAGCTTTTTGGGGTCCATTTGTATTTTACCGTTGCCAACAATGACACCGAGATAGTCGATTTCTTTCTTTTCAAAGTTGCATTTTTCGGGTTTTAGGTACAGGTCATTTTGTTCTAATTTGGGCAGCATGTGATGGGTGTAAAGTCGGTGTCATTCTAGGTGTTGTTGTTCTGTTTCTTTGCCTTCACGTTTTGTGTGGATGGCAATGTTGTCCATGTAGACAGAGAGCCATCCTTGAGCTACTTCGGTACGGAAGATGGTGTTCATCATCATTTGGAACGTGGCTGGGGTGTTTGTGAGTCCAAAGAACATTACAGTTGGTTCGAATAAGCCTTCAGGGGTCAGGAAGGTGGCCTTTCATTCGTCACCTTCTTTTATCCTTATGTTATTGTAGCCCCATCTGACATCTACTTTTGTAAACAGCGTGCAGCCTCTCAGACAGTCGATGACTTGTGGGATTAGAGGGGATACATTTTGGTTTCGTTTTGTCCATTTGTTGATGGGGCAGTAATCTTGTACTGGTCAGAGTTTTCCGTCTTTCTTTTTGACAAAGAAGAAGTTGGCAGCATAGGGGCTCCATGATTCCTGTATAGTCCCTCTTTTTAAGTGTTCTTGGACGAAATTATGAACTTCTTGGATTTCTTTTTGATTGAGGGGTAGGAGGTGTCCTGGCATGGTGGATGGGGCTCCCAGGAGTAGTTCAATGGCATGATCCCATATAGTGTGCTTGGGGAGTTGTTGCAACTGTTCTTCGCTGAAGACTTTGCTGTGTTTTGCATATTCTTGTGGGATTTTTGTTTTGTCAGTTTCTTGGGCAGTTCCTATGGTTGCTTTACACAGTAAGAGTTGATCGATTTTAATGGGGCGTGGTTTATTGATGATTCATGGTATGAATCGTGCTTTTGCCGCATCTGGGGTTTTGAATATGATGGGTAGTTGCATATGGTCGATCCATCCTCTCCTCCAGTCAATTTTGGGTTGGACAGCTGTGAACCATGGATATCCTAGGATCACTTTATGTTCTCCTAATTGGGTGAGGAAGAACCTCATGTTAGTAGTAGTTGCGCCTGTTCATATGGCCAGGTCGGTGTAGAATTGTAGTTGCCCTGCTTTATTTTCTGTTCCGTCAATGTTGAATAGTTTTCTTGGGAAGGGTAGTCTTTTGATTGGGAGCTTTAGCCATTTTGTGTAGTCGAGGTTTAGGAAGTTTTCCGTAGCTCCTGAATCGAGGAGAGATATTGTTTCGGCTCTTTTTGCATTCGAATGGATGAAAACGCGGACTGTCATTGACTTTCAAGCGGATATGTATACATTGGAATTGCTAGGCCTAATTAGTGCCAATCTAATTAGGCTGAGGGAAAATCCTGTTGGTCCCCTCCTCCCATCGCTAGTGTGAGCTTTTCTCTGTTCTCGGTAGATAAAGAATTCAGTTGGGCTTGGAGGGTTTCTACTGGATCTTCCTCAATGGTGTTGGTGTCAGCGTAGTTTTGATTATTGTTGAAGTCAATGAGGTTGGCCATGCGATTGTATTGGCCGCGACACTTTGGGCAGTTCCTGGCGAAGTGTCCTATCTCTTCACATTGAAAGCAGGCATTTGACGAGTTTCCAGTGGCAGTGGCATTTCCTTGGAAGTTGTTTTGTGGGCGATTCCCCTGGTAGTGGTTGGGGTTTTGTCATCTGCAGAAGTTATTGCCTCTGTAGTTTCCTCTGTAGTTTCCTCGCGTTAGAGCCCTATTTCTGTCAATGTTCATAGGGACAGGGGTGTTGTTCATCCATCGTGGGGCATTGGATGAGTTGTATTGGGGCGTGCCCTGTCCTTGGGGGCAAGGATTGTTCCATTGAGGTCGCTGTTGTTGAGGGGAAAACGCTCCAAAGTTTCTATTTCCTCTGAAGACATTTCTAAGGAGTACTTTTGATCGTACGCTAGCAAGGGCTTTTTCGGTGTGTTCTTGATAGGTGATTGGTGTGGGATAGCGCATGACATCTTCGGCTACATCTCATGGTAGTCCGGACAGGAACTGTTGGTTCATTTCGTGGGATCCTAACCAGTAGAGGGCTTTCCTAACGGTTTGTTTGAAATCGGCGATGTAGGAGTCTATGTCTGGAAACCTCATCTTTAGTTGGGTGAGTTCCTTTCTAGCTGTGGAGTCTGCTTGAGTGTCGGTGAATCGACAATAGAATTGTCATTGGAAGATGCACCAGACGTCTTCAGTGTTGCTGTGGTCGTCAATTTGTTGGATCCATTGTAGCATTCCTCTGGTCCATTCTTCGACCTCTGGTCCTTGCATAAACGTTAACACAAGGACCACTTTCTTTTTGGGGGATTTAAATCCTGCAACGTCGTCATTGAGCGTCAAGTACTTTTCAACTTCATTCATGAAGGTGTCAGCCTTTTTCCTGTCGCCTTGGAAGAGGGGAGGGTCTTTGCCCATTGCTTTAACATTGGCTGCTGCTGTGACTGGTTGTGCCACTGCTGCACCTGCTTGGGCGGGACCTCCTCCTCCTGGCAGGCCTCCTCCTCCTGGTGGGCCCAGTGGGTTTCCTCTGGTTCCTCCTCCTCGTTCTCCCATGGCAATGTTGAGGAGTTCTTCTAGTTCATATGCGGTGAGGGGGTGTTGTGCTGCAACAGCTAGAGCAGTGGTGGTCGCTGTTTGGGTGGTTGTTTGAGTTGTAGTCATGGTGGTGCCAATGATACTTTGTGATAGGTCATTCTTTGCGATAGCGAAGAATGGAGTGGGAGTGATAGGGGTTTCTGGTGCAAGGGGTTCTTTTAATATAGCTGGGCTGTTGCAAATATCAGTATCAAGAGGGTCCTGTTCCAGTTCAGATTCGCTGTTTCGTGTGTGTGTGTGGACCACTACATTGTGATCGTGTATTTCAGGGATGGGTTCCGATACGTAGACAAGTTTATCATTCAAGGTGTTTGTGTATTTGAGTGAGTGCCACACCCCTTGGTAGAGAGCAACTGGGAGTTTCTTTTCTGGTGATTCATCTGTTGTGGGTTTGATGTAGGCCAGGAAGTCCTTCTTTAGGGGATTTCCTCTATCTGTGGCTTTGATAACATGTACACAGTAGTTTGGTCTTGATTGAAGGATATCAAGGTCTGATAGGAAGATGTGTCGTTCCTCTGGCTTTCTGGCTTTCCCTTTACTTGTGGAAGCCGTGGTGTAGATAGAAAGTTGAGTCTAATGTCACCGCTGCAACTTTAGACTTGAAAAGCTAAGTCGAGATTGTTGCCAGCCCTATAGTAGTCACGTGATTCCTACTGAGTTGTGAAGTCAAGTTGACACTGGCCCTAGAGAGGTCACGTGGTCACGTGACTCAGTATGCCCAAAGTGGAATATATGGGCACTAGACTGCAAGGGTACAAGTGCAAGCATTTAGAGATGAGCTAAGAGAGCACCTCTCCTAGAATGCTTATAGAGCAGTGGTTACCGCCTTGCAGTACGTTGCAAGACCCACTATGAAGAGAAGGGAATCGGACAGGAAGAGAGAAGTTGAGAGACGATTGGATTGTAGGTTTTCTGGTAGTTAAGACAGGAGACTCAACTTGCCGTCCTAGAGATAGCAAGGAGGGCTATTTGTATCATACAGTACTAGGGTTTACTAAGCTGTTTTCTGGGTAAGTAAGCGATTTGAAACACGCTTTGTAAAGATGACAAGATGGCGAGTAAGCAAGACAGTTCGATCCGTAATCCCCTTTGTAAGACCTTACTAATGCTCTTTGTCATCGCTTGAGCTATCCTCGTTAGTAAGGTCTATGACACCCTGGCTAAAGGGGCCCCTCCCGATCTGCATCTCGAGTCGATGTCCTCTGCACCCTGGTATACATTGGGCTTTCTCCCATGCATACCACCCCTCCCTTGGGTATTCGGTGCCATGTAAATACTGTAGAGTAGAGTATTTACAATTTTTTTTCCTTTATTTTTCCTTTGGGGGGGGAGGGTGTAAGGCGTGTGCCTTACAGACGATATAGGACACAGCTGTGTGCCACAGCTCCCAGTCAAGTGGCCACAGGGCCTCCCACCCTGCAGTGCAATCACAGGCATCACACACAACAATCAGCAATGATCGACGCATAGTAATGTGCGTTGGTCATTGATCAGCTACCACAGGACAATCCTGTGACCCGCTACACAGTGTTAGTGATCATGGATTGTCTGGGCGACTGCCTGAGGGTTGCCCATGTACCATACGTAGATACATCTGGCTTGTATTTAATAGCATCCCCTTCATTAGAGGAGGGGGACTTTTTTACACACCACATCTCTACGAGACTTGGCAATAGACCACACATTAGGCTGGTTCTACTGTCTGAGCCCTTGAGATCACAAGCTAAGAAGCCACTAAGCCTCATATCCCATAGCACGCAAGCCCCTCAAGGCCAGCATGTTACATGTGCCCAAGTCACACCTGTGGGGGAGTGTTGGAATGATGCCCCATAGGGGGCATGGCCTCTTGCCATGCTTATGGCCACTGGACTGATATGTCAGTCATTGTATGTATATTAGCCTTGTGCCTTGTCTAAAGGACAAGCCTATTGTACCAAGCACGATGTCTTAAGGGTGCATGCATTGTAGTATAACTTATGCTTATGTCATGCAGATTACCATACGATCTTATCTCAAGTCAATCTGGTGATCTCATGCATACTGTACAAGTGTCTCAGTATATTGTCATGTCTCAGGTATTGTACTGTAAGATATGATCTGTGTCTGGGGTAGTATACTTGTTTACATAGTTAAGAGGGCCAAAGTGCCCTGTACAGAATCTGATTATTGTTCCCCTTTCCTAGTGTATAGCAGGGGTCCAGGTAAACCCGCAGGTAATTCCACAGGTACAACTTATGGGTAGGGTACAGGTCCATATTTTTCTACCCACATTGTACCTGTACCCATGCACGGGTACAACCTGTGGTGACCCATGCATTTCAAACGAGCCCAAGATCATTGAAATTGGCCCAGAAATGAAGGAGATATGGCCAAAACAATGATTGAGCTAGTGTTACTGCAGCTTAAGCTGGTTAATTCCGAAAAAAATGCAATTACAAATTGAAACAAATCTGTAAAATCACAAAAATAAAGGAGTAGCTAGATCTGATCAGAGGCAGATGGGTCACTTAAGACAACTTTGTGATCAGATAAGCCCTTAAAGTGCAAAAGCTACAAACACCAGCTTAGCTACAGTGTTTTTATAGCCAATGCTTTGGCACTTTAAGGGCTTATCTGATCACAAAGTTGTCTTAAGTGACCCATCTGCCTCTGATCAGATCTAGCTACTCCTTTATTTTTGTGATTTTACAGATTTGTTTCAATTTTTAATTGCATTTTTTTCGAAATTAACCAGC
>WNFQ01004860.1_pt1 | contig 17379 bp, 13 predicted proteins | sample 5400171 | NCBI WGS metagenome assembly WNFQ01 (sample SAMN13153356, study PRJNA577476) | soil metagenome | isolation source: 20 cm soil under Madrone tree | place: USA:California | collected 2016-06-14 | reverse complement strand
AGTAAACAGACTTCACATTGATGTGCAGGAGTGGGACCAACTGCTGCACATCAATGTGAAGTCTGTTTACTGGACGACCAAGTTTGCGTTTGAATCTCTTGCCGCTAGTCAGGGCGCCATTCTCAACACCGCCAGCATGGTGGGACTTATCGGGCAGCAGGATCACGCGGCCTATGTTGCCACCAAGGGTGCCATGATCTCGCTCACAAAAGCGATGGCGCTAGATTATGCACGCTATTCCATTCGAGTGAACGCTGTGTGTCCGGCTGCTGTATGGACACCAATGCTGGAGCGGTGGTGCTCTGAACAAAACGACTCGACCGCCATCCGACAGTCGTTGAACAGCATTCATCCCCTCGGCTATTGCCCACACGGTGATGTCATCGCAGATGCCGCCACATTCCTGCTGTCCTCCAAGGCGCGATTCATTACAGGTTGCATCTTGCCGGTGAGCGGTGGTGCCGAGCTGGGGTATCGGCGGTAACGAGCGGAACATGTCCGACCAGGTCATTCGATCCATCACAAGCTACGATGCGCGATTTTCCCTGCCTCCGGGTGCAGGTACAGACTCCGTCCATACCGATCCGCAGTATTGCCTGGCGATCACCCTTCTAGGCACTGAAGGCAGCCAATCCGGTACTGGATTTGCGCTCACACTAGGTGAAGGCAACAAGCTGGTTTGCGAGGCCATTGAGCTGTTGGCCAGACCCTTGGCGGGCATCGCCATCGAAGAACTGATGGCGGACTTCGGGCGCATGTCTCGAAAACTCGCCGACGATCCATCGCTGCGCTGGCTCGGGCCGCACAAAGGTGTGGTCCACCTTGCGCTCGCTTCTATCACGAACGCCTGCTTTGACCTGTGGAGCAAGGTCCGAGGCGAGCCGCTGTGGAAGCTGCTGCTGGAGCTTACGCCAGCGGAAATTGTGCGAATCCTGGATCTCAGCTTCATGGAGGATGTTCTAACCGAAGTTGATGTTCTCGCACTGCTGCAGGAGCAATTGCTCACGCGTAGCAGCCGGATGCCTATTCTGCAGAATGGTTACCCGGGCTACGACACGTCGGTCGGGTGGATGGCATATGACGACAGCAAAGTGCGGGAACTGACCGCCCGCGCCATTGCTCAGGGATTTGGAGCGTTCAAGCTAAAAGTCGGATCGTCCGACGAAGGCCGAGACCTACGCCGAGCTGCCATGCTGCGGGAATGCATCGGTGAATCCGGGACTCTCATGTTCGATGCTAATCAGAGCTGGAGTCTTCCAGTGGCCATTCGCATGTCGCGGGAGTTTGGCGCATTCCGTCCGTTGTGGATCGAGGAGCCCACGCATCCGGACGACATTCGGGCGCACGCTGTCCTGGCGCGCGAAATTGCGCCGGTAAGAATCGCAGCAGGGGAGCACATTCCCAATCGGGTAATGTTCAAGAATTTCTTGCAAGCCGAAGCACTTCACTACGTCCAGGCCGACTGCACCCGATTGGCGGGAGTGAGCGAGTTTCTCACGGTCAGCATTCTTGCGAAGAAGTTTGGCCGCCCGGTGACGCCCCATGTCGGGGACATGGGGCAGTTGCATCAGCACCTCGCCTTGTTCAACCACATTGCACTGGGACATGAACTTTTATTTTTGGAACACATTCCACACTTGCGCAGTCACTTCGTTTTTCCTGCGGTGGTAACGAATGGTGTTTATCAGACGCCACAGGAGCCCGGTGCATCGTGCGACTTGAAATCAATTCCACGGAGAAGCTGCTGAAAGGCTTGACGACTCCCCTACCACGACCAATACGCGGTCCCATCCGACGCCGAGAGATTCGACGAGCTAGGCACGTCCACAATCCCCGGCTCCTTCTGATCCACCGTCATGATCGAGTCGTCCTGGTCGGTGGTCCAGTTCGCTTCGTTGGTTAAGGGATCCTTCGGAACCGTCTTGATGTAGCCGGCGGGAATCAGATCCTCAAGCGTCTGCGGCGCCTTCTGCTTGTCGAGCGTATATTGCGAAATCACGTTGCGCAGCGTGAACAAGTCCTGCCGCAACGTGCCTTCCTTGTTGCGCAGATCCGATCGGAAATCCTGCTTTTTCTCATGCCGAACCCATATCATCACCACGGGCACACAGATCAGAGCGATCAGAAGTGTGAACCGGAGAAGGGGCCGATGAACAGAACACCGTGAGTTTTTAGCTGACGACTGAAAACCGACGACTGACGACTGCTCTACCACGACGAATAAGCCGTCCCGTCCGACGCCGTGAGATTCGACGAGCTATGCACGTCCACAATCCCCGGTTCCTGCTGGTCCACCGCCATGATGGAATCTTCCTGATCGGTAGTCCAGTTCGCCTCGTTGGTGAACGGATCCTTGGGAATGACCTTGATGTAGCCGGCTGGGATCAGATCCTCGAGCGTCTGCGGCGCCTTCTGCTTGTCCAGCGTATATTGTGAAATCACGCTGCGCAGCGTGAACAAGTCCTGCCGTAGCGTCGCCTCTTTGGCGTGCAGAATCGAGCGGTTGTAAACCGGCACGGCGATCGAGACCAGGATGATGATCAGGCACACTACGATCATCATCTCGATCAGCGTGAACCCGCGGCTCGAGCCAGTTTTGCGGAGTCGTCCCATTCCCGTTCTTTACCAATCCTTGTATTTTGTGCCGTCGAGCGCCGTGCTCTCCGACTGGCTGTAGACATCGAACACGTTCTGCCCGTCCCAGGAGTTCGACGTCGGATCGTCCTGCACCGAGCGCATGCCCCAATCGGCCTTGCCGGTCATGGGATCAATTGGAACCTTGCGCAAGAACCTGAGCTTCTTTCCGTTCGAATCCACTCCCTGCACCAGCGTGTCCAGGTCCGGGGGGTAGTTTTCACTTCCCAGCTTGGTCTGGAAGGCAGCGCGATCGGCGGCGTCTTTATAACGGTCGATTGCATCGCGCATTTGCCAAAGATCGTAGCGTAGTTCGCGCTCCTTCTCGCGCTTGATGCTCACCCGCGCCAGGGGCAGCGCCATAGTCGTCAGGATGACCAGAATCGCGGTCGCCACGATCAGTTCGATCAGCGTAAATCCGCGAGTCTTCTTCCCCGCTAAATCCCTCGCCGCGCAATGCACTACAAACCTCTCCTTCATGCTATTGAATGGTAACCACGGCCTGTGCGCCGTTCACCGTGATCGCCTGCATCGCAGGATCTCGCGCGCCGCCGCGAGTGATGGTCAGGGGCGACTGGCCGCTTGCCTTCGCCATAAACGTCAGAGTCACCACGGAGCCCTGTCCGGAAACTCCGCCGGAGTTAGGCGGACGGGTCGCGGTGATCTGCAAAGTGCCGCTGGTCTCGTCTTCGCGATGCACCAGCGCGACCGCTTGCCCATCCTGCGAGAGGAATCCGCCGTTGGAAACATTCACCAGCTGAAGCTTTGATGGATCGTAGTTCAACTGCAACGGCACGGAGTAGACGTTCTGCGCTCCGGAAATCAGGATGTTGACCGTGAAGGTCGCCCCCTTGGGCTGCGTAATCGATGCCGGATCGAACAGGAAACTGGCTCCCCCTGGAGAGGCTGGGGAGATCGACGGTGATCCTGTCGTAGGTCGCGGTGGAGTCGCCTGGGCCGTCGGGGCCGCCGCGGGCGGCGGCGCCGCTGCCGGCGCAGGTTCCGGTTGCTTGCTTACGCGCCGCAACTCCAGCGCGTTGGCCGTTCCTACATCGAGCATTCTCTGATTCGACTCGTTCACGTCCGGCCCGCGCACGATGTGCGGAACCAGCGCGAAAACGAGTTCGTTTTCGCGGTCGTCCTTCGTCTCCGACGCAAAAAAGTACTTCAGGAAAGGAATGCTACCCAGAATCGGCAGGCCGCTCAGCGATCTGGTCAGATCATGTTCCAGCATGCCGCCCAGCAGGTTGACTTCCCCTTCTTTCAGGCGGATCTCGTGCTCGATCTTGCGCTGCCCGATAATGGGTTGGCTGATGCCGCCGATGTTCGACTGCCCCGTCACTGACGAAATATCGAGGCTGACTTTCAGACTGACTTCGCGCCCCGCGTGAACCCGGGGGGTGATGTCGATATTGACGCCGACATCGAGATACTGGAACTGGGTGTTGACCAGTGGATTGATGCCGACTCCACCGATGCCCGGCTGAAACGAACCGGTCGCCACTGGCACGCGGTCGCCGATTTTCAGCGTCGCCTTCTGTCCATCCAGGGCGCGGATCTGCGGGTTCTGAATGATCTTGGTGTCGCTTGCGCCCATGACTGCCGAAGCGGTAACGCCAGGAATCGTGATCGAGAAGTCCGTCGCGTTCAGATTTCCGATGCGGTTCAGGTTGATGCCGCCGCTCGAACCGCTGCTGCTGGTGCTGCTGCTGGATGAACCCGTCGAAGTCGGCGTCGTGCTGTTGACGTTGTTGTTCAGCGAAATGCTGGTGCTGGTCGGCGGGTTGATGCCCAGGGTGCGCGTCTTATCGCGGCTCACCTGCATGACCACCACATCCACGATCACTTCCGACTTCGCTTTGTCCAGGTCGTCCACTAGCTTCTGCGCCAGTGCGATCTGGTCCGGGGTGCCGCGCACGATCACCGCGTTCTGCGACTGCAACTGCTGAATGCGGCTCACTTCCAGCAACGTGCGCATGGCGTTCACCACGTCCTGTAGCTCAGTCGCCTGCGACAGGTTCGAAAGGTAAAAAGTCTTGATAACGCTCTGGTCCAGCTCTTTGCGCTTGGCGGGATTATCCGTGGCAACAAAAATTGTGTTCGCGGTCACTGGCCGCCAGAAGGTCTTCGATTCCAGCGCGATGATTCCCAACGCATCTTCCAGCGTTACGCCATTCAGCTCGATGCGGATCTTGCGCGACGTGTAATCCGGATCAAACAGCACGTTGATCCCCGCCAGTTTGCCGACGGTTTCGTAAATCACCTTGGTATCTTCGGTGAGCTTGAGGGTGATGGGCACGTTCGAGATGGTCGCCAGTTCCACCGGCCCTTGAGCCTCCGCCAGCTTCCTGCGCAGCGCGTCTGGCGGCGGGGCTACCGCCGTCGGAGGATTGGCGGCCTTATTGATCATCTCTTGCGTTCGCCGCACTTCCTGCTGAGCAATGAAACTGGAAGGATCGATCAGCGCCGCCTTCTGAAACTCGACGAGTGCCTCATCCAGTTTCCCGCTGTCCCGCATGATCTGGCCCCGGTGCACGTGCGAGGCCGCAGCCAGAAACTTGATGCGCTCGTAGGCCGCCCGATAGCGCAAGTCCTTGGACTTCAGGCTGAAAGCCTCCTGATAGTAGTCGTAGGCTTTCTCGTAGTCCTGGCGGGCCTCAGCATCCTTGCCCCTGTTCCACAATGAATGTGCTTTATCGGCTATGGCGGGAAGGGTGATTGCCAGGACGACGAGCAGCAAGGCCGCCGGGCGGAACAAACGTCTCATTCAGTGAGCCCTCGTATGCAAACCGGATCGGAAGTGGCCAATGGCCCCTGGGGGGAGCGCTTCGCCCGAATCCGCAAAAAGACACAAAAACAGCGTGATTATAGCATCGCCCTTCATCACTTCCGAAGTGCCTGTCGGACTGGCAGTTACACTCTTTAGTCTTAGCCCCAAAAGGGTCAAAAATAGGCTTGCTAGGACCCAAAACTGCCAGCGCTGGGACGCCAAAACCCGCGTCCCATAGGGGCCCTGGGCTCTCGGCACTGGGCTTTGGGAAACAACGAATGAACCATTCTCCCCTAGCCTGAACCCGATGATTGGCAGGCCACCCGGGCGAAACCGGCGCCGGAACCCAAAGCCCGACACCCAGAGCCTAGCGCCCGAAGCCCAGACCCCTTACGCAGAGCCTTCCCTGTGCTACCGTTTTCCTAGCAATGGCTCGCCAGTCCTCGCATCAGACCAAACCGAACGCGGAGAAAAATCCCCGCCGCGACCCGACCGCCTCCGGACAGCGGGATGCCTCCGTCAATAGGATCGCTTCCCATAACTACTTCTTGCTGGAAAAATTTGAGACTGGCGTCGTGCTTACCGGCACCGAAGTGAAGTCGATCCGCGCCGGGCGCGCGAACCTTAAAGACTCCTACGGCCTGGTCAAGGATGGCGAACTCTGGCTGCTGAATGCCCACATCGGCCCGTATGAGCACGGCAACATCTTCAATCATGCTCCACTCCGTACCCGCAAACTGCTGGTCCACAAGGACGAGCTACGCAAACTGGTAGGCAAAACGCAGCACAAGGGTCTCACCCTCATCCCCACCCGCATGTACTTCAAGAACGGCAAGGTGAAAGTAGAACTCGCGCTCGCCAAGGGCAAACAGCTCTGGGACAAGCGCGAAACCGAGCGCCGCCGCACCGCCGACAAGGAAGCCCGCGAAGCCGTCGCGCGGGGACGCAAGAAGCTGTAACCTTCAAGACCGTCACCACACGATTAAGAATGTCTGGTGGCTTGCAGGAGCGGAGCGGCTTAGGAATCTGGCCGCGCGCTCGGAGGCCAATCATGGTTTCCAGCCCAATGACGCTCGTCAGGAATCAAGACCGCTCCCCCAACTCCCAGGCGGAAGTCAATAAGCGCGTAGGCCTCGGACAGGCGACCTGTCTGAAAGCGCTGGTCGTGGTCTCCGGCCGAAGCGTTCTGGCGATCGCGGCCCAGGCGGTTGTGGCCGGCATCTTCGTGCTGAAGCACAATCCTTCACCCTGGAGTGCAGCGGCTCCGTGGTGGTCGGTGTACGCAACGCTGATCGACCTCGGCTGTCTCGTCCTGATTTCAAGTTTCACGCGAGCCGAAGGGATCGGGTTGCGCGACTTGATCGGACGAATCCGCTGGAGCCGTGATCCCTTCGTTGGAATCCTTTGGTTTCTCCTGATTTTCCCATTCTTCTGGGCGGCTGCCCCGTTCAGCAGTTGGCTGGTTTGGGGCACCAAACAGCCGTACTTGTATCCGGGATTGCTGGCGGGACGAGTGCTTCCCCGGTGGGCTGTGATCTACAGCCTGAGCGTCTGGTGGATGATCTGGTCCGCTACCGAAGAAGTAACGTACCAGGCATACACGCTGCCTCGCCTGCAAGCGCTCTCCGGACGTGCCTGGTTCGCCATCCTGCTGGTGAGTTTCTGGTGGACACTACAACACAGCTTCCTGCCTCTGATCCTGGACTGGCACTACGTAATTTGGCGCTTTCTCGCATTTCTGCCTGGTGTGATGGTGATGACGCTGATCTATCAGCGCACGCGACGCCTGCCTCCACTGATTTTCGCGCACTATCTCATGGACTTTTCCGCGATGCTGATGACGCTGAAGTTTTAGTCAACGGCCCTTAAAAACGGCCCTTAAAAACATGGGCCAGCTTCTGCCGAGCTGTCGATCGATCTGGAACCTTCGACTTCGCTCAGGGCAGGCTTTCGAGGGCGCCCGTCCCACGTGGTTCGTGTTCTTTCTAAACAACGTCTTCATCTTGTCGCACTGGGAACTGGGAACCGAGAACTGAGAACTGAGAATGAAAAAAAGGGCCTGGGAACAAGTCCCGTGCCCTGTTTGGAGAGAGTGGACAGCGACCCAAGAACAATCGACTAACGAACTCTTACTGAATCGTCAGGTTCACCGGCGTGGAGTGCGAAATGCCTCCCGCAGTCCCGACCACCATCATGGTCTGCGCTCCCGGCGGAGCAGCAGCGCAGCGGGTCCCAGTGCCCATATCCCAGTCCGCTGCGTTATGCCGCCCTGATGTTTGCGCCGAATCCCAAACACCAGGCCAAGCAAACCAAATCCCGTCAAAGGCGCCCACGCCATGTATCCCATCGGTGGCACGTAAGTCGAACCCACGGAAATCGTGAGCGAACTCGAGGCGCTCGGCAAAATCGAAGACGGCGCAAACGCGCACGTCACACCCGTGGGCTGGCCAGAGCATGACAAATTGATTGTGCTATTAAATCCGCCCGACCCACTGGCATCGATCGTCAGCGACGTCGAACCGCCCCGCATCACAGTCGCCGCGGGCGCGGACAATCCGAGAGAGAAGTCCGTTCCCGCCGCCGCGCTGGGGACCAGCGTCGCGAACAATCCCTGCGTCTGCGTGCTTCCCCCCGCTGTGAAGTAAAGCGTATTGGGATCGCCGGTACCGCCAGCGCCAAATACCAGATCCCACAAGCCGGGATTCGTAATCACCGTGCCGTTGCTGTCCGTGACCTGTTTGAGAAAATTTCCCTGGGTATCAAACGCACTGATGGTGCCGTCGCCAAAGTTGGCGACGAGCACGTCGTTGGAAAACTCCCCGAAGTTCGCCGATGCCGCCACGATGCCCCAGGGCGCGTTCAGCGTGCCACCAGTAATCCCGCGATGAAGGAATTTGCCATCCGTCTGGAACAGATCGACCAGGCCCAGACCCGCACCGGTTACCGGATCGTGCTTGGCGGCGTCCTGCATCGCGTAAGTCACGAATACCACGTTGTTGATGACCTTAACGCCGTGCGGCGCATATCCCGCCGGAAGCCCGGGCTCAGTAAAAGTGCCTCCACTCAATGTCGCGGGAGCGAAGCTGTGATCGTAAACCTCGATGGCGCCGCTGTGAAAATTCGCCGCCAGCAGAAAGTTCCCCGCCGTGTTATTGAGAAGTGCCAGCCCCTTGTAAACCGCACTCATCGAGGAGTTGTCGACCACCATCGTTGCGTTGCCCATTCCGTTCCAGCGGGCGAGAATGCCGTCTTCCGTGTCGAAGATGAAAAATGCACCGCCAAAATCCGTGGAGCTGTTCGCGACAATCCCGGTCGGACATCCCGGGCTGCAGGGATTGGTAGCAGCAGTGGGAATTCCCACCACCGTGGTCTGCTTGACGCCTTGCGCGTCGTAGAGAGTCACAGTGCCGCCGTTATTGTTGGCGACCCAAAATGGCTGGCCGGGGAGAAAGGCAATTCCCCACGGATTGGACAGTTGCGCATCCGCATGGTTTCCCACCCCGGCCTGATCAGCCACCAGGTTGGTCTGCTTGTAACCCGTCTGCTGACCCCACAACGCCTGTGCCATGCACATCACAATGGTCCCGAATGACACAAGCATCCTGACTCTGTTCACCGCGATTCTCCTTCACCTCAATCGAAGCCCCGGGGCAACGGGTATGTTTAACGGTTGAACAGAGACTAGCGACAGAGACCACCGGAGTTGTCATCCCCACGTCTGCAGCATGTAAAAGGTTTGCATGCGGAAAAATCGCAGTCGGAGGCATAAAGCAGTCTTCCAATCTCTACAAACGGTTACGAAGACGGTCAAGCCATACAGTGCTATTGATGTTGGCATTCCGACGCCGAGCGCTCGCGGCCAAGCGGAGGAACCTGCTTTTCTCTCCGCGTCCTTCGCGCCCCCTTAGCGAGCTTTGCGGTTAAGAGCTTTTCTGTCTGGCAACACCACAAGCGGTGGCCGCCTTGCACATTTCCCCATTCGCCGACGATACTGGATTGCAACACCATGAAAACCAATCTCATTCTCCTCAATCCCGCCCAAGTAGAAACCGAATGCCTGGTGGTAGTCGCACTTGACCGAGCCGCCAAAGACAAGCCTGAAGTCTCCATCGAAACGACCGATGCTGCCGTCAAGACCGCCGCCGCGGAGGTGATCGCCAGCGGTGAAGTCACCGGCAAAAGCTTCGAAGTCACCTTGCTGCACCATCCCGCCAGCCTGAAAGCAAAACGCCTGCTGTTGCTGGGCGGTGGCAAAGCAAAAACATTCTCTGCATTCGACCTGCGCCGTCTCGCCGGGGCCGCCGTACGCACGTTGAAGTCCCGCGGCCTACGCAGCTTCGCCTTCGTGGCCCCGCAGCACAGCACGCCAGAGGAATCCGTGAAAGCCGTGGTGGAAGGTGCCTTCGTCGGCAACTTCGACGCCGACACCTACAAGAGCGATCGCAAAGACCAGAGAATCGACGAACTGACAGTTGTCGCGGCCGGCGATCAGACCAAGCTGCAACGCTCCATGGAAGCGTCCCGAGTGATCGGCGAGTCACAGAACTTCACCCGCCAACTGGTCAATGAGCCAAGTAACCGAATGACGCCGACGATGCTCGCTGACCAGGCGAAGAAGATGGCGCAGGAAGTCGGCTTGAAGTGCGAAGTGTACGGCGCCGACAAGATCAAGGAATTGAAGATGGGAGCATTCTGGAGCGTGGCCCAGGGTTCCGACGAGGCGCCCGCGTTGATCGTCCTGCGCTACGAGCCGGCGGGCGCGCCGGAGAACCCCGTGCTGGGCCTAGTCGGCAAGGGCATCACCTTCGACACCGGTGGCATTTCGATCAAACCGGCGGACGGCATGGAGAAGATGAAGTACGACATGGCGGGCGGCGCCGCCATGCTGGGAGCGATGCGCGCCATCGCGCTGCTAAAACCGAAAGTGAAAGTCACGGCCATCGTGTGCGCCACTGAGAACATGCCCTCCGGCAAAGCGCAGAAGCCCGGCGACGTTCAGATCGCGATGTCGGGCAAGTCGATCGAGATCATCAACACCGACGCCGAAGGCCGCCTGGTGCTGGCCGATGGTCTCTTCTATGCGCGCCAACTTGGCTGTACGCACCTGGTCGACGCCGCCACCCTTACGGGGGCAGTGGTCGTGGCACTCGGCTACGTGAATGCCGGCATCTTCGCCAACGACGAGCAGATGTACGAACGCTTCAGCAAAGCCGAAGACAAGGCCGGAGAAAAATTCTGGCGCATGCCGCTCGACGAAGAATACAAAGAAGTGATTCGTTCTGGCATCGCCGACATCGTGAATTCCGGCGGCCGCTGGGGTGGCGCCATCACCGCCGCCATGTTCCTGAAGGAATTCGCGGAAGAGACGCCGTGGTTGCATCTCGACATCGCTGGCACGGCTTGGACGGAAGAAGCGAAGCCGTGGATCGCGAAAGGGCCGTCGGGAATCGCGGTGCGGAGTTTGGTGGAGTTCGTGAAGGATTTCAGCAGCTAGTTCTGAACGTGGAGAGACGAGCGTCCCGCCCGTCCTCCAAATTGCGAGGCCAACTATTCTTTTTCCTGCTCTCCGCCGGATGGAGCGGGCCTGTTGCAGCATTCGGCATTCCAAACACAAGGGTGTTTCCCGAAGAATCCGCCAAAGCCTGCCAGGCACGCAGCTGAACAAGGTTGGGATTGTCATCCATCGCGCGCCCCGCATTGGCAAGGCTGCGCAACGCAGCCGTCTCCCCGCGAGCTCTTTCCAAAGCCGCTTGACCCTCTTTCTGAGCTTTGACCACTTGCGCGAATGCCTTTTTCATCTCGCCGGGAAACATGATGTCTTTCAGGTCCGCCGAGATGAGCTTCAGTCCAAGTTCTGAGGGCTTTCCCGGACGCAAGCTCCATCAACCTCGTGCTGATGGTGACACGATTGCCAAGGAGAGCACCTCGATTTTTTCCGTGCCAACAATTTCCCGCAAGGCCATCTGCAGGATGAGATGTAAGCTGCCTCGAAAATTTGCACTCTTGTTGACGGCCAAGTTTGGATCTACCACCTGAAACTCCGCCGCCAGGCTTAGCTTTGAGTGTGCACAAAACCCATGCTTTCGAAGGGTTCACGGGATGACTACAGTGCAGTGCGACTCGTGTATTGGGAGAGCTTTGATATTGTTCAATATGCAATTGCCCGCGAAAAGCACCTGAAGAACTGGCGCCGCGAGAAGAAACTCTGGTTTATTGCAAGGATGAATCCCAGCTGGAAAGACCCGGCGGCTGGGTGGTATGAAACAGAAGGTCCCTCGACTTCGGGGCTTGGGGCTCGTTCACAGTGTGAACGAGCGTCCTCGCTCGGGATGACACAGTCAGCGAGTTCCAGACAGTTGTAGGGAAATTAACGTCGCTTTTTCGGCGATTCCGCGGCAGCAGTGGGGCGCGCTACAGTCTCTACCAATGCCGCTTACGGCTTCGCGACACCAGACCCCAACAAATCGCAATTCGCGATGCACTTGTAGGTCTGCACGTCGATCTCGACTTTCTTGTGCGGCTTGCCGTTGGGGACGATCAGCAAAGACTGCGATCCATCGGCCACGTTGAACAGGCAGTCGAACTCCATGGTCTGCACTCCGCGCTGTTTGCAGGAAGTCTGCGCCAGAGCAGAACTCAGTTGCTCGGGCCGGTCGTAGACCTGGTCGGCCGTTGCCGTCGGCATCACTCCCAGAGTCATGGGCACGGGCGCCTTGATCTTCATCCACAACTTCTGGCCGTCATGCTCAGGCGTCAGGATGCTGTACAGCTTGGGCACGTTCGTAAGTTCGTATTTCTCTTTCACCAGCCTCACCCACTGAAACTCAGGCTGCACGCAGTTCGCGACGCACGACCAGCTGTGATAGGTGATATCGACCTCGTTGGGAGAAACGAACGCCCGTGCGCCGCCCTTGCCTAGGATCGCGCCAATTCCTTGAAGAATGGCACGGTCGGGCGTGCGTTCATCGTGGATGAGCAGCACCATGGGCCGGTTCGGCGGCAGATGGCATTCGTAGGTCGTGCTGGTCACGTGCTCGCGCCAGCAACGGTACTCGAGACTGCTCCAGGTCTCCGGATGCCCCTGTGCGGCATTCCACTCCGCCGCCCCGGTCATCGCCAATGTTACCGGCCGCTTCGCCTGGATGATGACGTGCATGTTCCCGCCGTCCGGCCCTGGCCGGTAGACGCGGCCGGTGTGGTAGTCCGCCGGATCAAGTTGCACGATTTCGTCGCTGGCGCGTACCCAGTCGAAGGTTCTCGATTGTTGTGCCCACGCGGAGCCCACCAGCACGGAGACCACGGTAATGACAAAAATAAGCCTTGTTCTCATGGGGTTTTCCCGTTGTCCAGCAAGGTTCAGGTTCATTGTGGAGAACGCGCAACCGGCAGACCACGTCAATCGGCAACGGAACGTTACAGAGGTAATGGCGTGTCGTGGAGTCTAGGTCGTACTACGACCAGCCGAGGTGGCTATTTGATAGTCATTCCGACCGCGGGGAGGAATCTGCGCTCGCGTGCGATGCCCCGAGCGCAAATTTCGGGTAAAGGCGAAAACCACGGATTAGGCATCCTGAGGATCAGGTTCGATCGGTTCAGAAATGCGCGTCCGTGGTTCGCTTACAACAACCGCTGCTGCTATGAATCTCTACTTACGCCCTGACTTCTCCGTCTTCGGCTGCACGCCTTCAAAGCCTTTCTCAAACTGCGTGAACAATGGCGTTTCGCCAGCCTGCAATCCATCGCGGCCCATCGCGCGCCACAGATACATCCCACTCGGCAGCTGGTGCGCATCATAGACGGCCAGGACGTCTTCTGAGGGGCGGCTCTCGACCAGCAAGACGATATCTGCTTCGTCCGGCCTGTACACCAGCGTCAACCTGCCCCACTTGCGGATGGCATCCTGTACCGCCACGATGGCATCGCGATCCTCAGGCAACAGGTGGATATTGAATTCGTCGCCGTCGTAAGCCGCGACATAGACGTAGCGCGCGTTGCGCAGCGTTCCCGGGAAAGGCTGATTCGATTGCGAGCTCGGACTGGGCTTTGGCGCCGCCAGCGCAATCGCTGACAGCAACAGAATCATGGTAACGGCGCCCCAAAGCTTCCCCATAGTTTCCCCTGACTTCCTCAAAGTTTGATGCGGTTGGCAGGGGTCGGGTTGCCGGGTGCTCCAGGGCTCTGGCCTCTAGGCAGTGGGCTCTAGGCTCTGGGGGTTCAGGCTCTCGGATCTAGGTTCTAGTTTGTCGGCTACGTGCTATACGGGAAGGGACATTGCATCCCAAAGCCCAAAGCCCAAAACCCATTTTGTTGTTGCCCAAAACCCATTTTCTATTCACTCCTGGTCCTCTGATAGACTCCAAACCCGATGTCCAGCTCCCGCTCTCACATCACCGGCGGCACCGTAATCCCGAGCACGCTCAGCGTACGAATTAATTCGCGGCGTACCACCGCGACGGTCGTCAGCAAGAAGCGTTTTCGCCCTTCATCAGCTTCGTGCAGGATGGGATGCCGGTGGTAGAAAGTATTAAACAACTGCGCCATCTGGAAGGCGTGCTTTGCGAGATATGCCGGTTCGGTAGTCGCAATACATTGATCCACGACATAAGCGGTTTTGGCCGCAGCCAGCCACAGTTCCCAGATTTCACTTCCTGATTCGCCTGACAGATACTTGCCGAGTTCTTCGCTCGACGGCTGGCTCGCAGGATCTTTGCCAAACGCCTCCGGATCAAATCCGCCCTTGCGGAAAATGTTGGTGGCCCGCACGACGGCATATTGCGCGTAAGGTCCAGTCTCGCCTTCAAAGCTGAGAGCATCTTTGAAGTCGAATGCAATCACGGAGGGCTTGGTGTACTTCAGCATGAAATAGCGCAGGGCGCCGATGGCGATCTGGGTGGCAATTGAGCGCCGTTCGTCGTCGGTGAGTTGTGGATGCCGCGAATCGACTTCGCTTTTGGCCGACGCAATCAGGCGATCGATCAGGTCGTCGGCCTTTACACCAAAACCTTTGCGGCCCGAAACTTCAATATAGGATTTTGCTTTGTCTTCTTCCGACAGCTCATAGCCAAGTTCGGCAGCGCAGCGCGGTGTGAGCGCAACCATCTCGTAAGAAAAGTGGGTGTAGTGGTCAGCCTCATCGTTGTGTCCCAGACCGCGCAAAGCTTCGATGACGGTGTTTTGCGCCTCGGACTGGCGGGCGTCGATGACGTTGTAGATCTCGGCTACATCGCCGAAATGGGGATGATCTTTCTCACCCTCGGCCGCCGAAATCCAGCACTGGTGTTGGTTGGGATAGAGAAAGAACTTGCGATAACCGAAGTCGCGCCCGAGCAACCCGAACTTCCACATGTGGTAGGCGATATCCTTGCCGACGTAACCCACGGTGCCGTTCGAGCGCACGATAACTTTCTGGTCTTCCTCGGCGACGTCGTCATCAGCTCTGACTTCGATCTCTTTCGCGTTCTCCGTGCCCTCTGTGTCCTCTGCGGTTGATTTGGCTTGGCCTGTCCCCGCGCGCCGCATGACCCAGCAACCCTTGTTCTTGCCTTCCTTCTCGAAGAACAGCACACCGCCTTCTTTCAGCTTGGTGAAGGCTGCATCCCAAAAATGCAAGTGGAGGATCTCGCTCTCGCGCGGCAGGAAATCGTACTCGATGTCGAGCCTCTCCATGGTCTCCAGGTGCCTGCGCAACACCGCTAGCGAGATCAGGTCCGCAATCGCGGCGATCTCGTTCCCGCCCGATTCGATTTCATGCAGAGTCTTCAGCCGCGCCTGCAGATTCTGCTTGTCCTGCGCATACCACTGCGAAACACGCGCGTAGAGATCCCAGCAGTAGAAGTCGAAGCGCGGCTGCGCCGCCAAGCGCTCGATTTCGGCGCGCGATTTCTTCTCGATATACAGAAAGCCCACGACCACGTCAGCGACCTGTACGCCGGTATTGTCGATGTAGTTCTGGATATCGATTTCGCGTCCCGCGAAGCCCAGCAGGCGCACGAACGTGTCGCCCAAGATGGCATTTCGCAAATGTCCGATGTGGGCTGCCTTGTTTGGGTTAATGCTGGAATGCTCAACCAACACTTTACCAAGCGGCACGTCCACGTGCGGCTTCTGGTCAGCGGCTAGAGCGGCGGCCACTGCTCCGCGCTGCACACGTGCATTGATGTATCCGGCGCCTGCAACTTCCAGCTTCTCAAAGCCCTCGATCGGGCCGACGCCATTGACGATCTCCTCAGCAATTTTGCGCGGAGCCTTGCGCAGCTTCTTGGCCAGTTCAAATGCCAGAGGCATGGCGTACTCGCCCAGTTCTACTTTAGGCGGCTGTTCGACAACGATCTTGGGAAGGTCGAGATCGTAGGTAGGGCGCAGAAAATCGCGCACCTGTTGGGTCAGACGACGTTCGAGAATGCGATACAAGGAGTCCCTCTAACTTGTTGAAGAAAATAGTGATTGTAACAAACGGCGGGAGAGGGCTGCGTTTGACGGAGAAAGGCGGCTTCCCTATGATGAAAATCAGGCGGTCGTTAGCTGTTAGTCGTTTAGCAGAATCCCAAGTTTCAGCAGAAATCTGACGATCGACGGTTTCGTATTCACTGCCCAGGATTGTCGCCGGATGTGCTGACGACCGGAAACTGACAACTGGCGACTGCGTCTTTGCCAACGACCAAGGGCAGCCAACGGCCATCCATGAAGATTGCATACCTTGAGTGTTTTTCCGGCATGAGCGGCGACATGTTCTTGGGGGCGCTGATAGATGCGGGAGTGTCTGCAGCCCTGCTGGAGCAGACCGTCGCGGCACTGGGCATCGGGGCTCGGTTGGAGATTTCGGGGGTTAACCGTTGCGGGATTGCGGCGACAAAAGTGGATGTGATTGTTCACGGCGAGAAAGAACTGCCACGCGAAGAGTTCTTGGCAGCGGTTGAGAAGGAACCTGATCATGCTCACGAGCACGGGGATTCGCGTGGGCATTCTCATGGAGAGGCTCATGCACATCGGCATTCGCAGACGCAGCCTTCGTCGCGGACAGGAGTGTCCGCGCCGCACTCGGACGAACATTCTCATCCGCATGAACATTCGCATGGGCGCGGGCTGAACGAGATTCGGGAGATCATTCGCAAAGCCGCTATCAGCGAGCCCGCGAAGAAAACGGCAATTATGATCTTTGAGGCTTTGGGCGCGGCCGAAGCCAAGATTCACAATTCTGACATCGAGTCGGTGCACTTCCACGAGGTTGGCGCGGTCGATGCCATGGTCGACATCGTGGGTGCAGCCGTGGGCGCGGAGGCGCTTGGCGTCGATGAATTCGTGTGCTCGCCGCTCGATGTTGGCGGCGGGATGGTGAAGTGCGCTCACGGAGTGTTTCCTGTTCCCGCGCCTGCGACCGTCGAGTTGCTGATGGGTGCACCTGTGTACTCGTCGGGGATCCAGTCCGAACTGGTGACGCCGACCGGGGCGGCCATTGTGAAGACTCTGGCTAACCGTTTCGGCGGGTTTCCGGAGATGAAGATGGAGAGGGCTGGATACGGGGCGGGCACGCGGGACTTCCCCGGCCACGCCAACGTGGTGCGGCTTGCGATCGGTGAGGCGATGCCAACTCTGGCCGGGAAGACCACGCGGGAAACGATCTCCGTGCTGGAAGCCAATCTCGACGATCTCAATCCGCAGATTTTTGGCTACGTGTTGGATCGGTTGCTGGAAGACGGGGCGCTGGATGCGTTTGCCATGCCTGTGCAAATGAAGAAAAACCGTCCAGGGACGCTGCTGACTCTTCTGTGCAGGCCGGAGGATGCGGACAAGTTGACGCAACTCATCTTCACTGAGACCAGCACCCTCGGCGTCCGGCGACGCGATGAACAGCGCCAGACGCTGGCGCGGCGCTGGGTAACGGTTGCGACCCAATGGGGCGAAGTCCGCATGAAGATCGCCAGCATGAATGGGACTGTCACCAACTACGCGCCAGAATACGAGGATTGCCGAAGGAT
>WNFQ01001456.1_pt1 | contig 17381 bp, 16 predicted proteins | sample 5400171 | NCBI WGS metagenome assembly WNFQ01 (sample SAMN13153356, study PRJNA577476) | soil metagenome | isolation source: 20 cm soil under Madrone tree | place: USA:California | collected 2016-06-14 | reverse complement strand
AGGAACGGGACGAGCGTCATGAGAACGCCCGGGGTGCAGAAGCCGCACTGCAGTCCGTGAGCCTCGCGGAACGCGGCCTGGAGAGGATGCAGCGCGTCGCCCGACGCGTCCCCTCCACTCAGACCCTCGACGGTCTCGACCTCGTGCCCGCCGGCCTGCACCGCGAACATCAAGCAGGAACGGACCGCCTCGCCGTCCAACAGGACCGTACAAGCGCCGCACACGCCGTGCTCGCAGCCGACGTGCGTGCCGGTGAGTCCCAGCTCGTGGCGTACGAAGTCGGAGAGGAGCAGCCGCGGCTCGACGGCGCGCACCTGTCTCACTCCATTGACGGTCACTGCGATCGACAGCTCGACAGTCAGCCTCCGGCCCTCCTCGCACAGAACCGAAAACAACGCCGCCCACGCCAGACGGCCATTGAGGCTGACACGGCCGGACGGGCGGGGCGCTGAAGAAGAACGAGGCGCTAACGTACCCGGCGGCCGGGGTTCCGTCCAGCGTCGGAGCGAGCCTCGCCGAAGCTGGCCGCGACCTGTACATTCGTTGCGGTCCCCGAACGGAGGAAGCGATGCCTGCCATGGTTGCCATGCGGCTCAGCCCGCAGGTCGCCCTGTTGGTACGCGCGCCTGGTGACGCGTCGGCTGACGAGCGGCGACATCCAGAAGCTCAACCAGCTCACGATGGCCGAGGCAAAGGCCCTGATCAAAATCGGGCGCAAAATCGGTCGGGGCTCGAGGTTCAAGGGCTGCTTCATCTTCTGAATGGGGCGCCCCAACAACAACGCACGGCTCCGACAGAAGCTCGACTTGCTGACGACCCCTGCTTCTCGCGCGAGCCGCGCCCTGTGGAACCATGCGAGATTCTCGGAGTTATTCCCCGAGTATCTGTTCGCGCTTCATTGCTCCACGCGAGCGAGTGTGCCCCTGATGGAGACTGCCCGGGAGCGGGCGGTCCGGCTTGCTCCACACGATCCCGCTGCTGCACGCCTGGCTGTGTACTTGACGGCGCATATTCCCGAAGAGCGCAACCACGACCAGTGGCTGCTCGACGATCTCGAGACGCTCGGCGTGCCGCGCAGCGAGGTCCTACAGCGCGTCCCCCCGCCGAGCGTCGCCGCCCTGGTCGGATCGCAGTACTACTGGGTGCTCCATCACCATCCAGTCGCCTTGCTCGGCTACATCGCGGTGCTGGAAGGGTACCCACCGTCGGCCGCCGAGCTCGAGCACGTGATCACGCGAACGGGATTGCCGCGAGCTGCCTTCCGCACGCTGCTCGAGCACTCGGATCTCGATCAAGCGCACCGCGACGAGTTCTACCGGACGCTCGACCAAGTACCGCTCAGTGACGAGCAGTCGGCGCTGCTCGTGGTGAGCGGTTTCTGGACGCTGCATCTCATGATCCAACTGCTGGAGGACATCCTGGAGGAATACCGCCCTCAGCCCGCCCGCCACACGTCAGTGCGCCGACGCGGCGTCCGCGCGTAGGCGCGCCAACTCTCCCCTCACGTGGGCGACTTGGGGCGCGAGCACCGGCTCGGGGGCCCCGCGGAGCTGCAGATAGTGAGTGTAAGCCGCGATGGCCTCCGCTGGCCTCCCCGTGAGGGCAGCCATCCGGGCCTCCTGCCGTAGATAGCTGGTGAGATAGAGCTCGCCGGTGGGGAGCAAGGGATACCGCCGCGCGGCGGCGAGGGCGCCGACGAGATCACCCCGACTCTCGCGGAGGCGAGATAGGACGAGGTTCGCCTCCCGCAGATCGTCGTCGACGGGCGGACCCTGCCGTTGCAACGAGTCGAAGTGCTCGATTCGTCTTGCGGCGTCCGGTTGCCGCTCCACGACGGCGCGCAACGCATCCAAGAGAGGGACACAAGCGCTTCTGGACGCGCGCAACCGCGCGATCGTGCGGGCCGCCGAGGCGCTTTCCCCGTGCCAGAGACGCCACTGCTCGAGCGTGCAGAGGTCGTCGGCACGGCTGGTGCGCGCGAGCACGTGCGCCGCAGCGGCGCCGGCGAGTGCGTCCCCGTCCCAATACAGCGCATCGAGTACCAGGACGCCTGGGCCCAGCGACTCGGCAGCGCGGCGGCCGACACCCGGACGCCCTCGGTTCATCGCCAGACTGTGTGCCACACCCTGGGCGACCTGACGCTCGGCGCCCGTCGTCGCGCGACGCCACAACAGGTCCGTGGCGTGCTCCGCGTCGCCCACACCGACGGCCCAGACGCTCGCGATCTGCGCGAAGAAGGCGACGGCCACCAAGTCGTCGAGGCCCAATGAGTCCAGGGCGAGGCGCGCGCTCGCGAGCGCGGCCGAATCGCGCAGGGCCAATGCGATCTGCCACCGACCGAGGGTCGCCTCACTCCCCCCGGCCCCCGCGAGGAAGAGCGTGCCGAGCCGTCGGGCCCCCGCGGTGTCCCCCTGAAAACTCGCGATTTGATAGAGGTGTTGAAGCGGCGCGAGGAACGTCGAGTCGAGATCGAGCACCCGGTTGAACGCCGTCGCGGCCCGGTCCACCCCGGCGTCGAGATCTATTAAGGGTCCGAAGTGAAGGTATACCTCGCCCAGCTCAAACCAGGCCTCGGCGCGATCAGGTATCTCGGTGACGGCTCGCTCCCAGCCCGCGAGTTGGTCCGCATAGGACGGCAACGCGGGGTAGTGAGTCCCGACCAGCGCGGTGAGGTAATCGCGGTCCCGCGCACTCAGCCGGCTCCGAAAGGTCCAGGCGGCACGGAGCCCTTGGGGAACCGCGTCCACCGAATAAATCGTCCAGATGGCGGCGTTGCGGAGCCCGAGCCCCGCCAGCGCGAAGGTGGAGTCGACGGCGAGCGCCCGGCGAAACGACCCGACGGCCGCCGCGTACGAGCCCCGGCGATAATTGGCCTGCCCGTCGAGGTACGCCCGCAGCGCCGCCAGCGAGGTGCTGGTGAGCGCCGTCAGCCGGGCGGTGGACTCGCCCGCTTCGCGCGCCAGCAACTGGGCGACGAGCTGATCGACGAGCCGCGGCAGGCTGTCCAAGGGGCCGGCGACGCTGGCGAAGGTCGCCGACGCGCGCCCCGAGGGCCGCACCGGCGCGAGTGAGGCCTGGATGGTGATGCCGCGCGGTCCAGCCACGATACCACCGCTCAAAACGCGCCCCGCGCCAAGCCCGTGCGCGACGCCGATCGCCCCATCCTCGCCCAGGTCACCCCCCTTTGCCCGCGTGGCCCGCTGCCAGCTGCTCAGCAGCGCCCGCGGATCCACGGCGCGCGGCCCAAATTCGCCGGTGAGACGGGCCCCGAGGAGGTCGAGCATGCCTTCGCGTAGAAAGCCGAGCGTCGAGTCAGTTCCGCTCACCCGAAACGGCAGCACGGCGACGAGACCGGGGTCGGTCGCGGGTGCGTTCGCGGCGAACGGCCGCCCGAAGAGCATCCACGTCGCCGCGCCCAGAATCGCGACCGCGAGGACAGCCGCGGCCGCCCATCGGTGCGTCCCGCGGGCGTGCGCGAGCGGGACATCGGTTTGCAGCGCATCGCGCAGCGCCGCCGCGGTCGCGAACCGCTCCGTAGGTTGCTTCGCGAGCGCCGTGTGAATCACCTGCTCGATGCGTGGGGGCACGGGACCGCGCAGCGCGCGCAGGGGGGGCGGACGCTCGGTGAGGTGTTGGGCGAGCACCGCCTGTGCATTGATCCCGGTAAAGGGCGGCGCTCCGGCCAGCATCTCATGCAAGACGCACCCCAGCGCGTAGACGTCGCTGCGGGCGTCGATCTCCTGATCTCCCGCTGCCTGCTCGGGACTCATGTAAGCGGGAGTCCCGACGGTAACGCCCGTCCCGGTCAGGGGGCGCTCCCCCGCGGCCGCGATGGCGCGGGCGATGCCGAAGTCCGCGACCACGGCGTGCTCGCCTTCGAGCAGGATGTTGTCGGGCTTGATGTCCCGGTGCACGACGCCGTGCTCGTGGGCGTAGTGGAGTGCTTCGGCCACTTCGCAGGCGATTCGGATCGCGTCGGCAGGCGGCAGGGCCTTCACCCGCGCCAAACGGTGACGCAGCGATTCTCCGGCGACAAACGGCATCACATAGTAGAGCAGGCCGTCCGCTTCCCCGGAGTCGTGGAGCCCGAGGATGTGGGGGTGGGTTAGCCCGGCGGCGATCTCGATCTCGCGCAAAAAGCGGTCGGGACCGAGCGCCGCAGCGAGCTCAGGCTTGAAGACCTTGATGGCAACGCTGCGGTGATGCTTCAGGTCGTGCGCGAGATAGACTACAGCCATCCCGCCGTGGCCGAGCTCTGATTCGATAACGTAACGACCACACAGGGCGGCATGGAGGCGCGCCCGCACATCGCTCATGGAGCCCAAGATACGAAGCGACGCGTTCCGGGGCCACGATGACCAACGCCCCGGGCTCATGGCGCGTCGCTCTCCCATTGCCCTTTCGGGTTGCGCGATCCAAGATTCGCAACCCATGAAGCGCCGTGAAGCCCTCGCCAAGCTCACCGGCCGCGAGCGGTACGTGGACGATCTGCCGCTCGAAGGCTTCCTGTGGGGCATGACGGTGCGGAGCCCAGCGCCGCGCGGCCGCGTCACCGCGATCCGGTTCGGCAAGGACATCGACTGGTCCCAGTTCGTCGTGGTGGACCACCGCGATATCCCGGGACCGAACGTCGTGGCCCTGATCGAGCAGGATCAGCCGGTGCTCGCGGCCGGCTACGTACGGCACGTGCACGAGCCGGTGCTGCTGCTCGCTCATGCGTCGCGCGAGGCGGTGCGGCGCGCCGTCCGCTCGGTCGAGGTCGTGGTCGCGCCCGAGCCGCCGGCCCTCGACTTCCGCGTCCCGCCCGCCCCGGACCAGATCCAATACGGCAGCGACAACGTCATCAAGCATCTGAAGATCGAGAAAGGCGATGTGGAGCGCGCGCTCGCCGGAGCCCCGGTGGTCGTCTCCGGGACGTACGAGACCGGCGCGCAGGAGCACGTCTACCTCGAAACCCAGGGGATGATCGCCTATCTCGAGGGGGAGGGGGACGTGCTGGTGGTGAAAGGGTCGATGCAGTGCCCGTACTACGTCCTCAAGGCGCTGCAGCACGCACTCGCGCGCGATGAGACCCGCGTCCGGGTGACCCAGACGCCCACGGGCGGCGGGTTCGGCGGCAAGGAAGAATTCCCGTCGCACATCGCCCTGCACGCCGCGCTGCTGGCGCTGAAGGGCGGCCGGCCGGTGAAGCTGATCTACGACCGCGGCGAGGACATGGCCGCCACCACCAAGCGGCACCCCGCGCTGGTGCACCACCGCACCGGGCTCACGCGCGACGGCCGGCTCGTCGCGCAGGACATCGAGGTCGTGATCGACGGCGGGGCGTACGTGACGCTGTCCCCGGTCGTTCTGTCGCGCGCGATCATTCACGCCGCCGGGCCGTACGCGTGCGATCACGTGCGCATCACCGGCCGTGCGATGTTCACGAATGCCGTGCCATTCGGGGCGTTCCGTGGGTTCGGCGCACCCCAGTCGCAGTTCGCAGGCGAGCGCCACATGGACGTCATCGCCGGGTCCCTCGGGATCGATCCGGTCGAGCTGCGGCGCCTCAATCTGCTCAGGGACGGCCAGACGACCGCCACCGGTCAGGTGATCCGGGATGGCACCGACCGCCTGGCGGTGATGGAGCGGGCGCTCGAGCTGTCCCGCTACCGGGAGAAGGAACATCAGCACACCGCGTTCAACGCCACGCACGCGACGCTGCGCCGGGGCTCGGGGCTCGCCACGTTCTATCACGGCGCCGGTTTCACCGGCGGCGGTGAGGTGGCGCTCAAGTCGCGCCTGCGGGTCGCAGGCCGCCCGGACGGCGGCGTCGAGGTGTTGAGCGCCAACGTCGAGATGGGCCAAGGGACGCTGACGGTGTTCACCGAGCTCGCGGCGGCACGGCTGGGATTGGCACCGGAGGACGTGACCATCGCCGAAGCCGACACGGGACGGGTCCCGAACTCGGGTCCCACCGTGGCGTCGCGCACCACGATGATCGTGGGCGGACTGGTCGAGCGCGCCGCGGATGATCTCCGCCGGCGGGTGGGCCTCGACGACTCGGTCCGCGGGGCGGCGGTGAAGCGGGCGATCGGACAGTGGCACCGGGAGCACCCCGGGGAGCCGCTGTTCGGCGAAGGGGCCTACGAGGCGCCACCCGGGATCACCTGGGACGACAAGACGTACCGAGGAGACGCCTACGGTGCGTTCGCGTGGGCCGCCTACGTCGCCGAGGTCGAGGTGGATTTGCGGACCTGCACCACCCGCGTGATCGACTTCGTCGCGGTGCAGGAAGTAGGCAAGGTGCTGAACCCGACGCTCGCCACGGGACAGGTCCAAGGGGGCGTGGTCCAGGGGATCGGCTGGGCGCTCATGGAGGAATGCAAGTGGCGAGACGGGGCGATGGCGAACAACCAGCTCACCAACTACCTGATCCCCACTTCCGACGACGTGCCATCGGTCCGCGTCGCGTTCCTCGAGAACCCCTACCCGCACGGCGCCGGCGGCGCGAAGGGGCTGGGCGAGCTGCCGATCGACGGGCCGGCGCCTGCGATCTTGAACGCGGTGGCGCGCGCCACGGGAGCGGATCCCAGGGCGATACCGCTGACCCCGGAGCGCCTCATGGAGCTGATGGATGGTCAGGCCGATGTAGGGGCGCAGCATGCTGCGCCCCTACGTTAGACACATGTCGGTACTCTCGGTCTCCTTCATCCTCAACGGCTCACCGGTGACGCTCGACGTCGACCCCGCCTCCCGCTTACTCGACACGCTGCGCTATCAACTCGCCCTCACCGGCACGAAGGAGGGTTGCGGCGAGGGCGAGTGCGGCGCCTGCACCGTCTACTTGGACGGCTTGCCGGTGAACTCCTGCCTCATCCCCACCTACCAGGTACGGGGGCATCGGGTCGAGACCGTGGAGTCGCTCGACCCCAGCGCCCTCGAGCCGTTCGAGCGGTGCGGCGCCACGCAGTGCGGGGCCTGCACTCCCGGCGTCGTGATGACGGCGTGCTGGATCCACCAGCATCCCGAGCTGCTCGGCACGCACAGCATTCGCGAGCTGATGGCGGGGAATCTGTGCCGTTGCACCGGCTACGACGGAATCGTGGACAGCGTGGCGGAAGCTCTGTGGGGAACGGGCGGGAAGCGGGAAACGTGAACGTCCTGCTGCCGCGAGGCGTGCCCGAGGCGCTCGACATGCTGGCAAGCGACGGCGCGGCGATCCCGATCGCCGGCGGGACGGACCTGCTGGCGCACTGGCCCGTGCACGTCGAAGCGCACGAGCGAACCTACGTGGACCTGTCCCGGCTCGACCCCCTGAAGTCGCTACGCTGGACCGCGGACGAGCTGCAGTTGGGCGGCCTCACCACTTATTGGGACGTGATCCGGGACCCGCGGGCCGGGGAGGAGTTTCCGCTGCTAGTGGACGCCGCGCGTCAGGTGGGCGCGATTCAGATCCAGGCACGCGGCACATGGGCGGGGAACATCGTCAACGCGTCGCCCGCCGCCGACGGCGTACCGGTCCTAATGGCCTACGACGCGATGGTGGTGCTCGAGTCGCGGCGCGGCCGGGAGGAAGTCCCGCTCGACCGGTTCTATTCAGGCTACAAAGAGATGAAGCGCCGTCCGGACCAGCTGGTCGTGGGGATCCGGATCCCGCGCCGCCGCTACGCCTACCAGGTGTTCGAGAAGGTCGGGGCGCGACGGGCCCAGGCGATCGCGAAGGTCGGCCTGGCCGTCACTCGCTCCGGCGCCGGCTGGCGGGTGGTGGCGGCGAGCGTCGCGCCCACCATCCGCCGCTGCCCCGCCGTCGAGCGCCTGCTCGAGACCGGCGCCGCCCCCGAAGGTCCTGATGATCTCCTGCCCACCATCGCGCAAGACGTGACTCCGATCGACGACATCCGCTCGAGCGCCCACTACCGCACGCGCGTCATGGCGCGTGTACTGTATCATGACCTGCGGGACTTCTGGGGAAAACGGGCGTGATGCCCGCGCGCCGGCCGATCCACACGGCCTACGTCGGCGCCCATCTGTTCCACGCAAGGTTGGCCTCGCACTGGGGCGAGCTCGCGCTCCAGGTGTTGAAGATGTACGCCCCCGACGCATCCGACCTCGCGGCGGCGGTCGATCATGCTCTCGACGATCCCGTGTACGCACAGCTTCGCCACAAGCTCGAGCGTGAGCCGATCGAAGACCTGCGCATCGACTTCGAGGACGGCTTCGGTACCCGGGCCGATGAGGACGAAGACGCGGCGGCGCACACCGCCGGCGCCGAGGTGGCAGACGGGATAGCGACAGGAACCCTGCCGCCGTTCTGCGGCATCCGGATCAAGCCACTGGCCCCCGAGCGCGCGACACGAGCCCGCCGCACCCTCGAGCAATTCGTGACGTCGCTGGTCGAGCGAAGCGGTGGCACGCTGCCCTCGCATTTCACGGTCACGCTGCCGAAGGTGGCGCACCCGGAGGAAGTGGCGGCCCTGGTACGCCTGCTCGACGACCTCGAGTCGCGGCTGAATCTCGCAGCGGGTGCCCTTACCCTCGAGCTGATGGTCGAGACGCCGCGGGCGATTCTCGGTCCCGACGGCCGCTGCCCGCTCCCGGCGCTCGTCGCCGCGACGCACGGTCGCTGTGCGGGCGTGCACTTCGGCGTGTACGACTACCTGGCGGCACTCGAGATCGCACCGTCTCACCACCGGCTGCGCCATCCGGCCTGTGACCATGCGCGCCACGTCATGCAGCTCGCCCTGGCGGGGACCGGGGTCCTCCTGTCGGCCGGCTCGACCAACGTGCTCCCCATCCCGCCGCGCGACCACCTGCTGCGCGCGTGGCGGCTGCACTTCCAGGACGTGCGGCACGCGCTCGTGAGCGGCTTCTACCACGGATGGGACCTGCACCCGGCGCAGCTGGTGACGCGGTACGTCGCTGCGTACGGATTCTTCAGACAGTGCCTGGAATCGACGGCGCTCGGGACGGTGCTCGAGGACCCGGCGGCACGCAGCGCGCGGGCGAGCCTGATCCGGCGGGGACTCGACTGCGGGGCGATCAGCGAAGCAGAGGCGAACGCAGCGCTAGCGTAGCAACGCCCCCCCGCGGATCCATCTCCCCACGAGCTCCCGTTCCTCTGGAGTCATCCCTGTCAAATTGCCGAGTGGCATGGTCTGCGCGTCGACCGCGACGGCGAGGATGCGCGGCGCGTTGGCTCGGATCTGGTCCGGGGTGTCGAGCAGGACGCCCAGCGGCGCGGCGGGGATCCCCGGCGTCGTGGGCGCGCTCGAGTGGCACCCGGCGCAGCGACGCGCGACGATCAGCCGCACGTCTGCGAACGAGACTTGACCCACGGTCGACACAGCGGGACCCGACCGCGGCGCCGTGACCAGCGCGAGCGCGACCAGGGCGAGCGCGGCGGCCGGGAGGATCCACACGCTCTTCCGGCCCTGGTTCCGCAGGTTGAACCAGTGGCGCGTCGCGACTCCGATGACCGCCAGCCCGGCGAGGATCGCCCAGTTGAGCTTGTGGCCGTACGTGGCGGGGTAATGGCTGCTCACCATCACGAACAGCACCGGGAGCGTGAGATAGTTGTTGTGGAGCGAGCGCAGCGCCGCCTGCTGGCCGCGCGTTGCGTCGGGAGTGCGACCCGCGATCAGCGCGGCGACCATGTCCCGTTGGGCGGGAATGATGACCGTGAGCACGTTGGCCGCCATGATCGTGCCGATCGCGGCCCCGACGTGGAGGTACGCCGCGCGCGGGCTCAACGGCTGCGCCAGTGCCCACGCGAGCGCCGTGCCGAGCACGAACAGCGTCGCACCCAGGGCGACCGGCCTGGCTGCCAGCGGCGAGCGGCACAACGCGTCGTACACGAGCCAGGCTGCCACGAGCGACCCTACGCCCACGGCGATCGCCTCGCGGGGACCGAGCGCCGCGGTCTCCGGTCGCACCAGAAAGGAGGCGGCGCCGAAATAATAGATCAGGACGAGAAGCGCGAAGCCGGTCAGCCACGTGGCGTACGCCTCCCACTTGAACCAATGGAGCGTACGGGGGAGCTCTCTGGGAGCGACCGTGTACTTCACGACGCGGTAGAACCCGCCGCCGTGCACCGACCAGAGCTCGCCCGCGACGCCGGGCTCCCGCCGGTCGGGCGGGGGCGGGGCGAGCCGGCTGTTCAGCCAGTTGAAGTAGAACGACGTGCCGATCCACGCGATGCCCGTGATCACGTGGGCCCAGCGCAGCCCCAGGTTGAGCCACTGTTCGAGGTGGGCGCTCACAACGGGCGGCTCAGCTGCCGCGGTACGTCGTGTAGCCGAACGGGCTGACGAGCAGCGGCACGTGATACTGCTCGGCATCGCGAATCTCGAATACGATCTCGACGAACGGATGGAACGGCGAGACCCCGAGGGCCGCGAAGTACGCCCCCGTGTCGAAGCGCAGTCGGTACGTACCGGCCGCGGTCTCGACGTCGCCCGGCAGCAGATTCGCGACGCGCCCGTTGGTGTCGCTCCGGCTGGTGGCGAGCTCGGCCCAACCGTCGCCCGAGCGGCGGGCCAGCGAGACCGCGATGCCCGCCGCGGGCCGCCCGCGCGCGATGTCCAGGATGTGGGTCGTGATGCCGCTCATGAGACCACCAGTTTGTCGAGTCGGAGCCGTGTGATCTTCGCCTGCTCTCCCGCCGCGACGCGCAGCTCCGTGACGGGATCGTTCGCGAGGCGACCGCGCAGCGCGCCGAGCATCTCGTCGGCGGTTTTGCCCGTGGCGGAGATCAGGAACACGTGCCCGAACCGCTCCTCGTACGTGAGGTTCCCCTGCGCCAGGGCGGCGAGCGTCGCCCGGGCCGCGCCGTCGGCTCCAGCCTGCTCGCGCCGCGCCCAGTCCGTCAGCGCCCCTCCACTTCCCCGGTCGCCGATGCGGGGGTGCGCGGCGAACGCCTCGAGCCAGTCGGCGCGCCCCAGTCCCCACCACACCCGCTCCGCCGCCGCCAACAGGTCGGCGTCGCTCGCGAACGGGCGCGCCGCGAGCATCGCCTCCACCCAGCGGCGCGCGCCGCAGCAGCGGCCGAGCGCGGTGCGCGCCGCGGGCATGGGGAGGGAGTTCAGATGTGCCGCCGGGGTCACACCGGTCTCCCCCACACCCGCAGCCGCGCCACCCCTCCATCGGGGAAGATGTTCAGCCGCACGTGCGTCACCGGGTCGCGCCTCCCAGGCGGGACGGCCAGGCGGTGGCGCGCGTTGGCCCGCAGCGTGGTGCGGGCCACGAGCTCGCGCCAGGCAGCGTCGTCAGCCGGCGGCGCGCCGCTTCCCGCTGCGTCGCACCCCTCCAAACTCGCGCTCTCGGGGAAATTGCCCTTGAAGTGGGTCGTGTCCAGGTCGACGCGCTCGATCACACCCCGGCGGCCCAGGCGCAGCACCACCCAATCGTGACCGGGCCCGCGCCGGCGCCGCGTCTCCCACCCGTCACCCATGTCGCGGGACGGTCCCGGCATGATCAGGTTCAACGGCTCGCTGAAGAACTGATCGCTCGTGGCGAGCGGCACGCCGCCGTGCTCCACCGCGGCGAGATCGACGCTGCGCCGCGCCGCTGCGATTTTCTGCCAGTCCGGGCGCGCCTCGCCCCACAGGCGCAGCCGCGCCACGCCGCCGTCGGGATGGATCTTGAGCCGCACGTGCGTAAAGGCCGCATCACTCGCGATGGCGAACTCGTTCTCGGTGTGGCCGGCGAGGGGCGAGCGCGGCAACAGCTCCACGAACGCGAGATCCAGCGTGCGCAGCGCCCGAGCGCTCACACGGAGTTCGCCCGACAGCTGCGCCGCATCGAGCGAGCAGGCGGCTGGATGATTTCCCCGGAAGTGGGTGGTATCGACGGTGACCACGCGAATCGCGCCCGGGATGCCGAGCCGGATGATGCACCAGTCGTAGCCGCCCTCCGGGCCGCGCCGGCGCCGAGTCTCCCACCCGTCCATCCATTTCCCCCGATCGGTGTACTTGCCCTCGATGAACACGGCGCCCCCGGCCGCGAGCAGGTTGTGCCTGGGCGCGAAGAATTCGTCCGACGCAGCCAGCGCCCGCCCGCCCACCCGCGCTGCGGCGAGATCGATCAAGCCTTCGTGCGTCACCGCTGCCATCGGCCGATCATCCTCCCTGGAAACTCCCCTTCCTCATACACGCGCGTTCCCCGGACAAGAGTCTGCCGCACGACTCCCTTGAGTACCATCCCCGCGTACGGTGTGACCGGGTGGCGCTGGTGCAGGCGGTCCGGGACGACCGTGAACGTAGCCTCGGGATCGAACACGATGAGGTCGGCATCGCACCCGGGCGCGATCCGTCCCTTGCGCGCGAGGCCCGCGAGCTCGGCCGGTCGCTGGGCGCACCAGCGAGCGAGGTCACCCAGGTCCCGGCCGCGGTCGCGCGCTCCGGTCCAGGTGGCGGCGAGCCCCAGCTCGAGCGACGCGATCCCGCCCCATGCCCGCACGAAGTCGCCCGTCTCGAGGCACTTCAGGGCCGGAGGCGCGGGCGAGTGGTCGCTCGCCACGAGGTCGAGGGTCCCTTGGGCGAGGCCGTCCCACAGCTGCTCCCGGTTGCTCCGCTCGCGGATCGGCGGGGCGCATTTCCAGGCGGTGGCACCGTCCAGGATCTCCTCCGCGGCGAACGTGAGATAGTGCGGGCACGTCTCGGCTGTGACCGGGAGCCCGGCCCACCGCGCATCGCGCAGCCGGCCGAGCGTCTCGGCGGCCGAGACATGGACAATGTGGACGCGGCAGCCGGTTTCGCGACACAGCCCGAGCATCAAGTCCACCGCCTCGAGCTCCGCGGCGCGAGGGCGTGAGGCGAGATACGAGCCATAGCGTCGCGGATCACTATCGCGCGACGGCGCGGCGCGCGCGATGGGGCCGGGAAGCTCGGCGTGCACCAGCAGCGGCAGCCCGAGTTTGGCGAGCCTGGTCATCGCGGGCCGCAGCTGCGCCTCCCCCACGGGAGGGAACTCGTCGATCCCCGACGGGACGAGAAAGCACTTGAAGCCGCGCACGCCCGAGCGGGCCAGGGGCGCGAGCTGGTCGGTGTTGCCCGGCACCACACCGCCCCAGAAGGCATAGTCGACGGCGGCACGACCCGCGGCCGCTCGCGCCTTCTGCTCCAACGCGGGCGTCGTCGTGGTAACCGGAATGCTGTTCAGCGGCATGTCGACGATGGTGGTCACGCCACCCGCGGCGGCGGCGCGGGTCGCGGTCTCGAACCCCTCCCATTCGGTTCGGCCCGGCTCGTTCACGTGCACGTGCGCATCCACGGCGCCGGGCAGCAGCGCGGCATCTCCGACGTCCAGACGCCGCGCCGCGTCGGGCCCGCCCCCGTGCTCGTGGACCGCGGTGATCACACCGTCGGTGACTGCGACCGCGGCGGGCGCAATGCCATCCTGGGTGACGACGCGTGTACTGAGAATGACGAGATCGGTGCTCAGCTTGCATCCTTCTGCAACGACCGCCCCACCAACACGGTGACATTGTCCGTGCCTCCCGCGTCCAGGGCATCGCGCAGCAAGTCCTCGCACACCTGTTTCGCCGAGGTCATCGCGAGCAGGCGCTCGCGGATGCGGCTGTCGGGAACGTGCTTCGTGAGGCCGTCGCTGCACAGCAGGCCTACGTCGCCCCAGAGCTGCTGCATGTGCGTCACGATGGGTGCGGTCCGCGGTCCCCCCAAGGAGCTCGACAGCACGTTGGCGAAGGGTGATCTCAGGCTTTCGCTGCGGCGGAACACGCCCCGATCGACCAGATCCTGCGCCAGCGTCTGGTCGCGCGAGAGCTGCATCAGCTCGCCGTTCCGGAGCAGGTAGCAGCGGCTGTCCCCCACCTGGAGGAGATAGCCGCGCGGCCACACGCCGATCCACAACGTGAGCGTCGTCGCCATGTGCGCTTCCAGTGGACCCGTGGGACTGTTGGCCTGTATGTCCTCGTGCACCCGTAGCGCCGCCTCCTCGAGCGCCCGCGGGAAGCGCTCTTCGTCGGCGGGGTCGACCGAGTAGTAGCAGTGTATCGCCCGGGTCACGTAGCGCGTGATCGCGGCGACCGCCAGCCGGCTCGCCTCTTCGCCGGCCGCGGCGCCGCCGACTCCATCCGCGACCATGGCGACGAACGCCAGGCGCTCGGTGTCCTGCGACAAGAGATCCGACGTGGGGAGGCTCGTGAGGTGCACCTGCATCCGCTTGTGAAGCGAGGCGATGAGAAAATGGTCCTGGTTCTCGCGCCGAACTTTGCCGGCATGTGTGACGCCATGGACGTCGATCTCATCGTCGCGGGGCTTGCGACCAATGGAAACAGCGGACGCGGCGGGATCAGACGCTCGCATGGAGACTACCTCCCACCTCTAGTCTAGTGGCGTTCCAGTGACCCGCCAGCGCCACACTCCCGCCTGCGAGGAAACCTCCCGTTTCAGAGATTCTGTGGTTTTTACGCTCCGGGCGCGCCAGGGGCGCGCACCAAAAAGCGGCGACGCCTCCCGTGTTCGCACCACTATTCGACTTCAGCGATTGGCACCGGTCTTGCGAACTGTTGCGGCAGACAGCCGGTTCGGCACACACGATCGAGGAAGCAGTGAGCGAAGGTCGCAAGCGGATCGTCCGCATCGTAGTCGCTGCCCTGGGCCTGACGGCGTTGCTGGCCCTGCAGCCTGAGTCCGCCCGTCTCGTCGAGTCGGCGTGGGCGCGCAGCGCGGGTGGAGCGGCGCACGCGGCTGTCGTGCGACGGCTGATCCTGTCCGAGCAGGCGCGCCGCTTTCTGGCGCTCCAGTATCGCTCGTATCCGACCGAATTCATGGGCTGCATGATCGGCGAGACGCGGGGCAGCGTCGTCCTGGTACGGCGCATCGCCCCGGCCGACGTCGAGCCCAAACACTCCACTCCCACGCGGGTCGTCCCGCACCAGACGTGCGAGGACGCCGGGTGGTCGGGGACGGTGGGCATGATCCACAGTCATCCGGGCGGCGAGCGTTGCTGGTACTATTTCCCGACGACTCAAGTCGCCAGCTCGGACGGCCAATCGTTCGCGAGCCAGCGCTATCCAGTGGATGCCATCATGTGCGGCGACCACGTGGTGTGGATCAACCGCAACATGGTGGAGACGCAACTGTCGCTCGCGGCGGACACCGTCGGCCCGCCGTTCGCGCCGCTGACGCGGTGACCTGGGCGTGGCGCGCTCCCAGCACTCTCCATGGACAGTCCTCGCTGCGATTTCTACGACTGGGTGAGCCACACGCGGTGTGAGCAGGCGGCGCGTTGGGTGACGCATCAGAAGTCCCAAGACACCGGCCGCCTCGAGCGGTATTATTGTGATAGGCATCGGCCGCCGCGGGCGCATCTCATCGGCGCGCCGGGCGCTACGCGGAATCCAAAGGCACGATGATGTATTGAGGAAATACGCGACGCTAGAGTTGACGTGAACCTGACACGAGCGGGGCCGTGACGCCGAAGCGCTACTGGGCTCGGTTGCGGGCGGACATCGATCGTCCGCTGCGCCGTGGCGCGTGGTACCACGTGAAAAAGCTGGGGCCGCGTGAAGCACTCGTCGACGTGAGCGGCGAGGCCGTGGACGTCCCGCGGCCGCTCCTCGATATCGTCAGTCAACCGCCGCACCGCTGGTCCGTCGTGCCACGTCCCAAGAACCCGGCCCGGTTTCCCGGGGTGACCGAGTACGGCGTGTGCCCCAACTGCCGCGAGCGCGTGCCGCTCACCGAACGCCTGGCGTCGCTGCGCTGCCGGCATTGCAACGAAGTGTTCGACGTCGCCTGGGAAGAGCAGTACTTCCAGGGCGTCTAGGCCAATCCCAATCGGCGCTGCAGGTGCGCCTGCACCGGCGGCGTAATGATCCCCCGCTTGAGCGCATCTGCGAGCGCGGCGGTCGTGGCCGCGCGATCGGCGTCGATACCCTTCTCCCGCAGCTCCTGAATGATCCGGGCGAGCCGGCTGTCGTACTCCTGGGGCTTGAGTTTTTCGGCATCCGACACCTGCTTCAGCTTCTCAAGCTCCTGCACAAAGCGCGCGATTGTGACCGGTGCCATTGACAACCTCCGTTGGGGTCCCAGGCACATCAATCTAACCCGCAGGCGCGAGTCGGCTGAGGTTTGACTTCCCTCCCTGGCTCCATTAGCCTGGGAGTCCCCGGAACCGGAATGACGATGGCGAACGAAGCGGCATGGGCGGCGCGCCTGGCGCGCTACAAGGGCCCCGAGCTCAAGCGGAGCGTCTGGCAGCTCGCCAGCGCGGCGGCGCTGTTCGCCGGAGCGTGGGCGCTCATGTATCAGAGCCTGCGCGTCGGCTACTGGCTCACCCTGCTCCTGGCCGTGCCCGCCGCCTTCTTCCTCATCCGCCTGTTCATCATCCAGCACGACTGCGGCCACGCCGCCTTCTTCCGGTCGACCCGGGCGGCCGACATCGTCGGCTCGATCCTCGGGGTGCTCACGCTCACGCCATACCACTATTGGAAGAAGACCCACGCGCTCCACCACGCCACCTCGGGCAATCTGGAGCACCGCGGATTCGGCGACATCGACACCCTGACGGTGGACGAGTACCTCGCCCGGTCGCGCTGGGAGCGGTTCACATATCGCGTGTATCGCCATCCGGTGGTGCTGTTCGGGGTGGGTGCCGTGCTGCACTTCTTCGTGCGGCACCGGATTCCGAGCATCGTGCCGCGCGAGTGGACGCGCGAGCGGCGCAGCATCTTCTGGACCGACGTGGGACTGGCGACGCTGATCGCGTTGATGGGGACCCTCGTGGGGTTCCGCGAGTTCGCGCTGGTGCAGCTTCCCGTCACGCTCCTGTCCACGTCGCTCGGCGTATGGCTGTTCTACGTCCAGCACCAGTTCGAGCCCACGTACTGGGAGCACGACGAGCGCTGGGCCTACGACGCCGCGGCGCTGCAGGGAAGCTCGTACTACCGCCTCCCCAAGCTGCTCCAATGGGCCACCGGAAACATCGGGCTCCACCACATTCACCACCTGCACCCGCGCATCCCCAACTATCGACTGCAGCAGGCGCTCGACGATCACGCCGAGCTGCGCCAGGTCCCGACGCTGACGCTGTGGGAAAGCTTCCGCTGCGTCCGTCTCACGTTGTGGGACGAGCGGCAGCGGAAGCTGGTGCCGTTCGCGGCGGTGAGAAGAGGAGCGACCTAGGCAACCGGTAGGACAGTCATCACCGGCAGCCCAGTTTTCCCGCCCCGCTGCCGCGGCTCACTCCCCCACCGAACGCGCTCTTCAGACGCCGCAGCTCCGGCGCCGGGTTGACCGGCGAGATCCCCGTGAACGCCGTCCCGACGCCCACCGCGAGTGTCCACTTGGGCGACGCCGCATCACCACTCAGGCGATCCTGGAGGGGCTGAACAGCGGCAAGAGCATCGGCCAGACCCTCCAGAGCCTGGGGCTGAG
>WNFQ01007945.1_pt1 | contig 17398 bp, 20 predicted proteins | sample 5400171 | NCBI WGS metagenome assembly WNFQ01 (sample SAMN13153356, study PRJNA577476) | soil metagenome | isolation source: 20 cm soil under Madrone tree | place: USA:California | collected 2016-06-14 | reverse complement strand
CAGAGTGATGGACGGAAGGACAGGCTCAGGGTCACTGACATCCATCCGCTCCGGGCGCCTGATTCCCCGGCTGAGAATCTTGAATGTGCCTTCGTCGCACACCGCTATCCCGGGATTTCTGTTCCGGCAGACGTCGAAGGTGTCAATGATCTCCTGGGTTGTGATCTTGAATGCTCTGTGGGTGAGACTCCACTGGTCAGAGGGCACACCGGTGACCTCCGCAACGTTCCGTCCCGGGTAGTTGTTCGACCACTTCGAAGGATCCCCGCCTGCACGGATCGTCTCTGCCGCAAGGGCGAAAGAAGCTTCCTGGAGCTTCTTCACTCCGAACGCGAAGCTGTTTCCGAACTGGCCTCTTGCTTCCGTCGGGAGCTGGGTGTACTTGGCCACCTGAAGCGAGATCGACATGGGCATTCCGAGTGCCCGGCACAAGGTCAGAGCCTTGTAGAAGTCAGGACTGTTGGCCAGGTACCCTCCTGCCTCCTCCACATGGATAGGCTGCACCGGGATCCTGTGCTTCGTCCAGCACTCCGGAACCCATCCGTCGTAGAACCCGAGTGATCCCAGCAGTGCCGCGCGGTAGCGCATGGCGTCCGGGAGATTTCTGATCAACTGGTCTGTCTGCTCCGGTCCGTCCGCGGCACACGGGACGTAATCCATGATCATCCCGAAGGACATGGCGAACTTCTCCGGGTCCCCGATGACAGGAACTGCACAGTCTGTCCGGCTGACCTGCTCCAACAGGGCCAGGATGTAGGCCCTTGTCTTTCCTGCACCGGTCATTCCTGTGTAGATCGTTGAAGACGCAGCGCGGGAATCTTCATCACTTCCTGTGATCCAGTGCGCGGAGTCCTTCCCGTCCTCGCGGGCACCTGTCCGAAGCGGACCTGCGGTAATGGACTTTCCGGGCATGGACAGCCCCGGGTAGGGGACAACGTCCGTGGTCGGGTTGCTGGTCCGGACAGTGACACGGGTCTGGTCGGCCCTCCCGGGAACCTCGGTCACTTTCACGTTCTCCGTGTCCACGGAGAAGACTCCAGCGATGTTGTCCTTTCTCGCCTGGACGTCCGAAGTGGTAGCCCGTCCGCCAGGGTGATTCAGGATGATTTCCACCCTCTTTCCGAATGCGTCCGCAACCGTCTTGGCCTTGGCGGTGATGACCCCCTTCAGACCCTTTACCTGCCCGACTGCATCCACCGGTCCGTCACTCACCGCATCGTGCTTGTTGGTAGGAGTGATCCCCGCATGCCTGATGTTCCAGGTCAGGGCCAGGAAGGAGCCCCCGAACGCGTACGCGTACAGCAGGACTTTCACGGTGGGGCCCGCGGCCGTGGCCAGGGCCAGCCACAGCGCGGTACCCCCTGTGAAGGCGGTCGCCGCATTGCGTGCATGCTGATGCCTGCGATCCCATGTCGACCAGGTCACCCAGGTCAGAGCAGGGACCATGAGCGTCAGGAATACGATCGCCACCGGGCCGTTCAGCCACTGGTGGGTGATCAGGGCAGCAATGAAGACCGCGATCAGGAGAGCCCACGGGGTGAGAAAGGGCTGCACCCGGTACCGCAACGGCATGTGCCGCATTCTCTGGATCTTGACCGTCTCTTCGGTCATGTTGCCGTTCCCGCCCTTGCTCATCCTGTCCCCTCGTTTCTGATCTTGTCCTCGTAACGGACACGTGCCTTGTAGATCGAGTTCCACGGCTTGTCCGGCCACTTCTCGGACATGGCGTCCGCGAGCTGTCCGTCCGTGGCGTCCGGGTTGTCCGTCAGGAACTGGCGGACATCCGCGGACATCGATCCGTTCCTGATGTTGCGCACTGTCCGGCTGTCCCGGACAGTCGCGGACACTGGTGCTTCTGTCCGTGTGTCCTTGTCCGTCGTGTCCGGAGCTGTCCATGTCATGGTGTCCGGCGGACTGTCCGGAGCAGACATCAACTCGGACACGGACATTCCGACAGCAGACGCGGTGTCCTCGTTGTCCGTCAGCCACTGGGGCTTGGACGCGGACTCTGTCCAGAGGTGATTGCCCTCGATGTCAGAGAGTCCGGCGACCGACTTCCTGCGGACGACCCGGGACACGATGGCCGACTCAGCAGCCTGCGCGTGCTGCGCGTCAAGGCCGTGCCGGGCACGGTCGATCGAATCCGCCAGAGCGGCTGTCAGCCGTGCGTGGTGGCGCTTTCCCTGCTTGGCAGATGCCACCTTGTCGGCCAGGGCGACCGCCCTGTCTGCGGCCCGTGAGCGGGCAATGGCTGCCGAGTCCTCCCCGCGACGACCGATGCCAAAGTACGAGGTCACACGTTCGCGTGCTTCCCGCAGGACGCTGGAGACCAGGCCAGATGTCTTCTGCCGGGACATCCGCAGCTCAAGGCCCAGCAGCAGGTGCAGCAGAATAGCCAGCAGTACGGGGCCAAGGGCCGTACGGACCATGCCGCCGTAGCCTCCCGACACCTGGAACGCGGGAACCGACTGGACCAGCACAGCCGCGTACGCGAGCCAGGCGGCACCCTTCGCCCCCGTGGCCCATGAGTACAGGCAGAGAGACACGATGGCTGCCTCCGCCGTGCCGCACAGAACGCCACGTTCCACCAGGTTCGTGATCTTAAGATTCTTCCCCATGAACCTGAACGAAGTGTCGGCCGACAGGGCAAGAGCCATGACTGCCGGAACGATCAGGCCGAAGGTTGCTGTCCAGGTTCGGACTGTCCATTTGGTGTCCTTAGTGTCCATGATCCCTCCTCTATCCTTTGATCGGTCCAATCTGTCCATTGGACCATAGGAATGTCCGCCTGTCCATCAGGACAGGCGGACAAGTGGGCCGGACAGTCCTAGCTGTCCATGGACAAGCGCTCCAGCGTGGACACGAAGATGTCCACCAGGGCAATGATGTCCGGGACAGTGCAGGGATCACCTGACACCCCCGGAAGAGCACGGACAGCTTCGGACAGTTTTGTCCAGACGTCCGCGATTGTGTCAGCGTCACGGACCTTCCGGCGTTCCTCGACCTTCATGCGGTCTGCCGGAGGAAGCCATTTAAGATCAGTGTCCCACTGCATGCGATCCCTTCCCTGATTCTTGGTCACCAACTGTTGTAGAAACGGATGACCTGAACACTCTTCGGAAGAGTGGAGAGATCTAGCTCGACTCCCAAGCTCATCTCGTTTTTCCACTCTGTGGTTTGAAGAGCGATGACAACACCCCTGGAGTCCGGCTCTTCGCCGTTGAAGAAATTGATCACTTCGTCTGGGGGATCTACTTCTGCCTTCTCACATGCGTCGTACACGGCCTTCATGCGAGTCCATGTCTCGTCTGGCTGAACGATCCCTACCACGTGTGTACTCATGCTCATGAACTGATCCCTCTCCCTGCGGTGCTCTTCGGGTTCACGTTCCAGCACCACGTTCGCTGATCAAGGTGCTCGAATACGGCGCCCTTGTCCATCATGTTGATCAAGTACTGCTCATCCTCTCCCTGGTACCTGCCGTCCGGGAGCGTCCGGCCTTCCGGGAATCCGCCTGCCTTGATCACAGTTTCCGTGCGGACCAGATGAGTCATCGGGATGAAGGACCCCACCTGCCGGAGGTGATTAGCGAACTCGGGGCTGAAGCGCAGTCCCCACGGAGATGTGGGGAACACGCCTTGATGGGTGACTGCCGTCGGGTCACGGCCCCCGATCATCTTCGGGCGGGGATAGACAAGATCCACGTTGAAACTGTTCTCGATCACCCGCATGCATGATCGTATATGTGTCTCCAGGATCCAGTCATCGTCATCCAGCCAGGCAATCACGTCCGTCTCGACTCGTTCCAGGAGCCGGTTCCGGGTGGCCGCGGCTCCCGTGCGGTCCCTGTCCATCTCGACCAGGAACTGATCCGGTTGCCTGGCCTGCTTCATGACGGACAGCTCGGCACGCATGAGATCAAGTTCTCTGCCCGGAATCGATGGGATACATACCGCCACCGTCAACCGGCGCTGGCCCTTGTTCCTCTTGTGCTCACCCATCAGGGACAGTCCTCCGAAGTAGTTCCGTCTGGTTGCCCACCGCATGACAGACACCACCATTGACCGATCATGGGCCATTGCTCGTCCCAGACCCAGATCCACCAGTGCTTTCGTGCAATCACCAGACGTCCCCTCTTCCGTTCGTGTTGCCACTCCACCACCACCAGTACCACGTGCGCTCGTTGAGATGATGGAACTTCGCTCCCTCGTTCAGAAGGGAAATCCAGGCTCCATGATCGTCACAGGGATTCTCCGGAGGCCCCTTCGGGATGAAGCCTCCTGATCTCTTGATCGACTTGGTGCGCACAAGCACAGTGACCGGAATGTAGTTCTCTACTTCTCGGATCCGCTTCTCATCGAACGGCTGGCCCTCGCGCTCCGGCCACGGGTCCTGTCCACCGGGAACGATGGTGAACCACGGATAGATCAGATCTGCTCCGGTCTCCTGTGCAGCAGTCAGGAGCGCTTCCACATGGTTGGAGCGCCACTGGTCATCACTGTCCAGGAAGGCCGTCCATTCGGTCGTGACACCCGCCAGGGCTTCGTTCCGGGTGGCTGCCGCACCCGCGTGCGTGGTGTCCACTGCAATGCTGATGGCGTCTACGGGGCGGGTCTGATTTCGGACGCTGTGCAGAGCCCTGTCCATCTCTCCGCCCCGGAGGCGGGGCAGATGAACGGGAATGCATGCGGTCACCCCAGGACGGTATGGGCCCTTCCAGTTGTCGAGGGAATGCACTCCCGAGAAGTAAGGACCCCACTCGTCATCATCTTCACCGATCACCGGTTCTTCCTCCCCAGGCGGACCACGGTCACTCCGGGACGATCAGAGATCGTCCCTGTCGGATCGATCACCACTGAACTGGGGGCGAACTTCAGTGCCCGGAACTCCGGGTGCGCGCACCCGATCACGAACACGGCCTCTGTCTGAGCAACCCGTTCCGAGCTGGCCATGTGCGGACCCGGATTGACGTAGGGATCATGTGGTATCACATCGATTCCCCTGCTCTTCAGTTGGTCTCTCAGCAGCAGGGCAGCGCTTCCACCTGTGAGCGGGGATCCGGGTTTGTACGCAGTCCCCATGATGATCACTGCAAGCTCCGGGCACAGCTTGGACCACTTTTCCACGGTGTCCGCCAGCCATCCCGACTGGTCCTCCCGTGCCTGCTTCAGGTAGCCGGACAGGTCAGTGGACAGATCCAGCCGTCTGGCCAGATATGACATAGCCACTGTGTCCCTGGGATGGCAGTATCCGCCCCCGCCCATACCGCCTGTCAGGTAGCGGGAAGAGAGCAGATTCCCGGAGGACATGGCCAGAGCCCCGGTGACCGAATCGCAGTCGGCCCCGGTCTTCTCTGCCGTCTCCAGGAGCATGTTCGCGAACACGATCTTCATGGAGGTGAAGGTGTTGTACGCGATCTTCGTCAGTTCCGCAGACTCGATGGACATGATCTGCAAAGGCCGTTCGTGCAGGCTCGCGTAGATCTCCGCAACCGGGTACACGTCCTCACGTTCGTCCGCTCCCAGGATCACGAAGTCAGGGTTCAGGAGATCTTCCTCCACTGTGCCCAGTGCGATCAGGGAAGGAGAGTAGACCACCGTCACCTGATCGTTCTGAAGAGGCCAGATGACCCGGCTGATGGTTCCCGGCAGCACTGTGGAAACGATGACAACTGTGATGTCCTTGTGCTGGTCCCATGCTGCCTGGGCAAGATCCCGTACCGCCTGGACCAGGTAGCCGTACTCGAAGTCCTGCGGATCCTCGGGAGACGGAACTGTCCCGTCGTACTCCGGGGGATGAGGGGTGGCGACCACCACAAAGATCACGTCTGAGCTGCGGACCACTTCCGAGGGGGACGATGCGAGATGAACCGTGTTCGACTCCAGCAGGAGACCAAAGTCCTTCTCCGGAAGACTGGTCTTCCCCGTCAGGATGTCCCGCGGCCGGTCCGTCGGGTCGTACCCGGTCACGTCGTGCTTTCCGTGCTTGTCCAGAACCAGGGCCATGATCAAACCTAGCTTGCCAAGCCCCATGACCCCTACATTTCCCACGCGTTTCCCTTCTTTGTGAGGACCGCTACGCAGTATCTGTAGTCCTCGGTGATGTAACTGAAGTCATCCACGGAGAACAGATCTCCGAACCACCCATAGATCTTGTTCAGGTCGTACCAGTCGGCATACGTGCCAACGGAATCGAAGAACCTCACGAACTGATCGAACTTCGGGTGATGCTGTGTGTCTCTCCACGTGGGGACGTCAGTTCCGGTGGCAATCGTCCAGCCCTTGTCGCTGTAGAGCATCAGGCGGACTTCACCGCCCGGACGGAGCAACTGGTGGAAACGCTCCATGATCTTCCGTGCCCACGGGATGTGATGAAGGACTCCGGAACAGTGGATCACATCGAAGGATGCGTCCGCCTCGAAGTACGGTTCTTGATCCGACACACCACTTCTTCGTCCGGAGCATGATCCCCGAGGGCGAGCACCCGCGCAGCCAGCTCCAGATTGCTCATGCTCAAATCGGCCAGATCCACCCTGTTGCCCGCTTCTTGGAGCTCTCGGGCCTCCATGCCGACTCCGCAGCCAAAGTCGAGGATGTGCTTGCCGTGGGTGTCATCCAGCTTGAGCATCTCGCGCCACAGACCGGCGTGATTTCTCCAGCCCTGATAACGCGTCTGAGCCATTTGCAGGATGGTCAGGTTCAGTTGGGTATCCCCCATGATCATCAGATCAGCCGAGCTGAGGTATCCGACGTCGTCCACCGGAGGCTGTGACCACTCTCGTACATGATCATCCCAGGTCACTTTGCCTTCCCTCCGACGATCTCGAAGTGAGGAAGCGGGAACGCCATCCGGCCCCCTGCGTCCAGATACTCCTTCTCCCTCTCCAGGAAGACATCCCGGAAGAACCAGGGGGAGACCAGGAGATAGTCCGGAGGATCCGCGCGCATGTCCTCTTCACTGATGATCGGGATCCCGGTACTGGCCATGATCTTCCCTACCTTGGCGGATGAACGCTCGACCGCGTACGGGATCAGATCGGGGCCTGCCCCGATCATCTGGAGGAAGGTTCCCCCTCTGGTGCTCGCGCCGTAGAGATAGACACGCTCCCCGCGCTCTCTTGCCCGCTTCAGAAACTTCCGTGTGAGACCCAGTTCCTGAGTGACGGCATTCCCCCACGACTGCCAGAGTTCCGGGCGGTGCAGTCCCTTCTTCGCCTCCTTCTCGTACGCCTCCTGGACTGAGGAACTGACGGGTCTGGTTCCCTCTCTGGTGACCAGAGTCCTGATGCATCCCCCGTTGACAGGGGAGAACGTGACGTCGTTGATCTCCAGTCCGTGACGTCCCAGAAGGATCATCAGTGGCAGCAGGCTGAAGTAGGTCACGTGCTCATGGCATACGTTGTCGATCGCGTTCTGTGTGATCATGTCTCCGGCGTAGTTCTGCTGGATCACCCAGACACCGTCAGGGGCGAGAACGTTCTTCACTTCGTGCACGAACTTGTTCGGGTCGTCCAGGTCATAGAACATGCTGATGGAAGTGATCACATCGAACTCCCAGGGAGCGAAGAACCGTGACCCGAAGAAGTCGTAGATCACTCTGTTCGCGTAGTAGTGACCCTTGCCCTTCACGTCCCGGGCAATCTTCGAGACCGGATCGATCCCCGTCCGGTGGATCTCCTTGGGAACATTGCTCAGAAGCGTCCCGTCGTTGCAGGCAATGTCCAGCCAGCGGCCGATGCCCGTTCCGAGATTGCTCTTGACGCTCAGCGCGTACTTGACAATCTCCGCAAGGTCTTCCCTGATCGCTTCGTTCGTGGCCGACCGGAAGCCGTAACGGTCGTGGTAGAGCAGAGGACGGGGTGTGGTCTGATCCAGTTGGACCAGTGTGCAGTCCCGGCAAATCACCAGTTTCAGTGGCCACGCCGGATCCTGAGGAGTCCCGGGATCCACGAAGTCCGGCAGATACTGATCACCCAGATCGATCACCTCAGTCATGTGTGGACTTGCACAGCTCCGGCAATCGGTCATCTGCTTCTCCAGTAGCTCAGGACGTCGGACATCATCGAGGTCAGGGATGTGGTGGGACCCCACGCAGTCGCTCGCTGGATCTTGTCATACGAGGGAACCGGAAAGATTCCGGTGTCCCGGTGGACGAGAAGGGGATCTTCCTTCAGGACAATCTCCGTGTTCGACATGCCAATGAGAGTCTCCATGATCTTGTCCATTGGCACGGTGATGTCAGAACACACGTTGTAGATTCCCGGGTCCTGGTCGATCACCAGGACGTAGGCCTTGACTACGTCCCGGACACTGGTGAAATTCCGCACTGCGGAGAGATCCCCGTGGATAACGAACTGAGTCTGGCCACGTTCCACGGATACGATCCGGCGTGCGAAGCTGGACTCGGCGTTGACCGGTTGGCGTCCCCATCCGGTGTGGTTGAACGCTCTGGTAGCCACGACATGGAGACCGTAGCGGCGAGCGTACGTGAGTCCCAGGGACGTAGCTGCGAGCTTCGAGGCCCCGTAGGGAGTCGTCGGGTGACAGACGCTCTCCTCGTGAAGGATCTCTCCTGGCTCCCGGCTCTCGTATCCGTATTCCTCTGACGTTCCGGTGAGAAGAATCTTCGCGTGGCTCCCGGTGGTCCGCACCGCCTCCAGGACGTTCAGGGCTCCTGCCACGTTCACGTCCACTGCCCTGCGGGGATTCCGAAGTGACTCTCCGGGCCAGGAAACGGCTGCCAGATGGAAGATCTTGTCAGGCTGGTAATGGCTCACTGCATGATGAACCGCTTCGAAGTCACGGACGTCCTGACCCTGGTCAAGGTCGAACGGGATCACGTCGTGGCCCTGCTCAGTGAGCAGGGATGTCAGATGAGGGCCGACAAACCCTCCAGATCCGGTGACGAGCGCCCTCATGATCCCGCCTTTGCAATGGCTTCCAGAAGCTTCTGAACGTCCGCGGCACGCTCCATGTGCAGGCTGTTCCACAGGGCGTCCACGTTGTCCTGTCCGTGACGCGCAAGACGGTCCTGATGGGTCTGGTCCATCGGACCCTTGCCGACAGCAGGATGCAGATGCTCTGTGTAGACCCCTGGCAGGAAACGGGTCCTGCCGACTGCCTGTGCCACCTGCATCAGCCAGAGATCGTTGTAATCACTGCTGAAGTACGGAGGCACGAAGTACCCCACCGCATCCACCCAGTTGCGGTGCAGGAATCCGTGCGTGGCCAGATTCTCGTCATGGATCCCGTCACGGCCGTAGACCAGACCTATCCTGTCCGGCCACTGCTCGAAAGCGTCCAGAACGGCCGTGTCCCATCCAGCAGTCCGGTAGACCGTCTCATCGCACGAGTGCTGGAAGACGTCATACGCGGCATGCTCCTGGCACTGGTTCCACATGGACGACAACAGGATCCGGGGGCCGACCACGTGATAGATGTCATCTGCCTCCGAACGGAGCGTCTCCGCCATCTCTCTGGACGGGGTGTCGTCTGCGTCAATGTAGAAGACGTACTCCACACGACCGTCAGCCGTGGCCCGGCCACTGTTGACCATCCTGCGCATGTTGTGCGGCCTCCCACGAGTGGGGACCAGAACAGAGATCACGAATGCCTTCCCATCGGTCTCGGAATCGCCAGTTCTTCATCCCACTGGAATCCACAGCGCTTGCACGCTCGATGAAGTCGTTCGTTCTTGTCGAAACATATTCCACCTGCCCTGTACTGCGTAGACGCTCCCTCGTGGAGGCACTTCGGACACACCGGGTCGTCTCCACTGAACGGGGGCAATAGCTCACTCACTCGTCTGCCTCCTGCTGTTCCAGCCACAGACGGTTCAGGTCTCCGGGAGTGACATCGCCTTCCCAGCGGTTGTCGGAGAACAGATGCCACCTGCCGAGATTTGCTGCCGCGTCCGACAACTGACTACAGATCTGATGCTTGCTCGTACGGATCAGAGCCTTCAGGTGCGGCGCCGGGATGTGGAAACGGCGTACCGCCAGGTACCCGTAATCCAGGAAGCTGTACGGCACGCCGATGAACCCGAGAGCAGCCGCGGCCACATCTGCACGGCACTGGTCTGGGCACTTCAGCCAGCGGACACGGCTCAGGTCGTACTCATCCAACGCGACCAGACGTGCGCCTCCCGGCTCAGCTTCCACGATCATGTCCCAGGCTTCACCATGGGGCCTTCCGACATGAACGAACGCGTGCTCGTAGTCCGCGAATCCGTCTCCGTTCATCCACTGACCCAGGCGGATTCCGAAGCCCACAGATCCTTTGATCTGAGTAAGGCCGATGTCACCGGGCTGAGGAATGTAGGTCAGGGACACGGTGCGTCCACCGCCGTAGACCAGAGAAGCTCATTGCTGTCCGGGGATACGCACCGCTTGGCACGCCCCGCCTTCCTGAGTCTGTCCAGAGACAGATAGATCAGGGACTTGGGGAGACCCAGGCCCCCGGTACCGTCAGGATTCGGGGGAGCAGAGATCGCGTTTCGGGACACCGGGCCGTTGGCTTCCAGGTACTTGAAGACCAGCTCATCTCTGCTGGTCACAGCAGGAGGCCTGGTTCCCTTCCATGCACACATACGGGATATCCTTCCTTTGGTTGATCCGATGATAGCTGACATGGTGAAACCCACGTGCCGGAAGCGTTGTGAGCATCCCGACCGTGGGCCTTTGTTCACCATGATGCAATCATACAGCTCTACGGAGCGTATGAGTAGCAGCTCAACCACGTTGAATCTACGTCCACGTGGGTCCCCTGAGCCGCGTAACCTCCAGCGAGGGATGACTCATTCTGAAGTACCCAGTCGGCCACGTCGGGGAAGTCCGCGTTCACGGTCTTGAAGAGCTTCCCATCGAAGTAGAACCTCACGTGCCCAGGCACAATCTCCTGAGAATAGGTGTGCCATCCGGTCCAGGCACTGTTGCCTGCGGCGTCGGCCCCGGACTCACTGAACCCGTGAGTGAACTCGCTGACGGGATCGCTGTGGAAGTTCCCTCCAGCTTCGGGGTAGTCGATCTCGTTCGGGGTGTACCGCAGATGCGCCATTTTGTAGCCATCGGTTGCGGTGCGGACGATGAAGCGCTCGGAGAACTTTCCGTACCGCAGCCCCATGCACTTGAGAGGAACGGGGGCAGACACGTGATTGACCCCGGCAGGCTTGGAAGCGGTACCGGATCCTTCGTGCCACATGTGTACTCGCATCTGACCGTCCCCGTTTGACTGCCTGAGGACTGAGGTTGTGGTAGGAGGGTCGTACTTCCCGCCGATGGTCCTGTTGTTCCCGTTGCTGTGATTGCTGGGATCAGCAGTGTCCCCCCATCCGTTCGGGTAGGCACCGAGAGTGCTGTAGTAGTGCCCGTACTTGGCCTTGAGCCCGGCGCACTTGAAGTTCCCGTCTCCGGCACAGGAGCTGAAGGCACCAAGAGGGACCGTGCTTGAGCCGAAGTCCTCTGCGTAGAGCTGATGGAAGGATCCACAGTCTCCGCGAGGGGTGAAGTTGTTGGTTGTGTGACATGCGTCCTGGCTTGGGACGGTGGCAGCGCTCGCGGTACCTGCTCCTGCGGGAGATAGAAAGAGCGCCATGGATGTGGCCAGGGCAGCAACCACCCCCACGATCAGATAGAGCCAGCGCGGCCGATGACGCGCATGTTTTCCTGACATGATCCGGTCCTCTCGTTCGGTCGGAGACATAGTAGAGCCCCGCGCCGTGGACTAACGCGGGGCTCTACGTGTCGCTGCCGGACGACAGTGTCAGACTATCCGCTCTGGCCGGTTCTCAGGTAGTTCTCGAACTTGAGAGCCAGATACTCCACTCGTTTGCTGTACTCCACTTCCGGATGGCTGGCTGTCGTGCTGATCATCTGTACTGCCGCAGAAACAGCCAGTTCCAGGGCACAGGTGCGGTACTGAAGATCATCCATTCTCTTCTGGTAGTCGGACTCCCGGTTCGCGTACCCGGACACCCACACGGATGCGGACACGTCCTCGTCCCCGAATCCGTTTTCAATTTTTTCGCTCACGATCCCTCTTCCTCTCCGTTCAGATCGGTCCGTCCGTCACCCATGCGTGACCCTTCTTTTTACACATGTGATACCAGTAGCCGGTCTTGTCTTCACTGGTCACCAATACGATGTTGTTGCATTTCGGGCAGTACTTCGGGTCCGCAGTATCGATCCCCGCTGCTCCCAGGACTTCCCGCAGGGACCTGTGTCGAGACACGGGACGCTTTCCAGTCAGGCACACAGGGCATCCGCACCCGGTGAGAACCAGTGGCTGGCATCCGCAGCGGCACGGTTCGTACGTGGTCCTGGTCATGAGATCAGACCTCGATCCTCTTTGACCTGCGTCCGGAGTTGTAGATCTCCAGGGTCCTTGCGTACGCAGCCTGAGCCAGGGACACACTGTGGCTCGCCCGGTAGGTGTCATGAACCGAGCTGTAGTACTTGTTGAATCCCATGACCGCCAGCTTGTGAACCAGACTGCTGGTGTCAAGGCCTTCATGCCGGGAGTGGAGCTGTCCGATCCCGTACAGGGTCTCCCCGCACACGGTGGCGGGAACCTTGGGCCACGCCGAGTCGATCACATCGAACACGCGGGTAAGATTCCGGCCCGTGTCGTCCGTGTAATAGATCTTCTCTGCTGCCTTGATCGCAGAGAACTTCCTGACTCCGGGTACGTCGGTGCCCTGCACCGCCCATCTGTGCGCGGCAGCGATGTTGGCGATGTCCTGTGCCCACTGCTCTTCCGCCATCAGGGAGATGCGGAAGTTGTCCAGAGGAGTGACTGCCTTCCGGTTGTTGTGCTTCAGGAAGATCGCAGCTTCCTCTTTCAGATGCAGCCCCGTGTGCACCTGGGCAAGCATCGTGCAGGAGGTTGTTCCCTCTCCGCACACCTGACGGAGAGCCGCAAGCCTGGTCTGTCCGTCCAGGACCACGAACTCTTCCATGGCTTCGCTGCCATCACTCGTCACTGCGAAACCACGGTGACGACGATGGCTGACGGTGATCACTCCCACCATCAGATCGTCCCAGTCAGCCGCGATCCTGGCGGCACGTGAAGGATCTAGCTGTCTTTGTACGCGCGGATCTATGGTGAGCTGGTTCGCCGGGATCTCCCGGATTTCTGCCTTGGTCATTCCGATCCCTTGTCAATCTTGTTCAGCGCGGTGGACAGCAGACCGGGCTTCTTCCCCGGCAGTGTCCATTCGGGGAGGATCTCTTCTTCGATCACGTGCAGGAGCCGGGTGGTGGCAGCCCTGGACTCTTCCAAGTCCTTGATGAACTCCCGCAGGTCTTGTCGGTCCAGTCCGGCGATCTGGTCCCGGTTGTCCTCCCAGAACTTCCCGATCAACTGAACGTCACGGATTCCCGCCTGGTTTCCCGTCATGTTCCCGCGCATCCGGATCATAGGATTCTGCCGCCGGACCGACTTCGAGGCACCTTCCGTCTCCTTCCTGGAGACCGCGGCCCCGACCTTCCCCGGGTCTTCCTGCATGATCTCTTCCTGGTCCTCCTCGGGAAGCCTGGACAGGCGGTCTGCTGTGGTCAGGCTGAGCTTCCCGGTCTCGACCGCCTTCGCCACTTCCGGCAATGCCTCCCTGCGCACGCGCGCGGCCCGCTCCATTCCCTTGACGGTGGCGCCTGTCTTCTTCGCACTCTCCTTTCTGCTCACGACGTCCCCTGCCGTCTTGCGGCTGCCGCCCCACCCGAGGGATTCCAGGGTCTGGGCTGCCATGTCCCGTTGGCCAGGGGTGAGCTGCCTGCGTACAGCGTTCTTGGACCACACATACGCCGCGGGATCGTCGGAGCCGAGCTTGAGGTTCTCGAACTTCACCTCCCTGTGCGGAATCCCGAGCTTCTGGCACGCCCGGTAGCGGTTGCGGCCGTCCAGGATCCTGCCTTCGTACAGCACGACCGGATCAGTCAGGCCGTTTTCGCTGATGTCCTGGACCAGCTCATCGAACTCGGGGGTGCCGTCCTCCAGCATCGGGAAGGCATCCGCAAGCGGGTGGTACTCCGGCATGGTCACTTGCCTTTCTTGTTGTTGAGGTACTCGGCCGTCAGATCCCTGATCTCGTCCTTGGTCATGGGCGCTTCAGTGTTCAGGTACTGGTCCAGTGCCCAGCGCACCGGGTAGGCGTATACACCGTTGGACATTTCGTCAGCGAGCTTCTGCAAGCGGGCACGCTGCGAGGGGGTGACCACGAGGGTCAGGAACTCCGACAGTCTCTCTGCTTCGTCCTGCACTTTCCTTGGCATGACTCGATGATACCATGCTATGAGAAGGTAGAACATGCAACCGAAGGGATCAGAATGATTGTGATCACTGTGCTCGGGACTCCCGGTCCTCAGGGATCCAAGAACGTCAACAGGCACGGAGCCGTGTACGAAGTGTCCAAGAGGGTCAAGCCCTGGCGTGAGGCAGTCAAATCCGCGGCACTGGACATGATCAATGTGACCCCTGGATGGGTGATGATGGACGGGCCGCTCGTACTGATGGTGACTTTCTACTCCAACCGGCCCAAGAGCCATTACCGGACAGGTCGCAATGCCCACCTGCTGAAGGACTCTGCACCTGACTACCCGACGGGTGCTCCGGACCTGAGCAAGCTCATCAGATCCACTGAGGACGCACTCACCGACGCGGGAGTCTGGAGAGACGACTCACGGGTGGTCAGAGTCATCGCGAGCAAAACTTATGTCCCGGACGGGAACGGGCATCGCCAGGGAGCAACAATCCAGGTCGAGCCCGCGGGCCTGGCCTGAGAACAGGAAAGCCCCTCCCGAGTTTCCCCCGGGAGGGGCTTTCGTCTGTCACGTCACGCTCAGAAGGGAGGCTCTTCCGTGTCCTTCTCGAACGGGCTCGCGTCCTTGTCGTCCAGGAAGCCGTCCGCCTGGCTGGAGAAGTCCGGGTTGTGCGCGGCGGGGGTCCATTCTGCTGCGTACGTGAAACCGAACATGTCGTTCTGCATCTTCACGTCCTTGCCCCGGACCATCTTCAGCCGGGCTCCCTCCTCCAGGGGAGCGTAGGCGCGTCCCAGGCTGTACGTCTGGGCTGCCTCCCGGCGTGCCTTGCTGATGGCCTTCTGCAAGGCCCCGTGCACGTACGCGGTACGGATCCCGTCGTCTTCCGGAAGATCCTCCTTGACGTAGCGGTTGGTCTTCCAGGTGACTCCGGTGGGCTTGCACTGAAGCTCGATCAGGAGCTGTTCCGCCGGGTTGGACTTCGAAGCCTCGAACTTCAGCTCTGACTCCTTCGTCTTCTGCTTGTTCTCCCAGAAGAGAGGCTCTCCCGATTTCATGTCGGTCTGCTGTACCGGGCCCTGCCATCCCAGAACGGTCCCCTCTACCTCGAACCCTTCCTTCGGGAACTTGGCCGCTACAGACGCTCCTCCGTCGAGGAAGTCCTCTGCGCTCCGGGTCTTCACGGGAGCGGCGCTCTTGCGTGCCGCGAACGGATTGTCAGCCATTTTCGTGTGTGCCTTTCTGCCTGTGATCCTGTGTGTGCCCCTCCGCGCAGCTACGAAGGGGGTTCTCGGCCCGGACTCGGCTGCCGTGTCACCACGGCCCAACTGCTATCCCTGATCCGGTGCTGTCCTCAGGTCCGACACTGCAACCTTCGGAACTGTGCGCACATCCTTATCTTACGTCCGATCGAACGGAAGTTCTACGCCGCAGAGATAGCATGCTTCATGATCTCTGTCAGTATTCCGAGCTGCTTCTCAGTGACCACGTCCCGTGCCTCCCTGAAGAGTGCCGACGCTTCTTCCCGCGTGGTGACGGCCCTGGCACGGATCGTCCACAGGGGCTTGTCCCAAGGCTGAGCGGGAGCAGAGGACGATGCGGGCTCGGGAACGGATGCGGGTACCGGGGCAGTCGGCTCAGGCTCCTGGGCGGCCTTCTGTTCTTGATTCAACTGGACCAGGGACAGCAGACGCTTGATCTCTTCCTTCGGGATCCCGGCGTCCTTCGCCTCACGCCATACCTCGTTGGCTGTCTCTCTGGTGCGCGCCGAACGGAACGCACGCTCCCACCATTCGATGCCCTTCGGTACCGGCATCTTGACCGTGGCAGCCGTCGGAGGACGGAACCCGGGATCCGGTATATGCGCATCTTCCGCTGTCAGGGTGGCGGAACATTCTATCTCGTCATGACCTGACGAGATCATGAAATCGCGTCCCTCCCACAGCAATCCGCAGGAACACGCGGTCTGATGCTGCTCCAGGTCAGGGGCAGGTTCACCGACGTTTGATGCTTCCTGCTCGGACGTCACGCACTCCTGGTAATCGTGGTCATACGCGTTCGCGGTTTCGATGTTGTCCCACTTCTCTCCGCACGCGCAGGTGATCCGGTCATCCTGTCCTTCCCCTGAGTCATCGGCTCTGTTCGGCTCCCGCTCAGTGCTCAGATCGATCATCGGCTCCTGGCCACTGACGTCCTCGGGGCATCCGCAACCCGCCTTATGTGAGAGCGGATGAGGGCAGTTGGGAAGATCAGGATCAGGTCCGATCGAGGCATAGGACATGACAGGCTGCTTCGGCATCTTGATTTTCCAGAAGTCCCGGTTGGCCTTGCAGAGCAATGCTCCCCTCCAGCCCGTGATCAGGTCCGCGTAGTAGAGCATGCACTCTCCCGATCCGTACGGGACGTGCATGACGATTCCGACGTCTTCGCGGACCTGGGACGCTCCCATGTCCGTGAGCGGGACCCAGCGGAACAGACTCCCTGCTTCATCTTGCACCGCGATCCCGTTCTCGTTCACTGCGTGCGCGTAGATCGCTTCCTGAACGAGGATCTCCAGCCACGGGGCTTCGATGTTGCTTCCGGACTTGACGTCCCCGATCACGAACTCCCCGGTGTGGATCTGCACCGGACGGCCGTCCAGATCTATGGTCTCCGTGTCCCTGATGCACTCCAGGACCCTGTCAAAAGTCCCGACCACCCCCAGCTCATCCACGAACACGGACCGCTCGATCAGCCCCTTCACAGGACGGAATCCGGCCTCTTCCAGGGCCGCTACGTACACCCCGGCGTCCTTGCGGTACTCCTCGGGAACGTCCGCCAGAGCACGCGTCCCCCCGTCCAGCTCCTCCGTGTACTTGTGGAGAGTGGTCCCCTTCTCCGCACGCCTCTTGGATCCGGCTGCGAGCTTCGCGTCTTCCGCGATCTTGTTGAAGTAGTCGCGCTTGGACTTCGCCACCTCTGCCGGGTCATCGTTGCGCAGGGCACTGGCAGCCTTCTCCACCAGGTCCGGCCGGATGGCCATTCCGAGCACGACCATCCTGCCCCGCCACATGTCCAGGAGATACTTTTCCTGGATCCCTTCCGCGTACTTGCTGGCACGCTGGCCGGACGTCTGCTTCCCGGTGACCGGGTGCGGGAACTTGTACT
>WNFQ01001343.1_pt1 | contig 17399 bp, 21 predicted proteins | sample 5400171 | NCBI WGS metagenome assembly WNFQ01 (sample SAMN13153356, study PRJNA577476) | soil metagenome | isolation source: 20 cm soil under Madrone tree | place: USA:California | collected 2016-06-14 | reverse complement strand
CCACTGCAATTGCGTGGCTCCGGCGAGGAGCGTGGTGTACGAGTCCGTTGGCCGGGAAAGCGCATGAGCGTGGGAGACATGAACAAGCGGGTGCGTGCGCTAGTCGAATGGGTTGGACGCGAGCAAGCGAGCGCCTCGGAGCGGTACCGACGAAGAGAGGCGTTGAAGGCGGCTCTAGGGGACGCCACTTCTCTTGGGGTTCTGTCCCTCGGCGATGCTGGCGAAACGGCAGTGGATGGCGTGCCTTTGTCACAACGCCCACCCATGACAGACGAAAAAGTGACGGAGGACATTGCAAGTTTGGGCAAGTCGACAATGAAGATGATGGAAGAGCTGATGGAAGAGCTTATTGGATTTCAAGAGCGATTTGGGCCCGGTGCGAAGAGCAGGGAGCGGCGGACTGCAGTGCTATTGTGATACATCGCTCGCTATGAGGCCTTCGTTGTTTTTACGATTGTACTTTTATTCCTACGTTATATCTACTGCTTTATTAATAATCCCCACACTTAGAGACCCCGAATACCAGCTTACGGAATTCCCCGCAGTTCGGGGTCCTTGGCGCAAACACATCGTCTGCAGCATACACTCGGTCTACTGGATACGATGACCACCCTCGCTTTCTCTCGACGACCATCATTGGCATTCTCGGATTTCGGTTCAGATGATGGCGAACACATTGACGCCAACGGCGCCGACTACTCTACACGAATGGGCGAGCTCTTCGACGACGAGGATGAGACCCCCACAGTCTCCGTTCCTCGCTTTGACCCCGACGAGGATGGCGAGAACGATGAAGCGTTTATATATGACGGCGTGGATGCGCAGGTCTCACGCACAAGCTACCGTGAACAATTACGCGACGTCTTAGATGAGGACGGTGAAGACGCCGACGATGACGAACTCGAGGAACGCGAGGTCGAGCGTTCACTGGTGCACGACCTAGGCCGACCACCAATAACGATCGAAGACGAGGCATTGGTAAGTCCACTCGTGTCAATCCGCCACGCATGTTTGACGCTTATTTCGCGTGGTCGCATGCCGTCGCCCCCCTCCTTGCTCTTTGCAATATCACGCACGCACCCGTTATCAGCCCTCAACTACGCAGACACTTTCCCCCTCGACTACTTCCGCCTCCCTCTCCTCCCTACCCGCAATGTCCTCTTTCTTACCAAACGGTGCCTCCTTTTCAACACCCTCAAAGCTTTCCCCGTCCTACATACACCCGTCTACCTCGCGTTTACGCTCCTACATGATGCACGCATCACCTGTCACCTCCGTGACGAGTGCAAACTTCCCTTTCCACCGCATCTCTTCCTCACCTGCCCCGTCCAGCTTTACGCTTTCACCTGGCTCTTCCTCCTCGCACCTCGCACTCCCCGGCGCTGTAGAGAAGCGCGACTTTTCGCAGACGAATGGACACGATCCTTCTTATGTGCGCGAAGTGTTCCGGTGGGCGCAACTGCATGCCCTTGGGACGCATCTCCCCGCGCGACACCCCTCAAACAAGGTACAGGCCATACTGGGTGCCTCGGCAGTCGGCGCGCCCATGGTCATGGCCGCGAACGGACTCATCTGCATAGGCACAGAGAGTGGGCGAATACTTGTGTTTGACTTCAAGCAGACGCTCAGATGTATCTGCGGAGATCCTTCATCAGGTGCCCTTCGAACGTTTTATGTTTCCCCAGTTGCTAGAGCTCATCATGTGTTTGCAGAAAAGACCGTTGGAGCGGTGACCGCACTCGCACTCTCACACGACCACACCTTTGTTGCGGCAGGTCATGCAAAAGGTTACATTCAGCTCTTCGACCTCAGCAAACCGCACGTGCCCGCCCGCTCCGTCCCTCCAACGACGCTCGCAGCTGTAGCATCAGGCCGGAAAGAAGGGCACCTGCAGGGCACACGTATTGTCAATATTGGCTTTGTTGGCGGACGACACACTGCCATCGTCAGCGCCGACCATACAGGACTGGCGTTTTACCACAGTCTCGGCAAAGCACTCTTTTTCGAGGCGTCAGATGTACTGCGGATTTTGGGAAAGTACTCGAACGAAGAGCACATCATGCCTGGACAACCGCCCGTCCACCGACGACGCGCGCGGCGTACAAATACGATCCTCGCAATGGCGCCGTTGCCACTCGGCACGGTACCACACCCGACAGATACGTACAACGTGACCGCGCTGGTAACAGCGGCCAAGCTCGTAATTGTCGGACTCAAACCGTCGCCCAAGACGTGGTACCGCAAACATCGCGAGGAGGCTGATGAACAAGTGGGCAAAGCCAAGTTCCGCGCCGCACTGGCATGGTTCCCGAGCATTATTCCTAACGCACCATCTGCGGATCGGGCAAAGCCCGGGTCAGGGAAGGATAACAGTGCCAAGGAGGGAGGAACGCAATCATCTCCGCCCACAACGCCAATGCTGGTGTACTCATGGGGCCCGACACTCCAGTTACTCTTAGTCTCCGAGCTCAAAACACACGAAAAGTTTACGAGTGAGCGCACGGGCAAGGAGAAGACGGTCGAGATTGGGCGGCTCGTGTTTGAGGAAAAGGCACAGTGGCGTGCAGGGAATAATGTGCATGCCTTACAGTGGTTGAACGTCAAAGTGGGTTCGTTTTCTCATAGCTTTGCCTGTTGGTGTTTTCGTGCTGAGCGGGAGCTGTCTTACGCTTGTTGCGTGCCCGGGTTTCTATACAGCAAATTCTCGCCGTCACCACCACCGCGTTGGAAGTGTACGACGTCGAGACGCAAGCGCTTGTGGAGCACGTGGATTTTGATCCGTCTTCGCTCGTTTCTCCGACTATCGCGCATACTACGAATGGGGTGTTCTCATATACAGACGCGACGGCCGATATTGCCCATAGTGTGCGGACCTATAAGGGCAAAATCTTCCTTCTCGTAAGCGCCCACTCAATTAGCTTATTTGTCGTGGCCACTTTTGGTTAAAGCGCATACGTTGCAGGGCCGTCATGAAGTACGAGTGGGTACTTTGCTCACGTGGGCCGACCGCATACTCTCGTCTGTCGAAAGCGGGGACTTTCTGAGCGCGATTGAGCTCACAAGGTCGTACTACCTCGGCACAGCTCCCGGCAACAAGAATGGTCTGCCTGATGACCCGCTGGAACTGAAGAACGTCGTTGGCGGAAAGATGCGCGAGTTGATGGTCGCGTCGACGCGATACGCGTTCTCGGAAGATCGCATGACGGACGGAACGCACACATCGCCGGATGGACGTGGCGTCGACCGCACGTCGTTGTTCGAAAATTTGGTCGCGACGTGCGCACGTGCTTGCATCGCGCTCGGCGATCTCGAGTTCCTCTTTGAAGACCTTTTCCAGGCGTACGACGATGCTGGCATCGCGCCCATATACCTCGAGCTGTTCGAGAAGTCCGTACTCGAGCATGACGTCCGCACCGTCGATCCGCGCATAGCACAGCGGTTGATCGGGTTACATGCGACCAATGGACGGCCTGATCGTGCTGAACGCGTCATCTGGCATATCGACCCGATCTGTCTCGATATTGACCAGGTAGTACAGCTTTGTCAAAGGCATCATCTGTACGACGCCCTTATTTACGTATACACGCGCGCTATGCGGGATTATGTCGCACCCGTGGTCGAAATGCTCGGTCTCATTCGCAAGGTGATGCGACTCCGTCGCGAGCCGGTACCGGATGAGACGGCACTGGAGCCACTGATCATCAACGCGTACAAGGTGTATCCGTACCTGGCGGACGTACTGTCCGGACTCACGTATCCGAGCGAGGTGCCGTTAGGTGAAGACGAGGCGACGCAGGCGAAGCACGACTTATATGCTTTTCTTTTCCATGGACGCTCCAGCACTTGGCCGCGTGGCGAAGGTGGCAAGCTCATCTTGACGGCGGAGGAGGACGGCGGGGTTGAACCGACGTACCCGTACTGCCGCTTACTGCTACGCTTTGATGCCGAGGCTTTCCTGCACACCCTCGACCTCGCGTTCGAGGATACATATTTCATAGACGAAGCGAGCGGCAGCGCAAGCCGACTGGTCATCGTCAAGATCCTGCTCGAGATACTCGCATCTTCTTCCCTTCCCTCCTCCACCTCCTCTTCCTCATCCGGTCTGCCGCCGGCTGTTCGGACGTTCGTGCACATCTTTATCGCACGTAACGTGCCAAAGTATCCCCAATCTATCCAGATGGCCCCAAGCGTCTTGCACGATATCCTTGTTGGGCTCACGACAGACCCGGACTGGAGCACGCGCGAGGACCGCCAGCTCGCAGCCGAGTACCTTCTTTCAGCGTACACCCCACATGAAACCGAGCAGCTACTACGGCTGTTCGAGGACGCGGGGTTCTATCGCATCCTACGTACATGGCACCGCCACGAGGGACGATGGGCTCCGTTGCTCCTTGCGCATTTACATGATCCGGATATTCACGCCACCGAACTGTTCGTGCACGCCGAGGAGATTTTCACCATCGCGGCTCGGCTGCATTCCGGTGCCGTGCCGGACGACCTCCACTCCACGGTTGCGGCGTCACTTCCCGATCTTCTGGATGCAAGCGTCATCAACACAGCGCAATTTTTGGATCGCCATGCTCCGCAGCTTCATGACCGTGCAATGGAATCGATGGGATCGGACGCTGATCACAAACGTTTCGCTTACCTTCGCTGTCTGCTCGGCCCACCGTCCGTGGACGACGAGGAGCAATCGCGATCGGGGCCATCGACTGGCGTGCCACTGCGGCTACGCCAAACTTACGTCGCGCTGTTGTGCAAAGTGGACCCTGCAAGCGTCATTCCATCTCTGAGGTATCTCCCGACCGACTTTTTGTCATGGGATGATGCGCTGCAGACGTGTGAGGATGAGGGGGTGTTTGATGCGGTCATGCGGGGGCTCGATTGGCGTGGTAGCCCTAAAGCCGCGCTTAACAAGGCCGCCGCGTTCGGCAAGCGCTTATCGGTGGTTGTTGGAGAGATCGTCGCTCAAGGGGTACCAGCGGGATCGGAACAGCGGTTGCAACAACACGTTGAGAGCTTGGAAGCGATTGGACGGACGGGCGTAGCCATTTGCGTCGAGCGTTCGAGCAAACAAGCGCAAGCGCAGCTGGAAGCCGCAGCAGCGAAGGACACCCCACCGGTCGAAGATTTGTGGTTCCAATTGTTGCACACGCAGATAAGCACGGTCCAGGCTGTCTCTGCCTGCTGCGCCCCAGTCAAATCTTCCCCTTCCCTAGACGCCTCGGAGCGCGAGGATGTCTTGGTGACGCGTGCTTTGACGACGCTACGCTCGCTAGTACAGACTACGTTCTCTTCGCTCGTCTCGGCCAGTGCTGCCCGGGGGCGTGGACACGGCATCTCCTTTCCACGACTATTCACGCGGCTTGTTGAAACTACGACAAAAGCAACATCGCTGTTGTCCGAAGGGGGTGGCACGCCCTACACCGAGTTTCGTACGATATTGACGGGGATGATGGAGGCGTACCGCGCGGAGGGCGACATGCTTGTCATCACGAAGCACTTGCTTGATCGCGACGTTTTTGAAACCATGGAGGTGGCTGCGCGTACACGTGCTCGGGGATGGACACCGCGGGCTGGGACGTGTGCGGGGTGTAAGCTGCCGCTGATGCCTGCGAAACCATCTGATGCTGGCATTGGCAATCACGCGGGCGCGGGTTCAAGTGCGGGCGCGGGAAAGAGTAGGAATAGGAGTAAGGGGAAGGGGAAGGGTGCGGCAAGGGGGATGGTTGAAGTTGATGTCGGGGAGGATGAGGAGAATGGGGAGGAGTCGAAGAAAATCACTGTTATGCGGACTGGGGTTGCATACCATGGGTCTTGTCTACCGCCTTAGCAATGTATATACTGGATGCATTATTTTTTGCTTGGTTTTTCTTCGTTGGGTAATGTTATTGTTGTTACTGGTATATGATCCTGATTTGGGTAAACAGTCGTCCGTCACTTCACTTACTCTTATGGGCGCCCTCAACTCGCTGGCCAGCGGTTGCCAGTCTGCCTGAATGTAGCGCCCCTGTCATTGCTCTCCTCTTTCCCGTTTCATCTCACCCATGCGCCTGCATCTCTCCATTGCCATATTACTTACGACTGCCATCGCGGTGCCCCAGCTTCGGACACGGGACTCGCTGCTAGACTCTGAGCAGTCTTCCCTGTCAATGTCAATGCTCCGCCGCCCTCCTCCTGGGCCAGAACAACTGCCACTGGAGGGTATAGCACACGACAGCAGCGTCTCGATGCGTACGTATGAAAAACTTGAGCGGTTCGCCAAGTACGCTTCGGCTGTGTATCAGTTTCTGTGTCCGCGTCCGCTAGGGAATACGCTTGTGCAGTCCGTAAGTCGCCCAACGTCTCCACGTTTTCTGTTCGTCCCTGCTTATTTTTGTGTTTGGATATCTGGCTGCAAGTTCTCTAATGTGCTCACGCATACGCATGGATTTGTTGTGCGTGATGATCGGCGACGCGAGATCGTTGTTGCGTTTCGGGGGAGCCATGAGCTTGCGGATATGGTCACTGGTACGCGCTTTTGCGCTCTTCTTTGGTCTGCTGTAGCAGCAGTACCCACTGTCAGCTCGCTCATGTGAATCAGACGGCAACATCGTGCTTGTTCCGCTCGTATCGCATGGGATCGAGAAGAACAACACGGCATTGGTACACGCCGGCTTCCTCATATCGTACAACTCTGTGCGCGCCGTCGTTGTGCACGTCGTGCGTCATCAGTTGCTCGCTTTCCCAAACTATACGGTGGTAATCACAGGTAGCCATACTCTCTATTATGTCCCTTACGTCCTGGTTAATGGATGGCGTAGGACACTCGTTGGGTGGCGCGCTTGCATCCATCGCTGCCCTGTCGGTCAAGTCGAATATCCCGTCAGCGGCAATTTGGTTGTTCACCTATGGTGTGTTATCCGAGTGAACAAATGTCAGGAAATTAACCCGTAATTTGTGTGTCGTGTGGGTAGGCCAGCCGCGTACTGGGGATGCAGCGTATGCGGATCTTGTTGAAGATCTTGTTGGTCGCGATTTCATCTTTCGAGGCAAGTTCCTTATCTTGCGCAATGCCCGATATGGTCAAATGAGTCTGATTGTCCTGTATAGCGGTACACACTTGGGGTGCTTTTTTTCACACGTACATTCCATGCTGGTGAACGATCTAACGCTGGTCTGACAGATGGTGTTCCAACTATGATTCCAGAAAATCTCGGATATCACCACCAGTACGTACACGTCGCACTGACAGGCAGCGAGATCTCCCACGTTATTTTTATCACAGTGCACGTGAGTATTGGCAATTCGAAGAACCTGGTGAGTCTTCCGCAGGCACAGTCAGGAAGCCACCCACCCTTACCTGTTTGTATCGGTTAGCAAATTCATCGACAATCCGTCGTTGCGAGGGACAAGAAGACCCAGAATGCAGTCATTCCATTCGTAAGTACATCTTCGCTGTGCTGCATTTGGAGCCTGCACTGGTGTTGAATTGGTTTCACAGCATCGACGGGAATCAATCCGGCGCATGTAGTTTACATTGGACAGGGTATGTGCAACATCATCTTGGAAACGCGTCTTATAGTTGATGAGGAATTTCAACTCCTGTAGTGATGACGATGGATGCTACCCTATGTCTCTAGCGGGCCCCGTTGCTACTTTCTTGTTATATCGTAATATCAGTGATGGGTAATAGGTCATTGTCGTTGAGGAAAGACCTTCTGGACGGGAACATGGAAGAATTCAACGGGAGATCAACGGGAACCAGGAGCGTGGAATGATGACAAAGCGGCGTGCCATTCCCACGTTTGTAGTAGTGCCTTAAAATGATTGTCTCTGTCTCTCCTGGTTGTCGAGTGACCTTTTCTCGCCCCTCTTCGTTCTTGGCCCGCTTCTTATTTCTTTACCTCCTCTGACACTCATTCTATCTTTTTTTTCCCTTGCACATTCACCCTCTACTACAACGTACACGCGTCCTTACGCGCACAGCCAGTCACACTCACACTACCGTCACACCAACACTGCCATCCCAACGAACCCTTATCTCTCTTCGTATCATCCATGTCGCCACGCAGCGCACGCCCTGTCATTCTCGCAACGCTTGCCCTCGGCCTCGTCGGCTTCCTATGTTGGGGCCCCTCATTTGGCGGGTCCTCTTACCGTGATCTGTATGATGGATGGCGCTCGCCTGGTCAACGGCCGCTGACACTCGCTGAACGCCTTCGTGCTGAAGACGCGCGGTATGCTGAGACACTCAAGGGGCGTCAGTGGTTGATAGAAAAGCACGGTCCACAGAAAGAGCAGGTGCAATCGTGAGTTGTCCTTTTTCCCCCTCTTTTGCAACCCCCCTTTCTCCCCCCCTAAACCTTTTCTTCCTACGGGAACAAAAAAGAGGGAGGGTATGCTCCGGATCTGAGTGTTTGTTTGTGATGGGTGCCTGAATTTTCTGCGCGCCCGTCTGATGTGAATATTTGACTGATTGGTTTTGAATTTGTCATCTAGTTACCCCACCACCGGAGCCTACACCATTTGTATGCGATTCTTCCGCTATCTTGTTCCCCCTACTGATTACGTTTTATCGATATAGGGGACTTTTTCATCCCATCCTTTCAGTGTCCACACCGCGTTGAACGCGTTGGCGTTCTAGGTGACGGTGGCAAGTGGGTCTGTGGTGTAGACCGTGTTGCAACACAGGAAAAATGCGTCGTCTACTCATTTGGTGCGTACTTTTCTTCTCTCCGGAACAAACTAGTGGCCGACCGCCGAGACGCATCGCCACACCTATTTGGGTGATCGGGAATGCGCGCACAGGTATCAACGGCGAATCATCATTCGAGGCTTCGCTATTGGAGCGCGCACCTGGGTGTGAGGTGTGGGGTTACGACTTCAGCGTGAACAGCGTGCGTAGTGTCACCCCAAATGCGACCTGATGATTTACGTGATAATTTGGGCGCGGACATGTAGTTTGGTCCGGAGATTGAAAACTCGGCGGCGTTGAGGGCACGATCTCACTTCCACCCGTGGGCGCTCGGTGGTCACAACGCCCATGGCTCGGAGGACAACCCGAAATATTTCACACTTGATGCGCTCATGAAGCTGAATGGTGCGTTCCCATCATTTCCGATGTTCTTTCTGCTCATCTCACTGGAATATGCACGTAGGTCACACATTTATTGATGTACTCAAGATCGATATCGAGGGTGCTGAATTCGACACGTTGACGGCATTCCTGACGGCGAACAAGCCAATAGACGCCTTCGCGGATACGAAGCTACCGATCGGGCAGCTGCAACTTGAGTTGCACGCGTGGGACGAGTATGCCAACTTTGCGTTTTTCCACGACTGGTGGATTGCATTGGAAAACGCAGGCCTGCGACCGTTCTGGACAGAGCCGAACTTGGTGTATGTGAACTATGCAAAGGGAGCCAAGCCAAACCTCGCCGAGGTATGTCATTTGTCATGTGGTGAATCGAGGATACTAATGGGGTGTGTTGTAGTATTCGTTTATAAATATCCGTGGGAATCACTCGCTTGTATACGATGCCAGGGAAGGAGATGTAACCGAGCAATAAGTCGGACAGGACGGTCGTTGGTGAAGGCCAAAAGGGGTGATGATGAGAGGAGAGGATACCCAATACCCCGCACCATGTCAGGATACAGTAGTAGTACGAGTGCTCTAATCGGACTTGCTCTGGATTTGGTAACCAGGTATACGAGAACCCCAAAAGAGGGATATCCATCGCCTTTTCTTCTCAACTATGTCGCCTCGTCCATCGATAGTGGTTTTGGCCACCGTCATTGCCATTTGCATTGTTCTCGTCCTCCACCAGTTCTTCCAGCTCTCCGCCTATTCCCCTTATTACCGTGATGTCTTTACCCGTGGTCGTTCGCTCAAAACTTGGCTTAACGACGAGGAGGAACGCTACTCTGCATTCCTCCAGGACCGTCGCCAGCTCATCAGAAAGTGGGGTCCAACAGAAGTCGCAGTCCAGCCGTGGGTGCCTCTCACTTTTTCTCACTCGACCCTGTGCGCATGTTGACATGTCGTCTGATGTGAAATTTTATGGCGTCCCTGCTTCACTACCCCCGACCAATCCCGTTTAAAGATACCCCTCGAACGGTAAACTGTATACATTATGTACGTCCGCGTGCTTTGATGCACCTCAAGCACGTCTTGCTCACCCGTCAATCTCCCACTTTTCCAGGGGACTTTTTCATCCCGGCCTTCCAATGCCCACATCGCGTTGAGCGTATTGGCACGCTCGGTGATGGTGGCAAGTGGGTCTGTGGTATGGATCGTATCGCCAAGCAAGACAAATGTGTCATCTACTCTTTCGGTCTGTCCTCCTCCATCGGCCGCGTCTTAACCCCCTCACTTTGTGTGATTTGATAGGTATCAATCACGAGTCATCGTTCGAAGCCGCCCTGTTGAAGCGCGCACCTGGTTGTGAGGCCTGGGGATATGACTATAGTGTGGACAACGTTCGTGTTCTGTGGCTTTTTTCCGAGGGACCCCGTCTCTTTACCTTTGTTTAGTGGGGTCCCGAGATCAGTGATGACCCTGAGTTGGCGCACCGAGCCCACTTCCAACCCTTGGCGCTTGGTGGGTCCGACCTCCACGACGAGTACGATTATCCCAGGTTTTGGACACTCGATTCACTCATGAAGCTCAACGGTGCGTGTTCGGATTCGTCGATTCCCTTCCCCTCAAAAAAAACTGACTTTTTTTATCTTTGTTACGTCGTTAGGCCACACGTTTATTGACATACTCAAAATTGATATTGAAGGTGGCGAATTTGACGCCCTTACCCCATTCATTGCCGCGCATGCCGAGGGAATTCTTCCTGTCGGCCAACTTCAACTCGAGATTCACGCGCGTGACGGGCATGAACGCTTTGACTACTTTGTCAAATGGTGGGCGTCTCTCGAAGAGGCGGGATTGCGACCGTTCTGGACGGAGCCAAACATGGTCTACATCAACATTGTGCGTGGTGCACTACCCGAGCTAGCCGAGGTGTGTCTTCGTCCTGAAGATGTGTAACGTGCTGACCGGATATTTGGAAGTACTCATTCATGAACATCCGCGGCGACCACGCGCTTGTTAATGAAGCATTTAACTAAGCCAGAACCTCACTTGGACACTTTCCTGCCACCACAACGGCACAACCACAACCGTAGTTGGGGCGGTCTAGCCTTTTTACGTTTTACTTATTGTCCGGACCAGAGCCCCGGTCTCGGTTGTATTATTTCTTTGGACAGAGCCACACCACTTTTATGCTTAGAATGTTCTGTAACCGTACCGCCGACGTTTATTGATAGACACTGTTTCGTTTGCTTTGACTAGTGTAGATACCTTGTAGATACCTTGTCTGGAGCATTAAACGGTTGTTTTGTTTTGTTCCTCGTGTGTTGCATTGACCGTCCACAATTCAAATTGTGAGTGGATGTTTGAGCGCTATCGCTTCTGATTGGCCTCCTGTGTTGTGTCCCGTCTCCGCATTCACGTCCATGTCAACGTTCGAGTGGCTATAAAGTGTCCGTTCCGTTTGAGGGGACTTCCTCCTCGCCGTCCTATCATCTCCCATTATCCCGACTTCTGACTGCACCCAATAGTGTCAAGAACCTCCCACGCGAATCTCGCCACAACCTACCACGCACCCTCCCCCGAAATCCCTCGCCTGGCATTCCAACCCACATCTACTCCGCACTGCCAAGGGGAAACGAAAGAAAAAGACATTGAGAACAACTCGGTCTACCCTCACTACTACATTACTTTTCAAAGACGAAAACGCTCAAACGCGTCCGTACCGTCAAAGACAAAGGCCGAGTATCAAAAGATCGATCATGGACCATACGGCAGGTGTCGCAGCAGTTCCGGGGTTTCCTGCCGAGCACGACTACGCGGGTGAGACGCAGGGCGCGACGCAGCAGGCGTCGCAGGCATATTACGGGAACGAGCATCCTATGGAACGGCCTTTCTTTGGGTGTCTGCAGCCTTGCAATACCGCGTTGCATCGTATCGATTTTAAGAAGACCCAACCGCTTATTGCGATTGGCCGTGGTCCGAACAATGACTTTGTCTTGCCTGGAATGCGCATCAGTAAGTTAATGCCCTTTTTTTTTCCCTTTCATCTCCTCCCTCTCTTTTGTCCCCGCTGTTATTTTTCACTTTTTTTAAATAAATAAATATGTTGATGGTGATATTGTTTGTTGTGCTGGGTGTGTAGGTTATAATCATTGTCGGATTATGTGGGATGGGAGCGACGATGCTCAGTCCCAGGTCGTCGTGCACGACAACTCTACGAACGGCACATGGGTACGTTAATACTCTCACTACCACCCTTACCCTTACCTTACCCTCGCTCAACGTGACATACACACAGATCAACGGTGCGCGCATTCTCAAAGGACAATCGCGTATCCTGCGCGACGGCAACGAAATCGCATTCGGTTCTCCGATGCAACAACAAAACTCGCTCGAAGACTATCGCTACATTTATCGACACCTCGCGCCATACGAGCTTACCGGCATCCACGCATACTATGATATGGCGCACGAGCTCGGCAGAGGCACGTTCGCTACCGTCATGAAGGCAATATCCCGTACTACGGGCACCTGGTGGGCGGTCAAGATCATACATTCTCAGAAACTTCGCGGGACCAACAACGCGGCGGCGGCGAATAATAATAACAACGATGATAATAATGCCGCTGCTCGTCAGAACAGTGGGCATATGCAGAATCTCGGAAGAGAGATCAGTATCCTGGAAAAGCTCAACCACCCGAATATTTGTCGGCTTCGCGAGACGTTCGTACCCGAGGACGGGGGTCATGATTTCTGTGGGTCAATTCTTTATTTCGCTTTTATCTTTTTTCCCTTCCTTTTCTGAACTGGGTTTTGTTTGTAGATCTCGTGTTGGAGCTCGTAGAGGGCGGCGACCTTTTGGATTTCATACTCTCTCATAATGGTTTGTCCGAGCCCATGGCTCAACACATCACGTCTCAGATGTGCTCTGCGCTTTCGGTATGTCAACCCCAACCCTCTTATGGGATTCTCACCTTGAATCTGACTGGTTCATATGACGCGTGCTCATACAGTACATACATGAAATGGGCATTGCGCATCGCGATCTCAAGCCTGAAGTATGCGTTCCCGAATTGAAAAATTTCCTATTGCCTCGCCTGACGTTAAATCGATTCACAGAACGTCCTTCTCACAAGGGACGACCCACCTATCGTAAAGGTTGCCGACTTTGGTCTCGCCAAAGTCGTCGATAGTCTCACAATGCTCAGGGTAGGTCCAGCCCAACTTCCTTTGTTTGAGTGGACTTCTGAATAGGAGCTGACGTGTTTGGCTTCTTATTTTGTTCTGTCCGAAAAGACCATGTGCGGGACGCCGAACTACCTTGCGCCCGAAGTGGTCATGGACGGCGTGCGGGTCAACGGCTATGACCACCTCGTCGACAGCTGGTCCGTCGGCGTCATTGTATTTTCCATGTGCGCCTCGTTCTCTTTCCTTTTTTCAGACCGGTCGTTGAGATACACTGAATTGTATTTGTCAGGTTGACGAATACCGGTCCATTTATCGAGGATGAAGGTGAAGTTGACATACAACGCCGCATTACAAGGCGCCAGATCAGCTGGCATATACTCCAAGAATTACACATCAGCACAACGGGTACGTTTCCGCCTACTGGGAACTATCACCGCTGGCTGAGGTTGACATTGTGGGACTCGTTGACAGCACAGGAATTTATCCGTCGACTGCTCGACGTGAACCCGACAACCCGCATGTCGCTTACCGACGCGCTCCATCATCCGTGGCTTAGTCCTTCCGCGCCAAGTGGCAACGGTGATGTAGCAAGTGAACCCGCAACATCGCAACCCCACCTCGAGCGCAACTTGAGCGATGTTTCTGAGCTCTCTGAACTCCCCGAGGAAAATGAGCATGCAGGCATAAACGGCGATGCCTCTATGCTCTCCGCCGCACCATCCGCAGATGTAATGCTCAGCGTACACTCGCTCCAAATTAACTCGCTCCAACGAATACGCCCTCCACTCGAACGACGCTCAAAAGTTCTCGCGCGTGAACTGGAAGCCGAAGCCGAGGCCCATGCCGCCACTTCAGAAGCGGCGGCATCTTCGCCCACTGGCGCTAAGCGCCTACGGTCCGAGACCGATAACACTGGCTCTCCAGTCGTCGATGTGGCCATGGCAGGTGGGGAGAGTGGTGGTGATTCGGATGGGGGTGGTGCAGCGGCGATGGACGTGGTAGAACCGCAGCCCCGCGCTGCTAAGCGTGGCAGGCGTGATCAAGACAGGCAGAGCACGTCGCCCCCGGCCGGCGTCGGGAACGGGAGCGATAATGGTAATAATGGCCAGGGACGCGTGTTGCGCTCGCGTGTCGCGGCCACTGCTGGTGGTGGACGTCGTTGATTGCGGTATTTGTAGTGATCGCGATTTGAAGGAAGAGGTTTGTTTCTGGCCCTGGTTCTGCCAATTGGTAGTGGCGGGATGCTCGGGCTTCCATCATTGTAATATCTCTAATGCTCTCTTTTTTGTTTGTCTGCATCATCGATATCATCCGTTCATTCATTCCTTGTGTTGTTTTGCCATCTCTCTTCCCTCATCTTGTTTGGGTTATCACTTCTTCAAAAAACTCGCATGCTTGCTTCTCCTTTCCCCCTCGTTAATGCACTTTTACCTCCAACGTATCGTTCGTCATATAAGTAGTCAACGTCTGTGCCATCATCATCTATACATACCGTTTTGTTTGCTCTCTCGTGTCGCCTCTGTTCATTGGCTCTCGCTCAGATATCATAATCTTTATGTCTTCCCGAACCAAAAGGTTGAGTGTTTACTTGGGATAGATGGGGTGTAGTAAGATGCTGGGCCCGTCTGTCCCCTTGAAGAATGTTGCCTTGCAATAATCAAGAGTTTGTCCGTGATACCAGTAGTGTTCCAGACTTCCCGGCGAGTGTTTCCATAATTTGTTGTCAGTGAGTCACTAGCAGATGTAATTGAGGAACGGAATATCATTGACGCACATCCACGCGCTACCTCCACACTTCTGGCCTACATTCCTTTGACTAGTTCCCCTGTCCAGTTCTCTGCGCTCCCCTGTCCAGCTTTCTATACTTGTCCTTAGTATATAAACCCTCCTTGTTGGGACTGGAAATGCCGACTCGGGTGACGCATCATGATACCACAGAGTGGGATGCCGAGCGAGCCAACACCCAGTCCCACCCCACCCATGACGCGGCGGCAGATCCTGCAGACGCCAGGAAAACTATCTCTCAAGTACTGTGGTCGCTTTTGACCTGGCGTGACTCGGACGCCCTAACCAGCGCGCCGACTCAGCAGCCCGACTCCTTCATTAGTATCTCAGGCTTGCGTTCGCTCGCCATAGAATTGTGCGTATGTTGGTGACTGTGGCGTTACAGTGACGGCAGCTAATAGGACCCTTGTCTTAGTTATTAACCAGCTAGTAGGCGAGTTCATCATTCGTGACGGTCATACTCGCGAGAGAGGTAGCCTCGGACACAGAGACAGAAACTTGAGCATGGGCCAATTGAAATGCAGGACGGCGACGGCGTCACTGTGGTTGTGGTACCGGAATACAGTTAATTGCATATTCTCGTTCTCTCGGGAACGGCCGTGGCTTGCCAGGAATAATAATCAACTTGACGGACGGCACTCCAGCCCTTTGACGTGTGCTTTTCCAGCTGGGGACTCGGTCTCAAGAATTTCCGAAATGAGTGTAAGGGGAGCGCTCTCAGCCAGAGTACCAAAACCCTGAAAATAGGGGATGGTGGTGGTACGAGGTCAAGGAGGGATGACGACAGGGGTCGTGATGATGGATTCTCAGTACGTCCAGTGGTGGTACTGAGGATGCGGCCATCCCGTAAAGTGTTCGTGAAAGGTATGTATATAGAGGATGTTGATGTGAAAGAAAGGGAGGACGCAGAGCCGGTTGAAAATCTTGATACCCCCTGGCATACGAGCGCGTCCGAGTCAGTTGACAGACGCTACGGAGCCATACTCACAATGTGGACGACATGGAGTAAAGCCCGAGGCTTATTCCACTCGATCGTTCCCGGTGCGGTTTACAGTGACAAGGATGCCAGGCCCGCAGAAAGAAAACCCATTTATACAGTAGACACAGTGCGCACAAAACGATAGGCAGGCAACTATTATGAATACATTTCAGTAGACGTCCAGATGATTCCTCCACTCTATCACTTTGTTTCGGCTCGCTTCCTGAGCTACCCGCTCCTCCCGCTCCATTTCTTTCTGATTGCGCTCAGCAGCCATTTCTGGCGTGATTCCATGGATATACATTAAAAACATATTGAGTTCGTCCATGGTTTCCTCCAAACCACTTGTTGAAGGGTAGTGTTTCCGTGGCTTGCGGTGTTTATAATCGGTGTCGTTGGGATCGTCTGGTCCAGAAGTAACATCGGTGTCACCATCTGGTGAGGAAGGGGGAGGTGGCGGAACCTGTGCGTAATGTTCGTTGTGGTATGCCTTCATTTGGTCGAAACCGTCACCGCGCTTGCTACGCCAGGCTTTGTAAGCGGTAATACCGTAAATATAGTCGAGGATAAAGGTAGAAGGTAGCGGAACTCCTGTGCCTCCAAAGAGTGCATCGACATTTTGCAGTGCAGCGTGAGCCATGTGAGGGGGAGGAACCATGCCTGCATTTTGAAGGAGTTGAAGCACTTCCAAATTTTTAGGGTCGAAATTTTCAGGCTTCTTAATCCACTGAAGGGTAATGTAAGCCTCGCGCTCGTCACCTCGACTAAACCTCTTTATATGTTCGGGTCTCAGCTCGTAGTTTGGTGTCTAAGATTGGTTAAAACGGTGACTAAAAATGTAGTACCAAAGTTTCACACCTTTATGAGGGCAACCTCCCCTCTAGCAAGCATCCTATACACGTCCGCACGAAGAAGGATACCGTTCTCCGTCATATCGATCTGTGGTACCGAGCCATCTTCAGGAGAACGAAATCGCATCACTTTCTTAATGTACTGGAAAACAACGTCATCAAATGATCATATGAACTGACCACAAATCTCACCTCATCGCCTTTGCTATGGAGAATCAGGTGTGCCGCGTCACAGTCACCTTCTTTCGCCTCTGTGACAACACAGGCAGGTCCATCTCATCGGATGACATCGCTTCTGAAGTCTCTGCGGCGTGTTGTCCCATCGGTAGTTGTTATTCGGTCGTTTAAACCTTCATGGTCTACAAAGGCACAACGACCTGGAGAAGTCGAGAAACTGAACAGCAATCTCACACACAAAAAGAAAGCTTACCCGAAGGCCGATAGTAGTATTTATTCTTTTCATTGGCAATTTCGGTGTCTTCGTAGGCCACAGCGGGACCGTTGGGTGTTGTACAAAGGTCGCCACGAGCTC
>WNFQ01006817.1_pt1 | contig 17400 bp, 20 predicted proteins | sample 5400171 | NCBI WGS metagenome assembly WNFQ01 (sample SAMN13153356, study PRJNA577476) | soil metagenome | isolation source: 20 cm soil under Madrone tree | place: USA:California | collected 2016-06-14 | reverse complement strand
AGCTCGCCGATCTGCTGTTGGCGGGCGGGATCGGCGAAGCGGGCACTGATCCGCTGGGCGATGGGTATGGCCCGTGCGTTGGCCAGGCTGCAATAATCGAGGCCCGGACAGGCGATGATGTCGCCCACCAGACCGACATTGGGCGTGGCCAGGCCCTGGGCCACCAGCTTTTCCCATAGAGCCGGCAGATCGGCGCGGCGAACGTTCGGCAGCACCAGGTTCTGGGCGTGGGAGACCCGGATCTCACCCAGGCTATAGGCGTCAGCTAGATCGGCCACCGCCTCCATCTGCTCGGCCGTGGCATCGCCCGGAATACCGCCCTCGGGCTTCAACGACAATGTCGCGATGGCATAGGCGGGCTCGCGATGGGCATGGACGTTGCTGCGCATCCAGCGCGCGAACGCCGGCGCCTCGATACGCTTGGCCACCACTTCCGGCGGGAAGGGATCGGCGGCGGCCAGGGCGGGCGGCGCGAAATGATTTTCGATACGCGCGATTTCAGCCGCGGGCAGGGTCAGCGGTCCGTCCTTGATCGCCGCCCATTCGGCTTCCACCAGTTCGCCAAATTTGGCGGCGCCCAACGCCGCGACCAGAATCTTGATCCGGGATTTGTAAAGATTGTCGCGCCGGCCCTGAAGGTTGTAGGTGCGCAGAATCGCCTCGAGATAGGAGAGCAGATGCTGCTTGGGCAGGAAGTCGCGGATGGTGACGCCGATCGCCGGCGTGCGCCCCTGCCCGCCCCCGACGATGACTTCGAATCCGATCTCCCCGGCGGAATTCTTGTGTATGCGCAGGCCGATGTCGTGGACCTTCACCGCAGCCCGATCGTGGGGAGAGCCGGTCACCGCAATCTTGAACTTGCGCGGCAGGAACGAGAACTCGGGGTGAAAGGTGGACCATTGCCGGATAATCTCGCACCAGATCCGCCCATCCTCGATCTCGTCGGCGGCGGCGCCGGCGAAATGATCGGCGGTGACGTTGCGGATGCAATTGCCGCTCGTCTGGATGCCATGCATCTCGACACTGGCCAGTTCGTCCAGGATATCCGGCGTCTCGACCAGCTTGATCCAGTTGAACTGTATATTCTGCCGAGTGGTGAAATGGCCGTAGCCGCGGTCATAGCGCCGCGCGATATGGCCCAGCTTGCGCAGTTGGGTCGAATTCAGCGTGCCATAGGGAATGGCGATTCGCAGCATATAGGCGTGGAGCTGCAGATAGAGGCCGTTCATGAGGCGCAGCGGCTTGAACTCGTCCTCGCCGATCTCGCCGGCAAGGCGCCGCGCCACCTGGCCGCGGAACTGGTTGACGCGCTCGGCCACCAGGGTGCGGTCGTAATTGTCATAGGCATACATGGCTATCTTGCCTCCACTTTCGCGTCGACCTTGCCGCCCACGCTGGGCCCTTCGGCGCGAATGCGCTCCCGGTATCGGACGGGCAGCCGACGACCGCCCTGGTCGCTCACCTCGATGAGATATGGTGCCACCACCTCGGCCTTTGCAACGGCGCCCTCGGCAATCTGCAGCAGGGCTGCCGCTTCGGCGTCATCGTTGGCCAGTTGCCCATCGTCGAATCGCTCGACCCAACGGCCCTGGCTCGCCAGAAACACCACAGTGCCGTCGGCCAGCCGATTGGCGGTGATCATCTGCAAGGCCATGGCCCCCTCAGACCGCCAGTGCCCGGCGAGGTGCCACCGGGATCTCGCCCTTCACGTCGCGGGCCGCTTCGCCCACGAAGATGATGGCGGGACCCACGATGCCGCTCTCCCGGATCAATGCCTTCAGGCCACCGAGACGACCGACCACCCCGCGCTGGTCCGGCAAGGTGCCGTTCTCTACCACAGCTACCGGTGTCGCCGGGGCCAGACCGCTGCCGATCAAGCGCTGGGCAATGCGCCCTGCCGACCCGACACCCATGTAGATCGCCAAGGTCTGGCGCGGCTGGGCGAGAGCGGCCCAATCGATCTCCGGCTCGCCATCCTTGCCTTCCGCCGTCACCAGGATCAGGGCCTGAGCATGGTCGCGGTGGGTGAGCGAGAGGCCGACCGAGGCGGCGCAGCCCAGTGCAGCGGTAATGCCGGGCACGACCTCGGTTGCGATCGCCCGATCGCGCAGATAGGCGAGTTCTTCCCCGCCGCGGCCAAAGATGAAGGGATCGCCGCCTTTCAATCGGACCACGCGCTTGCCTTCGCTGGCCAATCGGGCCAGCAGGGCGTTGATCTCGTCCTGCGGCAAGCTGTGGTGCCCGGCGGATTTGCCCACATAGAGCCGTTCGGCATCGCGGCGCACGAGATCGAGGATCTGTGGGCCGACCAGACGGTCGTAGACCGCCACATCGGCGCGCTGCATGACCTGGAGCGCGCGTAAGGTGAGCAGATCGGGGCTGCCCGGTCCGGCACCCACCAAATGAACGATTCCCGGCTCCCGGCGATCGGCCGAACGGCTGTTCACCATGGTCAGCATGCCTTCGCGGGCCTTGCCTTCGTCGCCGGCAAGAACTGCTTCGGCTATCGGGCTATCGAAGAATTTCTCCCAGAACCGCCGACGCTGGGTCGCCTCGGGCAGCAGGCCCTTGATGGCTGTCCGAAAGCTGTAGGCGAATCGGGCCAATCCGCCCAGGCGCGCCGGCAACAGGCGCTCGATCGCCTCGCGCAGGCGCCGGGCGAGAACCGGTGCGGCACCGCCGCTGGAAATCGCGATGACGACGGGATCGCGCTCGACGATGGCGGGCAGAATGAAGCTCGAGGATTCGGCGCGGTCCACCACATTGTAGGGAATCCCACGGGCAGATGCCGCTTCCGCCACACGATCGTCGAGGCCATGGTCTTCGCTTGCCGCGAAGACGATCGTATGGCCCACCACGTCGCCGGCGACGAACCCACGGCGCGTCAGCTTGGCGTCCGAACGCTCGATCTCGTCCGAAAATTGGCGGGCAACGACCGTTACATGGGCACCCGCTTTCTGCAGCAAACGCAGCTTGCGGGTCGCGGCCTCGCCGCCGCCCGCGATCAGGGCCCGACGGCCCTTGAGGTCGAGAAATACCGGGAAGTAGTCCATGCCATCCGCTCCCTATGACCCCGGCCAACCAACCGGAACCTATCGAAGGGGGCGTGGAGAAATCGAAGAATGCTCCGCGCCCACAAAAATCGGGCCCACGGAGCAAGTCCGTGGCGCTTTAGCGAGGAATAACGCGGCCGCAAGCTGCCCTTCAAATTCCCGCGGGTCCGAAGCCGGCCGGACCAGGCCAATAAAAAACTCCGCTGCGGCAGGCGCCGAGCGGAGCTCGAAATCGCTTTAGCCGCATTTATAACGCGCCCGCAAGCTGGTGCTCAAATCGGCGCGGCCTAAATACACAATACCCGCCGGGGCCTGTCAACTATGAATTTTGAGTTCCCTATTGGCCACGTTGACAGAATCCTTCAAGCCGCCTTTGATCCCCCCGCCGAAAGCCAGGGGCCAGGATCATGTGCAAGCGCGAGGTAAATATTCTGTGACGGCGCTCTTCCAGCTCCTGGGGCGCCTGGCGCGCAACCGGATTTTTCAGGCCGTTCTCAGTCTTTCCATCGGCGGCGTATTTCTGTGGCTGGCCTTCAAGCGCACCGACATCGGCGAGTTGGCTCGTAACCTCGGCCAAGTCCGGACAGGCTGGTTGGCGGCGGCCTTCGCCAGCTATTGGATTGCCCTGATGCTGCGCAGTTGGCGCTGGCAGATTATTCTGGCGCCAGTGCGCCGACTCACCTTCGGCCAGGTCTTTCATGGTTTGCTGGTCGGCTATGCCGCCAACTATCTTTTGCCGGCCCGGCTGGGCGAACTCGTGCGGGCCAACTTCCTCGGCCGGCGCTACAACCTGTCGCGGCTGTCCGTGATCGCCACCATCGTGGTTGAGCGGTTGTTCGACGTCATCGTTTTCTTGGGCTTCATCTTTGCCGGCCTCGCCGCCATCCATCGCCAGTCGGACAGTCAAATAGCGCCTATTCTCTTTATCGGCGAAGCCGTGGCGGCCGGCTGCGTCATTCTTGGCGCCGTCCTTGTCATCCTCGTCAACATCCGCCACAAGTCGCTGCCGCAAGCCATTGGTTTTCTGGAAAAACCGAAGAAGTCTCTGACCGAAGGACTGCACCTCATCACCGGTGCTCCCGAGGTTGCCGTGCTTGTCGCTGCAACCGCAGTCGTCTGGACCGCAGACAGCCTCGCCGTATGGCTGCTATGCCAAGCGCTCGGCTATGATTTGCAGCTGCTGCCGCTGCTGCTCATCATGGGCATGTCCTGTCTGGCCGCCCTCATTCCAGCGGCACCGGCCAATATCGGCGCCCTGCAATTTGCCCTGGTTGAGGCCTTTATGTTTCTGCACTTGCACGATCCGGACCTCGGCGGGAATAGCCTGGCACTCCTGACCCAGGGCTGCTTCGTGACGAGCTGCATCCTGGTGGGAGGCGCCCTCTATGTCAGAGCCACGCTCGTAGCCGTGCGCCGACGAACGGGTTAATAGGCGATGGCCGTGATCTCCAGGTTCTTGTCGCCCGCCGGCCGCTTCCAGATCACGGTATCGCCGACTGAAGCGCCGACGAGCGCGCTGGCCAGCGGAGAGACCCAGCTGATCTTGCCGGCGGCCGGATCGGCCTCGTCCTCGCCGACGATGGCGAAGCGGCGCGTCTCGTCATCATCGTCCACCGTCGTGACCACTGCGCCGAAGGCGACCTTGTCGTGAGGCTGGGCTGCAGGATCGATGACGATGGCCCGATCGATGCGCTCCTGGAAATAGCGGATATCCCTCTCGACCGGCTTCAAATGTTCTTCCGCCAGAATGCCTTCGGGATGGGCCATCTGTTTGTGGCGCTGGGCCTGCAACTCGGCGAGTTGGGCCTGAAGTTGGGCCAAACCGGCCGGGGTGACATAGTTGGGGTGCGGGCTCTGCGGACGCTCCGGCAGCTCCTCGCCCGAGGTATTGGCGTCGTCTTCCTTGATGAAGGCCCGGCTCATGACCAAAGCATGGGTCCCGCGGCCGCTCCCGGCAAGAGGATTGTTGCCGGCGGCCAGATAAGATTAGATCGGCCGCCTAAGGTGCGAAGGGGGTCTCTCCATGTCAGCGGTCGAATGCGTACTTAAGATTCGTAGCATCCTGGGCGAGGGCCCCTTGTGGGATGAGGCCGAAAAGCGGCTCTATTGGCTCGATCTGCGCAAGCCGGCAATCTATCGCTTCGATCCCGCCACCGGAAAGAACAGCAAGATCAAGGCCTCACTCCGCGGCTATATCGGCGGGATGGTATTGCGGGCCAAGGGCGGGATGATGGCCGTGGACCAGCGCGGCATCTTCGCCCTCGACCCCAAAACCGGCCAGATGAGGCCCTTTGCCAAACCGGCCAAGGACATGCGCCAGCTCTGGTTCAACGATGCCAAATGCGACCGCCAGGGCAATCTCTGGACAGGCGTGGGCGACCGCAAGGAGGCGAAGCCGATTGGCGTCTTCTATCGCGTCGGACACAAGGGCAAGGTTACCAAGGTCGACAGCAAGTTCATCTGCCCGAATGGCCCGGCCTTCAGCCCCGATGGGCGCATCTGCTACTTCGCCGACAGCTATGCCTGCAAGATTTATCGCTACGACATAGACCCCGCAACCGGCAAGGTCGGGCCCCGCCATCTGTTCGCCGCTGTGCCGGAGGGACAGGGCGTGCCGGACGGCATGACGGTGGACGCTGAGGGCGGCGTCTGGTCCTGCCAGTGGGATGGGTGGCGCATCACCCGCTATAGCCCCGACGGCCGGGTCGATCGGGTGATCGATATGCCGGTCCCGCGGCCGACGGCGGTCGAGTTTGGCGGTGAGGATCTGGCGACCCTCTATATCACCAGCGCATCTGTCGATCTGAGCCGCGAGCAGTTGAAACAGGCGCCACTGTCCGGCAGCGTCTTTGCCTGCGACCCAGGCATGCGCGGTCTGGTGGAACCCCGCTTCGCAGGCTAGAACATCGAGCATGAGTGATACCTGCGATGTCGCCATCGTCGGCGGCGGGGTGGTCGGCAGCGCGATTGCCTATTTCCTGTTGGGCCAGACCTCGTTCAAGGGCCGCGTGGTGGTCATCGAAAAGGATTCCACATACGCCGACGCCGCGACATCGCGCTCGGTGGGCGGAATCCGCCAGCAACCGATATCGCGCTGATGACCCCCGAACAGTTGAAGACACGTTTTGCCTGGCTCAATACCGCCGATCTCGCCGGCGGCAGTTTCGGGCAGCACAACGAGGGCTGGACCGACCCCTATAGCCTGCTGCAGGCTTTCAAGCGCAAAGCGCGATCCCTGGGCGCTACTTACCTGAACGACGAGGTCGCGGGCATCGAGCGCGCCGGCTCGCGTATCCAAGCGGTGCAATTGGTCAAGGGCGGGCGCCTTTCCTGCGGCAACTTGGTCGACAGTGCCGGCTATCACGCCCAAAAGATCGCGGCCATGGCCGGGATCGATTTGCCCATCCGACCGCGCAAGCGTTGCGTCTTCGTCTTCGATTGCAAAACGCCCATCGAGCGGGCGCCGCTGACCATCGACCCCATCGGCGTTTATTTTCGCCCTGAAGGCGCCAGTTTCATCTGCGGCGTGGCGCCGCCGGATGACCGGGATCCCGATTGCCTGGATTTCGACATTGACTACAACCTGTTCGAGGAGACGATCTGGCCGACCCTTGCCGAGCGCGTTCCCGCCTTCGAAAGCATTAAGCTCGCCCGCGCCTGGGCAGGCCACTACGACTACAATACGATTGACCAGAACGCGATTCTGGGGCCCCATCCGGATGTCGCGAATTTCTTTTTCGCCAACGGTTTCAGCGGCCATGGGCTTCAGCAATCGCCGGCCGCCGGCCGGGCGACCGCCGAGATGATTGCGTATGGCGCCTATCGCAGCATCGACCTGACCCGCTTCGGCTACGATCGCTTTGCCAAGGGGCGCCCCGTCATCGAATTGAACGTGGTCTAGCTTCCATGGGACAGTCACGCATGCCGAACATCGCTCTCGTTTCCGTCCTCTGTCAGGATCACCCCGGCCTGATCGCGGCCATCGCCGGTCGCCTCTTCGATATCGGCGCCAATCTGGGGGACACCACATTCGCCGTGCTGGGGGGTGCCGCCGAATTCAATTCGGTCTGCGACTTTCCCGACGACGTCCCGCTGATGAGCGTCGAAAAGGAGCTCGGTCGCGTGGAGGAATTGGCCGGGGCCAAGATTTCGGTCACCGCCTTCGGGTATGAGCCGGTGCACGCCGAACAGGCCCATATCACCCACCGCATCGAGATCACCGGCACAGACAGCCCCGGCCTGATCGCCCGGCTGTCCGAAGTGTTCGTCCAATTCGGCGCGAATATCGTGCGCCTCAATTCCGAACGCCTGCCCGGCGCCGGCGATGCCCATTACATGCTGCGCATGGCGGTGTTCATTCCAACGGGCAAGGCCGGCACCTGCCTGGCGACCGTGGCCAATACCGCGGCCCAGCTCGCGCTGACCTGCCGCTGGGAGAAAGCCTAGGACGTAGTTACGGCTGCGGGCAGCTCAACGTCTTGCGCGCCTCGACATCGTCGGTGTCGTAGACCGTTCGATTGGCACATGCGCCGTTATAGCTTTGAACCTCGCGGTTGAGCGCGCTGGTGGCCTGTTGGAAGGCCGGCAACGCATTCTCGCGAATCTGCTGCTGCACGCGGGCGCGCAGATCGACGAGTTCCCTCAACTGATCCTGCGCCAGGGTGTCGGTAGGGCTCATGGTCGCTGTCATCTGGTCGATCTGGGCGGTCAGGCCCTTGACCTGATCGTTCCGCTCTTTATAGGCGGCTTCCTTGTCCGCCCGTGTTGCCCGCAATCCTGCGATCTTCTGTTCCTGGCAGACGCAGGCGCGAATTTCGGGCACCGTCAGCACCGGATTGGCCGGCTGGGCATGTGCCACCGGAGTCGGCAGCAGCGGAACCGCCAGCACCAGTGCCGCCAACCACCAATTCCCCGATTGTCTCGTTCCGCCCATCGCGCTGCTCCGTGCTCGAATCCATTCTCATCATATAGCGGAATTATGGCAAACCCCCTGCTCATGGCCCCGGCCCGGGTACTGGCGCCAATCATCCGCCATTAAGCGGCGCACGCGTCGGCTTGGCAATCGAACTGGCCGGCGAACTGGCCGCCCTATAGCATGGCTATGCTGCAACAAGGGGACGTAGATGCGCATCGTCGTGCTGGGAGGGGGCGTGATCGGCGTCACCACTGCCTACTACCTGGCGGCGGACGGACATGAAGTCGTCGTCCTGGACCGCCAGAAGGCCGTGGGCCAGGAGACGAGTTTCGCCAACGCCGGGCTGATCGCGCCGGGCCATGTCTATTCCTGGGCCTCGCCCCGGGCCCCGATGATCCTGCTGAAATCCCTGTTTCGCGACGATACGGCGCTGCGCTTTCGCCTGAAGGCCGATCCGCGCATGTGGGCCTGGAGCCTGCGTTTCCTCGCCAATTGCACTGCGGCGCGCAATCGCGCCAATACGCTGCGCAAACTGTCGCTCTGCCTCTATAGCCAGAAGATGTTGGACGAGTTGCGCCGCGAGGCCGAGCTGGAATTCAACCGCATCGCCGCGGGCCTGCTCTATCTCTACCGCGACCCGGCTCATTTCCAGTCCGGTATCGCCAATATGGCCATGCTGAACGACAACGGAATGACGCTTCAGGCGGTCGATCCCGATCGCATCGTCGAACTGGAGCCCCAACTCGCCCCGGCCAAGGCCAAACTTGCCGGCGCCATCTATGCGCCCACCGACGAGAGCGGCGATTGCCTAAAATTCACCGAGCGTGTCGCCGTGGCGGCCGTCGGCCATGGCGTGGTCTTCATGTTCGACCACGACGTTCGACGCATCGAGGCATCGGGCGATCGGATCACGGGCGTAACGACCAACAAGGGTCGGATCGAAGGCGACGCCTATGTCCTGGCATTGGGCAGCTACAGCCCACTCCTGTCGCGCTCGCTGGGCGTGAACTTGCCGATCTATCCGATCAAGGGATATTCGCTCACCCTGCCCATCGAGGATCATTCCGGCGCGCCCGTGATCGGCGGGGTCGACGAGGCCAATCTGGTGGCCTATGCGCGGCTGGGCGACCGCTACGACGCCAGCTATGAGGCGGGCCATTTCGCCGGCATGCTGCGCGTCGCCCGCGATTTGTTTCCCACGGCCGCCGCCTATGACAAGCCCAGCTATTGGGCCTGTTTGCGCCCCATGACACCGGAAGGGACTCCAATCCTCGGGCGTTGCCGGGTGAAGAACCTATATCTCAATACCGGCCAGGGCCATATGGGCTGGACCATGGCGGCGGGTTGCGCGCGGATCGTCGCCGATATGATGAGCGAACGAAAGCCGGCGATCGATATCGCGGGACTTACTGTGGATCGCTACTAACCGGTCGTTCAGACGCGGAAGAGGCTGCCCAATCCCGCCATAGGTTCGCGATATCCGGCCAGGCGCAAGCAATGCCAGGCCATGGCATGATTGCTGGAGGTCACCGCCAGCCCCACTTCGCGCTCCAACTCTTCGGCGATGGTGGCCACGCGAAGACTGGTGCAGGAGACGAAGACCGCGTCGACCTTGTCGACGCTGACCAGTCGGCGCACGGCCTGCTTGATCGAATCCTGACTGATGCGGGCGACCTCGTTGTCGTTTTCGTGATTGAAGGAACCCATGACCGGCACCTCGACGCCGCGCGCCTCGATGAAACTGCGCAGCATCTGGTTTACCTCCTCGATATAGGGTGTCAGTAGCGCAATCCGCTTGGCGCCCAGCGCCTTGAACCCGGCGATGGCGCCGGTGATCGGCGTGGTGCAGGCGACGTCCGGCCGCGCCTCGCGTATGCGGGCGAAGACATTACCCTCGCCGATCACCACGGTGCCGGAGGTGCAGCCATAAGCAACCACATCCAGTTTGATGCCAGGCAGAATCACACCGGCCGCCGCGGCCATGCCTTTTTCCATTTCGGCCAAAGTGGTCGGATTGATCTCGGCGGCGTTGCGGATGCGGGTTTCGTAGAAGGAGACCCCGTCAATGGCCATCATTTTGCGGAACTCGTGCTCGATCGTATGGTCGGTCGCCAGCACGATAAGGCCGATCGCGGCCCGGTGCGCGATCCCCTGGTCGAGGGTGAAGGGAATCTGGGTCAGGCTCTTGGCCTCGCCCGACGAAACCCGACGCAATGCCGATTCATTCATCTTTTGCTCCTCGATTTTGCCCGCCGACGATTGAATTATAATTATATTGCATAATGGACCACAGGAGGAGTCGACGATGCACCCGATGGTTTGGATGGTGGCGGCCCTGTCCATGAGCTTGTTCGCGGCCGTGGGCGCGCGCGCTGAGGATTCAATGCAATTGGCCGTGGTCAGCTATGGAAAGATACCGGCCGGCGCTGCTTTCCAGACAGAGTTGGTGGAAAACAGCGAACTCGCCAGCCAGGTGGAGGCGCGCCTGAAAAAGGCGCTGGCCGATCGCGGCTTCAATCCGGCCGCCGATGGCGGGTATATGATTTCCATTGCGGCGGACCGCACGGGGGGCGCAACCAGTCTCTCGGTCGGCAATGGCCAGCAGAGCAACGCCCAGGTCAACATTAATATCAATACCGGCCAGAACAATCTTCTGGGTGGGGCCACTCAACCGGCTACCAAGATCGGGCGCGCCTATCGCATCACGCTGGCGATCTATGACCGCGGCACGGGCCGATATATCTGGAGGGCCGAAATCACGGACAATAAGCCGGATGTGGATCCGGCCGCGGCGACCGGACCCATGGTGGAAAAGCTTGTAAGCGCTCTGGAGAAATCCGTCCGTCCCGCCAATTGATCGGGCGGGCCTAAACTTTCGAATACACGATTCCGGTGAAGGTCAGCATGCCCAGGATCGTGATCAGCGCGCCCGCTGTCGTGACAGGCTCGAAGGCAGGCATGCCCGCCATCAGACCGTAGACTCCCACGCACAGCAGCACCGCGCCGACATTGGCGATGCAAAAATGCGCCAGCGCCAGCTTGTTTTGACTCGCCGCCGGGTATTGGCGATAGACCAACGCGTAAAGCGCCATCGACGCCCAACCGACCAGATTGAGATGGGCATGGGTCGGCATCTGCGAGTGGTCCTGGGTCATTCCCATGACGATACCCAAGACCATGGCCACCAAGGCGTAGATCACGGCGATGCGCAGAAACCAGCGGTCGATATTAGGCATGATTTGAGTTCCCCCTGTCGCGAATCAAAACGGCGGTGATGTTAAAACATCTCGGGTCCATAGGTATAGGGTTGTTGCCGCGTATCGCGAAAACCGGCAGATTGCCGACCGCTATCCAATCCAATCGACCGCTTCTGACAAGGAAACCATCGCGTGGCAGTAAACGAGACCTGCGGCCAGTCCGCCATTGCCTTTCTCGAGGCCCATGGCGTCGACACCGTCTTCGGGATTCCGGGCGTGCATACGCTGGACTTCTACAAGGGCCTCGCCGGCAGCAAGATCCGCCACATCGGCGTGCGCCATGAACAAGGGGCGGGCTTCATGGCGGATGGATACGCCCGCGCCTCAGGCAAGCCGGGAATCTGCATCCTGATCACGGGGCCCGGCGTCGTCAACGCCGGAACCGCCATCGGACAGGCCTTTTCCGATTCCGTGCCCTTGCTGGTCTTGAGCAGCGTCAATAGCCGCGACGATCTGGGCAAGGGCCGCGGCCAATTGCATGAAATCACCGATCAGCAGGCGGTCATGGCGCCGCTGACCGCCTTTAGCCGCACCGTCATGAAGGCCGAGGATCTGCCCCAGGCGATGGCCGATGCCTATGCGGTGTTCGAGACTGGCCGGCCGCGCCCGGTCCATATCGAAATCCCGCTCGACGTGCTGGCCGGCCCCGGCATTGCTGCGGTGGATACGCGCGGCCGGCGTCAACGTCCCATCGCCGAACCCGCCGCTATTGCGGCCGCAGCCAGGCTGATCGACGAGGCCAAACGGCCGGTCGTCATCGCCGGCGGTGGCGGCGTCGACGCGGGTCTTGCCCTCAAGGCCTTCGTCGAAAAATCCGGCGCCGTATTGATTCCAACCGTCGCCGGCAGAGGCACGGTCCCCGACGATCACCCGCAGAGTGTCGGCGCCACCCTAAGCCAGGGCCCCACGCAGAAATTTCTGAGCGAGGCCGATCTGGTGATCGCGGTGGGCACTGAGCTTGCCGAAACCGATCATTGGACGGCCAGGCTTCCCATCCGGGGAAAGCTGATCCGCATCGATCTCGATGCCCGCACGCTGACGCGCGATTACAGCCCCGATGTGGGCCTGCTGGCCGACGCCGAAGCGGCGCTGCGCGCGCTCACCGCGGCGATCGCCAAGCGCCCGAACCCGAATCCCAAAGTGGTCGCAACCGTGCGAGCGGCCAGCGCCGCGGAATGGCCGGCGCTGCAGCAAAAACATCTCAAGGTCCTGGATGCGCTGCGCGCCGCCCTTCCCGACGACGGCATGGTCGCCTCCGACATGACCCAGATCGCCTATACGGCCAATATCCATTTCACCTGCCGCCATCCGCGCACATGGTTCCACCCCCTGGGGTTCGGCACCCTCGGCTATGCCCTGCCCGCAGCCATCGGTGCCAAGATTGCCAAACCAGACCGCGCCGTTGTGGCGCTCGCCGGCGACGCCGGCCTCCTGTTCACAGTGCAGGAGATGGCGACCGCAGCCGAACTTGGCCTGGCGCTGCCGATCCTGTTGTGGAACAACGACGCGCTGGGCCAGATCACCGGTGACATGGTGGGACGCGGAATTCCCGAAATCGCGGTCAAGCCCCGCAATCCCGATTTCCAGGCTCTGGCACGGGCCTTCCACTGCCATGCCCAGCGGCCTGAAAGCCTCGCGGGCATCGCGCAAGCGCTGAAGGATGCCTTCAAGGCGGATCGCCCGACCTTGATCGAGGTCCATCAGAACGCGGCCTTTCTTGCTTAGCTGAGATTTCGCCGCGGTCATGGCGGTGCTAGATTGGACCATGGTCGGGGGTCCCGCAGGTCGATTTCCATGAGCCGTTCGGGCGGGGCTGAACCCAAAAATCGGCCGCGCATCGGCTTGGCTCTGGGCGGCGGGGTGGCACGCGGCTGGGCCCATATCGGCGTGTTGCATGCCCTCGGGCGGGCCGGCATCCGACCGGACATCGTCTGCGGCACGTCCATCGGCGCGCTGGTCGGCGGCGTGCACCTGGCCGGCAAGCTCGACGTGCTTGAGCGTTGGGCCCGCTCCCTCAGCAAGCTGAAGATCGTCACATACCTCGATTTCCGGGTGGCCGGCGGCGGCATGATCGGCGGCAACCGCCTGATGGCCGCAATGCGCCAGCAAATGGGCGATATCTCCATCGAGGATCTGCCGGTGCCCTACACCTGCGTCGCGACCGACCTGGTCACGGGCCATGAGGTCTGGCTCAGTCGCGGCAATCTCGTCGACGCCTTGCGCGCATCGATCTCTCTGCCCGGCATATTCTCGCCCTCCGAGCTAGATGGGCGCTGGCTGATCGACGGGGCTCTGGTCAATCCCCTGCCCGTCTCCGTCTGCCGAGCCATGGGGGCGGAAGTGGTGATTGCGGTCAACCTGAATGCTGATCTGCTTGGCCGAACCCGGGCGCCGGGCCAGCGCATCCCGCGCGCGGCGGGGTTCGACCTGCTGAATGAACTGCCCATGGCCGGCCAACAGGCGCCCAACCGACTGAGCGGCTGGCTGAAGAGTATTTTCGGGCGCGAGCACGATGCCCCCAGCTTGTTCGGCGTCATGGTTCAGTCGCTCAACATCATGCAGGATCGCATCACGCGCAGCCGGCTCGCTGGCGAGCCGCCCGACGTTTCGATCACGCCCAAGCTTGGCCATATCGGCCTGCTGGAATTCCATCGCGCGGAGGAGGTGATCGCCGAAGGTGCCGCCGCCGCCGAACGCGCGCAGGGCGAATTGGTCGAGGCGATCGCAGTCTTCGAGAGCGGGCCGGGCTAGAGCAAGATCGGATCAGTTTGAATCAAACTGATCCGATCTTGCTCTAACTCAATGAATCAGCGCCTGATCGTCTCAAGCCGCTTCGGTTATATTCCGCTATGCACTAATTGCCAGGCGGCGGCGATAAGCGAACCGAGCAAAAGCACAGCGCTGGCCAGGGAGGCCACGGCAAAACCAAACGTGCGCCGCTGCGGATCGCGGTTGTAACTGACGGCATAGACGACTCGACCCGCGATCCAGGCAATTCCGAGTAAACTCGCCCAGAGCGGCGCGATGTAAAGCGAGAACAGCCAAAGACCGGGCAGGAAGATGACAAGCTGTTCGCCGGTATTGGCGTGGATTCGGAAGGCACGCTCGAAGGCGGGATGTCCGGTGGTCGCCGGGGCAAGAATGTTGTATTTCGCACGTTCGGTGGCCACGCGTGTGAACAGGACAACGTAAAGCAGCAAGGCAAGACAGGTCACGATGGCAGTCAGGTTCGACATGATCGGGTATCTTTCCCAGCGGTTTCGGCGAGGCGGCGTCGCGAGCGAGTGTCGCAGCCGGCGGCAGGCCTGGCAACGAGGGCGCGCTGCATGGTTCTTTTTCGTCGCGATAGCCTTGAGTGCAACGAACTTGGCCCGGGCCGATACCGATACCGGCATCGCCGATATAAAGCAGGGTCACTACGTGAAGGCCATCGCCGAGTTGAAGCCCGAGGCCGAGGCGGGCGATACCCGCGCCCAGACAAATCTTGCCTCGATTTATTATTACGGCCTCGGCATCTCCGCCAATTTCGCGAAGGCGCTTCAGTGGTATCGCGCTGCCGCTCTCCAGGGCGATCCCGACGGCCAAATGGGCATGGCCATTCTATATGCCCAGGGGGCGGGCGTTCCGGCCGATCTTGCTATCGCCCATATGTGGCTGACGCTTGCCCTCGATGGCCTGCCGCAGGGTCCTGATCGCGAGCGGGTGCGCCTTGATCGCGACGGCATCGCCGAGCGCCTGAGCGCGGCCCAACTCCAAGAATCGGCCAGCCTGGTGCGGGCCTGGTACAAGAACCACCAAGCACCCTGAGACAGGAGATGCTGTGGGGCCCCGTGAGGGCAAATCCATGGAACTCATCCTGAGGCTGTCGGAGGATGAAGATGCCCCCGCGCCGCGGCGCTATCCGGCTCAGCTCTTTGAGGTATACTTTCCTTCTGGGGGCGTTGATATTCGTCGCATTGCGACCAGGAGGGGCAATGGAGTTTCCGCAATGGTTCCCGTTTCGCCGCCCGTAGAAATCGTTTCGCCCTTCGTCCGGGAGCTGTTCGCCTATTGGCAGCGCCGAAGCGCCGGCCGCTTGGCGCCCCGGCCCCGCGATATCGAACCCGGCGATATCAAGCGCCTCCTGCCCTACATCTGCATTTCCGACGTCATCGCCGAGCCGTTCGACCTCCGCTACCGTCTGGGCGGGACCGCGGTGGTCGAAACCTCAGGCTATGATTTCACCGGACAGTTCTTGCATGAAATGCCGGTGACGACAGGCATGGAGCATTGGAAGAAGCACTACGTCCGGGTGGTCAACGAGAAGCGGCCGTTCTACGGCCGCTATCGAGGGAACTTGGGGCCCGACCTCGCTCGCCATGTCGATCATGGCGCCTTCCCGCTGTCGAGCGATGGCGTAGTCGTTGATCGGATTATCGAAATCGAGGACTGGAGCGAGATTCGCGGCGTAGTTCTGACCGGGCTCGATCTTCCCATCTGGCAGTTCGAACCGCTTCCCGGCAGACGGATGGCAGAAAAATTGTCGCCCGACATCGACGCAACCCTTGCGCGGCGGCCTGGCGAGAGCAGCGCCTAGCCGCACAATCAAATCTGCACGTGATAAAGACGCCGGCGCCCGTGGGATGGTGGCGCCATGCCCACAATCACTCCGCCCTCGGCCAGCGACCTGTCGGCCGAAGCCTGCGGCTTAGTCTCTGGCGGCCCAGCGCCGATTGTCGAGGGCATTCTGGACGTCGATGACGATCAAAATGCGATCTTGGCCGGAAATACCTTCACATTGCCGCCATGGCGGGGATCAGACGACGCACGACGATAGCCGCCATATCCGCGGCGGCCGGCAGAAACGCCGCGAAATCGATATGGCTCTCTTCGCCTGCCAGATCGCTGAGACAGCGCACGACAACGCAAGCCGCGCCGAATCGCTCGCTGACCTGGGCGAGAGCGGCGCCCTCCATTTCCACGGCTTGGCCCTTGAACTCGTTGACGAGACGATCGCGGGTTGCGGCGCAGTTGACGAACTGGTCGCCGGAGAGGATGCGGCCCAGGTGGATGCGGCTCGGTCTTGTGGAACCGCCCGCCATGGCGAAGGGCGGCAGGCGAAGATCGGCGATCGCCTCGGCAACGGCCTGGCGCAACCGGGGCTCGAGTCGAAAGGCTGGACGTTCGCGAGCCTCGCCGATGGGCGTGTGGCCGGGGCGGAACGGCTTCAATCGGCCGGCGACCATGGCGCCATAGTCGTGCTGGATCAATTCCTCGGCGATGACGATATCGCCGATGGAAAGTTCGGCATCGAGGTTGCCCGCCACGCCGGAGAAGATCAACCCGCGGCAACCGAAGCGGTCGAGCAGCAAGCCCCCCACCAAGCCCGCCGCTACCTTGCCGACGCCCGCCTCGGCCAGTACTACGGGATGATCGTCGATCCGACCGCTGCGAAAGTGAAACCCGGCGATCCTGACGTCGCCGGCGGGATCGAGGGCGGCACCCAGGCTGCCCATCTCCTCCGGCAGCGCTGAGAGAATGCCCAGCGGCGCTATTTGAGCGGTCATCGGGCCCTCACGGTCGGCTATAGATCAACAGAACCACCGCGCCCTCGGCGCTGCCGGCGGTGTGCATGGCGCCCGGCGCGCGGCAGGCGTAGTCGCCGGCCCGAAGCGTGCGGTCCTGATCGTAAAATGACCCCGAGAGCACATAGATCTGCTCCATCTCTTCATGGGCGTGGAGAGGAGACCAGGCCCCGGGGTCGATTTTCATCAGGCAGGTTCGCTCGCCCCGCGCCGGATTCTCGTAAAGGGGCTTTATCCAGAACTTGTCGCCATCGGGCTGCCAATCCGCGGCTGCAAGATCGAGATAGACCGAGCCGCTTATGGGTGGAATCACGGCCTTGCCGGCCTTGGCATCTGCATTCTTCGTCATTCCCACTCTCCCTACCCACTCTTCAGTCCCGCCGAAGACGGTTCAAGTCAATGCGGTAGCCCCTCGAACGCGGCGCCCTCCGCAAATCCCGCCTCGGTCAATTCTCTGTTTAGGTTCGCCAGCAGCGGCGCCGCCAGCATTGTCAAAGGAGGGCGAACGATTGCCCAATCCGCGGCACCGCTCGCTCCCGCAAACAGCCACTTGATCGCCGGGATGACCGGAACTTTCTCCATCGCCTGACGGATGGCGCCGACCCGGCGCT
>WNFQ01001341.1_pt1 | contig 17401 bp, 13 predicted proteins | sample 5400171 | NCBI WGS metagenome assembly WNFQ01 (sample SAMN13153356, study PRJNA577476) | soil metagenome | isolation source: 20 cm soil under Madrone tree | place: USA:California | collected 2016-06-14 | reverse complement strand
GTAAGTACTCGCATTTCTTTATCACGCAGGCCGCCCTGAAGATTGGTAACATGCTCCTGCAACCGGGCGAGTATGTTTTTGGTTATCAAAGAATAAACAACGACGCGATTCGCGTTAGCTTCTATCGAGCTTCCAGCGGCGAAGCCGTCGGCACCGTGGACGCGCACGTTAATCGCAAGGGCAGTATGGTTCGCTCCTTGCTCATCAGTCCGCCCATCGACGGCCGCGCGACGATTCAGTTCGGCCGCTTCCTGTTTGAGTACAAGCTGAGTGATCGATCTTGAAGATTCGCGCCGCCCAATCAGGCAGGACTCGCTCGAGACCAAATCAACGACGATTAAGCAGTCCGTACCGGGAGCGAGCGGGTCTCAACCAACGCGTCGGTCGAGTTTGCCAAGGAGAACAATCCGGTCGCTACGGCTCCCGGTACCGACCTCACCAGGCATTAGTTTGGACGTCACTCCTAAAAAGCATCAGCTAGTGAACGAACCTTAAAGCCTTGCCGAAAGTCCGCTAACTTAACCGCACCTCGCGCACGAAACTCGACTTCCACTTTCCGTCCCGGAATCAGATCAAAATAATTATTAGTAAAGAGGCCTGCATTCGACGTTGACAAGTAAACAGCGCGCGCCAGTTTGTCGGATGACAGACTGATTCTGAATCCCGACCTCGCCGGCGCGACCTCCATCGTAATCCGCGGCCGCGGCAGCATGAGACTCTTGAATGGTTGGAAGAAGTGTTCATTCTGCGAAACTGATTTGCCGTCCACCAATAACTCCGCAAACACGAACACGCTCTTCGCATCCTTCCCTGCCAACAACGTGTCAATCGGAATGGTCAAGTATGATTTGCTGCTTAGCGCGTTCGCTTCAATATCCTGCTGCCACCTCGACAACGTGTGCCCTTCGAAGTCGAGCAGACTGACCTGTAATTGCGCGGCAGTCGACTGTGCCCGATCAGAGACGACGTAAAAGTTAAGGTTGCCATTCTCTTCATGCGGGCTGAGCAGGATGTCGCTGTAGAAACGGCCCGCGTAAAACTGCAAAGCCTTCCAACGACCCGTGTAATCGATGCTCGACCACGAAGCAACCGGCCAGCAGTCGTCGAGCTGCCAGAAAAGCGAACCCATGTTGTGCGGCATGATGCGCCGCAGATGCTCGGCGCCGACCTTGATCCCTTCAGCCTGCAGGACCTGACTAACGTAAAGAAAAGATTCAAAGTCCTTCGGCTCAGGATACTCGCGCAGCATGTATTCGCGAATGAGCTGATTACCGCGCGGGTGTTTTTGATGAGCCAGCATCACCGGCGACTGAATATCGCGATCACCGTCCACCGTGTAAGTGCGGACAGTTTCGATCTGCGGAAAAGATTGGAAACCATATTCGCTCATGAAGCGGGGAAACTGTTTTTCATATTCGCTGAACGGCGCCGCGGCGTGCCAGACCTGCCAGTAGTGAAGGTCGCCCATCTTCTGCGATTCGGGATCAGCTTCAAGATTTGAGCTGGGTGAGCTCGGCCAATAAGGCCGTGACGGATCGAGCGAACTACAAACTTCCGGCAACACACCATGAAAAATCTTCAGGTAGTCGTCCCAAAGCCTGGCCGGAAGCTTTTCTTTCCAACCCCAATGCTTCCAAGCTGTCTCGATTTCGTTGTTGCCGACCCAAATAACTATGCTCGGATGATTGCGCAAACGCTTGACGTTATCGATGACTTCATGACGTACGTTGTCGAGAAACTTTCGATCACCCGGGTACATGCTGCATCCGAACATGAAATCCTGCCAGACGAAGATTCCCATTTCGTCGCAGAGATCATAGAAGTCGTCACTTTCGTAAATGCCTCCGCCCCAGACCCGTAACATGTTCATGTGGGTGTCGCGCGCAGACTCGAGCAGTTCGCGATATTTGTCTTTGGTAATCCTGGTCGGAAAGCTGTCGGCTGGTATCCAGTTGGCCCCTTTGGCAAAGACGGGCACGCCGTTAATGACGAAGTTGAAGCTCTTGCCAGAGTCGTCGCGCTGCTGTCTGAGTTCCAACGCGCGCAGGCCTGTGCGCTGGCTTGCTTGATCGACTAATTTGCCGGCGACCATCAGCCGGGCCTGGAAAGTATAGAGAGGATGAGCGCCCAATCCATTGGGCCACCAGAGTTTCGGATGCGAAATTGCGACATCGAATGCGACGCGATTGGTACCCGGTGTCAGCTTAACGCGTCGCTGTGCGACCACGTTCTTATCACTTAAATTATCAAGCACCACAACCGCATCGTTATCAGCGCCGGCGACAACCTCAATCTCCGCGGTAAGCTTTGCGAGATCACCGTGAATATCTCGGGGAAGAATGTGCAGGTCAGCGATGCGCGCGTCGTCCCAGGCTTCCAGAGACACCGGGCGCCAAATCCCGCTGGTAACAAATCGCGGTCCCCAGTCCCAGCCGTATTGATAAGGCGCCTTGCGAGTGTGCGGACTTGTTTTCTCACCCTGATCATTGCTGGCCGGGAGTTCATAATTCATCTTTGCCATGAGCGGCAAGACTTCGTTGATCGGCGAACGAAATCGAATCCGCAGAGTGTTCGCGCCGGCTTTGGCGAGACGCTTTGCGTCCACCCTCCAGGTGCGAAACATATTGTCGGTGCTAAGCAGCGGTTCGTTATTGAGAAAAATATCGGCGTACGTATCCAGTCCCGCAAAAACCAACTCCAGGTTCTTGCGCGCGAAGATCTCAGTCGTAAGGTTGAAGCTGGTTTGGTATTCCCAATCGGTCTTGCCGATCCACTGCAGCTTCTGTTCGTTGTCGCGATAGAAGGGGTCATCGATCAGTTTGTTGTCGAGCAGATCGGTGTGGACGCAACCCGGGACACTCGCGGGATACCACTTGTCCTTGCCCGCCTCGCGAAACCGCCACCCGGTGCCCACGGGAATTGCGATCCTTTGCCTGCCGCTCACTCTTCCCGGCATAGTTTGAGATTGAGCAGTCCCGGCCATCAGCGTAAGCAGAGCCAGAATGAGGACCAGCAATTTTGTCTTCATTTGTTAACTCACTTTCCAAACGGATTATACTTTGGGCAAAGAACTATTACTTCAAGTCCCCAGGGGAGACTAATATGATCAGCCGCATGGGTAAAAAAGAGCCGACGCGAAATCTTCACGTCGGCTCCTTGGGTCATGAATAGATTGTCGACAACTACTGCTTTTTCTTCTCGTCGATGATCGGATAGTCGGGACCGTCACGCTGCGATGAGTTTGGTTCGCCGAAAACGATACGAGTGGGCTCTGCGATTGTGACAACAATTCCATTTCTGCCGTAGTCAATAGTCTTGAGCGGTGTGTTGCCGGTTTCAACTGCATAGAACAAATCTGTGGTCGGCAAGCCCGTTTGCTCGTCCGTTATCCTCATCACATACGCGGTCATACCGAGAAGCGTTTCTGTGCGGATGAACTGGGGATCTGAACGGAGAGCCTCCGCCGTCGTCGGAGCCTGACCGCGGGCGTTCGGAGACATTCTTATATCTCTCACAAGTTGCTTTTTCTTGAAGTCAACTTCAAAGAACCCGGCGCCATATTTAAAGAAATATTCTCGCTGAGGCGCAACGCCTTTCGCATCAGGTTCGCCGCCAAAGACCACACGATAACTTCCGTCTGAAAAAACGTAACGGGTCTCCTCGCCGTGCAACTGTTGGCCAGCATTGGTTGGGTTGAAGTGTGTCACCCGACTAATTAGCGTGAATGCCGGTTGCGCGTACCGGTGGGCTCTTAACTTTGATCGGGCGACCCCACCTACGACCATAGCGAGCACCATCAGCGTTATGACTAACAAGACTTTCTTATTCATGTCGAACCTCCCAACATTATGCACCTTCAATTTTAGATTCGGCTGCAGGCAGACTCCTTGACCTCCTTAGGTAATCGAGGGAATTTACTCAGTTCTATAAAAGCACGATCCGCCGCATTCACCCGTGGAATAGCGTCTAACTTGTGGCGCGTTACACTGATAGACAGTCCGTGTACATGATACAGAATACCAACCCATCGGATCGCCGAAGATTGTGCACATCCCGCTACACTTTGAGCTTATTATCTCTAGTTCCGTACAGTCACCTATCGTTCCGGTGGGGCAATCATCTTGGGCGCTAACTCTATATGGCAAAAGAAAGCCTACTACAAAAGCTGCCATGATCAAAAAAGCAGCGGCGAGAATCTTTTGCAAAAGTCTTGAAGAAATTTTCATGCGAGACCTCCGTGAGAGATAAGGGTGATTTTGCGAGATAATCCTATCGTTTTGCGGAAGGTCTCTCAAGCACAAATGTCGCGCTTTGTCACAACATTCTTCGGGGGCCGGTCAAACGGCGGGCTTTAATAGACAACTATCACACACGCGGTAAGTCTTACCGGCAGCCTTGACAGCGAAAACCCGTCCTTCCTGGATATATCGGTAGATAGTCCTTGAGTTCACTTGCAAAAGCTTGGCTGCATTATGCACTTTAAGTAATCGAACATACTCCTTGCACTCAGGACACCACGCGCGTTCGCCGAGAGAAAGTTGGTGAGTCATACTTCAATGAGAGAGAAGCAGCTTGTTGGTACTTGCTAGCCAGACAATATGCCAAATCGCAGCGATTATCAACCGCCAATTTCCGGAGAGAGTCCACTCTCCAGATTCGCAATCATAGGCTTAGACAATTGGCGACGTTGCAGCGCGAGGTGTCGCCCTTTCGAGCCCTCCTTCCGACCGCATCCTTGCGGACGTGGGTATTTCATGACGGCCCTTCCGGCCGCTCCACGTCATTTGTCGGACAATGAGAAGTCCCAGCTCGGGCAAAGCAAAAGTCTTGACTTTGCTTTCTTTTGATGTGGCTGCTAAAAGATCGGCATGGTGAAACGATCGATCTATTTACTGATCATTGGCGCAGCTAGCTCTATTTTGGCCCCGGTGTCATCCTTGGCGGGGGCCAGAATACCTGCCCCTAAAGTCATCGCGACTGAGTACTCATCTCGGCAGTCGTCGGTCCCGGCTTCCAGAGTTGCCCGGCTGCGGCACGGCATCAATCTGAGTCACTGGTTCGCACAGTCGAACGATTATTCCAAAGCTCATCTCGATTCACACACCACGGCCGAGGACATTGCGCTCATTCGAAATATCGGCTTTGATCATGTTCGCCTCACTCTTGAGCCCGCACCGCTCTTCAATCCAGACGATCCAAGTCGACTGAAAGCAGACTACCTCAGTTATCTCGACCACGCGCTTGACATGATTCTGGCGCAGGGGTTGGCGGTGATCGTTGATATCCATCCGTCTGATGAATTCAAGAAAAAACTGAATAGCAACGATAGTCAGATCGAAGCTTTCGGTGAATTCTGGAGGGCCCTGGCCCAGCATCTGTCGACTCGTGATCCCGAACGCGTCTTTCTGGAAGTTATCAACGAGCCGATGGTGGAAGACGGCCATCGCTGGTTTGGCATGCAGGGGAAACTCATCTCTGCTATTCGCGCGGGCGCGCCCCAACATACGATCATCGCGTCAGGCCACCGGTGGTCTGGACTTGCCGAGCTGCTGTTCATGCAGCCCTATGCCGACCGAAACATTATTTACAACTTCCATTTCTACGAACCCTTCGCGTTCACGCATCAAGGCGCAACTTGGGCTGGGCCGAATCCTTCCTTCTATAAAAACATTCCGTACCCATCGAGTCCGGATAACATAAGTAAGGCGCTCGACACGATTCAGAATCAATCAGCGCGTGACAATTTGGTTCGCTATGGCGAGGATCGTTGGAATGCCGCCCGCATCGATCGGGAGATTTCGTCGGCCGCCGCCTGGGCCGCAAGGAATCACGTCCCTCTTACCTGTAATGAATTCGGGGCATATCGCAAAGTTGCGCCGCCTGCTGATCGCGCCCTTTGGATAAGGGACATGCGAACTGCGCTGGAAAGGTACGGCATCGGCTGGACCATGTGGGACTACGCGGGCGGCTTTGCGGTGGTCAATAAGCAGAACGGCCGCGCGACGCCTGATTGGGAGATCGTGAAGGCTTTGGGATTGGCTACCAAGAAGAGTTAGGTTGCTCGTGGTACAGGACCGCGGTCCCCGCGCGGGCAGCCCGCGTGGGGTGCTGGATGCGACCGGATCAAGACTCAACTTTCGCCACGACGGGTAAATCACACGCGAGTGCTCAGAAGATTTCAAAGCAAGAACTGATTCGACCCACGCGGTAAGTGGCGGGACCCCGTCGCTACCGCTCCGGGTTCTGTACCGGTCGCTTTATTCGGTTCGCGCTCACCTCAATCCCAGCGCCTTCAAGTAACCCTGGTTGACCCTACAATTTGAAAATTTGATTTGCTCGAGATAATCGCTCAGGGCCTTTTCCACCTTCTCTTTCGGCGGGCGGTGCTTTCGCACTTCCTCAAAGGTCGTGCGCGGTCCATCAGCAAAGGCGATGATCGCGTCCCAATCTTCCGGCCTCTTTATTGAAACGATGCATGAGGTCGCATCCAGCTTCTTGTATGGCCAGAAGCACCAGCCGATATCGTTTGTCTCCAGCAACTTTCTAAATGAATCGATCCACTCGTCGGTGTTCTCGCCGGATTCGCCCATCCAGATCGGAACATTGTATTTAGTGCGGAAATCAACATAGGGCTGAATCGCGTCCACCTTCACCGGCACCCAATATTTGTGAAAAGTGTAGACGAGCTTGTCGTCGAACGGCGGTCCAAAGATTTTGAAGTTTGAGTCCCACTGAGCACCGCCCAGATAGACAACGTGGTTCTTGTCCACCTCTCGGATCGCCGATACGATTTTGCGGTAGACCGGTTCGAGCTTTTGGTTCAGCGCTGCGGTATCAAAGTAAGGAGCGATGGGTTCATTGAGGAGATCGTAGCCGACGACTATCGGATCGTTTCGATAACGGTTTGCAATTTTCCGCCACAGGCTGGCGGTCAAATCCTGACTCTCGCTGCTTTCGAAAAGGAACGGATAGGCCCAACCGTCATCGATGTTGTCGCCGGTTTGCCCACCGGGCGCGGCGTGCATATCCAGAATTACGTAGAGCCCCTCTCGCCGGCACCAATCGACAACTCTGTCCAGCAATTCATAGCCCGGGCCCTCCAGTCTTGGGACAGTTGTGTCCGACACAAACAGACGATAACTGAAAGGGACACGAACAGAGTTGAAGCCTGACCTCTTGATGAAGCTGATATCGTCTCGCGTGATGTAATTGTCGTGGTAAGTTTTCCAGAATCGCCGCGCTTCGTCTTCGCCGATAAGTTCATTGATCGCTGTCTGAATCAACCTGGGTGAATTCGTCTGCTTGAATTTGAACATGTAACCTTCAGGTAACAACCAGTTCCCGAGATTGATGCCTTTTAGGAGCAGCGGCTTACCGTCAGGCGAGATAATTACTTTCCCTCGCGTCGTAACGAACCTCGACTGGGCGTCGATCGAGGTGCAGGTGATGAGTGTCACCAGCAGAACAAAACATCCAAGCGCTTCTTTTTTTCTGTACCACATATTCGATTAATCACTCCGCTTTGGTTACCAGCCGGGAAGAGCAACACCCGATGGCGGATCATGGTATTTGACTTCGCCATTCAGAGCAATCAGTTTTCACAACTGTGCCCGGTCCCAGGGACTCCCTGGTTGCGAGATTCCATCAACCGGAAACGGACCCACGAAATAGCACGAAGGGTAAATGACTTTCCGCGTTTCGTGTCATTTCGTGGATCTCCTGATACTTGAAATAAGAAACCTAGAACCGAACTAAGCCAAGTCGCAGCCCGGTTAAGAGTTCATGTTAAGATGCGGGTTTGCGACCCGCTTTTCTATCGCTCTGGACTATAAGAGGTGATAATGAAATTCAAACATCTCGGCCTTGTGACCGCATTGGTCATTCTCTTATTAGCAATCTCTAATGGCTTACGGGCTCAGACCGCAAAGCCCAATCCAATCCCGAAGCCCACGATCGTGATCGTGCATGGAGCCTGGGGCGGCAGTTGGGCGTTTCGGAAAGTCGATGCGTTGCTCCGCGAGAAAGGCTTTAACGTCTATCGCCCTCAGCTGACCGGCCTGGGTGAGCGCGTGCACCTGAGTAGACCGGACATTGGTTTGAGTACGCACATTGATGATGTGGTTAACACGATTCTCTTCGAGGATCTGCATGACATCATCCTTGTTGGTCACAGCTATGGCGGCATGGTGATAACCGGAGTAGCGGATCGCGTGCCGGATCGAATCCGCCGCCTGGTTTATCTCGATGCGTTTCTGCCTAACGAGGGCGAGAGTGCGATCAGTCTGGTTGGTTCTCATGGGGAATGGCTCAAGAACATGATCAAAGGAGACTACATCGTGCCTGCCTGGGTGAAACCAGATCAGCCGCCGCCGAAAGATGTCCCCCAACCCTTAAAAACATTTACTGAAGCAATCGTGCTGAAGAACAAGACCGGACTCAACGTCCCGGCTACTTACATCCTCACAGTGGAAGCCGGTAAACGACCTGAGGATGATGATTTCTGGTCTCAGTCACGGCGAGCGAAAGCGCGCGGCTGGCCGGTCCTGCAGTTGACGGCGGATCACAATGCACAATGGTCGGCGCCGGAGGCTTTGGTGGAGATGCTGGCTGGAATTCGTTAAGACTGACGCACTCAAGAAAACGGACTGGTAAACTTAAGACAGACAGGTGAAGGCACCTCAGCTATTTGACCCGTCGAGCTAAGTCGGCCAGTTCTTTGATCGATCCGGAACACAACGATATTGTCGGATTTTTGATTTGCCACCAGCAGAAATGCTCCGCTTGGATCGATGGCAAAGTTGCGCGGCGTCCGGCCTCGGGTGGATTCGTGGCCAACCGCGGTGAGACCGCCGCGCGGATTGATCGCAAAGATAGCAATGCTGTCGTGACCCCGGTTCGAACCGTAAAGAAATCGGCCATCGGGAGAAACGTGGATGTCGGCGCCTGTGTTTGGCCCCGTGAAATCCTGCGGCAGAGTGGTTAAGGTTTGCAGCTCTTTCAAACTTCCCTTCTCTGGATCACGCGCGAAGACGGTCACCGTCGAGTGCAGCTCGTTAAGCACGAACACGTATCTTCCGCTCGGGTGAAAAGTCAGATGGCGTGGTCCTGTCCCGGGCTTGACCTGCACCCAGGGCGTCTCACCGGGCAACAACTTTCCGTTGCGTGCGTCGAAGCGAAAAATCATGATCTTGTCGGCGCCCAGGTCGCATGAGTACGCGAACCGGTTGCCTGGATCGAGCACGATACAGTGAGCATGTGGACCTTCCTGACGCTCCCGGTTTACGCTCGAACCTCGACCCTGCTTCATATCTGTCGGTGCGCCCAAACTGCCATCGCTCCGAACCGGGAAGACCGTGACGTTGCCGCCGGTGTAATTCGCTATCAAAACAAATTTGCCGCGGGCATCGACATCCACGTAACAGGGGTCGGCGCCCAACGATGGTCGTTGATTCAACAACCGCAATGCGCCCGTTTTTTGATCGACAGCAAAGGCGCTGACGGCGCCACTTTTCTGACCCGCAAACTCCTGGACTTCATTGACCGCATATAGATACTTCCGGTCGGGTGCGAGACCAAGAAAGGAAGGATTGACTACGCCACTCGTGGTGGCGACCTGCTTTAAGTCTCCTGAAGAGAGATTCAACCGATAAAGATAAATCCCCTCACTTTTACCGGTGGTGTAGGTTCCCACATAAACCAGCAGTTCTCCGGTGCGCTTCCTACCGAGCACGCGGGCAAACAAAACTCGCGGCAGCATCACTCCCAGGGCGCCAAGACCGGCAAATCTTAAGAACTCGCGCCGCGCAGGCGCGCTATCAGTGTTTGGGATCACGAGTTTAGTTTTCTCCAAGGGTAGATGGTCCAGGAGCTTTTGCCCAAAAAGTAAAACGGTTTCCGTCCGCGAAGCGAACGGCTGAGTTCAGAACCGGGAGCGCTAGCGACCGGATGCAACGCTCAAGTGGCGCGTAATCAGTGTTATCGGCAAGTTGAGCCTGGTATCCCCTCGCTACCGCGGGGTTCTGTACCGTTCAACCATCCGTTTCACGGACTACGCGTTCATATCTACGATTGATCCCACCGACAAATCGGTGGGCTATTTTCATTTCGTCCGCGAAGCGGACGAAGGATTGCCAGTCTCTTTGGCAAAGCCGATTCAACTCTTACGCCTGGTTCTATCTCTCGAAAGCGATGTTGTCGACCACCACGGTCCCTTTCTCCATGATGCACTTATCGCAATGCACGCCGACGGTGACGGACGTTAACTTCTTGAGGACATCGCGCTTGAGATCAAGTTGCATAGCCCAGGCTGGTTGGCTAAACGTGTCGAGTTTGAGTTTATAGGAATTGAACCCGGGTGATACGTGAAAGCCCGCCAGGGGATATCCTGATTCGAGATTTGTCCCCTGGCCGCGCGAAATTAGCTCGAGTCGTATGTACTGGGCGCCTTTGGCAAAGACCCGCAGGGAAATAAACTTATAGCCGCTCACATCGTCAGGCACGAGCTTGCCGTCTTTCTCCGGCTCGCCGAATATCTCGATGTCGACTCCCGACCACTCGTTCGGAATGCGAAACTCATAATCGAAGGCCGCCGCAATATCGTCGGCCGTGACCCGGGCAAAGGCCGGGGCGGGGGGATTCGCATTCTCCAGGCCACGGAATTGCGGAGGGTTTGCTTCGTTCTGGGAATAGTGATTCAACCGTGTCATTCCGCCGTGCTTGCTGACCGGCCGGCCGCCTTGTACGTTCTGAAAATCAGCGTAGACGAATTTGGAAGCGTCGGACTCGGGAGGTTTCGAAGCGTTCTGGCCGGCAACCGAAGCGCCAACCCAAAGGATTATGACCGTCAAAATCCCAAAGCGAAAAAAGACCGTTCTCTTCATAAATGCTCCTCCTGAAGTTCCAGATTCAGCCGGATCGCGGACATCCTGTCCGCCCGCGCGCAGCGCGCAAACTCTCCAAGACAATTCCTTTGGAAGAAATGAGCGGGCCGCGCCCGCTGGCGAACAGGATGTCAGCGATCCGCCACGACAACTGTTCAGTAATCGCACGGTGAAATCAACGCCGGCACGTGCGCCGGAACTGTATCCTGAAATTTAATGGACCCTCGTCGCAGTGACGCCACTTTCGCTTCAACCTCTTCAGGCGAGAGGACTCTTTTTGCCTCATGGAACACCCAATCGATGTCCTCCTGGTAATGGCGCACGAGGCTGGATTTCACGGTCGCGTCCCTGATGAACCAAAGATTAAAATTGATCGACATCAGCGATCGCGGATAATACTGCCCAACATGCTCTGCCAAAGGTTTGCCGTCGATGAAGTACTTCACCTTTCCGCCAGAGACCTGGGTCACAAGTGTGTGCCATCCGGCAATGCTTCCAGAGCTGGTGTTAAAGACGTTGTCTTTTTTCCAGTTTGGTTCGGGACTGAAAGTCCTCCAGGAAGTAGTATACAGAGTAGGCCCGACACTGCCCCATCCGCCATTCGGCAGGTACTCGAAATCAAGTTCGCTGTAGTCAGGATCCCATGGCGCCTTTAGAGGACTGATCGTGTAAAAGCTCTGGACGAGTTGATCTCCGCTGGGGCCGTCAGTCGGCAGATCGACAAAGCGAACCCTGGCGGCGTATGTGCCTTCCAAGTATTTACGTTGGTGGCAAATCTGGGTTTGATGGGTGTTAGATCCAGTCCCGTCGGTGGAAGAAATCATGCGCAGTAGACGATTACTCCGCTGATCCTGATCAGCAGGAAATGACACACCCTTGTTTCCCCAAATTGCGCCGGGGATTCCCGGCCATCCTGCCGCAGTGCGAATGATCCAGCCGTGTCTGGCCAGCTGCTGATAGTTCGAGTAGTTAAAATCATCGAAGAGTGTTTGAGACGACAGCTTAGCCGCCCGACTCCTCTGTGAAAGAAGTGGCTGGTTGCCGGTCAGCTGCCGTGCAAGTGGCGGCGCAGAGCTGCTTTTGGTGTTTGCAGCGCCACTCCCCATTGCGAATAGAAGACTGAGATATACCAGGGTCTGAAATAACATCACGGAAGTCCTCAAACTGCTCGATAGTTTTTTTACTCAGCCGTTAACGTCCAGAATTCTTTCCGAAGTCTGGCCGCGGGTCAAGATTAAAGCGAATAAATATTTACGTAGTCTGTACCGGTAGGGACCGGGGTCCCAAACCAAGCCCGGGTCGTTTGTCAGGACAATAACCCGTTCGCTACCGCTCCGAGTACTGACCTCGTCGCTCAACTGCGTCCTTGACGGTACCGAGCGACTCAAGGCATCGAGGCAAATTAAACCAGCACGCAAGAGCGAATAACATTGACCGGCTTGAAGACCCATCATACAATTTCTCAACCCGCAAAAGCTCTACTTAATTCATACGATATAAGGAGCCGTTCGGCACAGACCGCGAGCCAGAGCAAGCCTCCGGAACCGCGGACTGTGACCTTGGGAAAACGCGATGCGAAAACATTTTACAGTCTCTGTCCTGCTTACTCTGCTGAGTATTAGTCTCAGTCCCGCGCTTGCGCAGGTCCTGGCTCCAGCCACCGCGCCTGACCCGGCCGCCGTTGAGCGCCGGGTCGATTCGCTGCTTGGCCAGATGACTCTCGAGGAAAAGATTGATTTGCTCGGCGGCGTTGACGGCTTCTTTATCCGTGGCATTCCCCGGCTCAGTCTACCGCGGCTGAAGATGGCCGACGGACCGATGGGCGTTCGTAATTTCGGTCCGGCGACGGCCATGGCCGGCGGCATCGGACTGGCCGCTACCTGGAATCCCACTTTGGCCGCGCGCGTGGGGACTGAAATTGGCAGAGACGCGCGGGCCAAAGGCGTGCACTTCCTGCTGGGCCCCGGCGTGAACATCTATCGAGCGCCGATGAATGGCCGCAACTTTGAATATTTCGGTGAAGATCCTTTTCTCGCTTCACGTATTGCCGTCGGATACATTAAAGGCGTACAGAGTCAGGGCGTCAGCGCCACCGTCAAGCATTTCATGGGCAATAACTCGGAATTCGATCGGCACAACACCGATACCATTATTGATGAGCGCACGATGCGCGAGATATATCTCCCTGTATTCGAAGCTGCAGTAAAAGAAGCTCGGGTCGGCGCGATCATGGATTCTTACAACCTGATCAATGGCGCCCACCTGACCCAGAACGGATACTTGAACACCGACGTAGCCAAAAACGAGTGGGGCTTTCGCGGCATCATGATGTCTGATTGGACGTCTACTTACGACGGCATAGCCGCGGCGAATGGCGGTCTTGATCTCGAAATGCCAAGCGGCGCTTTCATGAACCGGAAGACACTCCTGCCGGCTATCCAGCAGGGCAAGGTTACCGTTGCCACAATTGATGACAAGGTGCGGCGCATCCTGCGCACCGCGATTCAATTCGGCTGGATTGACCGCGACCAGACCGACCTGTCTATCCCGCGTTTCAACCAGCAGGGCCGCAGTGTCGCGCTGGCGGCCGCGCTCGAGAGTCAGGTGCTGCTGAAGAACGAAGGCGGGTTGTTGCCGCTTGATAAGAAAAAGATTAGATCGATTGCCGTTATCGGTCCCGACGCCTATCCCGCAGTCCCCGTGGGCGGCGGCAGCGCGCGCGTAGAACCGTTTGTCGCAACTAGTATTCTTGAAGGAATAAGTAACTATCTTGGCGGCGCTGTTCCGGTCTATTACGCGCGTGGTCTGCCCTCCCTCGCTGAAATGGCCGACGCGACCAGCTTTTCCACCGAGCCTGTTAGTGGTCAGCCGGGCCTGCGGTCCGAATATTTCAGTAGTAACGATCTACAGGGCACGCCGTTGACAACACGCACCGAACAACACATCAATTTCCGAGCAGGGGCTCGGGAATTCCCGGCGGCGACTCTTTCAGCACGCTGGGCTGGCTACTATGTTGTAAAAGATACTGGCGACTACGACATCTTCGTCGCCTCGAGCGGAGAAGACGGCGGATATTATCGTCTCTTCCTCGATGGCAAGGTCGTGTTTGATAGTTGGGCCACTGCCCCCACTGCCGTAAGCCAAGCCAGGGTGACACTCGACACCAGAGCGCACAAGATCGTGTTAGAGCAGCACGGCCGCTCTCGCTGGATAGGGAGCCGCTTTCAATTCAGTATCAGTCGCACCGGAACCCTGGCCGATGCGGAGGGGAAGAAACTTGCCGCCAAAGCCGATGTCGTGGTGCTGGCGGTCGGCTTCGATCCGGGGTCTGAGAGTGAAGGCGCGGACAGGACATTTAGCCTCCCACCGGGCCAGGACCAATTAATCCAGGAGATCGCAGCAGTCAACAAGAATACGATCGTCGTGCTCACGTCGGGCGGGAGTGCGGCGATGGATGCCTGGCTTGATCGCGTTCCAGCGCTCATTGAGACGTGGTATCCGGGTCAGGAGGGCGGCACAGCGCTGGCCGAAAATCTTTTCGGCGAAGTGAACCCTTCGGGTCGCCTGCCGGTGACCTTTGAGCGGCGCTGGGAAGACAATCCCGTGCACGATAATTATTATCCAACCGCCGGCTCAAACCGCGTGGCTTACAAAGAAGGTGTGTTCGTTGGCTATCGAGGTTACGAAAAGAACAACACACAACCTCTGTTTCCGTTTGGGTTCGGACTCTCTTACACCACTTTCAAGTACAGCAATCTCGCGATTAAACCTCTTAAGAGTGGCAGCTATGAAGTTTCGTTCGAGGTGAAGAACACGGGCATCCGAGAAGGCGCTGAGGTCGCCCAGGTTTATGTCGGCGGAACACACGCCAGCGTGCCGCGGCCGGCAAAGGAATTGAAGGGCTTTTCGAAAGTCAGTCTGCGACCAGGAGAAACGAAGAGAGTTACGGTAGCACTCGATACGCGCGCGCTCTCTTACTATGATGTGAACGCTAAGCAGTGGCGAGCCGAGGCCGGCGACTACGACGTCCTGGTGGGTCATTCGTCCGCGCAGATTGAACTGCGCGGCCGGCTGAGCTTAAGTACCGCTGTCACCGCTCGCGAATGATTCTTTGGCTGATCGGTTACGGAACCGCGAGTGGTAGCGAGCGGGATCAGGACTCAACTTTCCCTAAGTGCTCTTAAAGTAATTGATATTGAGCTTGAGTCTTTATCCCGCTCGCTACCGCTCGCGGTTCCGTAACAGTCGGCCTTCTGCTTCGCGTACTGATTGGATCGCCGCTTATTTTTAGGCACACTTGTGTGGCTCGCTAGCCAATACACTTTTGGACCTGGGAATACACGCGATCAATGATCGCTCGCGCATCGGCCTCGGTCTTTGCCTCCGCAATCACGCGGATGATCGGCTCAGTATTTGAACCTCTCACCAGAAACCAGCCATCGGGCAGGCCCACTTTCACACCATCGCGCAGATCCATTGGATATGCCGCATACTCATGACGAAGCACACGAAGGACCGCGGGGATTTTATCTGAAGGGCAAACCAGTTTCTCCTTGATCATTACGAAGCGCGGCAAGGTACTTACCAACTCAGTGATTGTCTGACCCGTTTCCGCCAACAGATGCAGGATAAGGGCCATGCCCACCAGGCTGTCGCGCGCAAAATTGAGGCGTGGATAAATCACGCCGCCGTTGCCTTCGCCGCCAATTACGGCACTTTGTTTCTGCATTTCTTCAGTGACGTTAACCTCGCCAATCTTCGACAGGAAAAGCGAGGAATGAAAGCGGTCAACTATCTCCTGAAGCGTGGAGGTGGTTGATAAATTCGCCACGACTGGTCCCGGATTCTTATTGAGCACACTGAGAGTTGCCAGCAGAAGCGTGTACTCCTCACCAATCGCCACGCCCTCTTCCGAAACAAGTGCCAGCCGGTCGGCATCCATGTCCTGGGCAAAACCAACGTCGGCCTGCTTTGCTTTAACTGCGGCGCACAGGTCGCCCAGGTTCTCCGCCAGAGGTTCTGCCGGACGAGGGAATAATCCGTTCGGCGTTACATTGATCGTAAAGACTTCGGCCCCCAATGCTGCGAGCAGCTTTGGGCCCACCAGCGAGCCGGCCCCATTGCAGGCATCAAGGACCACACGGAGCTTTTTCCGGCGCGTTGGTAGCGGTCCCAGTACATCCATGATCGTCTGGATATGGAGATCGATCGCTCCGGGAAGCTCGGCCACTTCGCGCATTTCCGCGCCTCCGACCCGCGTGTATTCGCCCTGATGATAAATGTCGAGCAGCTCGCGAGCTTGACCGGTATTAAGAAAGAAACCGCCCCGCCCAATAAACTTCAGCGCGTTCCATTCCGCCGGGTTGTGACTGGCTGTAATCGCAATGCCGCCATGGGCCCGATGATGACGGACCAGCAGTTGAATGGTCGGCACGGGACACATGCCGATATCGAGAATGCGGCAGCCGCTCGAGAGCAAGCCCGCGATAACTGCCTGTTTGATCATTTCCCCCGAGGTGCGCGGATCGCGACCGATGACGATCGTGCGCGCGCCGACATAGGTGCCGAAGGCTTGCGCAAAACGCGTCAGCAAGGTTGGCGTCAGCGACTCGCCAATCACTCCGCGTACACCGGAGATGCTGATTTTGAGAGTTGGTATCGGTCGCATGATTGAAGCCCTGAGCCCGCGGAGCGGGCGGCAGCATAAAGCCTGGGGTGGAGCGCAGCGGAACCCCAGGTTCAAACGCACGTAAAAGTTAGAGCCCGTAAAACGGGCGACAGACGGATAAGCCTAAAAGGAATATCAGTCACAACTCAATCGCTCGCGTCAACCGCTCTTAACGGTCGGTAGTGCACTAAGTTTGGATTACGCTATTTTCCCTTATCGTTGTCGTTGGTTTTTTCATCAGCAAACTCCCTCCATTCGTCCGGGGCGACCGTCGTCCAAATGTCACCACCCGTGTAAGTGAGCATGAAATCGGTAGTTTGAGAGCTAAATCCATCTACATATCGAATTCACCAAGAATGCCGATATATCTGTGCATTTTGTGAATTTGGCCGATTTGCAGTTCGGTCAAATATTCTGCCAGGTTAAGAGGAATCAAGATGTGAAGATTCCCGCGAAACAGCCTGCTGCGTCCGTAGTCACGGCGGAACAAGCCTTTAGAGTGTTCATGGGCTTTGCTTCTCACCTGTCTTCATCCTGGGGTTCCGCTGCGCTCCACCCCAGGCTTTATGCTCTCACCCGCTTCGCGGGTTGAAGATGTCTCTTCTCAGTTATTCAATCGGTCGCGCGCCCAATCAAGCAGAAAGTGCGCGTTCGTCGCGTCCGCCGCTTCGACAATAATACGAATCATGGATTCCGTGTTGGATGCTCGCACGTGTATCCAACCCTGTGGCAAATCTACTTTAATGCCGTCCATCAGATCGCAGACCAGCCGCTCTCTCTCGATGACGAGACGAAAAAGTAGATTTGCCACAGGGTTGGATACACGTGCGAGCATCCAACACGGAATCCATGA
>WNFQ01003292.1_pt1 | contig 17404 bp, 18 predicted proteins | sample 5400171 | NCBI WGS metagenome assembly WNFQ01 (sample SAMN13153356, study PRJNA577476) | soil metagenome | isolation source: 20 cm soil under Madrone tree | place: USA:California | collected 2016-06-14 | reverse complement strand
CGGAGGATTTCTTGGAGCGCTCAGCCTGGCCTGCGGCGCGTCGGCCGCTGCCGCGCAGCACGGGCACGGGTCCCGTCGTCTGCGGGTGATCGGGGATAGCGCGCAGCTTGAAGTCCTGCGCCTCGCGTACGCCCGCCCGCCGCTGCGCGTCTCCGAGCTGCCGCGGGAATCCCTGGACTCCACGACCGCTGTGGCCGTCGATGGGTGAGTTCGGCGTCGCGGTGCAGCTGGATCTGTCGCCACGCATCCTCGGCGTGGCGACGTGGTGATGTCCCCGGCTGAGGCGGCCGACAAAGTCGGGGCCACGACCCTGGAGCGCATGGCCGCGGCCCCCCGCTACAACCGCTGGATGTTCGACCGGCTGCGCCCCTGGGTGGGGCGCCGGGTGCTCGAGATCGGGGCCGGAATCGGCAACATGTCGGCGTTTCTCGACGACCGCGAACGTCTGGTGCTCACCGACACGGAGCCGTATTACCTCGGCCGCCTGCGCGACCGGTTCGCGGGCCGGTCGCACGTGTCCGTCGCCGAGCTGCGGCTCCCCGCCGTGAGCCCCGGGCTTGTCGCCGAGCGGCTCGACACCGTCGTCTGCCTGAACGTCCTGGAGCACATCGCGGACGACCGCGCCTCGCTGCGGGCGATGCACGACCTGCTCCGGCCCGGCGGGCGGCTCGTCCTGCTCGTGCCGTCGCTGCGCGTGCTGTACGGCACGCTGGACGAAGCGTTGGGACACTTCCGGCGTTACGTCCCCGCCGAGCTGTCGGAGAAGCTCGGGGCGGCGGGCTTCCGTCTCCGGCATCTCGAGTATTTCAATCTGGCCGGCGTCCCGGGATGGTGGGTCGCGGGTCGCCTACTGCGCCGCCGGCTCATTCCCACCGGCGCGCTGCGCTGGTACGAAGCGCTGGTGCCGCTGTTCCGGCTGGAGCGGCTGCTCCCCTGGCGCATCGGCCAGTCGCTCATCGCGATCGGGGAGGTGCCGGCTTGATCTCGCGACTTCAACCGACCGACGATGTCCTGCTGTCGGTCGTGGTGCCGGCGTACAACGAGGCGGCGACGATCGAAGCCGCGCTGCGGCAGCTCAAGCAGGTCCCGCTGCGGCTCGAGGTGATCGCTGTGGACGACGCGTCCACCGACGGCACCGGCGCGATCCTCGACGGCCTGGCGGGCACGGGGCTGGTCCAGCAGGTGCTCCACCATGCGACGAACCGCGGCAAGGGCGCGGCGTTGAAAACCGGGATCGCCGCGGCCACCGGCAGCGTGATCGTGGCCCAGGACGCCGATCTCGAATACGATCCGGCCGACCTCCCTCGGTTGCTCGCACCGATCAAAGAGGGGCGGGCCGACGCCGTGTACGGCTCGCGCTTCCAGGGCGGCCCGCACCGCGTGTTGTTCTTCTGGCACGCCGTCGGCAACAACTTCCTGACGCTCGTCTCCAACATGTTCACCAATCTGAACCTCACGGACATGGAGACGTGCTACAAGATGGTCCGGGGGGACCTGTTGAAACGGCTGCCGCTCACGGCGGAGCGGTTCGGGATCGAGGTCGAGCTGACGGCACGGCTCGCCCAGGCGGGCGCCCGCATCTGGGAACTACCCATCTCCTACAGCGGCCGGACCTACGCCGAGGGGAAGAAGATCACCTGGCGCGACGGGCTCGCGGCGATGTTTCACATCCTCCGCTATAACCTGTTGCCGCCTCGCGGGAGATGGCGTGAGCGCTAGGCGCCTATACGGCGCCGTGGCCGTCTGCGCCGCGGTCGTGTACGCCGGGGCCCTGTGGAATCAGTTTGCGCTGGACGACAACCAGATCGTCCGGTTCAACACGCTGGTGCTCCAGTTCAGCGGGGTGTGGCGGGCGTTCGTGAGCCCCTACTGGCCGCCGCTCATCGGGGGCGGGCTGTATCGTCCGCTGCCGCTCGCTTCGTACGCGATCGACTGGCAGCTCGGCGGCGCCGCCTGGTGGTTTCACGCGGTGAACATCGCGTGGCACGCCGGGGCGAGCGTGGCTGTCGCGTGGCTGGCGCGACAGTGGAGCGGCGAGCGGGCGGCCCTCGCCGCCGGGTTGCTGTTCGCCGTCCACCCGGTCCATGTCGAGGCCGTCGCCAACATCGTGGGGCGCGCCGAGCTGATGGCCGCGCTGTTCGCCATCGTTTCCGTGTATGCGGCGCTGGCGCGCGATCGCCTGTGGTGGAGCGCGGTCGCGCTCGCCGCCGGCCTGCTGAGCAAGGAAAACGCGGTGGTCGCGCCCGCGCTCATCGCCTGGGGCTGGATGATGGAGATGGCGCCGCGACCCTCGCGGCGACGGATGGCGGCGTACCTGGCGGCGTGGGTTGCCCTCGGCGCCGTGTACATCGTGGTGCGTTGGAACGTCCTGGGCCACGAGCTGGTGGGCCGCGCCGCTCCGGTGTTCTTCGGCGCGTCTCCCGTCGCCGTCCGGCTGACGGCGGTGGCGGCGCTCGCGGACGTGGCGCGGCTCCTCGTCTTTCCGCTTACCCTGCGTATCGATTATTCGCCCGCCGAGCGCACGCTCGTGACCACGGCGCTCGACCCCCGCTTCGCGCTCGGGCTGCTGTGCGTGGCTGCCTGGGGCGCGCTGCTGTGGCTCGCCTGGCGCCGCGGTCGTCGGGTCGAGGCGTTCGGGCTCGGCTGGATCGCGATCGCGCTATTTCCGGTGTCCAACCTCGTGGTCTCCGTGGGAGTGCTCCTGGCGGAGCGGGCGCTGTACCTGCCATCGGTCGGACTCGTCCTGGCGGCCGGGGCGTGGCTGAAGGACCTCGAGACCCGCCGGCTCGGGTTGGTGTTGAGCATGCTGGTCCTGGCCGGGGGCGTGCTGACCCTCCTTCGCGTCCCGGTGTGGCGCGACACCCGGTCGATGATTACCAGCGAGCTCGAGGATTCCCCACGCTCGTTCGCCGGTCCCGCCCATATGGTGATCATGTATCTGACCGGCCATCAGCCGGTCAAGGCGCTCGAGGCCTACCGCGCGGCCACCGCGATCTACGACGTGACGCTGCCGTGGCTGCAGATCCAGGGCGCCGAGGCCGCGTGGGAAACCGACAGCGCCGCCCTGGCGGACTCGCTGCTCGATCGCGTCGACAAGGTGTGCAAGTGCGACGGCTTCTACCGGTACGAGGCGTCGGTCGCCCGGGCCCGGGGCTATCCCACCGCCGCCGACTCGTTTGCCGCCCGCGGCGGGAAGGCGCCGGACCTGGTTCGTTGAGCGCTAAGCGGATCTACCTGGCGGTCGGCCTGTGCGCCGTGGTCGTTTACCTCGGCGCGTTGTGGAACCAGTTCGCGCTGGACGACCTCCCCATCATCGTGACGAACCCGCTGGTCGCGCATCCCTCGGGAATCTGGCGGGCGTTCGCCGCACCGTACTGGCCCCCGGAGCTCGGCGCCCGTCTGTACCGCCCCCTCGTAGTCGCCACGTACGTCTTCGACGGGCTGGTGGATGGCGCGGGCTGGTTCCACGCGGTCAATCTCTTGTGGCACGCCGCCGTCGCAGTCGCGGTCGCGGCCCTCGCTCGGCGTTGGGCCGAAGATGCAGGCGCGCTGGTCGCGGGTCTGCTGTTCGCCGTGCATCCGGTGCACGTGGAAGCCGTCGCGAACGTGGTCGGCCGCGCCGAGCTCATGGCCGGCCTGTTCACGGTGCTCGCGGTGTACGCCGCGCTGGCTCGCGAATGGGTCGGCTGGAGCGCGCTCGCCTGGGCCCTCGGCCTGTTGTGCAAGGAGAACGCCGCCGTCGCCCCGGCCCTGATCGCATTGGGGTGGCTGGTCGGGCTCGCCCGGCCCGATCGCCCCCAGGCCGCGCGCTTCGTCGCAACCTGGGTGCTGGTGGGTACCGTGTACGCCGCAGTTTACGCAGGCGTCGGCCATGGGTTCGCCCGCTACGAGACCGTGGCGCCGATGTTTGTCGGCGAATCGCCCATCACGGTGCGGCTCACCGCCGTGGCCGCCCTGGCAGACGTGGCGCGGCTCCTCCTGTTTCCTCTAACACTGCGGGTCGATTACTCGCCCGACGAGCGGACGGTCGTCACGTCGCCGCTCGACCCCCGCTTCGTGGCGGGCATGCTGTGTGTCCTGCTGTGGGGCGCGCTCCTCGTCCTCGCTTGGAAGCGTGGCCGGCGGCTCGAGGCGTTCGGGCTCGGGTGGATCGGAATAGCGCTGCTCCCCGTCGCGAACCTCATCTATCCGGCGGGCTTCTACATCGCGGAGCGCACGCTCTACCTGCCGTCGGCCGGGTTGGTGCTGGCCGCGGCCGCCGCGCTCGCGCGCCTGCCCCGCGAGCAACTCCGGCCGGTGATGGCGGCGCTCGTGCTGCTGGGCGGGATTCGCACTTCGCTGCGCGTGCCGGTGTGGCGGGATGATGCTGCGGTCACGCGCAGCATCACCAGGGACTCGCCGCGCTCCTACCTGGGCCACTCGCGCATGGCAGGGGTGTACCTCGACCAGCGCGAGCCCGCCAAGGCCCTGGCCGAGTCCCGCATCGCGGCGGGCACCTACCGGCGCGACCCCTGGATCTATGTCACCGGCGCCGTGGCGGCGTTTTCCGTGCGCGAGCCGAGCGCCGCCGATTCGCTCCTGGCCGCGCTCGAGCGCGTATGCGCTGGTGGGTGCGCCGCCACGTACTATCGCTACGAGGCGGCGGTGGCCCGCGCCCACGGTTATCCCGAGGCAGCCGACTCCCTGCTGGCCCGCGTGGCCCGTTTGGGGGCCCCGTGACTTGCAAGGTGAGACGTTGCGGTCAGCCCCGAGCCTTGCAAAAGTCCCGAATTGACCGACTATCGCGGATCGTGCTAAGAATCCGTTCTATCCGTGTAACAGGTTGCCACGAAATGTGTTAGGTCGCTTTACGTGATACAGGGCACGGGGTTTGCTTCACCCACCAGTGGGAATCATGCTTCACGCAGTCTTTAGTCGTCATGAGATGGACTTCAACGGGGGTAAAGTCAGATGAACCGCAAGGGTTTCACGCTCATTGAGCTGCTGATCGTGGTGGTGATCATCGGCATCTTGGCCGCCATCGCGATCCCGAAGTTCGCCAACACCAAGGCGAAGGCGTACATCGCCTCGATGAAGTCGGATCTTCGGAATCTGGTGACCGCCGAGGAAGCCTATTTTGCCGACTCGGTGAAGTACAGTGCGACCACGTCGTGCACCACCCCGCCCACGGCGGGTACGGTCAACTTCTGCGTCACGACCGGCAACACCCTGGGCACCATCGGCCTCGCGGCCGGTAACGGTGGGTGGAGCGTGACGATCACGAACACCAACCTGCAGGTGCCGCTTGTGCGCTGCGCGATCTTCGTGAACACGGCGGTGCTCGCACCGGCGGTCTCGGAAGGCGCGCCCGCCTGTAGCTAAGCGGCCGACCTTGCGGTGGCAGCTGACGAGCGGCGGGGACCTCCCCGCCGCTTCGTTTTTCGTGCCTGGAGGGCCGTTGCGGTCAGCCCCGGGCCTTGCAAAAAACCAGAATTCACCGTTTGTCGGCTGGACTACCAAGGGCGGGCTCCGTCGGGGTAAGATTTTGTGAAGAAACGTTCTACGTTCCCATCCGTGACGCAGGGCACGAGGTTTGCTGCGCTCCGGGATGGCCTCTAAAGGGGAGTCGTGTCAGATGAGCCGCAAGGGTTTCACCCTCATTGAGCTGCTGATCGTGGTGGTGATCATCGGCATCCTGGCCGCCATCGCGATCCCGAAGTTCGCCAACACCAAGGCGAAGGCGTACGTCGCCTCGATGAAGTCGGACCTCCGGAATTTGGTGACCGCCGAAGAGGCGTACTTCGCCGACTCGGTCAAGTACAGCGCGACGACGTCGTGTACCACCCCGCCCACGGCGGGCACGGTCAACTTCTGCGTCACGACCGGCAACACGCTGGGCACCATCGGCCTCGCGGCCGGTAACGGCGGGTGGAGCGTGACGGTCACCAACACCAACCTGCAGACTCCGCTGGTCACGTGCGCCATCTTCATCAACACGGCGGCGCTGGCACCGGCGGTCAACGAAGGCGCGCCCGCCTGTAACTAAGCGGCGAACCTTTGCCATGGCATCCGACGAGCGGCGGGGAACTTCCCCGCCGCTTCGTGCTTATTTGCCTACTCGAGCACCAGGGAGGGCCATTGCGGTCAGCCCGGGGCCTTGCAAAAATCCCGTACGGACCAAATGCCGCGGGGCGTATAAAGAGCGGCTCCATCGGTGTAACATATTGTCACGAATTGCCTTATGTCGCTTGTGGTGACGCAGGGCACGGGGTTTGCTTCACCCACCAGTAGCTAATCCTGCTTCACGTGGTCTTGAGTCGTCATGAGATGGACTTCCAACGGGAGTAAAGTCAGATGAACCGCAAGGGTTTCACGCTCATTGAGCTGCTGATCGTGGTGGTGATCATCGGTATCTTGGCCGCCATCGCGATCCCGAAGTTCGCCAACACCAAGGCGAAGGCATACATCGCCTCGATGAAGTCGGATCTTCGGAATCTGGTGACCGCCGAGGAAGCCTATTTCGCCGACTCGGTGAAGTACAGCGCGACCACGTCGTGCACCACGCCGCCCACGGCGGGTACGGTCAACTTCTGCGTCACGACGGGCAACACGCTCGGCACCGTCGGCCTCGCGGCCGGTAACGGTGGGTGGAGCGTGACGATCACGAACACCAACCTGCAGGTGCCGCTGGTGACGTGCGCCATCTTCATCAACACGGCGGCGCTGGCACCGGCGGTCAACGAAGGCGCGCCGGCCTGTAACTAAGCGGCGAACCTTGCGGTGGCAGCTGACGAGCGGCGGGGACTTCCCCGCCGCTTCGTTTTTCTGCCTATTCCACCGCCATGCCGGCCAAGCCCGCGCTCCGGACCGAGCTGCTGTTCTATCTGTCGTTCCTCGCCGCCGCCGCCCTGCTGGTAGGCGTGGCGACCCTGCTGGTCGCCACCAGTTTCGCCCCGGAGCGGACCTTCGTGCTGGTGATGCTCATGGTCGCCCTGGAAGTCGCCGTGTTTATCGTGTTCGGGCGCTATCTGGTGAACCGGCTGGTGCTGTGGCCGCTGGAGCGCGTGGTCGCCACGGCAGATGCGGTGGCGGACGGCGACCTCGGGCGGCGCGCACCGGACGCGGAGACGCGCGACTTCGCCACCCTCGCCGAGCGGCTCAACCGCATGACTGATCACCTGCTCGACGCGCAGGGGCAGCTGGTGCGCTCGGAGAAGCTCGCCAGCATCGGCCGGCTGGCGGCCGGGATCGCCCACGAGGTGGGGAACCCGCTGGGCGCGATCGGCACCTATGTCGAGGTGCTGCGGCGCCGCGGCGCCGACCCCGAAGTCGTCACCGGTGTGACCCGCGAGCTCGAGCGGCTCGACCGCATCGTGCGCGGGCTGCTCGACTGCGCGCGACCCCAGGAGGAGGCGCTGGCGCCGCTCGATGCCGCCGCCGTGGCGCAGAGCGCCTACGGGCTGCTCGAGGCGCAGGGTGCCCTGAAGCCGGTGCAGGCGACCCTCGAGCTCGTGCCCGTCGTCCCGCGCATGCTCGGGCGGGCCCATCTGCTGGAGCAAGCCATCGTCAACCTGGTCCTGAACGCGGTGGACGCCGCGCCCGGCGGGACCGTGATCCTTGGCGCTCGGGGCTGGGCCTTCGAATCCCGGCGCGCATCGCCTAAACGGGAGAGCGACCCGCAGCGCACCACCTTTCCACGCCGCCCCGAGAGTCGCCCCGCGCGCACCGACTTCACTGCCGGCCAGCGGGGAGTGCTCCTGTACGTCGCGGATTCGGGCCCCGGGGTGCCCCCGGAGGATCGCGAGAAGGTCTTCGACCCGTTCTACACCACCAAGGAGCCGGGCCGGGGAACGGGGCTCGGCCTCGCCATCGTTGCGCGCGCGGTGCACGACATGGGCGGGGTGGTGTGGGTGGACACGGCGCGGGAGGGAGGGGCGGCGTTCAAGATGTTCTTTCCGGCCGCGACATGAGCCGCGTCCTGGTAGTGGACGACGAGCCCGGCCTCCGCCAATCGCTCGGGTTGTTGCTGGCGGACGCAGGCTACGACGTGGCGGCCGAGGGGAACGGGGCGCGGGCGCTCGAGCGCGCCCTCGCCGAGTCGTTCGACCTCGTGCTGTGCGACGTGCGAATGCCGGAGATGGACGGGCTGGCGTTCCTGCGCGCCTACAAGGGGCGTGGCGGCACGGGCCTGGTCATCATGATGAGCGCCTACGGCGGCGAGGAAGCGGCGCTCGCCGCCATGAAGGAGGGCGCGTACGACTACATACCCAAGCCGTTCCGCCCGGACGAGGTGGTGCTCACCCTGCGCAAGGCCGAGGAGCGCGAACGGCTCGGTCACACCATCGCGACACTAAGGGCACAGTTGGACTCGAGCCCCGCGGTGCGGGCGCTGATTGCCGAGAGCCCGGCCATGCGACAGGCTCTGGAGACGGTGGCGCGCGTGGCGGGACATCCCACCACGGTGCTGATTACCGGCGAGCGCGGCACGGGCAAGGAAGTCATCGCCCAGGCGATCCATCGGGCCAGTCCCCGCGCGGCCGGTCCCTTCGTGGCGGTGAACTGCGCGGCGATTCCCGACACCCTGCTCGAGTCGGAGCTATTCGGTTACGTGAAAGGCGCCTTCACCGGCGCGGCGGGCGACCGTCCCGGCCTGTTCGAGCAGGCCGACGGCGGCACGTTGCTGCTCGATGAGATCGGGGAGCTGCCGCTGGCGCTCCAGGCGAAACTGTTGCGGGTGCTGCAGGAGAATGAGATTCGGCGGGTGGGCGACCAGAAAACGCGGCGGGTGGATGTGCGACTGCTCGCGGCGACCGCCAGGGATCTCGCCGCCGAGGCGGCGGCGGGCCGGTTTCGACATGATCTGTTCGACCGCTTGAACGTCGTGGCGATTCACCTGCGGCCGCTGTCGGAACGGCGGGCCGATATTGCCCCTCTAGCGGGGCACTTCGCGGCGCGGCTCGCCGGACGGCTCGGTCGACGGGTGGCGTTGAGCGACGCGGCGCTCCAGTGGCTGGGCGAGCAGCCGTGGCCGGGCAACGTGCGCTCGCTCGAGCACGCCATCGAGCGGGCGGCGGTGCTGTCGGAAAAGGAGGTTCTGGAGCCGTCGGATTTCCGGCCCAACCTCGGACTCGCGTCCGGGGTTAGTTTGACCCCGGGCGCAAGCCCGGGGTTGCCGGGGACCGGGACCCTCAAGGACGCCGTGGAGGCTGCGGAGCGCCAAGCTATCACAGCTGCCCTCGGGGCGGCGGCTGGCAACCGCCGCGAGGCGGCGAAGCGGCTCGGCGTGAGCCTCCGGACCCTGTTTTATAAGATGGATCGATACGGCATCGATTAGTGCAGTAATCTGCACTTATGCAGCATTCTGCAGTGCCACCCACCTCCTATTGAAGAACATAACATATTGTAACACTGGCACTTACGCGATGGCACGCGGTGTGATAAGGATATGCCACGACTGGAGGCATTGTCATGCGGCGCTCGGGCTTTACGACCATCGAAATGATCATCGTGGTAGCGATCATCGGGATCATCGCGCTGATCGGCTTCCCGAAGATCTCGAAAACGCTCGACAAGACGAACGTGCGCTCGGCGCGGGACGCGTTGGGCACGCTGGCGGGTACGGCGCGGGCGGCGGCGATCCAGCGAGGCTGCCGCGCGGTGCTGCACTTCACGGCGAACACGGTTTGGGTCACCACGGCGTGCCCGGCGAAGGTCGATACGGTCTCGGGCGTCCAGGACTTGTACGCGCGGTTCAAAGTGACGATGAGCGCGTCGCGCGACTCCGTCCAATACGACCCGCGTGGGCTGAGTATGGATGGCTATGCGTCGAATACGGTGGCGCGGCTCACGGGCAGAACCACGACAAACCAGGACTCGGTGATGATCAATCCGATCGGCAAGGTGGTGCGGCAATGAAACGCGAGCAGGGGTTCACGATCGTCGAGGTGATCGTCGCGATTCTGGTGCTCACCGTCGGCCTCCTGGCGCTCGTCACGTCGGCGGCGCTGGTGACCCGGATGATCGGCCGCGGGCAGCGCTCGGCGGTGGCGGCGCAGTACGCCCAGCGGCGGCTCGAGATGCTGCGCGTATCCGGCTGCAAGTCGCAGGCGGGGGGAAGCGAGGTGTTGATGCGCGGGTCGGCGCCGCTGGACTCGCTCACGTGGCGGTTCGTGGCCACCTCGGCGACCCATTGGCAGATCGTGGTGCGCAGCAAGTACCAGACGGCGCTCGGCAAGTGGCGGACCGACAGCACGGAGACGCAGCTCTCATGCGTCTTCTAACCCGTCGAGGGTTCTCCCTCATCGAGCTGATGATCGCGCTGGTGCTCCTGGGCCTCGTGTCGACCGCCGTCTACAAGGTGCTGGTCAACAACCAGCGGGTGTACCTGGCGCAGACGCAGACGATCGACCTGCAGCAGAACATCCGCGCCGCAGCCGCCATTCTGCCGGCGGAGTTCCGCGAGCTGGACGCAGCGGACGGCGACATCGGCGCCATGGGGCCCGACTCGATCCGGATGCGCGCGATGCGGCAGGTCGCCTTCCTGTGCGCTACACCGCCGTTGGGCGGCGGGGTCGGTCAGATCACCCTGACCGTGCGCCAGACGCCGATCTACGGAAACCGGCAGACGTTCAACGTGAACGATTCGTTGCTCATCTTCTACGAGGGCAACCCGGCCACGCGCAACGATGACAGCTGGGTGCTCGGCCAGGTCAAGACCGTGGCGGCCGGTCTGTGCCCCGACAGCGGCGCGACCTACCCGGGCTACGTGCTGGTCCTGCAGCCCCAGTGGATCGCCGGCAGCCAGCTGAACGTCGCCAATGCGATCACGCTTGGTGCTCCGGTGCGCGGTTTCGACAAGGTCGTGTATCGAGCCTACCAGTCCGCCGACGGCAATTGGTACCTCGGCCAGCGCAACCCGGCGTCGGGCGGGACCATCCAGCCCGTGGTCGGGCCGTTGACGGGCGCCAACGGCGTGACGTTCAGCTATTACGACAGTGTCGGGGTCGTGACAACCGATTCATCCAAAGTGGCACAGATACAGATCGTGCTGCGCGCCCGCACGCTGTCGCCGATACGCGGCGCGGACGGCGTGCAGACGTACAAGGTGGACAGCGTCGTAACTCTTGTCGCGCTGCGGAACAACCCGCGGTGCGGCCCGGGCGCGATGCCTCCCCGCTCTTGCGGTTGAAGGGCGGATCACACGTGAACCTCAAGGAGTCGTCTATGAAGCACGTCCTGCAGAACGAGCGCGGCATGGCGCTCGCCATCGCGATCGTCGCGCTCGTGATTGTCGGCGCGCTCATCGCCGGCGCGTTCTTCTCCGGCACCCAGGAGCAGCGGGTGGCCGAGAACGTGCGGCGGGTCCAGGCGTCGTTCGGCGTGGCGGAGGAGGGCGTGTACGACATCATCCGCACCTGGGACAGCACCGTCGGCGGCGTTCAGAACAGGGCAAAGTACGCCGCGTTATATCCGTACCCGGCCTTCCCGGCCGCCAAGGACACGGCGAAGTACGCTTGGAAAACGTCCAAGAGCAAAACGGGGAGCTACAGCGGCTCAGTGCTCAAGCTCAACGACCAGCTCTATCTGATCGACATGTCCGCCCAAGACACGATGAGCCTCGCCGGGCGCATCCGCGGCGGCGGGGCGAGCCAGCGCATTGGGCTCCTGACGCGGATCAGGCCGGTGCAGATCAACACGAACGCCGCCCATCCCCCGACCGGGTGGGCAGGGTGCCCGCCCGTCGATTCGGCCAAACCGGGCATCCGATACCAGGTCGGCGACACCGTGTCGGCTAACGGGCACCCCTCGATTCTTGGGAACCCCCCGACCCTCAGGGACCCGACCCTGAAGGACAGCGCGTTCTCGACCTACGGGGATGTGACCTACACCCAGATGGCCGCGAGCGCGAACATTACGCTACCGGCGCAGAACTTCTCGAACACGATCGGCCCGGTCGTGACCAACGGCTCGTGCGACATGAGTGTGCTCACAAACTGGGGGAGCCCCATGACGCCGACCGGCGTCTGTGGGAGCTACTTCCCCGTCATCCACATCACCGGGAACGGTGCGGTCATCAACGGGCAGGAAGGGCAGGGGATCTTGCTCGTGGACGGGAGCCTCTCGGTCCAGGGTGGCTTCCAGTTCTACGGAATCGTCATCATCAAGGGGTCTCTCAAAACGTCCGGCGGTGGCGGCACTCCGGCGCACTTCTGGGGCACCGTGATGGTGCAGGATACGGTGTCATTCGCCGACACCACGAACAACATCTCCGGCAACGCCAACCTCCTGTACTCTAAGTGCGCTATTATCAAAGCGTTAAACAAGACCGGATCGGGCACGATGCTGCGCTCACGGGGGTGGACACAGCTCTATTAAAGTGGCTTAACTCTAGGCCACAAAAGTAGTTGGTGGTTCGGCCTCAAGTAGGTTCGAGGCTTGACAGGATAAGGGGCGGGGCTTACTGTAGTTTGCCCTCGCCCCATCTTGTCTCTAACCCATAGGCAGCTATGGCCCTCTTCGGGTTGCTGGGTGGCAAAAAAACCTCGGTGGGCCTGGATATCGGTTCCGGCATCATCAAGCTGGCGGTGATCGACCACTCCGGCAGCGAGCCGGAGCTCGTCAAGGTCGCCACGACCGAGGTCGCCGCCGATGCCATCGTGGAGGGGGAAGTCATGGACCCCGGGCTCGTGTCGGAAGCGATCCGGGGCCTGTTTTCCACAGCGGGCGTCAAACAGCGGTCGGTGGTGACGGCGGTGGGTGGCCGGGACGTCATCGTCAAGAAGATCCAGATGGACCGGATGAAAGAAGGGGACGCCCGAGAGGTGATCCGGTGGGAGGCCGAGCAGCACGTGCCGTTCGACATGGCGAACGTGGAGCTCGACTTCCAGATCCTCGATCCCGACGCCGAAGGCCTGCAGATGAACGTGCTGCTCGTTGCCGCCAAGCGAGAGCTGGTGGACAGCCGCACCTCCCTTTTGGGGGAAGCGGGGCTCGAGGCGGCGATCATCGACGTGGACGCGTTCGCGATCCATAACGCCTTCGAGCTGAACCACCCCGACGCGATGCAAGGCGTGGTGGGGCTGGTCAACATCGGGCACGAAGTCACCAACGTGAACATCCTGGAGGACGGGATCCCGGTGCTGACGCGGGATCTGTCGGTGGGCACCCGGCGGTTCCGGGAGGACCTCCAGCGGGAGAAGGGGCTGTCCGCCGAGGACTCGGAGCGGGTCATCCAGGGCCAGGCCCAAAGCGGGGACCTGGCGCAGTACGTGGACGCTCGGGGCGAGGAGATCGCGGTGGGGGTGGAGCGGGCGGCGGCGTTCCTGGCGACGGCGTCGCGCTCGGCGGGGGGACTGGGGCGGGTGTACACGATCGGCGGCGGGGCACGCATCCCGGGTCTGAACGAGGCGTTGTCGAACCGCCTGCGGGTGCCGGTGGAGCTCGCGAGCCCGGTGCAGCGACTCAAGGTGCGCGACTCGGTATTCGAGTCCGTCGCGGTGGATGAGGTGGCCCCCCTCCTGATGCTCTCCGTGGGCCTGGCGCTGAGGCGCGCCGCATGATCGAAATAAATCTTCTTCCCGGAAAGAAGAAGAAGGCGGCCGGCGGCGGCGCGGGCTTCAAGCTCGCGCTGCCCGACTTCCGGGGTCTGCTGGCAAGCATCAAAAACCCCTGGCTGCTCGCCGCCAGCGCGGCCTCGTTGATCGTGGTCGGTGGCGGGCTGCTGTGGTTCATCACGCAGAGCACGCGGCTGCGGGTGGCCCAGAACCGCCGCACCGAGGTGCAGGCGGAGAAGCGGCGCTTCGACGCGGTGATCGCGCAGAAGCGGCAGTCGGAGCGCATCCGGGACTCGCTCGTCGCGGAGATTACCGTCATCCGCGGCATCGACGCGGACCGCTACATCTGGCCGCACGTGCTCGACCAGATCACCAAGGCGCTGCCGCCCTACACCTGGCTCACGGGGATCGCGGTGGCCGGGGGCGGCAATGTCGCCCCGGGCGCCCCGGGTTCTGTCCCGGCCGGCCCGGCCAGCCCGGACTCGACGGGGCGGACGCAGGTTCGCGTCTGGATCACCGGCAGCACGGTGGACATCCAGGCGTTCACTACGTTCCTGCGGCAGCTCGCCGCGTCGCCCTGGCTCACCGACGTGACCCCGGCGACGACGTCCACGATCATCGAGGCCGACCGCCCGGTCACCGCGTTCAACGTGGCGGTGCGCTTCCGGGTGGCGGACTCGGTGTACATCCGCACCGTCCCCCTGACCCAGTCGGCGAGGTAGCGCCATGGCCTTGCTGCCGCAGGACAGGCAGAGCCAGGTGATGCTGCTCATCACCATCGGCATGGCCGCGCTCGGCTACGCTTTCTGGAACTACTGGGCGAAGCCGACGGGCGAGGAGATCCAGGCCATCCAGACCGAGATCGCCAGCATGGAGGCCGTGATCGCGCAGGCGAAGGCGGACCTCGCGAGCGGCACGGTGGAGGACCTGCGCCGCAAGGTCGAGGAGTACACGGCGCTGCTCGGGGTGATGCGCCGCCTCGTACCCGAGAAGAACGAAGTCCCGGCGCTGATCGACGACATTTCGACCAAGGCCAAAGTGCGCGGCGTGACCATCGGCCGGATCGAGCCCCAGCCCGTGGAGCCGGGGCCGCCGTTCGACACCTACCGGTATCGGCTCGAGATCATCGGGCACTACGACCAGCTGGGCGAGTTCCTGTCCGACATCGCGAGCCTGCCGCGCATCATCGTGCCGCAGGACGTGATCCTCAAGGCGGCGGCGCAGCAGGCGCAGAAGCTGCTGGGCGACACGCTCGGCGCGCTGCTCGAGGCGCAGTTCGCGATCCGCACGTTCGTGAAGGCGGCGGCGCCGCCCGTGGCGCCGGCCAGGAAGGGTGCGGGGGGACGGTGAGCACGCGATTCGCGGCGTGGGTTGCCGCGCTGCTCGCCGCGGGTCCGCTGGCGGCCCAGGCCAAGCCCAACCCCGCGGCGGCGAAGCCGGACAGCGCCAAGCGCGACAGCGTCGCGGCGCCGGTGCTGGTGCGCGAGGTGTTCTCGTACGAGGGTGGCGGGCGCGACCCGTTCCTGTCGCTGCTCCGGTCGGGCGACATCCGGCCGCTCCTGTCGGACCTGCGGCTCGTGGGCATCTACTACGACGGGCGGTATCCGGCGCGCAGCGTCGCGGTGCTGCGCGATGTGACCAACAGCAAAGTGTATCGGGTGAAGCCGGGCAACATCATCGGGCGCCTCAAGGCCACCACGATCCGGCCGCGTGAAATCGTGTTTACGGTGCAGGAGTTCGGCTTCGAGCGACAGGAAAGCCTGTCGCTCGCCAAGCAGGAGGTAACGCCATGAAGCGCATCGCAGCCCTCGCCGCCTGGCTGGTCGTCGCGGCGACACCCCGAGCCCTTGCGGGGGCGGGAGGCACGCGGGACGGCGAGGTCAAGGCCGTCAGCGTGCTCCCGGCGGCGGGCAGCGTGGAGGTCGTGATCGATCTCCGCGGCGCCGTCGACATACAGGACTTCACGTTGGCCAATCCGGCCCGGCTGGTCGTGGACCTGCAGGGCGCGCGCCTCGTCGCCCCCGCGGTGCTGTACGACGGAGCCAACCGCGGCGGCATCAAGAACATCCGGTACGCCCAGTTCCGGCCCGGCGTGGTGCGGGTCGTGATCGACCTCGACGCGCTGAAGGACTATCAGATCGAGCGCCGGGACGGTCAGGTGCGGGTGAAGATCGGCTCCGAGCGGACGGCGTTCGAGGCGTGGTCGAGCCAGTCGGCGGCGAGCGCGGCGGCGGCCCCGGTGGCGCTGCCGGTGGCGCAGCGGACGCCGAGCCGGGGCGGCGGCGGTCAGGCGGCGCGGGTCGCGACGCCGGCGCAGAGCGGCGACGGCTCGATCGACGCGTACTTCGCGGCCCACGCGAAGGAGAGCGCCCAATCGCAGGCGGCGCGCATCACGGTGACGTGGGACAACGCAGATCTGCGGGAGGTGGTGGCGGGCTTCGCGGCGTTCAGCGGCCGGACCATCATCCTGTCCAAGGACGTGAAGGGGCAGGTCTCGGCCGAGATCAAGAACCAGCCGTGGGACCTCGCGTTCAACGCGGTGCTCGAATCGCAGGCGCTCGCCGCCAACGTGCTGGACGGCGGCATCATCCAGGTCATCGACAAGCGGGACCTGGCGCGCGCCGACTCGACGGTGCCGGTGGAGACGCGGCTGGTGCGGGTGAACTACGCCAAGGCCTCGGCCCTGGTGCCGTCGGTGGCGTCGATCCTCACCAAGCGGGGCCAGGTCGTCGCCGATTCCACCAGCAACGCGCTCGTGATCACCGAGATCACGAGCCGGATCAGCCGGGTCGAAGAGTTCGTGAAGGGGCTCGACATCCGCACGCCCCAGGTGTCGATCCAGGCGAAGATCATCTTCGTCGACCGCACCGACGTGGAGGAGCTGGGCGTGAAGTACGACCTCGGCTCCCAGACGCAGTTCTTCAACAAGCTGGTGCAGCGGCCGGACCCGCGGACCGCGAAGGCCGTCGACACCAACGGCGACGGCGTACCGGACGCGTTCGTGCCGCAGGACAACTTCGCGCCCAACCAGACGATCGTGGACCTGGGCGGGAACTCGCTGTCCGCCATCGGGAACGCCGATCAGGAAGTGGTGAACCCGGCGCTGAACCTGATCTTCTCGACCGCGATCGGGAACTTCGACCTCACGACATTCCTGCAGGCCCTGCAGCGGGTCGAGCTGGCCGACGTCCAGGCGGAGCCGACCATCACGACGCTCGACAACCGGGTGGCCGAGATCCTGGTCGGCGACCGCGTGCCGATCCGCGTGATCGACGTGAGCACGGGGGGCACCGTTGCGGGCGCCGTGCCGCGCGCCACCGTGCGGTTCGAGCAAACCGGCATCAACCTGAAGGTCACTCCGCACGTGACGGCGAACCGCCAGGTGCTGATGGAAGTGCACGCCGAGCGCTCCAACGTGAAGCCCGCGTCGGTGGACATCGGCTTCACGTTCCAGACGCAGCAGGCGGACAACCAGATCCTGGTCAACGACGGGGAAACGGCGGTCATCGGCGGCCTCACGGTGACGGAGGTCACGGTGACGAAGTCCGGAATCCCGTTCCTTGTAGACTTGCCGATCCTCGGTAAGCTGTTCGGCTTCAGCTCCGAGCAGGAATCGCGGCGCGATCTGCTGATTCTCATCACGCCGCACATTATCGACGACCTGGTGACGCCCAGCACCGGGAAGTGACCAGGAGCGTTCCTATGCAGCAGATGCGCGGGGTGCGGGGTTGGTGCGCGCTGGTGGCGCTCGCGGGCGCCGTCGGAGCGTGCGAGACCGCGCGGAACCCGAGCGGCTCGCAGCCGGACCGGATCCCGCCCAGCATCTCGCTGAGCACCACCGCGGACACCCAGCAGATCGCGACCGGCCTGAG
>WNFQ01004672.1_pt1 | contig 17410 bp, 21 predicted proteins | sample 5400171 | NCBI WGS metagenome assembly WNFQ01 (sample SAMN13153356, study PRJNA577476) | soil metagenome | isolation source: 20 cm soil under Madrone tree | place: USA:California | collected 2016-06-14 | reverse complement strand
ACAGTCATAGGGACTGAGTCAAAGCTAAGTCAACGTGTCAATAAATGTCCGGTAAGTGCCGAAACGCGGTCCGGTGGTACAGATAACTGGGTAAGACAAAACGGGAAGTAAGTAAGGCACAAAGATAGAGACAACTTAGATGTGAGATAAAGGGAGACGTAACACTGACAACAAACTGTTCTCTCACTGAACTGACCAAGTGACTCAACTATGCAAGGTGTAGACATCCTGCAATGGGGCCCATCTGGCCAGAATGGCAATCAATAAACAGCTAACTTGAATCGTTGGTACAATGTACGTATCTCATTTGTATGCTGATTCACGTTGACTAAGGCCATGAATAGCGTCAAATGCAACTGCCTTGTAATCTTGCTCCTCCACCTTTGGCATCTGTTTCTGTCTCTTCTTCCGAACTTCCGAACCTCTCCCCTGATGACCTGGCTTTTGTAAAGTCGCTGACTCACAGAACACTACATGCTGCATCGAATTCTGTTTATCTGGGTTGCTTGGACTCTCTTGTAAAGAAGGATGAAGAAATAAGTCACTTAAAGGATTGTATTGTTGACCTCCAGTATGTTTTACATCTTTATGACCGCATATATTGTATGCTGACTTTCCCATTTAGAAACCAGCTCATTGGAGCATTGACATCAAAACTACCTTCGACCATGCCTTCCCTAAATGTTTTGAGTCCAAATCTCTCTTTGGCAACATCGGGAACTGAGCTCAGCCCACTTCTGGATGCCAACTATCCCAATGTCAAACACTGGGCTTGAAAATGTGGCGATAAATCTCAAGTGGCTGTTATTAAGGTGGTGGATGCCGACAGCATGTCATGTCACTTAGGCGATGATGAGAACCCTGGCAGCGATGACTTAAATGAAGAAGAGGGCGTTCTTGCTTTTCTTGAAAAGGATGATGGCAATCTGATCTCACCTGATGAAAGGCAGCATCTTTACCGTGCTATGTGAGGCTTTTGGAATGACCACATTGACCGCAACAACATTCCCCCAAACTGGTCTTTGGCTGGTGAAACCCTTTGGAGCTTGTTCTGGAACTTCCTTAAGGGCAAATTTTTCTATCTATGCCTTTGTTCTTGCCACTGGAAAGTAGAGAAGCTTTGGAAGCAGAACTATCACAGCTGGTGATGATCTTTTGTATGCAGGACTACTGATGCAAGCTCTAGGCAACGCAAATGAAAATATGCAGGGGAGACTTCTAACAGTGATGACCTTCAATTGAAGAAAGCAAAAATGAAGGCCCAGGCTATCTCTGTGGACTCCAGTACCCATGACACTGACAAAATTGACCTAGCAATGAACTCGAGCAATGTAGCAAACACTGTGGACGATATACATAGGGAATTGGATAAGGTACTTGCTTCCTGTTTCTGATCAATTGATTACACCAAACAGACAACTACGACACCTGGGAGAAGGGCTCAAATGCTAATACAGCTAATGTAAGTCATCTAAACTCATTTTCTGCATGTCAAGTAGCCAAGTACTCGGCTTATACAGCATACCCTTCAAAGTATGACAACGCTTGCCCCAAAGGTATGTGTAACTGTAATGTTTGTGTTCATTGTGCTCATGTTTGCAAAGATATCAAAGAACCCATTGTATGTTTGGTTTCGCACCATTGTATTGGTTCTGACAGACCTTTAGAGCAAACTTCACCATCAATGTTGAATCACTTAATATCCCTTCAACATGAAATGGTATGTTATGCTTGAACATGACCTGACTCTAACATTACCTACTACAGACAACACATCTTCACCATTATCCAACACTCCTAATCCAGCTTCCAGACTTTCTTCTGGCCCCACCTCTTCAGAGCTGACATCAAACCTCTCGTCACCATGTTCTATACTCACCACACTTCGGGAGAAGGTCAAAAAGCTTCCGAAGACAGTTCCTGCTGCAACTAAAACCCACATCCTTGCTGTCTACAACCGATTGCCTCAAGAATTAACAAACAACATACAAAATGATGTGGATATCTGGGAGACATGGGATCCAAAGCTTAATGTGCTTCTCCCACACAATATGGATGACCTGAAACAGCTCATTGTTTGTGGAAAGTTTGGATTGATGGGTTTGGTCAAATTTTTTGAACATCTGATTCAGGATCGCAAAGTAGATGAGGGACTTTTAGAGGGAAAGGCAAAGTGACTTGTGGATGTGATTGATGTGTATGTTTGTTTCTTCCCTGATTGCTGTTACTGACACCTACTTTCATTAGTGTTGTCGGTGTTGAGGCAAATGCGCCAACCCCTTCAAACCTGCACAGCCAGGAGCTGGCACCTGTGTACATGAAGCGAGTTGTGGACGCAATTGATGCATATGTTTGTTTCTTCCCCAATTGCTGTTACTGACACCTACTTTCATTAGTGTTGTCAGTGTTGAGGTGAATGCACCAACCCCTTCAAACCTGCATGGCCAGGAGCTGGCACCTGTATACACGAAGTGACTTGTGGATGTGATTGATGCATATGTTTGTTTCTTTCCCAATTGCTGTTACTGACATCTACTTTCATTAGTGTTGTCGGTGTTGAGGCGAATGCACCAACCACTTCAAATGAATCAAACCTGCACAACCAGCAGCCAGCACCTGTGTACATATATTTCTTTGACATGCTCAAGGCTTACTAACATTCTGATTTTGTTAGTGCTGTCAACTTCGAGACAAATGCACCAGTCTCTTTAGACCAGGGGAACTAGGAACCGACATCGCATCTATCAGAGCCACCACCTGACTTTGCACTACCAGTGATGAAAACCAGTTTGCGGATCAAGCTGCAGATGGGAAGAGGTGGCCGAGGTTCATGGCAGCCTCCCCAGACTATATTGCCCAAGTGAGTGATGCCTATACTTCAACTTCATGTTCTAACTCTTCCACAGGTGGGAATGCACATGCAAATGGAAAAAAACAAACCTGAATGGGACATCAAAGAGCTTTGAGGAGTTTTGGCAGGAAGTTCAGCAAGATAACAACAAGCACCAGGTGCAAACATTATCCTCTTTGCAATGTTCAAACAATTCATTGTACCTCCTTTAGATTTATGTTGATTGCACAAAGGTAATTTTTTAGAATATCCTAATTATCTTCTCAACATCCTACAGGCATTGAAATCGCAAGTGTAATGACATTGGGCCACTTAGCGAAGGTACAAGTGAACTAGTAGCATGAGAGGGAAGGGTCTTAGTGAGGGAAGCGAAGTGGGGGTGTAGGGGGATAAGGGAAAGAAGCAAATAGCCTGTAGATAGATGAATGGCATCAGTATTTCTGACGACAAGTGGCTTGATCAGATGGCACCTGAAGGAGCCCGCAGTTGTGTGAACAAATGGCTCATGCTGGTGCTATATGATGTGTCTTTGAGTGGATCAGATTTGACCGGATGGCGCCAGCCCAGGTCAGATCATTTCTCACTGGGAGTCATTGCCTACACCCTCAATACAGTCCTTAGCTCCCCTTTTCATTTTTACTGACATTTTTCCAACATTTTTTTTCCCTGTACGTCCTGCACAATGATTACATGTATACCCCCTCCTTTCATACCACTGGACTCGATTATAGTAGGACTTTGGATGTATTTACAATAAGCAGCCTCCTCGCTCGTCAGGGATGGCATCGTGCCAATTGATTTGCCGTGTTTTCCCTTTCTCTTATGTGCATCTCTGCCATCTCTCGGATTCTCTCCTAGCATTTGCATCTGGAGCCACTGTCCACGACATGTCCCTCATCTTCCATCTCTCAGCTCTCACTGACTTGTATCTCATTTTGTCACTCTTTTCTTGGATGACACTCTAGTAAAACTAAGCAAGGATGAGGCAGGGTAGTACACAAGAAAAGCAGCAAGTAGACTGTCATGCAGCAAACAGAGGTGTCAAACAAGGGGTGAGAGAAGGGGGAGAGCATGCGAGGAAGGAAGAGAGCAGGAAACACTGGATAGTATTCACTAGGGCGCTTTGTGCGCTATTTATCTACTCTATATCTATTGTACCATATTTCCCAGCCATACAGTGAGACACATTTGACTTGTAACATAAGGGTGAGACTGAGGACTAAGGCATGATGCTTGAATGCTTTGCATTTGCCTATTGTGGTATTGTAAGGGTGTTCTGTGCTTTGGCACGTATGGCTGGAACACATGTGAGTCATAAAACTATAATATGTATGGTAAAGGGCACTTGGAGCAGGTGCATTAACAACCCCATTTAGGGAAAAAGCATACTGCCCAGCGGTGTGAATCTATCATAAAAAACAACACACTCTACTCTCAAAGCCGTTATCAATGCTACAACATGATGGACAAGTTGGGCACCTAATAAGATTGCCATTTGGGAAGCAGATTGGCTCTGATTACTTTGATTCCTGCAGAATTAGTGCATCCAAGTACTCTTATTCGTCAATCCAAGTAATAGTACTGGCCTTTCACAAATCTTGGAAACACAAAGTCTCACATATATTTGGCACTATTCCGAAGACATTGGGTATCACACTGTTGGGACCATGGAACATGCTCCTGCAGATAAATAAATGGCTAATATGGCCTATGAAACCCTCCAGGAGTGCGAGCAACTGGTGCACATGAATCCGGGTGGGTGAAAGTTAGAGTGTGAGGTGTGGCATGTTGCAAGCAATAAAGCTGATGTTTGAGTCCAAGGGATGTAATCAACCTCAGTGTGCACTGTAAGCACAAGAACTCGGTTATATTGGAATATAGATGGCTCACCTCAGTGTGCACTGTAAGCACAAGAACTGAGGGGCCCAGAGTAACTAACCTACGATATATAAAGGTTGTATACTGTCCTAAAGCTAACTAGACTAAGGCACAACTAAATGTGTGCTGAAACACACCAGAAGTGTCATGCTAGTGTCACTAGATGTATGTACGGTATCTAAACTATCCTATTGTGGATCTGTAAATCCACATGCTTATAATTCTGACATGGCAGTCATTGGCACGTTGCCTACAGACTAGATTCATTTGATGTGTTTATGCAACTAGAACAGATCTAGGGAACTGGATGTCATAACAAGCATTGAAGGCATCAAACAAAAACATGTTGAAGATAAGTTGATTAAAAAGCAATATATGGAAGGTGGTGAGTAAAGGGGCATTGACCCGAGCAACGAGCACCTCCAAGTACTTGCCGACACCATCAAAGTGCAACAATTTAATAATGGGAAGGAGAACACATTCCTGAGAAGTTGGACGTCAAATTCTTCAATTGGGGCAAGAAATCAGGGATTGGAATCTGATGGCAAAGGATTCGAGCCTGAGGTAGGCCGACACAATAAAACATGTAACCCATCACCTCGGGTGAAATGTACCCAGTATATGCCCAAATGGAGAGGTGGACTACTAGGTCAGTTTCAGATAAGAGAAGTTCCGGTAGTGCAGGAAATGGGATGGAATACAACTCAAGAGTTTGCAGAAGAGAGGCAGATCCAGTGCCAGTGAATCTGAGTCACTGACCCATCAGTTGTAATTTGCAGTGTTGTCATGACCCAGGTCTCCAGATGCCACTCACTACTTGCCCAATCATCACCCCTGTGAGCAAATGACTAATCATATCAATGGGTGAAGCTGATCTCCCTCCTCCCCTACTTCCCACTGTCTGCACACAACCCACTCCTATGGCAAGCAGATAACCCACGCTGTGACAAGGTTGAAACTCTGCTTGGCCGATGAGTTCTGATGAGTGCCAAGGGTAAAGACCCTTGTCACCGCCTCTAAGCTCAATTATATAAGCTCAATCTTGATTATGTAAATTCAAATTTTGGCATCAACATTGGATGGGACAAAAGTGGACTTCATAGATTCTGACTAAGCGCCCAAATCTGCGCCTGTTATCCATGTTAGAATATTCTGGCATGTTATGATTTTTCTCTTTCACTTACTGTATGATATGACATGACTCTGAACTGGCACCCAGGAGGCCTAGCTTATATGGTCTGGACTGGGGTAAGTCTTAGAACCGGCCTGACATCACCTATGACATCAGTTACCAATAGTCATTCCAACTTTAGTTAACTAGATGACAGTCTTGCTGGGGCAAAAAGTGTCACTTATGGGCAGCTTGCTGTAGAATGATATTGCTGTAATTTAGTATTACTACAAGCAACAATAGCTGTGCAAAAAAGTATTACTTATAAATGATATAGCTGTATGGTAGTTTTACTTTCAGATGATGTCGCTGTACCATAGTTTTACTTTCAAATGACCTTGCTGTATAAAAGTTTTACTTTCAAAGGATCTTGCTGTCTGGTAGTTTTACTTCTAAATGACCTTGCTGTACCATAGTTTTACTTTCAAATGACTTTGCTGTATGGTAGTTTTACTTCCAAATGATATAGCTGTATGAAAGTTTTACTTTTAAATGACCTTGCTGTATCATAGTTTTACTTTCAAATGATGTAGCTGTACCATAGTTTTACTTTCAAATGACCTTGCTGTAAGGTAGTTTTACTTCCAAATGATGTAGCTGTATGAAAGTTTTACTTCCAAATGATGTAGCTGTATGGATGTTTTACTTTCAAATGACCTTGCTGTATCATAGTTTTACTTTCAAATGGTGTAGCTGTACCATAGTTTTACTTCCAAGTGACCTTGCTATATCATAGTTTTACTTTCAAATGGTGTAGCTGTACCATAGTTTTACTTCCAAGTGACCTTGCTATATCATAGTTTTACTTTCAAATGATGTAGCTGTACCATGGTTTTACTTCCAAGTGACCTTGCTGTATCATAGTTTTACTTTCAGATGACCTTGCTGTATGGTAGTTTTACTTCCAAATGATGTAGCTGTATGAAAGTTTTACTTCCAAATGACCTTGCTGTACCATAGTTTTACTTTCAAATGACCTTGCTGTATGAAAAGTTTTACTTTTAAATGATGTAGCTATACTGTAGTATTACTAATATAGATCATGTGACCATGGGAAAGCTTACATAATTAAAGTAAAATAGATATAAAAGTAATACCAACATTCTTACCTAATCATCTTTATCTTATCTTATCTACTATCTATCATCTCTAATTATTGTCTATCATCTACTAATTTTTATCTAATCACTATCTTCTATCTACAAGATTTTATCTAATCATTATCTACAATCTATATCTAATTATCATATGCTATCTAAGATTTAATCAACTTAGAAATTTTGCACACTTGAGGATTTGAACTGAGGACCTGTGTCACAATCCTAACACTCTCTATTTATTCTCTAACTCAGCTAGCACCCAGGGGTGCTGGACAGTCACTGAGAACTGTAAACTGGGGTAAGTATTGGGAACCAGCCCCTGACTTGATTGATTGACCCTGAACCATGACTGTGACCCTGTGACCTGTGATGTGACAGGGGTGACTGTAACATCACCCCTTATCTATGACTCAACCTATGACATCATAGCTTATCTATAAGTCATGTTAATAGCTTATCTATAAGTCATGTTATGATCTCATCTTTTAGACTCCTGCCTCATGGGCCTTATCTCTGACTCATAAGGTTTCACTTATCCTAGACCCAGGCAGAATGCCCTGAACCCTGGAGAACTAGACCCTATGACATTAGACCCCTATGCCCTGATGCCTTCCTGTATATAAGGCTAGCCAACTGAAGCCTTACTGCTCCAGTTTGTTGTTCATTCATAGTCTTGCAACTAGAATCCAGTTCACCCCCACTTCCCTTTCTCTTATTCTAAGTAGCATGGGATAACTCGGTGGAGACATTGTGTGAAGCATGCATGACAACAATGAAGGTAGAAGAGGGTGGCAAACTTGCCAGAATGATGTCACTCAGGACACACAGGAGACAGAAGAGGGATATGACTCTGATACATTTTGGAGCAGGGAGCAATGGCTTAAGTACATGCGATGTCCTTTGTACCTATGAATCTAGTATAGTGAGTAATGGGTATCTATGACAGTGAGTCAACAATAGAGGGGGCAGAAATTAAGTATAGTGATGTAGATAAGGACACATATGATAATGCATGTAATGATAATGAAAGGTAAATCTTGAGAATGAGTAATGCAGGGCTATAAGGTACCTGAAGGGTTAAGAGGCCATCAAAGAGAAGTGAAACACGAGATAAGCAATTGAGGATAAAGTGGACATGCACCCCAGAGGCTAAAGGAGAAGGGGACACACTGGGGAACTGAGATGTCAGACATAAAACAGGAATATATATCACAAAGAGAAAGGGTATCATAAGCTGTAAGCATGAGGCTCACAGGGTTCCAAAAAGTCCTGGAGGTGCACAAGTGCATCCTCAAGGAGGGGCTGTGCACCAACGCATGCTACTGCACATATCATCAGTGTGTGGAAAATCCAGCAGTTTCCTTCATAAATCTCAGTGCTAGGAGGGTCAGAAAATATGCAGATGTCACACCTGCCAATTGATGCCATGTCGGAGATCAAATGCTATTAATAATCCCATTGCACCAAGTTCTCGCATTGCGTGCGGAGGTTGAAATCCGTTGTGACTCAGCTTGTGTGACGGCCTGTGACCGTCCGATTGTGGGGTCTGTCCGATGTTCGGGTTAAGCATAGTACCTTACTAGGGGCAGTGCCACAATGGCAGCCGTCGCGGTGTAGTATCGGAGTTTGTCGAGTCATCTGGGCACACTCCTATCTAATCTATCCCTCGCTCTGACTTTCGCTCGCCAGCTGGTGCACGCCGCCTCTGCCTCGTTTTACCTCCCCTCTGTATTAGCGCCACTACTTCCTCACGTATGGTTCACTCGCACACATTTACCACAATTACATTTACTGTTCTAGCACCGTACGGGCAGTCACAGACTCTTCTCACGCAACCACTAAAATTGATTGATGGTCTCCCTTAGCCCGTCCTCCCTACACCTTATCCTGTGCTCCCGCTTGGGCTAGCTAGCACCATTGTTCATGATGTGCCAGTTGGTAAAGAACTACTATTAAGAACCCATTCACGGGGCCGAGATTTTCTAACACCTTTCTAGTGGCTGTCAGAATTAGTAGTGAAACCCATCTTAGACTACAATGAATATAGGGTAATGAATGATCTTCCTAACAGGGTATACTCCCTCAACGGCATACTTTTTGGTAGACTCACATACAAACGCCCCCCTCCTTATTCCGAACCTCAGCTGCTACAGCTTCCTGTGGGCTCAACCAATCAGTAGTTTGCCAAAATAGCTAGCAACATGGTAACAACCTTGACCGTGTCTAGCGCAACCTGAGCACGCTCGGAATATAGTTTCGCTTGCCTGACCTGGGCTAACCATGACTTCTGTTCTACGCCACGTCTGAATATCCTCGCACTGTCGATACCGTCACCACTGGACTAATAACCCAGACGATGGAGGTACTCACCTGAGTATCCGATCCTCTACCCAAACGCGCTCATCGCTTCTGATGAGAAAATGGTTTTCTCTGAAGAGGACTTCCGTAGATTTCATTATTTCATCAGCGTACTTCACAAGACTCATAGGTTTGAAAGCGAAGCGCAGATCCATGAAGGATTGGAGAGTAGGACAGTGGTAGTGGTAAATAGCGCTTGGGGTTGTAGAGGCGATGAGTCGTCCGCATTCAGATAACATAAGAGTGCCCACAGTGCCCAGTGAGGTGCCGGTGAAAAGTGCCAGCCGCCAGTGCCGGGTGAGGTGCCGAAGCCACGTGCCAACCTTGGTGCCAGTCTTGGTGCCGGTGCAAAGTGCCGGTCGTTGGTGCCGAATGCCAGTGCCACATATTGGCACGCATCGTCACTTTCAAAGCAAGGCTGCCATACTCACTACCCTGTTGAGATCTCAGGGCAGCGTTGACGTCCGATACAAGCTGGCGAAGAATTTGGACACATGGGGCGATAGGCAGAAAGCCATGATGCGTCGCTCCCCGGGCATGACAATAGTCCTTGTACTTGTAGACCATTAGAGCAATGTAGGATGGGAAATGAGAACACTACGCACCTTCATCGATTTTCATCCTTCAGCCAGAAATTGAAATGCAACCTCCACGTCGAGCCACAACATCAGGCTCCACAAAGGTCTGGCGTCTACCCGTTTGGCCCAAGAGTCAGTTGTCCAATACAATATCCACTAGTCCATCAGCGTCAGCACACTATCGTTACTACGGCCTTTGTACTTACTGGAGGGAATGCGGCCAAACGTATGGTGGATGTTATGCAGTTCCCTGTGCGTATTTCAGTCGGTCTTGCCCTCGGAACCTCAACCCCGCATCTTGGGAATGGACGGTGTGACGAGAGTCTCCACACTTCACAACTTCAAAGCGTTAGTGACGATGGTTCCGTGAGTCGCCGCCATTTTGAACTGGTCGACGAGCTCGAGGTAAAAGTTTTGTCTTCTCCGGGCCGGTAGCCAAATTGGGATGACTAAACACAATGCCATTTTTGAATTTGACCAATTTGACCAACACACGACCGCACCTCTGTACTGTAGATATTTCGAAAAGATAAATCCTAGCATACTCTAAACTATGATCAAAAATAATTCTTCTTTGTGTGGTGTGACCTCCTCCACTGGGATAACACTGTGCATCACTTCGGACAGCGAATATACCGCGAATTGTCCCCAAATGCATCCTCCTTTGGCTCCGGCATGTCTTCTGTTTTGACTCATTGCGTGGCATTGCGTGTACGTATGCTCCGAATGGGTCGCTCAAGCAGATGCTCGAGGAGTTCAGCAAGCAAAACCAGAAACTGGTGACAAATTATGTGATTTACAGTAGGTCCTCGAGGTCTGGATCACCTCCGCTAAAATGGAATCGTGTGCTGCATCCTCGGCAATATAACGCTGGGAAGTGGAGTATAGAGATCAAATGAAGGAGGGAATGGGACAGTGTTCGACAAAGGGGCATAGCAGATGCTAAATAAGTGTCAATTTAGTACTACTTAAGATGGGTGTAAGGGCGTCCGATGTGACGACCTTCACTGATCACGCAGGTCAGATGTGGAGCTCGCTGAGATAAGCAGATGATGTACAGGACATGAGGCAGACGAGAAGGAAGAGGGAAAAGGGGGGAAAAAGATAGATACTGTCGCCCCGTGCCATGGGGTGACCCTATATACTGTATGGTGCTCTAGGAATCTATAAGACAGATATGGCAAATGACGTATGATGAGCTCTACGAACAGCATGACCGGAGCGAGAAGGTGTAAGTGTACTTACACCCCTCCCCGCTATGTAAAAGAAACATAGGAAAAAAGAAAAAGGCAGGGGGGGGTCAAAAAGGGCTCGGTCCGGGTGCATTAAAAACCTCCCAGTGGGAGGAAAAGCTACCGGCCGGCAATAGAAACTACCGTACGAAGGTAACACATTCCTAAGGCCGACCAGTCGGGATTGTTCTTGATTTTGTCGTTGTTGTGTTTGAGAGGTAAGTTGTTCTTGAGGCCACGGCGGATTGTTGTGAGGTTGGTGTTGGGTGAAATTGTTGTCATCGTAAGAGGTTTGAAGAGAGTGGTGAGATGCGTCTACACGACTTGGGACAGGTGTAGCAGTGGAGACTGTGCCGTTGCTTGCGGCCAGAGCCTTGACCGATTTCGAAAATGCGAGGGGATGGGACGGTCGCAAATGGAAAAGTAAGGTGGGTCTGGCAGAGGCCCGGAGCTGTGGGGAAATGGACATGGAGACCAATGACGGAGGACGACAAGGCAAAGGTGAACGGGCTGTTCGGCGATGCTGGTGGGTCAGGGTCTGTATGATGCTTGAGACACGGGCGAAGCGTAGTCCGAGACAGTGAGGGCGGGAAGGCGGGTGGGACCACCACGTTCACTCTCAGGGTTACTCTCCGTTCTGTAAGAAGAATTTTCTTTTACTGTGAGGAGTTGTGAGCAGAAAGCGTATGGTCGGGGTGCAGTGAGCAGGGCAGGAGGTTGTGGTGTCGATGCGGGCTGTGAGGAAGGTCAGTGCAACCAGTCTAGAACGTTCAGAAATCAGCCAGTCTAAAATTATCGGGCTTTTGAAACAAGCAAAGAGTGCCAGCACTTGCTTGGCATCGGGGATAGCCTTTCCGTCTTGCAGCGTTTCGGATTCTTTAACGGCGCAAGGGCCCAGGGTGATCTTGTCATTGGACATAGTGATCTTTGTGAGCGGTTCCGGGGACGAGTTGGAGGAGGAATCAGGGTGTGATCAAGCATGGTGACACCGATGGGACGGACGGCAGAGGCAATGGCGTAGACAGAGTGGACTGGGTGGGTGGTTGCAGCGTGGATGTAGGCTGTGAGGAGTTGCGTCTGGGGTGTATAAAGCGAGCAGGGGCAGTGACGGTGGCCCAGCGCTGACAAGTCGACAGGTGTGGTTTTTCAGTTCTTGTTTTGGGTCGTGGGCGGGTACTGATTCGTCAGATGAGTGAGGACTAGGTGTGCGCCGCTGTCGAGCAGCGCGTTTACACAGAAAGATCCTGCGGGACCGGTCAGGATGCAATTCCACACGAGGTGCTCACATTTGGACGGGGGGGAACTTTCACTGTCTGACATGACAGGCAGGTTTTTTTTTCTTCGTGTGCGATGCAATTGCTTCCTTCTGGATTGGCATTTCGAGGCGCGTATGCTTTACTGGTAATTCTGGAGACGAGTCTGAGGAGGAAGAGTCCGATGGGAGTATACACGATGTTACAGGTGATGAAGGCGAGGACAAGGGTGATGGTCCGGGTTCAGTGGGCGGACGAGGAGTGTGGATGGGAGCGTGTGAGACAGGTGACAAGACAGGAGCGTGCGTGACGAGAGACAGGACAGGTGTGTGCGGGACAGGTGACAGGACAGGTGCGTGCAGGACATTGGTGCATATAGTAGTGTAGGCGAAGAGGGTTCTGGGTTCTGGAGAAGACCGGGAAGGTGCAGGAGAGGGCGAGCGGTTTTGTATCTGGCGGGATTGGCGCGGTGCCAGTGTGGGCTATGGACCTTATGGTGAAGGAAAGAATTCGAGTGGTGGAGGTAATGTTATGGGGGGCGTGTAAGCGGTGTTGTAATGAGGGGTGAGGAGAGTTGAGCGAGGGTATATCAGCGAGAATGTGTGTCAGAGAGCAGGTTTAGGTCAGGTGAAGCGGTTGTGTGAATCCAACGAGCAATACTGTAAGTGGATCGCACAATATTTATGAGCTCGAGGGTGTCTAGGCGTATGCGTTGCAGGCGCAGGATGTTGGTGGGAGAAAATTTGTGGTGCTGAAACAAACACCTCTACTTCAGGTGGTCGCAGTTCAGGCGGGGCAGGGAAACAGAATCAGGCAGGAACAGTGACGAGATCAGGGGCGTTGACGAGGACAGGGAACGGTGGGTGATCAGGCAAGGCCGGGAAACTGAGTCAGGCTGGAACAGTGGCGAGATCAGGGGCGTTGACGAGGACAGGGAACGGTGGGTGGTCGAGAACAGTTTGCATGTGGCAGGATTGGTCGAGCGAAGAGGTAGCCACTGAGCGAGGCAAGGGGTCAGTTGTCCCAAGAGGTACTTGGCCGCGGACGGTGGAAACTGGGTCGTGCAGGGGTGGCGACGAGAGAGGAGAGTCAGATTCAGTCAGGGACAGTAACGGTGACAGGCTGGACAGTAACAGTGGCAGGCTGGACAGTAACGGTGACAAGGAGGCATTACGGGTTGGTCAGCGAAAAAGCACATCAAAAAAAAGTGTGTCCGATGTGACGACCTTCACTGATCACGCAATCACGCAGGTCGGATGTGGAACTCGCTGAGATAAGCAGATGATGTACAGGACATGAGGCAGACGAGAAGGAAGAGGGAAAAAGGGGGGGGAAGATAGATACTGTCGCCCCGTGCCATGGGGCGACCCTATATACTGTATGGTGCTCTAGGAATCTATAAGACAGATATGGCAAATGACGTATGATGAGCTCAACGAACGGCGTGATCGGAGCGAGAAGATGTAAGTGTACTTACAATGGGATGAGGGGACATGAATCCACTTCCTCAGTGTCTCATTGCGACCCAATACATCGTCTAGCTTGTTTGGCTTGCCCAGTTCCCTGAGACATTCTTGAGCCCGTGAGAATGCAGACCGTGCAACCTCGTCAACGGGCGTCCCATCGAGGATCATCTTCGCATACGCCTTCGGATCGTATATTTCGGTTGCGTCCTCTTCTGGAACTTGACCAGACTCGGTGTGTTTCTTCTTCCAGTGCTCTCTGAAGTCCGACTGACGATGGCCCGTCCAGACACAATCGTGTGCTGGGCAATGAATCGAATTCGGAAGGTGCGATTCGATGTGTCGGTTCCGCTCTTGCACACGGCGGAATGCCATACTGCAAACAGGGCATTCTGGTAAGGCGGAAGGCACGGCCTCATTGGGTTCAGCATCGACTTGATCGTCGTCCCGAGATTGAGTTGGCGCGACAGAAACTGACAATACATTCGCGTCCAACTCGCCCGCTTCGACCAGCTTCCCAAGACTTTCTTGCACCTTTGAGAACGCAGACCGCGCCACCTCGTCAACGGGCGTCCCATCAAGGATCATTTTCACAAATCCCTTCGGATTGTATATTTCGATTGCATCCTCCGCGAGAACTCGTCCACTCTCGGAGTGTTTCTTCTTCCAGTGCTCTCTGAAGTCCGACTGACGATGGCCCGTCCAGACACAACTGTGTACTGGGCAATGAATCGAATTCGGGAGGTGCGATTCGATGTGTCGGTTCCTCTCTTGCACACGGCGGAATGCCATACTGCAAACAGGGCACTCTGGTAAGACGGAAGGCACGGCCTCATTGGGTTCAGCATCGGCCTGATCGGAATCTTGAGATTGAGTCGGCGCGACAGAAACCGACAATACATTCGTGTCCAAGTCGCCCGCTTCGACCAGTTTCCCGAGACTTTCTTGCACCTTTGAGAACGCAGACCGCGCCACCTCGTCAACGGGCGTCCCATCAAGGGTCATTTTCACAAATCCCTTCGGATCGTATATTTCGATTGCGTCCTCTGCGAGAACTTGGCCACTCTCGGAGTGCTTCTTCCTCCAGTGTTCTTTGAAGTCCGATTGACGACGGCCCGTCCAGACACAGCGGTGTAGTGGGCAATGAATCGAATTCGGAAGGTGCGATTCGATATGTCGGTTTCGTTCTTGCACACGACGGAATGCCATACTGCAAACAGGGCACTCTGGTAAGATGGAAGACACGGCCTCATTGGGTTCAGCATCGACTTGATTGGAGTCCCGAGGTTGAATCGGCACGACAGAATCTGACAATACATTCGCGTCCAGTTTGCCCAATTCGACCAGTCTTTCTTGCACCTTTGAGAACGCAGACCGCGCCACCTCGTCAACGGGCGTCCCATCAAGGATCGTTTTCACAAATCCCTTCGGATCGTATATTTCAATTGCGTCCTCCGCAAGAACTTGACCACTCTCGGAGTGCTTCTTCTTCCAGTGCGCTCTAAAGTCCGACTGACGACGGCCCGTCCAGACACAGCGGTGTACTGGGCAATGAATCGAATTCGGAAGATGCGCTTCGATGTGTCGGTTTCGCTCCTGCATGCGGCGAAATGTGATCCTGCAAACAGGGCATTCTGGTAAGATGGAAGGCGCAATCTCATTGGGTTGAGCGTCGACTTGTCCGGAGTCTTGAGATTGAGCTGATATGATTGACAGTAACATGGTATCACCCTCGCTGCCATCTTCGAGCTGTTGCTCTACGAGAGCCTATGTCGATGTCGGCATAGAATCAAAGCAATAGTTGACTTATGGCGTACTTGATTCCTAGTACCAGACGGCAGTGGCTCAGGATTCTCATGGAGTTGAAGGAACTGATACAGAGACGCCGCTGGAATCAAAAATAAAGGGTCGTAATACGGTGTGTCATTTTGCTCGACGGGAATCTAAATTGATGTTAGCATGGACCAAAGTGATAGATAACTACATGACATACTTCGTGCCCGCTGCTCGACGACGGTGGCTCACTGACAAATACATGAAGTTGAAGGAACTGATACAATGACACCGCTGGAATTAACCATGAAGGGGCGTCATTCGGCATGCCATTTTGCTCTACGGGAGACTACGGTGATGTTAGCATAGATAAAGCAACAGATACATATATGTGTACAACACACTTCGTTTCCACTACCAAATGACGGGTACTCAGTGAATGCATCGTGTTGAAGGAACCGAATTAGGTCCTGGGCTGGGATGCGGAACGACGAATAGTCATGACCTGGGATGCCATCACTATGCTGGTCTGTCTACACTGTTGTAAGCATGAACCTAAGGAATAGACACTTATATGTAACGCACATCGTGCCCACTACCAGATGATGGGTACTCAGCTAGAGCACGACCTTGAAGAAACTGAGAAAGTGGCTGCGATCGAATCAAGTACCATGAAAAGGCATCAGGCGGTATGTTATATTGATCTAGTATGAGAGTCTATGTTGGTGTTAATACAAATCAATGGAATATATTCTCATAGGTAACATACTCCTTCGTGCCTGCTGCCAGATGACAGGTGGTCAATGAACGCATTCCATTCGGTGGCAGTCTACAGTACGCTAGTGTTAGCATACATCAATTTGATGGACGACTTCAACATACTTGTTGGGAAGCAACATTCAAGTCAGACATAGAGCGGGAAGGAGGATTAATGCATTAATGTGTGACTCGGCGAGCAACCACTAACAAAACACGATGATTTGTGGTGTTGCCCCGGTCCGGTCCGGTCCGTGATGTGATCAGTGCAGATCCGACGTCCGGTCCGGTCAGACCGCTGCCAAATAACATCCACCTCAATCCTCGACGCCAAACACAGTCTATGCACAGCATACGGTGTGATAAATAAGAACTCTGAAGTGTGCATGAACAAACTGCTGCACTTTAGGTACAACACAGGTAAATGAAAGTCAGTTCCGGGTAAAATATACTGCTGCGGATAGTACTACAGTACTTGACTGTACCAGAAAAATGTAAAGATTGGAGGCACTGCCACACGAGACTATTCGCCACTGGGGTCTGGTGAAAATGACAGTTGTGAGCTTTATCTGCGGTAGAAGCATGTAAAAAGATACTTACTGTCTCTGGCCTTAAAGTCGGGAGTCTCTAGTAGACCGGAATTCATGCTACGACTCGCTTGGGCTTGCAGATTCGTAGGGTCCAAGGAAGAGGAGCTAACCATAACCTGATGGGATGTAAGTCGATCCGTTCCGGCTTGGGGGATGGTGCTGAGATTAGGAGAGAAATGTCTTGCATCCATGTGACCTTCTGTCTCCAGACGAGACATCTCGACTTCCTTACTCGACCCTATGATGGGCACTCCACCAGGCGGCCGTGCATCCTGATTCGGTGAACCATCAGCGCGGGTTTGGTTGTCGCCATTCCCCTCCACCTCGGTGCGCGCATCTGCAGGAGGGTGCATGCGGTCTACCCTTTCGATCATATCCAGAAGGGTCCGTAGCTTCTCGGCATTTTG
>WNFQ01003094.1_pt1 | contig 17413 bp, 16 predicted proteins | sample 5400171 | NCBI WGS metagenome assembly WNFQ01 (sample SAMN13153356, study PRJNA577476) | soil metagenome | isolation source: 20 cm soil under Madrone tree | place: USA:California | collected 2016-06-14 | reverse complement strand
AACCGCGGCAAGTATCGTTCGCGTCGGTTACAGCTGGAAGCGAAAGTGCTTCTTTTCCGTGCATTTGGGCGACGTGCCATATCTGCGGTGCGTGAACTGCGCAGGCGAATTCAACCTGCGTAAAAGTCTTTAACGCTGCAGAATGGGAACAGTTGTTGATATGAGCAGGATTGCGCAGCGAAAGACGCTCGCGCGCAGATTTGCCCCTGGTCTACTGCGCCCCTTCAGCGGAATGAATGTCTCTGTGCGCCTGGGGGAAATCTCGCACACGGTCCTTTCGCGCTGGCCGATTCCTCCTCAACCCGCCAAGCCAGTTTCGCACTTATGTTATCTAACGATGTGTGATCGCTCTAACTGGTTGATGTTGCGGGAAAGTCTGTTCTCGTTGTATCGCTCATGGAATTCGCTGCCGGAGATTACTGTTGTCTCGGACGGTAGTTGGATGGCGCAGGAGTTTGCAGAAGTTTTTGCCTGGTGGCCAATGCCGATCACAGTGTTGATGCGGGAGGAAATTTGCCTGGCGGCTATGTCCGCTGGTTTTCGAGAGTTGGCTGATTACGCTCGAGAAAGTATCTGGGGGCTCGAGCTCGCCGCGCTTACGACCCAGGCGAAACAACACCCGGTGCTGTATGCCGACACCGATATCCTTTGGTTCAAAGATCCGGCGTTGCTTTTGGGTGACCCGGCGTTGTGGGCGAAGCCTCGAGCGCAGCAAGAAGGCAACTGTCATCAGCGGCGAGATATGGCACTGCGGCATTGCCCGCAGGTGTTGGAGCCACCATTTGTTAATGGCGGAATGGTGGCTTTGCGCGGCGAGCTTATGACGCCGGCACTTCTGCGCAACATGGTGCAAGATGCATTGCCTCATCCTCTGGACAGCTCATGCGAGCAAACTATCAAAGCCGCCGCCATCAAGCTCGGTGGCGAATTTTTTCCGGAGAAACTAAGCCTGGTAGAGTTTGATGACGTCCATAGGTTCCGTTCCCGCAACATGAAGAAGGAGGGCTATTACTCGCGGCACTACGTCACCCCTGCTCGGCAATTGCTTTACAGAGACGCCTTGAAACTCCGTTTGGAGTGCCTCTGATGTCAGAAGGAAAGTTAAGATTGCTACTGGTTAGCATCGTGCCACCCCACAACGATTGCGGTGTGCGCATTGTCATGCACAGGCACTTAGTCGAACGGAATCCGTTTGAATTACACGTCGCCAGCAACGCAGACTTTGCTGACGACCTTTTGGTGCATACAAGCCTGCGGCTCCCGTATCCCATCGATCGATTGAGAAGGAGCAGGTTCGGGCCACGCTTAGCCGCATGGGTTACCGACTATGAAAATCTAATATGGCCCCTGACGGTTAATCGCGCGTTGGAGGAAGCGGTCGAAGAATTCCGACCACAAGTCATACTCACACTCGCTGAGTGTGGCTTGTGTCACATCGCCCGAAAAACAGCCCGACGGCACGGCTTGCCGCTGGCAGGACTCTTTCTCGATTGGTTCCCCATGACGAAGGGTCACTACGGTCACGACTGGACGCAGCAAATCCTGAGCCGTCGGTACCGAGAACTTTTCGCCGGATGTGATCTGGCTTTTTGCACCAGCGACGGCATGCAGGAGATGCTCGGTGCACATCGGAACAGCCACTTGATTTATCCGATGCCCGGCAGACATCGTATGCCGGAAAAGCCCTGGCCTCCCTCCAATGGAAAATTTCGGCTGGTCTATGTAGGCGCAGTGCAAAATTTTTATGGCCGGATGCTTTGCTCACTCATTAAAGAAATCGAGGCGACAAACGACTTGGAAATCATCGTGATCGGGCCAAACGCTGACTGGCCGGCGGAACTTCTGGAACGCGCTAAAACCAAAGGAATTTATCTCGGCTTCAAGCCGCCAGAAGAAGCCGCGGAGGTGCTGGCTAGCGCCGACGCAATGATCGTTGTGATGAGCTTCGAGAAGCAACATGAACTATTCATGCGCACGAGTTTTACCACGAAATTCCTGGACTACGTCGCATTTGGAAAACCCGTGATTCTGTGGGGACCGGATTACTGCACGCCGGTTCGTGTCGCGAGAAAGCAAGGCGGAGCTGCCGTCATCTCTGTCAATGACGCCGGCGCAGTCGTCGCCCTTTGCCGTCAGATTGCCGGAGATTCCGCTCTGAACGAGAAGCTGTCGAAAGAAGCACTACACATGCATCAAACGCTGTTTAATCCGGATCGGTTGCAGGACGTATTCGTTCAGAGAATAACCGAGTTGGTCAATGGATGAAATTAACGTGATTGTCGTTTCCTCGATTCGCCCTGAGACAAGTACGGCTGCTGGGCTGACACTGCATCGACATCTGGTCAACCGCAGCGGCGTTCGACTGCACATCCTGCCTGCTGAACATCACGAGATTGCCCACGGATCTTTTCATTCCAAGATTATTCCACGGCTAATGCGAACGTCAGCCCGACGATGGGCAGGGGACATTGATTACCTGATGCACACCACGTTGCCGTTAGAGAAGAGCATTGTTGCACCGCCTGCTCGCGCGCGGGCAGTTGTTCTTACAGTCGCATACGGCAGCGGTTGCTGGGTAGCACAGCGTTATGCAAGGCGCCACCGACTGCCCTTGATTGTGAGATTCGACGACTGGTGGCCCGACATTGCTGGGGTTCATAGTCCAGTACGTAAGAAACTGGAGCGACGCTTTCTTGAGCTCCATCGATCTGCGGATCTGAGCCTGTGCATCAGCGAAGGAATGCTCAAAGCATTGGGCCCGCATCGCAACGCGCGCGTTGTATTGCCGATTCCTGATGTCGAGCCGATCAGGCCATCACCACGCAAAGATTCGGCTGGTGAGTTTCGCGTTGGCTATACCGGCAACATGTTTGATTACAGCGATATGCTGGCTGATCTGGCTCAGTTAGCAATGAGACAGAGTGATGTTCGAATCGAGTTCAGAGGACGTCCGAAATGGCCGCAAGCGCTAATGCATGAAATGACACACCGGCATCTACTGCACGATTTCGCATCCGGATCAGCCTTTGAAGACTGGCTGGGTTCGTTCGACGCGTACTTGGTCGTAATGTTTTTTGATGCAGCACAGCGGCGCCGCACCGAAACATGTTTCGCAACCAAGCTTGTCGAGTATTCGCGCGCCGGCCGGCCAATTGTCATCTGGGCGCCGGAATCATCTGCTGTCGTGCAGTGGGCAAAAAAAAGTGGAGCTGCGCTCTGCGTAACCGATCCCGATGCTGGCGCGTTGCTGACTGCAATGGGACATTTAAAGAAGGATGGAGCCTTGCAACTGGAACTCGGTGCACAAGCACGGCGCGCGTACGAAACAGAATTTTCGCCGGCCGCTTTGCAGGAGCAATTTCTGGAAGGATTAAATTCGGTTATCTAGTGTTGCGAAATGTTTGCCGCTGTAATCACCACAATTCAGGAACCGACACGCGGAGTCGTTAAACTCGTTCAGAAGCTAGCGGAATGTGGAGGCTTCCTCGTCGTTGCGGGCGATCAACAAGGCCCAGCGCATTTCCGAAGCCAGCATTTCACCGAAGGCTCTCAAATTGATTTCCTGGCACTCGCGGACCAGCAGGCGAGCGAGTTTGACCTGGCCCGGAAATTGCCGTTTGGGTCCTACAGTCGCAAAAATGTTGCTTATCTTCATGCAATCGCCGCCGGGGCGCAGTTACTTTATGAGACCGACGATGACAACGCCCCGCTCGATTCATGGCAGCTTCGTTCCGAGTCCGTGACCGCTGCTCGGTCCCTTGATCCGGCAAATGGACGCTGGGTAAATGCATATCGATACTTCAGTAGCAAGCTAATTTGGCCCCGCGGCTTTCCGTTATCCGAGATTCACTCAGAGGTACCTGAAACGAGATTGGTTTCGGCGACGCGTAGTCCAATCCAACAGGGACTGGCCAACGGTTCGCCAGATGTGGATGCAGTGTGGCGACTAATCTTTGATGAAACTTTTACGTTCGGCAATGGCCCGTCGGTTGTACTACAGGCGGGAAACTGGTGCCCCTTCAATACCCAGAGCACATGGTGGTGGCCGATAGCATACCCATTGTTATACCTTCCAAGTTACTGCTCGTTTCGGATGTGCGACATCTGGAAAAGTTTTATCGCCCAGCGGTGTCTTTGGGAGCTCGGGTACGGAATTACATTTCATGCGCCCGAAGTATTTCAGGATCGCAATCAGCACGATCTTGATCGTGATTTTGCGGACGAAGTGCCGGGCTACACGCGAAACAAGGAAATTGCCAATGTCCTTTCGCGGCTACAACTGGGCGGCGGTGAAGCGCGAATCGGCGATAATTTGCAGCGCTGTTACGAGGCGTTAGTTGGTGCAACGGTCTTTCCATCTGCAGAACTCGAGCTAGTTGAGCTATGGCTTGAAAACTTTCGCCTGGCCGCAGCAAGGGGGAACGCAGTGTGCGCGGAGAACACGTCTGTAACAGCGTCGTTCAAGGCGGTGTAAAGAGACGACGTACAGTGCCGCTGGCGCATGATTGGGAACACCATCAAATTCGACCTCGTGTCGACCGCTCATTTTTAAAACGAATTTGATGGAATCAGTCGTTATTGCGCTAGCTGGTAACGAACGCTACTTCCCCGGTCTCTATTGTGCGGTGGCGAGTGCACTCAGCCACTTGAACTCAGCGAGAGAAGTAGACTTAAAAGTGTTAGACGGCGGGATTTCCAAACACTCGAAGAACGCTCTCTGTCGGCTGGCTGAGAGATATGGAAAAGGGGTGAGGCTGCAGTTCGTGGCGGTGGATGACTCGCTGTTTCGTGATGCGACACTTGGACCCGCTGAATCGCACATGACTTATTGCCGGACATTATTGCCACGCTTTCTGGATGTGCCTCGTCTGATCTACCTCGACTGCGACCTGTTGGTGTTTCGTGATCTCTCTGAGCTTTTTGATTTTGAATTCTCTCCCGGCAAAATTCTCGCAGCTGTCCCGGACTCGCAGACTTTGACGCTCAGCGATGACTCCCGCACGTTAGCAAGCGCGATGAATCTTCCGGCTGTTGGGCGCTACTTCAACGCGGGCGTAATGCTATTGAATCTGGACGAACTGAAGAAACAAAATTTCACGGAGAAATCTCTCGAATTCTTCGAAAACTGGAGAGGACAGTATCGTTTTCACGACCAATCGGCCATCAATTTTCTTCTTCACGGACGAATTGACGAGTTGCCAGAATATTGGAATCGAGCGTCCTGGCGTTTTGACGAGCAGGACAACAACAGGCTGGAGTGTGTGCTTCACTATACGAGTTCAGCGCCGTGGCTTGGTGGAATACCGGGCCCGGCCCAGGCGGTGTTTGAGCGATTTGCTGCGGACGCGGGTTCGCCTGTGAATCGACAAACAGCGGCTTTCAAAAAATCGCGGCGGCAACAAGTCTTTCGCAATGCACTTGCACCTTTTCGGGCGCTCGGTTTTCCGCTTGTGTCTTTCTTTTACAAGGTTGCCGGACAAAAAGAAAAATGTGCGGGATATCAGAAAGCGGGGCGGTATTGGCTCAATTACATTCTCGAAGCGCCGGCCCGGCGCCGGCTTCATCACAGGCGCGCCGAGCAAATTCAAGGTATGAAGTTCAAATTTTGAGTCCACAGCATGAGAGTATTGCATCTCAACACTCATGCTTCTGGCGGCAGCTATGAATATGCGGCGCTCCTTTCAACCGGATTAGCCGAACTAGGGATTGGCAGCGATGTGGTGTGCAAAAATTCGCCGTCAGCAGAATCCGGCAGACCTTTCTTGGATCGCATTATTCGTCGATCGTATGTTTCCTTGTCCACTGAGCCGTGGCATGGGACACGGCGGTTTTTGTCGCCGCCGCCGCCTGAGGATCTGGATGGGATTGACGTTGTCCATTTGCACACGGTGGCCGACTGGTTTGATGTTCCCCGTTGGTTGGAGATGCTGCCGCGCAGAATGGGTGTCGTTATCAGCCTGCACGATATGTGGCACGTGACCGGAGGCTGCTTTCTTTATCGTGGATGCGATCGCTACGCGAACCAGACTTGCGATCCCTGTCCGATCTTGAAATGGCCTGCGAACCGATTCCTAGCAAAGGCTGCGCACTCGCGGAAGTTACAGACATATCGGCATTGTGGAGCACGCATGGTCGCAAACAGCCAATGGCTGGCCGAGGTCGCCGCGAGAAGTCCTATAGCCAAAGCTTGCGGTGGCGTGCGAGTAATTCCTCCTGGAATTGACACGACCGTTTTCAAACCGCAGGACAAGAACCTGTGCCGAAAGCAACTGGAGTTGCCAGCAGACGCGTTCGTCATCGTTACAGGTGGCGCGTCACTGACGGATGCAAACAAAAATGTGCCGTGGTTGTTCGAGCAACTGTCGCATTTGCCAGATCTGCGAGGCATAGTTGTGGTGGCGTTTGGTGAAGGCGCAGTGGCGGTTCCAGATGGTCTGAACGTGCGCTTTACAGGAGGCATCCGGGAGCGCGCGGACCTGGCGCGGCTCTTTGCAGCTGCGGATGTTTTCGTCAGCGCGTCCTTGATGGAAACCTATGGACTAACACTGGTGGAAGCGATGGCTTGCGGAACACCAGTGGTGGCTTTTCGCGTAGGCGGAGTTCCCGAAGCCGCGCCCGATGGTCAGGGTGCCATCTTGTGTGGGTCGCAAGATGGCGTGGCATTGACCGAAGCCATCATCAAACTGCGGAATTTGGCGCAGCTTCGCGAGCGGCTTGCAGATGCTGGTCGTGACATGGTGCACGTTCGCAACCGACTGAGTTCCTTCTCGGGCTTGTTTGCAGAAATCTATCGAGAATGCGTTTCATCCCGCGAGAACGCGCAGCGCAAACAATCGGCCCTTGCAACGTGAAGATTCAAGCGCCAGTTGGTTTTGTGACCGGTTGCCATGCCGGGGATAAGTTCATGGTTCAGGCCACACTGGCCAGCATGAAGCATTTCTGCCCAACGATCCCTATGTGCCTGGTGGTGGACGGGACTTTTGATGTTTCCGATTTGGAAAGCGAATATGAACTGATTGTTCTACGTGTTTCAGAATTGCCTTCAAAAGAAATGCGCAAGCTTATGAGCGGGAATGGCCGCGCCAAGCTCGCCGCGATGTGGGAAGGGCCTTTTGAGTTTTACGTTTGGGCGGATTCGGACGCAATCGTCTGGGGCGACTTTACTCAAGCGGTCCGCACTGACGTCGATTTTCAGGTGTTCTGGAGCGAGATCTCTATCCCGGCAGATGCCACAGAAGTTCCACCCTGGCTCCCGCATTTTTATTTTGATCCGCGAAAGCTCAGCCGTTTTGATCCCGAATTTGATTGGCGCGGGAACGCCTACTTTTCGTCCGGCGCCTTCGCATGCAGGCGAGAAGTTGTCCCGTTCGACAAATGGATGGAGGCGGAGTCGTGGGCGAACGAAACGCCCGGCTTGTTTGGTGATTTCTACGAGCAGCCGCTGCTAAATTATTTCGTTCACTCGATGAGGCAACGTGGAGAAATCAAGAGTACCATGACCAACTTGCAAGACATCTGGGGACATCATGGCTTTGACGAACTGAAACAGGATTGTGCGGATAGCAATTGGCATTTCCCCAAAACAATCCGGCGTCCGCGTGTAGCGCACTTTTGCGGTCGCAAACCGCTCCTGTTTGACTGGCAGGCTTACTCGCGACCTTTCACTATTGCCCGGCTGGAACATCATCGCCGGCAGCACGGCGAGCTCGGCGCCTGGCTTGCAGTCTTAAACGAGGAACGACGCGTGTGGGCCGGCAAATTCCAGCGCCGGTTGCAACGCGCTATTGGCAAATGGAAGTAGCGGATAAAAGTTATCTTAGTATGAGTCAGAGACCGCGAATTGTTTTTTTGATCGCGATCGCGCCGCCTGAAAGAATAAAGGACTGGCATCTGGCTTGCGCGAATTTTAAGCAAACATTGTCATCAATATTTAACTCGACCGATGGCAACTATTGCGTGGCAGTGGCCGGCCACCAAGCTCCTGCATTTCAACTGCCGCAAGATCCAAGATTCAAATTCCTATCGCTTGACCATCCCCTGCCGTCTCTGGAAGACGGACGTTGGATTGCAGCAGTTAAAGATAAGATGATTAAGCTGGCCGCGGCTTGGGACTACGCAAAATCGACGTGGAATCCTCAATATGTGATGAGGCTTGATTGGGACGACCTGGTTAGCTCAAAGCTGGTCGAGTGGCTCGTTTCGGCGAAAGATGAAGCTGGCTTTCGCATCAAGTACGGTTGGATTTGGCGTTCAAGTCTTCCTCGTTTGATCCAGTGCACGGAATGTTTCGACCGCGCCAGTGGTTCGTGTTTGATAATTCGGAGCGACCTGGCGGATAAGACTGGCCCGTTTCTTCATACCGTTGACGGCATAAAATTCGACGAGGTCAGTCAGCAAATCGAAGCCAGTGATCCGTACGGGCTCGTGCCCGGCGCGGGAACTGGCACACTGCTTTTGAACGACACCACGAACCGCGCCGAGGCGCAGTTTGCTTACCTGGGACACCGTCTCGCGATCGTTCCTTTCAAGGCCGCGGTTTACCGTCTCGGCCACGGAAACAACGCCAGCGGCCGGCACAATCGAATACAGACGATGCGGATGTTTTTGGGATGTATTCGACGGACCCGCCCTGTCACACCGAGCCTGAGGAGAGAATTCATGCTCGGCTGACCGGTGTCTGCTCTTTGGTCACGCAGCCGTACGGAGGTGGAGCTATCCTGAATACGGAAACGGAATACAGCTGTAGAATTGTGTCGCAGCAGTTCGGTGTCGATTCATGGGATGATTTTCGGGTTGGAGACATTCTGTATTCCCCGCGCGTGCCCCTTGCGAAAGCCGATGCTTTGCTTGTGCTGTACGACCCAAGTGACGAACTGCTCAGGTTCAGCGGCCCGAAGCTGTGGTTCACGATCGAACCTTCCTGGCATCACCACTTCCACTCGCACCCCGTTGGGAAGCGACTCGTTCGAGAGCTTGATGCTTCGGAACGGGCTTTTTACGGGCATCCGGATGCAACCCACCGCGTTCCGCATCCTACACACAGTGGAACCTTGTCGCGGCCACGAGTACCTTCGGTAAGGCGTGCCGCAGTTGCGACTGTCAACAATTTCGGTGGACGCCTTTGGTTCCTTAAGTCTCACTTCCGGACCCGCAATCGGATGATTTTAGATCGGCGCGTCGAGCTGTTCGGCAAGCCCGACGCATGGGCGAACTTCCGCCATTTTCCGAAGCTTTGGATTCAGAAGCCGCCAGATAACTATGCGGGAAAAGCATCTCCTGGGGCCGAAATCGACGGCGACGATAAGAAGATTCGGTTTTTGTCCGGCTACAAGGTTGCGGTATGTCTGGAGAACTGCACCGAAGCCTACTACTTTACTGAAAAATTCATTAATGCGGTGCGAGCAGGATGCATCCCCGTATATCATGCCCACGCCACCGTGAAAAACGGGTTTCTCTCTGGTGCCCGATGGATCGATCCCGCCGAGTTCGGGTTTTCGTCGCGCCGCACCATAGAATTTGCCCTGGATCAGGACCAATCGGAGTTCCGCTCCGTTAACGACGCCTGGCTTGAGTCCGGAATCTTGGCGGATACTGACGACCTAAAAGTCTTTCCAAAGCTCCACGAGATAGTGAGTGCCAAATTAAGAGACCAAAATGCGAGGGCGACCAGGACAAGTTCGCGTTAAAGGAGCGTTTGGTAAAATCCAACAGGATTGAAGCGAACAATTGACTATTTCAATCATGATCACCACGCGCAATCGCGCAGAGGATTTACAGCGTACCTGTGAAATAATTGCCGCGCTCAATCCCCCGCCACTTGAAGTGTTGATCACAGTCGACGGCTGTTGCGCAGATAACACGATGAACGTCATTCGGAGGCACGTTCCACACGCAACAGTGATCGTAAACAAGAACGCGCGCGGCTCCGTTGCTTGTCGGGATGCTATGATGCGGCAGGCCAGGGGGGATCTTGTGTTCGCTCTCGATGACGACAGCTACCCGCAGCAGATGGATTGCATCGCGCTCGTCAGTCGTTTCTTTGAGAAAAAACCAAAATTGGCTGTTCTTCACTTTCCACAACGAAGCGATGAATATCCCGAAACGCTTTCGCAAACAGACTTCGGGCCGGAACATTTGACGCGTTCGTTTGCTAACTCCGGCGCAGTGTTGCGCCGGTCCACTTATCTTCAATTGCCTGGGTTTGAGCCGCGATTTTTCCACATGTATGAAGAGCCGGACTACGGCCTGCAATGTGTGGCGGCGGGTTATGACGTGCTCTTCTCTCCGGTTATCACCATCCGTCACCATTACTCCGGCCAGGCACGGGATGAAACCCACACTCATCATCGTCACGCCCGCAACGAATTGTGGAGCACTCTGATGCGATGTCCTTTTCCGTTTGCACCGGTCATTCTTATCTGGCGCGTTTTCTCTCAGTTTCGTTTTGCCTGCAAACGCGGCTGGTCGTGGGTAGTTCGCGAACCGATCTGGTGGTGGCAGGCGCTGGCTGGAATTCCATATTATCTTCAAAAGCGCACGCCCGTTTCATGGGCAAACTATAAACGCTGGCTTGCGTTGCCCTGAAACAATGAAGTGACTTTGTATGGCATCGCGCCCGCAAGGCTTACCAGCATTTCAGCTTTTTACCTTGTGAAATTCATCGTCGCTCAGGTTGGCGCGCGGCGCGGTTACGCGGTGCCGGCCATTCTGGAAAAAGCTGGAATGCTCGAGCGTTTCTACACTGACATCACGGGCGACATTGGTCTTGGCAGCGTCTTTTCTGCAGCCGCCGTGTTGCCGCTTGTCGGCAAATCCGCGCGCCGGTTGGCCGCAAGGCGTTTGCCGGTCAACATTCGTGCAAAGACAACGACGTTTCCAGGTGTCAGCCTGGTTCACGCTTTACGTGAAGCGATGATGGCGCGCGACCCGGCTGCGGAGTGTCGTGAGGGGGTTCGTTTTTCCACTGCACTGGGCATGGCGATGAAGCGGTGTGGCTTTGGCAGTGCTACCCACATGTATTCGATGCTTGGGGAATGCGGTCCACTGTTTGGGGAAGGGAAACGGCGCGGCCTTACCACTGTGTCCGAGATTTATATTCCGCTGAGCACTGAGCGCATACTGACGGAGGAAAGAAAGAAGTTTCCCGGCTGGGAACTTAATGTACCTGACTATGCTGCGATCTGCCGCGGATTCGATGCTGAACCTCTTTCGTCCGTGGATGCAGATTTTGCCGTCTGCCCATCTGAATTTGTGCGCGATGATCTGGTTCACAATTTTGGATTGCCAGGCGAACGCGCAGCAGTTGTGCCCTACGGTGTAAATCACGAATTGTTTTCTGTGCGCAACGAACCAGTGCACGGTCGCATTCTCTTTACAGGGACGGCGGAGTTGCGCAAAGGGATTCACTACCTTGCGATGGCAGCGGAGAAACTTGTCGCGCGTGCGGGGCGCTATGAATTCCGGGTCGCAGGCAATGTGGAACGTTCCATCGCAAACCAGGAGCGATGCCGTCATCTAGAATTTCTTGGGCGCGTTCCGCGCGCGAAGATAACCGGTGAATTCGCGGCTGCCGATCTGCTTGTTCTGCCGTCGCTGGCAGAAGGCTCGGCGGAAACGACGTATGAAGCGCTGGCCTGCGGAGTTCCCGTTGTGACGACCCTTGAGGCGGGATCGGTTGTGCGGGACGGTGTTGACGGACGCATTGTGCCGTCGCGAGACCCCGAAGCGCTGGCGAACGCGATTGCTGAGATTGTTGAGGACCGGCAAAAACGCGAGCGCATGTCACACGCCGCACGCGAGCGAGCACACGATTATACGTGGGAACGGTATGGCGAACGCTTGTTGGCTGCGCTCAGGCAAGAATTGGAAGGCAGAACATAGAAGCTGGGAGAGAGGAGTGGGGGATTCAGGCTCGACAATGATGCCTTTAATTTTCCATTTTGGGCTTTATACTGTGCGCCTCGCCGTTCCTTCCACTGCATGGTCACGCATGAACTAACGTTCTATCTCGCTGCCGCCGTGTTGGTGGCGTTGACGGTGGAAAGCTGCGTGAGGTTGCTGAAGCGAGACAGCTTTGGCATCGCGGTTGTCGTCTACGTAACAGTGTTCGCGTGGTATTTCGTCGATCCTTTTATTAATCCGGAGCAGTACGATTATCTTCCTTCTTTCTTGTTAGGCCAAAGTTATGGGCAGGTACTATTGTTTTTGATCGGGTTTCGCGTTTTCATACCCGTTGCGGTACGTTGGATTGTTCGGCGGCCAAGTACTGGCGTTTTTGCCATGCGGCGCGTTACTCCTGAGCAGATCTTAATTGGCACCGGCGCGATTTGGCTCGGACTTTTTGCATTCGGTATCTTTCGGATGGGTGGTGATGTGGTCGGCGCGGCGTTTCCGATCGATTCCCGCGCAGGTGCGACGATGTGGGGGCGTGGTGCAGTGGAAACTGGTGCGAGCGGATTCCTGATTTCCTCAGCAGCGTATCTCTTCAACGCCGTGACAGCGTTTCTTGGCGTCCTGGTATTTTTCCAGCGTAGTAAAGCCTGGCGGTTGATCGCAGGGGCAATGTTTGCCATTACTCTCCCGTATTTCTTTTTGTCGGGATCGCGTAACCTCTTTCTTGCAGCGGTCGTGCCTTTTCTCATCACCTATCTGTTTTATGGCCGTCATTTCCTTATAATAAAATTGGCCATTCTGGCGGTTGCGTTCGTCTGCCTAAAAGAAGGTTTTAAGTTCGTCACTGAGTTTCGCATGGGTGGCTTCAGAGAGGTATTAGCTGCTGAGAATCCTTACGAGCTGATGGAGGAAGATGTGCGAGAAAAAGGCCTGAACATGATTCAGGAGCTTTGCTTTGTGAATGGTTACCTGAGTTCCGGCGATACGTCGCCGGCGTATGGTGCAAGGTATTTGAACGAGCTATTGAACTTCATTCCGCGTATGATCTGGCCTTCAAAGCCGTTGCTTGGAATTGACTACGCGATTTGGCGCGGCTTTGAGAGTGAGGACAGTGAGACAGGTGTGAACACCACCATCGCCACCGGAATGATAGGGGGTGGCGTTCTGAACTTTGGCCAAATCCTTGGTCCAATGGCGGCCGGAATGCTGATGGCGCTTTGGGCCGGTCTGCTTATCCGCTGGTGGGAACAAAGACAGTCGCTTCTGCGATTTATGTTGTTCATGCTTGGAGCGGGTCTGACCTTCAACCTCGGCCGGGACATCACCTTGCTGGTGCTCTGGCCTGTCGTATTTGCGTACTTTTTCATTCGCCTTACTGAAATCTGGGCCACGAAGCGGTTTGGGCGGCCGCCACAACTGACAACGGTCGTTCCCGCTAATGCCGGGCCGGTGCAGGTGTTTGCTGGTCAGCTGAGTCAGTAAGCTTGGCACCGTGCTCGGCCTTGGAGCAGGCAAATCCTGATCTAATGGCAGTCAACGGCTGGAACAATTTCGGATCGCTGGCGGCCGCGAATTGCTTGTGAAAATTGCTTTCTTAACTCCATCCCTATCACGCGATGCAGGTGGTATTTTCGAAATCGAGCGCCGCCTTGCGCAGTCTCTGGCGCAATTGCCGGACACGAGCATCGAGGTTTATGGAGTGGAAGACAAATATACATCCATCGATTTGCCATTGTGGAAACCGTTAACTCCCAAAGCTTATCCTTACCGAGGACCGGATAACTTCCGATACTCACCCGCTTTGCGGCGCGCATTCCTAAGCTGCAAAGCCGAGATTGCTCATCTCCATGCGCTTTGGATGCATACCTCTGTCATTCTTTTAGCCTGGGCTCAACGGCATGGCCGCCCATACGTGATAACTGCCAACGGCATGCTTGAGCCGTGGGCGCGTCGGAATGCGCAAATGAAAAAACGAATCGTTAGCGCGCTTTACGAACGGCGATCCCTCGAGGGCGCATCCTGCATTCAGGTAAATTCGCAACACGAGGCCAAATCGGTTCGCGATTTTGGTCTGCGAAATCCAATTTGCATTATCCCGAATGGGATCGATCCGCCCACGAGAACGCGCTCCGCCTCAAAGTGTGGAAGCCAGACACCGGATGAGGGAAAAATGCTCCTTTATCTCGGGCGACTGCACTCCAAAAAAAATTTGTCGGCGCTACTCGATGCGTGGAAGACTCTTCACAGATCAAAGGCGGGTAATCGGAGGTCAGAAAAGTGGGTGCTTGCGGTCGCGGGATGGGATCAGGGCGGGTATGAAGCATTGCTGAAGAAGAAGGCGCGCGATCTTGAAGTAGAGAACAGCGTCCTATTTCTTGGGCCAATGTTCGGCGATGACAAAGCGGCGGTTTACCAGAAAGCGACGGCATTTGTGCTGCCGTCGCTGAGCGAGGGCCTGCCAATGGCGGTGCTGGAAGCCTGGGCGAATGGAAAGCCGGTTCTAATGACGCCGGAATGCAATCTTCCCGAAGGTTTCGCGACAGATGCGGCGGTAAAAATCGACACGACAGCGAACGGGATCGCAAAAGGGTTGGTGCAGTTGATCGAGATGAGCGACAGCGATTGCGCTGCGATGGGCGAGCGTGGACGTACCCTGGTCGCCGAAAAGTTTTCCTGGCCGCGAGTTGGCGAACAGATGCGCTCGGTTTACGAATGGGTGCTGGGTGGCGGCCCGCCGCCAGAAACCGTAAGAGTTGACTAATTTTGGCGGTCACAGGCCGGGCGTCAGAAGTTACGGATGAAACGGTGTCCTAAACCTCAAAGCGGCATTCATTCCATTGGCAATCTTGATCTGTAAAATCCGCGTGATCCGCGTAATCTGCGGTTGACCCGTGCGCCCCCAACACACCCGCTGCTACAAACATGCTGGACATTGAACAAAATCGGCGCGCCAGAAAATATTCCTCCAGCGAAATGATTCGCCGGGTGCTTTGGACCCTCATCCAACCCCTTTTTCGGTTTAGTCCAAGGCCCTGTTTCGGGTGGCGGCGATTTTTGCTGCGATGCTTCGGTGCGAGGATCGGCCGTGATGTTCACGTCTACAATACGGCGACGGTTTACTATCCATGGGAACTGGAAGTGGGCGACGAGAGCGCAATCGGCGAACACGCCTACATTTATAACCTGGGGCGCATCACAATCGGCGCGCGCGCAACCATTTCACATCGCGCGCACCTTTGCGCGGGTACCCACGACCACACGAAGTCAGACTTTCCGTTGCTGCGTCCTCCGATTTTCATTGGCGATCAATCCTGGGTTTGCGCTGACGCCTTTGTCGGTCCGGGCGTAACAATCGGGGAAGGCGCGATTGTCGGCGCTGGTGCAGTGGTGACAAAGGATCTCGCTCCGTGGATGATTGCAGTCGGAAACCCGGCCCGTGCAATTAAGCGGCGCGCGGTCACTGAATGATGGCGGACGAATTCCCATTCGATTCTGCTGATGCTGAGCACACTGCTCAATATCTATTGCCTCCGGTACTCCGCATTCTCTCGGGCGAAAACGAGTCTGCTAAGACGAGTATTTTTGATCTTGGCTGTGGAAATGGAGCGATGGCCGAGCTCCTTCGACCACACGGCTATGAAGTTGTTGGAGTCGATCCATCGACGAGTGGAATCAGAGAAGGGAATCGCGCCTATCCCAATCTACAGCTCTTTGTGGGCTCGGCGTACGATGATCTCGCAGCGCGATTCGGCAAATTCCAGGCCGTGCTCAGCCTCGAGGTAGTTGAACACGTTTATTATCCACGCAAATTCGCGGCGACACTTTTCTCCCTGGTCAGGCCGGGCGGTTTGGCCATCGTCTCGACTCCCTATCACGGATATCTAAAAAACGTTGGGCTGGCGCTCAGCGGAAAACTGGACAGCCATTTCACAGCGTTATGGGATGAGGGACATATAAAATTTTGGTCGATTTCAACTCTAAAACAGCTGCTAATGGAAGCTGGATTCAGTGGAATATCATTTCAGCGCATCGGAAGGGTTCCAGTGTTTGCCAAATCGATGATCGCAGTGGCGCGACGTCCACAAAATACATGACGCCGATCGGCGTCAGGCAATCATGATCTCAGTTGTTATTCTGACATTGAATGAGGAGCTAAATCTTCCTCGTTGCCTCGAGGCAATCTCCTGGTGCGACGACGTACTGATCGTGGATTCGTTTAGCTCAGACGCGACATTAAAGATTGCCGGCGAACATGGAGTGCGCGTCGTGCAACGGGCCTTCGATAGCTTCGCCGGGCAGCGCAATTTTGCGCTCGACCAATGCGAACTGAAACATGAGTGGATTTTTCATTTAGACGCCGACGAAGTGATGACGCCCGATTTATCGGCGGAGATTCTCAGCTGTATTGCCGCGACAGACAAAGATGCCTACCGCGTCTCATCGAAGCTTATGTTCCATGGGAAATTTTTGCGCCATGCTGGTCTTTTCCCGTGGTACCAGGTCCGGCTTGGTCGCCGAGGCAAGTTACGATTTACGCAAGTCGGGCATGGTCAACGTGAACAGCTCCCATCGGATGCGATCGGCACGTTAAAGAATTCCCTGCTTCACTTTCCATTTGAAAAAGGGATTGACGATTGGATTGAGAAACACAACCGATATTCGACGGATGAAGCACGGCAAAACGTTTACGGCTACGCTGATAACGATTTTTCCATCCTGGATCTCCTGAGTATCGCGACCGATCGTCGCCGGCGAGCCGCCAAAAAAATCTTCGGGCGGTTACCCTTCAGAACAACTATTCGATTCATCTATATGTACCTGTTTCGAGGCGGAATTCTGGACGGCAAGGCCGGCTTTACGTATTGCCGATTACTCGCTTGGTACGAGTGGCTCATTGTCTTGAAAGAACGTGAGATGAGAGCGCGCGCACGAGATAAAACCTGCCGATCAGGTCAGCTTAGCAAGTAGGCATGAGCAAAGGCACAACCTGAGCTATGTCCGCTTGGGAAATGGAGGTAAGGGGATTCGAACCCCTGGCCTTCTCATTGCGAACGAGACGCTCTACCAACTGTTGGTTCACCCGTTTTGCGCTTGATCACGCTGCGAACCTACGACGGGAAAGTTTGATGCAAGCTGTGCTGGCCCGTAAGCTTTGCCGTGGCCGCTTTCGACAAGGTTGAAGTAAGATCTCTCCTGCTTAACGAGTTTCAAGAGGAGCTTCACAAACTTGGCGAACCCGCTTACCGCGTCGGACAAATCGTGGATTGGCTCTACAAGAAACGAGTCAAGTCCTTCGATGAGATGACCGATTTGTCGCGCGAATTGCGCGGGCAACTCGCAAGCCGCTTCGCCTTCAGCCGGATGGATATCGTCCGGGTGCTCGGATCGCACGACACGACCCGCAAGTTTCTATTTCGTTTGAGCGACGGAAATCTGATTGAATCTGTTTTGATTCCAGCGTCACCAGCGCTTTATGGAGGCAGCTCGGATCGGCGGACGATTTGCATATCGACGCAAGTCG
>WNFQ01001338.1_pt1 | contig 17415 bp, 21 predicted proteins | sample 5400171 | NCBI WGS metagenome assembly WNFQ01 (sample SAMN13153356, study PRJNA577476) | soil metagenome | isolation source: 20 cm soil under Madrone tree | place: USA:California | collected 2016-06-14 | reverse complement strand
GGGTTGTACGGTATTATCGGCATCAATGCCGGCCCTGGCGCTGTGCTGATAGCGCCGCTGCCCTGTTGCTGGCCGGGGGCGGCCGCCGCCGGTAGACGCGTGGAGGGCAAACCTATTGATTTCGACTGAGCCTGAGAGGACGATGTTGGCTCCGGTCTCTGCTGCGTCTGCGGCGCGAAGCCGGACGGCAGTTGTGGACGCGAGAGCAACAAGGTTTCTAGCTGGTCCACGCGCGCCTTGAGCTCGTCGTATTCGGCGCGGCTGACGTACTTGTCACTGTGGGGTACGTACGTACGTACAGTACACATTAATTTTTATATTATATTTTTTGGTAAATCAGTGAGAACGGGGAGAAATTTATAAATGGGGCCACACGTACACTGGCTCGATGACATGCCATTGACACTTGTTTTGATCACCGCGGCGGATGCAGGGTGTGCAAGGATGCGCTCTGGAGAATCCCGCGCGATTCAGAAGCCAAGCGCGTGGGGCTAAGTTACTGCATCATAAACACTGCGATCTCCTCACCTGTCGCACTTAATTTTACGTCTTTTACATTCTTTCAGAGGACACGTGATGGGATAGGATAGGACAAGTTGGGTTGTCGTGTGATCACGAGGGCCGAAAAGAGCGTGGAAGAATGACAAGTTATATCAGATGGCTGCCAAGTGAGGAGCGAACGGGGGAAAAGGCTGAACTGACCCGTGCAGCTCAGAGCCTGCCGTCGCCGCTTCTGTTTCGGGCGCGCGGTTTGCTCACTATCTCCGTCCCCGTCCGAGTCACCAATGATTCCCGAATGTGCACGCTCCGCGGGAGGCTGCGCTGGCGACGGAGGGAGAAAATCGAGACGAGGTATACCCGCGCTTGGCCCTGCGGCGAAAGCCGGGCCCATCTGTTGACGATTGTTCGGATAGTAACGCTCATTAAGCTGAGCAATGTCTGGCTGAGGAGGGAGAAAATGACGGATGGAAGGTAAAGAGGTCGGTGACGGTCGTGAACCGGCGGTCGACGTGTGGCCAGGCGTCCTTCGAGCGGGGGACGGAGAACGCTCCTTGCGTTTCAACGCTTGGTTAGCGATCGGAGGAGACTGAGGAGTATCCATAGAAACAGCTAGAACAACCAGAGGGCCAAGATCGAGAGCATAGGGTAGGCGATAGTCAGGTGGGGGAAAAGGTAGGGTGCAAGCACTCGGGGAACTAGATATATGCAGACGAGCTGAGGGGACGGGCTCAGAATACGTATGACAGGCCAGATGAAGCAGAGCTTCGGGCGATGTATTTCGTTGCTGTAAGGAATGAAGCAGGTTTGATCAATTGACATCAACCAAACATAAAGGTGAGGAGGCGCCAGCGAGTCGGCCACAAATGAACGAGCCAGTGCAAACCCTGTGCAAGTCAGGCCCATACATAGCACGACTGAAACGAAGGGAGACTCGGAGGAGTTCACTCGGCTTTGATGAGAATTTTTTTTCGAGTTCCGCGAGCGAGTAGCCCAGCTCGTGATTTCCCCATGATGATTCGTTTGAGGTAAGTTTACCCCTCGGAATCGACTCGATGGATGCAACAGCAGAAAACATGCCGGCGCCAGCCTTGAAATCGATTCCGAGAATTTTTATATAGCGTAAACCCAAGGAGAGTAGATTTCGAGATAAGATGTCCGGGGCCTGCCGCGCTGCACTCTATCCACCGCCAATGTGTCCGCCCATCTCCGTCCTCTCTCCATAGCCATACCGTGCTATACCATACTCTATCGTCCGACAACCTGCCCGCACGGATCATTATCCTCCGATTTCCGCGTCCAGTCATTATTTATCGATCCTATGACATAACTTAGGCTCGATTCTCGTACCTCGAGTTCTCCATTCATCTCCTCCCCCCCTCTCAACATGCAACTCCCTTTTCCGGCTGCCCTCTTTCGGACCGCATCGCATCCAAAACACAATGACAGCGATCACAGTTCGACAGGGATCAGATTTAGCCACATTTCTTCGCCCCGCCTATTTGGAACGTGTTTACGAGAGTGTTTGGAGCCCTTGCTCCCACAGCTCAAACGCGATCATTCGCAATCAGTTTCATTCATTGCCCAAAACAGGGCCTTGCGGGACCGTATCTCTCATCATGTGTAGTATCACCTGAATGCATTCCGTACAGCTTGTGTAAACACAATGACTGCATGACCCACGGCCTCTTGCGCGCCTGCAGGCACTAACTACCTTATTCATAGGCTTTTTTTCATTTTGAGGCTACAGAGCGGACGACAGTTGCAGCGCGGGGAACACGTTCTGTGCTAAAATCCGCCTCCGCCGACCGACGTGTGTCCTCCGTGCCGTGCAAGCGTGCAAGCGAGCGAGCCGACACGAGGTAAAAAAAATTGATTATCAGATCGAGAGTTCCCATTTTGTCGAAATGCATTTGCTAGGCTGCGAGCCAAGCAGTGGCTGACCGCCCACAAGGGACATGGATACCTGTTGACTGCACTGTTACAGACACCTACCTGCATGCGGCCGGAACTGGTCAAGTGAGACATCTCCGCATCGCTCACCTGACCCCACCGCCTCCTTCTCGGAGCCCATCTTATGAATAATCTCCGGACGGGCGCGAATTCTGCGTGGTCTTATTCGGTGCCACCAACCCCGTATCACCCGTCGGGCGTTCGATGGCGCCCGGCACCGTCGCTTCCGTTACGGCAACTATGTCGTCCCTGGGTTGAACTCTACCACTTCTGTACATGTACAACTGCAATCGCAACAAGCTCTCAAAAACCCGAGTCATTACGGTAACACAGTTAGATTTGACATCCACGGTTGCGCTCAACTAGCACATCGGGACTTTTCCCTCAAGTTTACCTTATTCCACTTTACACTTCTCGTTACAGTAAAAGAGCAGATTGGAGAACAATTGTCCGGGTGGGGCCGTGTTACTCCCTTCATATCGGATGCACTATCAGATATGGGCGTGCGATCCTCGGGCGTTGCGCTATCGTCGCGTTTACGGCGCGATCACCGAGCGTACCCTGCAGTCCCACCAACTCGCCATGGAAACACGGACCCAACCTTCCCCTTCCCCTTCCTCTTCCCCAACCCCTCACCCGCACCAACGCCGCGAATATATCGCGATAAACGATGGGACGCGGAAACTGTCTTGCAAATTTATTTCCCCGACATGCCTCGTTGACTGCGCCATGGCTCCGGATAAATTATGTCCGTCCGTCTTGAGAGCGTATGACTCGCCGGATGATCCTCTTGTTCCCTTGTGCTATAACTAAAAAAGGCGAGAGAGACCCAGCCAAGCTAAAGCAGTACGCAATTTATAAACCGATTACAGACAGTGTGTTTCCCAGATGTTGGGGTTGATTCTGATCAGTTAGCCACTACTGTATGGTATCGTAAGTTCCGTGGGTAGGTTCCGAGCCCGATCGATAATGGCCCACCGATGTGTCTTGGGGTCATGGGCCACAAACGCGTGAACGTTATATTTTGAAATGATCTCTGATGAGCCGCAGCACGGGTTTAACGGCTTTCGGCATTAGGCGTAAACCCAGATGATCATCTTATCCTTCATCAATTGCGCTGGGTTCCGATGATGGGTTGGCGCGTCCCCTATTTATTTCGAATAGAACATGACGGAAGGGATTGTGTCCGACACACGTTTGGATGTCTGGCTGATCATTACTGCAACATGAGTCAAATATGAGAAGTGTCAATTAACCGTGTTACAAATATCGTGCTGAAACTCGTTTGGTCCTTGGGGTCTGGGTGAGACAACTGCTGGTGAAAGCATTCTGAATAACTTGTTTAAGGGAATTATGGTGCATTGCATTGCTTTTCTTGTTAACTCCCGGAGCAACTCGCACGGAGTGAAGCAACGCAGGCGGATGACATGCTGATAACGTTTGCGGGGATAGTGAGGCGTTCGGGCATTAGCGGTGCTAAAACAAATTGCAGTGTGCCGGAATCAGCCGAACCGCCGTTCATCTCAATTTTTTTTTGTCCACGTTCACGGCCACAAGGTCCACCCGATGACAAGTCAGCTGAGCTCAGGAAGCTGTAAAGTTTTACACTATAGTGCTACTCTATACATCATGGACACGCATCGTAGTAAAATTGCTTTGAGAATCTAAAACGCCACAGCTGCCACCTACAGTGGCACCTACCCGCATGTTCCACCTTCGGTGAATCGAAACGAAGACACTAAAAAAAAAAGGTTAGCGTTTGTATCGAGGACTGATGTATCGAGAACTGATTAGCCATCTATCGCCAATGGGCAGAAAAAAGCTAATAGGCGCGTGGCATGCCCAGGTCCCGATGACACGTCGGTCTTCGCAGTATTCATCGTACCATTGCGTTCGCACAACGGAACAATATGCGCACGACACACCCAACATGCGTTGTGCGTGCGGGAGGGACATACTGCGTTATCTGACTGGAGAAGTCCTATTCACGATTTGTAGCCGCGGCTTTTATACGTGCACAACACCTTCCCACGTGACTATTTCCCTCCCAGGTCAGTGCGTGCGAAAAGTGGCGTATTTTAGCTTGCTCGGACAGAATCTGTTTTTTTCTTTCAACGAAAGTTGCAACCTGGCGAATTTGGGGCCGTGCAGTTTCAACCACAACCTGCATGTCCTTGATGCCGTGTTCAGGGAGAGCATACCAACCTCCTTACCAAGATCGCCCCGTTTTGTTTTCTTCCATGTCGGATGCGACCCGTCAGGGAGGGACAGGTCAGATGACCTACCATACGTCCGTATACCTGTCTGTCTGGATATGTTATACATCCCCGATTGTAAAAACGGTCCTCCTTGAAAGTTCCTTCTTGCCCTCTTCCAGATTTGTTCTGAGATACCGCGTCCTGCTACTCGGTTGCGCAAGCGAGCAAGGCAAAAGCACGAGCCATTGATGACAGCAACATCCGATGACTCGCAATTGCAATTATCACGTGCTTGAAATCGACGAAACTCTTCACTGGGGTGGGCGCAAGTCGCCCTTCGATCCTGGCGGAGTTCCTCGAGTGTCGGGTTTGGTTTGGTGCGATCAAAATCCGATTGATAGGCCGATGAACTGAGCGACAGCGGTCGGTTCGGGGGAGTGTCATAATGTGCGTGCGGTATCAAGATCGTCCCATACTGGGACGAGAGCACATAATACAAGCTCTGCTACGGCATAGACGCGAGAACTATGTATTCAAGACACAGCACACATGACAAGCTGCCACCGTAACTTGAATTGGGCAAGAGAATGAGAAGTGGACGTTTTACTCTCGCCTCAATCACCGCGTGCAAACATGGGCACGAGGTCAGATGTACTTTATATAGCCATCTTGCCTATAAAGAAAGGCTTCTGATGAGAATAAAGCATGCGTACTGTCGTACCAAGCGTCATCGGAACCCCAAAACCCGACTCTGCGACTACGTGAGTCATAATGAAACCGTGCGTTTCCGTTCCCCGCTCACATCTCAACGATATTGGAACTGCAAACATTGTTCAATTGGTAGATGAGGGATAGTACTATACATGGATGTCGCCGAATGGCGGATGCTGGAACATAAAAATATTAATGTCCACCAAAAAAAGGTGCCACCACGTTCCGAGTACTCAATTCTCGCTCACAAGCACGGCAGCCATGCCCATGCCTGAGCCGATGCACATGCTCGTCACAAAGATTCGCTTGTTTGTCTGCCTAGCGATATTTAAACCTGTGGCGATCTGCCGTGCGCCAGCTATTCAGAAGGAAGACAAAGTCAACGTTATCCACCATCAAACGTTAAAACGAGGATACTCACTCATACCAAGGGGGTGACCAATGGCAATCGCACCGCCGTGGAGGTTGACCTTCTCGTATGGCAAGCCGAGTTTCTCTATGCAATACACGGCTTGGGATGCGAAAGCCTCGTTGATCTCGAAAAAGTCGACGTCATCCGTCCTAAGGCCGGTCTGGCCAAGTACCTTGGGGATGGCAACAGCGGGGCCAATGCCCATGACGCGTGGGGGAACACCGACAGTACTAGCAGCGACGAACTTGCCAACGATAGGAAGACCGAGGCGCTTTGCGGTCGAACGCCGTGCGAGAAGGACGGCAGCAGCACCATCGGATATCTGCGATGCATTGCCAGCATGGGTCGACCCGTCTTTTCTGAATGACGGCTTGAGCTTGGAGAGGCTCTCCGCTGTGACGCCATCGCGGATGCCGTCGTCCGCTGCCACCAAGATCTCCTTGCTCTCCTCCGTCTTGGGGTCCACCCAGTGCACTTTGAGCGGCACAATCTCGTCACGGAAACGGCCGGCCTTGGCGGCAGCAGCAGCCTTTTGGAATGATTTGGCAGCAAACGCGTCTTGTTGTGCTCTGGTTATCCCGTAATCCGCCGCAACATTTTCGGAGGTTATCCCCATGGGAAGGAGGCAGTCCTCTGACTCTTGATTAGAGAGAAGGGCTTCGGACCAGCCTTCGGGTTGTGAGGTTGGGCCGAATCCAAAGGTCATGGACTCGACTCCCGCACCTGTGCCATTAGGTTAGAAGAAGATTGCGGAAGGAATGTTGCCACGCACCAATGCCAATGTCGATCTGTCCCGCTGTGATCTGTGTCGCGATCTGGTTGACGGCCGTAAGACCAGACGAGCACTGACGGTTGACGGTAGCGATAGAGGTAGAGAGGGGGATGCCAGCGTGGAGAGCGGCCATGCGAGCTCCGGTCGCGCCACCGGCAGGGGGAAGGACGTTTCCAACGCTAATATCCTCGATAAGTACTGGGTCGAGGTTGACCTTGGTGTAGACTGCACGAAGGACGCCTGAGAGTATCTCCTCTGGGCGGGTGTCCTTGAAACCACCACGCTTTCCCTGTAAAGTGGATGTAAACCAGGGAAATGGGAAGAAAGGGCTTCGGAAGGGACCTTAGTCATGGCAGAGCGCACTGCTGCGACAATGACAACGTCATTGTCATTCTTTGCCAGGATCGCTGCCTTTCCAGAAGGTAAAGTAGAAACACTCTGGATGGTTGTCATGCCTATAGTGTTGTGGGTGATCAAAGTGCTGTAGGGGCGGTGAGGGCAAGTAAATGGTCGGTTTTAAACAGCAGAGAAAGGCTTACCTTCATCATTGCATGTGATAAATCGATGCCGGTGCCCGGAGTGCAGTTCCAGTTCCACCACATCATGCGACACACATTACATTACATCACGTCCACATCCACCTTTCCATTTCTAAATAAGACGAATTGGCCAGAGAGTTGGTAAAAATGGAGGGAAAATAGATTGTGATAAATTTGAGATAAAAAAGGGCTCAACCGGGAATTGAACCCGGGACCTCCTCCATTTCCGGTGAAACCCGAAGAAGGAATCATACTACTAGACCATTGAGCCGCGACGAGTTACGCGAATTGCAAATATACAGAGCTGCAGGCGTCTTGGACGAGGTTGGAGTGGCTCGCCCGACGCACGGTAAGTATATGACCCCATGGGTCCCGCCGACAATCACAAAGAAAATCAGGTGCGCTGGTCTACCTTCGTTGAGATATCCCTTGACATGTCTCAGGATGGCAGCTCCTCCTAGATTGCTGACCTCGAACTCCAGCTCGCCGCACATGCCTCGCGTGCCTCCAAGTTGCATGCGCGTCTCATGGCGACGCTCGACACGCTAGACTCGGAACGTCACACTTATGCCGAAGAGATTTCAGATGAGCGCCGCCAGCTCGTTGCGCTTCGGGCCCAGTTGCGCGTCGCGAGTGCCGAGAGAGCCAAGATGGAGGCCGAGAGAGACAGCCTGCGCGAGGGCGTGTTGCACTTGATAGAGAAAGGTGCGTCGTACGCGTAAGATCAAGTCGTCCTAATGCCCGCCCCCTTCTTACCGCGCTTTAATAGCTGAGGTCTGTAACGATTATAGTCTTTGGCCTCATAGCGGTCTCTCGATGTCCAGCCTCGCAGGTACGCCTCATCCCCCTTCTCGTGTATTGTATCTTACCCCTCCCTCTGATTCCCCGTCTTTATTTACAGCCCCAACAAATCCACGTCACGTCCATGAGCAGCAATCCCAATCAACATGGACCGCGTCCGCCCGCGCGTATTCAGCGGCGCTTATCACGGCGATGCGCGAAGAGTGTGAACGGGAACGTAGAGCGCACTCAGAATCTCTACGACGCATTGCAGAACTCGAGGCGCAACTGGCACGCCGCGAAGCGGAGCTCGAAGAACGCTTCCATGATTTGACGTCCATCAATGTCTCCCTCGAAGATCCACCCTTACCGCAACTCTCGCGCGATGGTGCTATTCGCATACTACAACATTCCGCAGCGCGAAACGAGGCCTTGACACACGAAATAGCCGGCCTCGTACAAAAGGTAATACTAGCAAGCAATTTTTTTCCTGGCCCTCTGCGTGCAATGAAACTGAACCCTATCCCCGGCTCGTTTACAGCTCGAAGATGCACAAGTGAAGCTGGAGCTGGAAAATATTTCACATTCCTCATCCGTAATGACGACACCTTCAACACCACCAAGAATAGTACTCAATCGTCCACCATCCCCGGTATCGCCGACACCCCAACGCCGTCCTTCATCAATACCCCCACCTTCCTCCAAGAGCTCATCTCCTATTTTACGCGCGCGCCGTTTATCTTTATCTCCCTCTCCGCTTGCATTGCCATCGCGAGTCGCGTCGCCCCCAACAGACATAGCGCGGCAGATAGCAGCGGTAACTCAGGACCTCGCTGGCCTACGTGCAGAAGAGCGGCGTGTGCTTCGTGCGCGAGCGCAGCCGCAACAAGAGGTACGTCATATCACGATTACGATCATGCCGCGCTGGGGATCCCCGAGGCTTTCATTGACTCTTTACGTTGCCAGGATGCACCCCCGCCGATCAGTAATCATAGTCCTACTGGTACCTCTTCCAAGCAAACGTTTCGACGCGTACTACTCATCGAGGAAGAATGCATCCGGTGCGGTTTTACTTCCTCCATGTAATCTGGCTCTCCCGACCAATTAATTGTGATGGTATGTTTGTTTTTGGGGGTAGGTTGCGAGCTGAACTCGCTGCATCTAACGCCCGTGAAGCGGCGCTTCGTGAGATGCTTGGATCTGCTCCAGCACCGGGGCCTGTACCTACGGAGAGGGACGTATTTGGGGACGATGAGGATGACAGCGAACCAATGGATCTCGCAACCCCATTACAGCCGACGGTGCTGCTTGATCCGGAAGATATATAGCAGAGGATAGGGGAGGAATGAGGGTTCGTTGCTATATATCATCTATCTACCTGATACTTTCTCGAGTTTTGGTTTTCTTTTCTTTTTATTTGTCGCTCTGTTGTGCACTTTGCTGTCGCTGCATGCATGTATCCTTATCTGTGTTTCGTCACTGCCATTGTGTCGGTCTAATGCTGTTATTCATGCTATCCAATTGGTTTTATGACATTTACAAACGTACGAAGGGACTTGGAGATAATACAGTCAGGACGAGTATCTTTTATCTGTGGTAAATCAAGACTCTGAAATCGGAACGGTATGGAGGTGTTGTATGTAGCTTACGGTCCCGCATCATCATGGTGGTCGATTGAAGGTCGACTTTCTTTGCTTATGATGTTGGGCTAATGACGCTCGATGGCGTAATCCAGGGACCAGTCAGCGACAGCACTAGCTTGAGGAAGGTTTACGTGCCAACAGCGTTATATGGGATACATAATGGTACTCCTGGATCTAGGTATATTGGATGACAGACTTGCGAATACAATAATCCTGACTTTGTTAACTCTCTCATTCTCTTTCAGCGCCATACTCCAGCAACAGCTTCGCAACGTCGAGATGTCCACTTACGGTGGCTACCTGGAATGGTGTCCGATCCCGTTCTCCCCGGTTGTGTACGTTCGCTCCATTATCGAGCAACAGCCACACAACCTTGAGATGTCCCCGCTCCGACGCCAGACACAGGGGAGTGTCATTGAAAATAGCTTGAGATTCCAAAGAGGCTCGATGCTCGAGGAGGAGCTGCACGACGTTGAGATGTCCTTTCCACGATGCGCAATGTAGGGGCGTCCAGTTTTCATCATCCCCCCCGTTTACGTGGGCCCCGTGGTCGAGTAACATACGTGCGGTGTCGACTTGTCCAGCCCGAGATGCTGCATACAGCGGAGCCTTGTTCTGATCATTTTTAGCATTTACATATTCTGATTGCGTCATGATAAGATGCTTTGCCAGCCAAGTGAAACCACAAGACGCCGCATAGTATAAGGGTGTTGCAGCAAGTGGTGGCTGCTGTTCGTCGAGACGTAACAGGGGCCATAGAAATCTGTTCTCCACGACATATAGCCAAGTCCAAGCCCGAAGATGGGGCTTCGTCGGGTTGAACAGATGCTCCAATTCATCTTCAATTTGCGACTCCACATTCTCGAACTTCGCGTGAGTTACCAAGTGCTCAGCGGCATAGAAGACCAGAGGAAATGTCACGACCCGCTCCCTGTCCACTTTTTCGTCCAGCTGAAGTAGGATTGTCAGGCATGCGCGCGCCAGAAGCGCATGCGCCGGTTCAAGGGGAACGTAGTAGTCACGTATGTTGCCTATCCCCGAGGTTTGAAGGCGATCGGAGGTCAAGAACTCTTTGACCGAAAAATGCGAAAATTGAACAGTTTTATAAACCTGGTAATCGACGATGGCGATGAGTGTGGAACAAGCCGAGAGCAAAGCTTCTTCTGGATTTTCTGGACGCCAGTCCTCCACGAGACTAGGTGCCTCGTTTATGCCGAACTCGATTGCAAATATCTCTGCAAGTTCTTCAACCCGAAGTGGCCGAGTCGCAGCAACTATGCATTGTAAAAGCCGGCGGGCGTGCTGATACTTCTCTCTCGGAATACATTGCAAAATCCGCTCGTACGTGTCATCCAGAGTAATAGGTAATTCGTTGAGAACTTTCCGGATACTTGACGGCATGCATCGACGGAGAGTGTCTAGCTGGCAATAAACCCATCGGAACCTGTCCGACATCAGTACCATAAATGACTATTTCGGAATGCTACATAACGTAGGTGACTCACATCCCCTGAGCGCGTTCCGAGAGCACATTGATAACGAGTTCCTTATCCTCCGCCCTCCATCTTCGCATTGCTTTATCACTCATAACAAAAGAGCGAACATAGTTATTGATATCTTCCCTTTGACCGCCTTCTTCATGAAGCGACACGCGATGCGATTGAGATGCCAAGGGGTTGAGAGTAGTATTTATGTCTTGCTCGGGGCGACTGGTGATACAGATGGATAGGTTGGACTGGTTGGACTGGACAAGGTCTTCCACGAAGTTTAGAACCTTTTCACGTGCTGATGGGGTCTCAGGGATATTTGGACATTCGTCCAGGGCATCGATAATAATGTAGGTCGGGATTTGTCCTGGGAGGTCGAGCATGCTCTTAAGACATTGCGCAAGCGCAGCCTCACTAGGCTGTTCCGACCCATCGCGGCATGTCTTGTTTAGCTGAGAAAGAAGATCCCAGCAACTATCAGAGCCGTCAACGAGTTGCAAAAGGAGGGAAGCCAGTAAACCCCGGATATCGCGTTTGGCGGCATCCTTGAAGTCGAAGTAGTAGTACGCGACCAGAGCCGATCTTGATTCTCGCATATGTTTGATGTCCTCGATGATGGCCGAACTTATTAGTAATATAAGTTTCCTGCCAGTGGTATAGCCGTGAAACTGCGTACCAGAGAATACTTTTTCCGGACCCCGCTGAAAACGGAAAAAGCCATTAACAGTCGTGAAAGGCTGACAAGGCGAGAGAAGCGTACGATAGCCACGGATCCACAACAATGAACCATTCTTCTTCCAGTCATTGAATGTACTACCTCTGATAAACCACTTTGCTGTTCCATCATGCTGGGTGCCGGATGCAGTATTATGATTGATGGAAGGGTTTGGAGGAGCAAGCCATGTTCGAAGCTTTTCTCGCGTTTGGTTCCCTGAAAGCGCATCTCAGTCATGACGGTCAACAACAGCAGTGCCAGGGAGCAACAAACGTTGTAGTTCATCCATTGCTATTTTAGAACATAGGAAAGGAAAATATCAGTACTTGTATAAAGATATTGAAAGGACGAACGCACCTTCTTTAGTTACTTTAACGTTATCATCGACGTTCTGTGTGCTCTCCTTAATCACGTTCACATCAGCGTGGATGTCGTGGGTAAGCTCCTTGGTTGTCTTTACATCGCCGCCGACATCACGGACGACCTCCTGGAGGACCTCTTCGATTATCGTAACCTTATCATCGACACGGTGTGTAACCTCCAGATTTCTCGCGGCCGTCGCTAGATTTTCCTCTTTGGTGAGTACATCCAATTTTTGGATCGCATTTTCCGTCTCTGTCTTCCCTGTTAGTTTCCTCATAAACTTTTCTACGCTATAGTCAGCCGATAAAATGTATATTAAACAAATACACCGACTGATTCGCCTCTCCTTCATTGTCCTGGTCGAAAGCGCAAGAATAGAGAGAATCTGCGCCATGATTTTTGCGAGCAACTCGGTCATCTCAGGCGTTAGTGGGATTGATGCGTAACGATTGAGACGTTGAAGGAACAAATGAATGCGCTCAAAGAGATTCACAAGCACTTCGTAGCTCGCGATGACATCTCGCATAATCTGCATTGAATATTACGCGGATGTACATAGGGTAGGTGGGAAGGGACTGACCCCGAGAAGAACGCCGATACCAGTAAAGAGACTCTTTGCGGGCGAGAATGGCTAAGGAAAAAGATGTTTCAGGACTGACAGATCATAAAAGGACTGGATGCGTACTAGGCTAACGCCTTCTCCAAGGGTTCCTGAGAAGGTGAAGAGGATATGGACGATCGGAGTCAACATTGCCATCAACTTGTCATCGCCATTGCAAAATTTATCGAATGCCTGTGCTTGTGTTCGAAATATTTTTAAAACGGAATCAGGAGAACTACAGTTCTCAAGTGCTGCAGCCAAAGGATGTCTTCCTAAATCTTGTTTTGTTAGGGTCTTATACTCGTTTGATGCAGCCTCGAATATTGCAGTAAAGTTGGCGGTCGAACGGTCGATTATCCGGTTGCTTGTGGACATAGGGAAAGTAGGGAAACGAAGTGAAGAGGGGTGCAATGGTCGCGTAAACTCGTCCGTCGTGGGTTGATGGTGTACAGTTGTTGATAAGGAGCATAGCGCTGAGGAAGAGTTGTGGGTAGGCACAGCATTATCTGGCAGCACGTGTCTCAATCTACAACTGTGACAGGACTGGTATTAGTCGTGCCTATGCCCGATGTGCGGCATGCTCAAATGTCAATTAAAGGTCGGTCTAAACGATTACAAAATAATGCGGGACAACTTTCTGCCCTACTGGCATAGATATCGAGATGTACTAGTATGCATAATTCCCTACAGCATCGCCGCGCGACCGATCAGAGAAAGAGTATCGGGATCCTTCGGGCTTGGACATTGCGGGGCAGCGCGGTGGGATCTTAGTCCTTCGGCCATACCCTACAAGTCCTTTGGAAAGCCATACATGACTGTGGGTACTCCCGCGGACTAGCTGTTGCACCGAACGAGTCATCGGTTTGCTCTGTCGTATGAATAAGCCGTAGAAGAACGTTGGGGCCGTAGAATACATACATATACAATGCGTCATTTTTAACTCCTTGTCTCCACAGCCCATTCCTTTGTGTGGAAGTTATCCTTACCAGGACGACTTGTTACGTGCACGATGACCATCGACACCCGTCCACCCCAAAAGCTTCCCTTTTGCATCAACAATGCGTTCACGGACCGGCTGCGATCGTTCATATACCTAGCTGACGGCGTTACCTGATGCGACGCTGCAGACGATCGCAAGAAATTTCAACCAGCCAATGACAGTCTTCATCGCACCCCTGCCACACCGGGAGAGTGCCGCCGACCAATCCACATCTCCCGAAATGACGACGAGAATGGTGAGATTGGGCTTCAGGTGGTTCATGCCCGAGGTTGAGGTGCCGATCTGTGGACACGACACGCTCGCCGCAACTGCTGAGGTCATTCGCGGTACAGATGGGTGCGAGCGCAGAGGATGTCACGGAAATATGGTTCGAAGCAGGATCGGACAAGTTTCTAGTTGCGTGCAAGGTCGAAGAGGACCGCGTCGAGATCGATCTCGATTCGGAGACAACGGAGCTCTCTATGGAGGAGGATATCAAGCTACGAGGGGTCCTCGCCAAAGCTTTGGGTGAGAATGTCCCGGTGAAATACACGGGGCGCGGGGCAGGCCACTGAAGCATTACGCGCTTGTTGAGGTAGACACGCCGGAGTTGAAAAACATCGAGGTGAACACGGATGCGTTTGTAAGTTTCCGCGCGTTTCAATATGACTGTGACCTGGTTGATGAACATGATGCCGTACTGTACGCGAATGGTGGTTTGCATATAGCTCGCTCTTTCATGGTGCACGTCGTCATCGCGCCGTCATCTATCCCAGGTGTCACGTTCGAGTCTCGAATGTTCGCACCCAGTGCTGGCGTCCCGGAGGATCCGGTATGTGGCAGCACGCTCACATTATCGACGCCCTACTGAATGGTCGCAAACAATATCCCCGAGTCAGACGTCGTCCTCGCAAAGCATGTCGGCGCTCGTGGGGGTGACCTTAGGATACTGTTGGAGGATAAAACCGGGTGGATGTGTCGGAAAGGAGAGATGACGTAATCCTCGGTGACGGGTCGATCATATCAGTCTGACAATGATTCACCTTCACTCGTGCTCTCCGTGACCAGCCATGGCAGTCAAGCAACCATTACCCCCTCCATCTTCCAGCACACCCCCGAACAGAACAGAACACACGCATGTGAGGACCTCTTCGTCCGGTAGATCGCGCTCGCATGTGAGTAGATGATATCTTATTATTGCTATTACATGCCACGTACGCCCTGGGGCCAACTCATACAGATATCGTCTGTTTGGGGAGCTATTTTGTGACATGTATATCGATACAGCCGTTGTGGCTGCTACTCTCCTACGCCTGCATGCTCAGCACTTACTTTTCCGCCTTGATTTAGCCTGCCGTTGAATCTACCGTCACTCGTCTTCTCATGTCCATCAAGCAACTTTTGGAATGTCTAACACAGTGGTCGACGAGGGAACGAACTGAAGAAAACGTCAGTGACGTCTACGTTACTCTGGGAAATGATTTCAACGCCGCGGTAGCCGCATTTATTGCCTGCGAGATCGACATGTCGTGCGTTTACGCCGTTTAGACCCCATCTGTCCTTATTTTTGATATCACAACACAGTGAACTTCTGACTTTTCCAGACGAACTGCGCACGGTTCTAGAAGACTGCCTGTCAGAAGATGCCTCCCAACCTACTCTCGAAAAGTACCTTCCCCAAGTACGTTCTATTATCACCCGGTTGCTCCAAGGACTCCGTGGAAAGCAAAATCAATTTCGCGAAATCGCCTCCAGCAGTAGGCCCAGATCCGGACCATCAGGCCACAGTCGCGCGGATAGCGGTAGCCATCCGACTCGTTCCTCCCGGACACACTCCAGACAAAAATCCTCCATCTCCAGCACCGACGATGGCTCTTCACGGCGAAACACGCAGTCGGCCGTATCATCAAGAAGGAAAGAGTCAGGTTCTTATGAGGCCATGCTCAACGGGGAGGAAAGCTCTGCCAGAGGTTTTTCGTTTCCCCCACCTCAGTCTAACCCTTCAAATGGATCTGGACGCTCCTCACTGTATCCTGGAGACCATAGACCTTCATCTACTCCAATGAACGAGTCGCCTCTGCCGGCTACCCCACCTCCGTATGGCCAGACCCATGAACCTGAGCCTGACCCCGAGGGCACGCCAATCCCACAGCCCAAAACACCTCATGTCCCTTCTAGTGTTAAACGTTACTCACTTGTGGACAAGCCGATGCCGCCTTCAGTCGTCGTCGACGAACCATCACCACCAAGCCCATCAGACCCAGATCGAGGCAACTCTTTATCGCCGCCTCCTGAACTACCCGCAGTCGACACCTTTACAGCAAATCCGGGTGTGGCAAGTTCACTCGCCGCACTCAAGAAGAGCGACGTGCTCGAGCGGCGCGCATCGAAGCGCTTTTCGACCTACAACATCTCCAAGATGACAGGTATCACGCGGGACCGGTCGATCCAGGGTGCAGGGCACCCAAACCGTCGCTCCCTTGTCGCTGGTGGTGGAGGAGCGCTAACTGCGAAAGAACTTGCTGTCCTCACCGAAGCAGACGAAGAGGCCGAGGCTACGCCAGTGATTCCCCAGCCATCGCCGAGGCGTCAGCGCAGTATCTCACGTACTCGCGGACCACCGCCAGGAGAGGTTGAAGAAGGACCTCCCCCACTTCCTCCATTACCCGCTACACCATCCGCAGCTTCACAACCACCCACGCGAACCCCTGGAGAGCTATCGAGTACAATTTCTGCCCCTGAAACCGCGTCTGTTGTTTCCAGTTCCCCCAAGTCCATTATGGTGTTCTTGCAAGTGGGTCGGGAAGTGAAGAAGGCCACGATGGAGCCCGGATTAACATTTCCTTCGTTGCGGATGCTCTTCGTGGACAAGTTTGCGTATAACCCGGGTCAAGAGGACTTTCCGGCGATATACATCCGTGACCCATCGAGTGGGGTGCAATATGAGCTAGAAGATACTGACGAAGTGAGCGATAGATGCCTACTGTTACTCAACATTGAGCGTGAGTGCCTTCAGGCCCCTCCTGTGTTTGAGTTACCGAATGACTTGTCTCTCTAGCACTCGACCAAATCAAGCAGCACATTGATATGCAGATCTCGGGCCTTACACAGGAGCTTCGTGACCTTAGAAAGGCGGTTGCCGAAAACCGCCGCTCTTCTATGGTGTTACCTTCCGCGCAAGTGATTGAGGATGCTGGCCTTTCGACTCCAGCTCCATCGGATCGTCAATTACAGACGGTCGCGCGACGACTATCGCGTCTGGTCCAACGAGACGGTTCGCAAAATCGGTCCGAGACCAACGTCCTGACTACGCCTCTTGCGCCACAAGAAACGGGTCAATTTCTACTCCAACCGCAGATGACAGGTTCATCAGTCATGTCCGAGTACTCGGTACGGATCGTATCAGACCTCCGGACGCAGTTCGACGAGGTGCAGAACCTGAGACGAGACCTCGGGGCTATGCGGCAGTTGTATACGGAATTCATGAAACAAACGAAGGAGAGCTTAACCGGACTGCGTGCACAGACCCAAACTGTACGACAAATGGCTTCGACCCAGGTACCTGGGGCACGTTCGTATATCGACGCCGGCAAGAAGAAACTCGATGCGCGTAGTCAGAATGTACTCACGAAAATGGAGGAGTTGCAAGATACAGTCGAAACCGTCAAGGACGACGTGCTCCGACGTCAGGTATCGCCGAAACCGCAGATGTTGCGCTCCATTAATGAGGGCCTCTCGACCGTCGGTACCGAACTAGAGAGCCT
>WNFQ01001337.1_pt1 | contig 17417 bp, 7 predicted proteins | sample 5400171 | NCBI WGS metagenome assembly WNFQ01 (sample SAMN13153356, study PRJNA577476) | soil metagenome | isolation source: 20 cm soil under Madrone tree | place: USA:California | collected 2016-06-14 | reverse complement strand
CTGGTTGAGGCACAGGCTGCCGTGCGAGGTTTGGTGGGCCAAATGCGGAGCCAGCGCTTCAAGTTGGCCCGCGCGATCGAAGACGTGGATAATCAAATACAACTCGTGCGGGCGCGGGTGGCGACGTGGGAACAGAGCAAAGCCACTCTGGTGCTGGCTCAGGCAGAGTTTGATCGGGCAGACCGCTTGCTCGCGACCAAAGTGATAAGCGCGGAGGAATGGGATCAAAGACGTGAGGCCCTGGACGTAGCAAGAGCGCAAGTCCAGCAGGCACTGGAAAATGTTTATCAGGCGCGCGTCGCTCTTGGCCTGCCTGCCCAACCGCCCGCTGGAACGAACCTGACCGAGGTACCGGCGGACCTCGACCAGACCTTTTCCTCGGTTCGCCAAGCTCAGGCGGATCTGATCCAAGGCGCCGCGCAACTTGGGGTCGTGGCGTCGTCATACGATCAAACCCCCAAACAAACGCTGGATGAATTTTATAAGCGTGATCCCGGTGGCAATCTCGACCGAATCTACGCCGACGTTATTGAGAAAGCGCCCAGCTTGAAACAGGCCGAAGCAGCCTTGCTGCAGGCAGAACGGAATCTCGACCAAGCAAAGCTCAATTTACGCTATTGCACAGTCGTTGCGGAGATCGACGGCGTTGTCACTCGCCGGAACGTAAACCCTGGCAACAACGTACAAGTGGGCCAGAGCCTTATGGCCATCCGCTCGCTGCGCGACATTTGGGTAGATGCAAATTTCAAGGAAACTCAGCTCCGCAATTTGCGCATCGGTCAACGCGTCGACCTTGAGTTAGACATGTACGGCGGCAAACGGACCTTCGAAGGGCGAATCTCGGGTTTCACTATGGGCACAGGCTCCACTCTGGCGCTGTTGCCGGCCCAGAATGCGACGGGCAACTGCGTGAAAGTAGTGCAGCGGCTACCGGTCCGGATCGACGTGATGAACTATGATCCTGACAAACTGCCGCTCTTTGTTGGTCTCTCCGTCACGCCGACGGTGGATTTGAGAACTGCGCCCACCGGCCCGAACGCTGGCAAGTTTCTTCAGGAATCTACCCAACCAGTTCCGTCCGCAAACCGTTAGCCGCCCGCCCGATGAACGCCGGATCGACTGCCGTCTCAGTTCCTGTCGGAACGGCCAGCCCGCGGATCTTTAATCCGTGGCTCGTCGCGCTCGCCGTCGTCGTACCGACTTTCATGGAAGTGCTGGATACCACCATCGCGAATGTGGCTCTGCGCTATATTGCCGGCGGTCTGTCTGCGGCCGTTACCGATAGCGAATGGGTGATCACCAGCTATCTCGCCGCCAATGCTATCATTCTCCCGATCTCCGGCTGGCTAGCTGCACATCTCGGTCGCCGTAACTACTTGCTGATATCCATCGCGATCTTTACCATCAGCTCCGCCCTTTGCGGCGTGGCTACAAGTCTCGGGCAGCTGATTCTGTTCCGGGTGATGCAAGGTCTCGCCGGAGGCGGCCTCCAACCTTCCAGCCAGGGTATCCTGCTCGATACCTTCCCCCCTGAGAAGCAGGGCGCCGCGCAGAGCCTCTTCAGCGTCGCCGGTCTGTTCGCTCCAGTCATTGGACCAACCCTCGGCGGCTGGATCACCGACCAATATTCCTGGCATTGGATCTTCTTGATCAATCTTCCGGTGGGCGCCCTGGCCCTGTTCCTCTGCTGGCTCATGGTGCGGGACCCAGAGTATCTGCGCGACCAAAGAACGGAGTTGAAGAAGCGGCCGCTGAATTTCGACTCCATCGGTCTCGGGCTCCTCGTACTCACCGTGGCTTGTTGGGAGATCGTGCTGAGTAAAGGACAGGAGTGGGATTGGTTCAGCGACGCCTTTGGCCGCGTGCAAATATTAGCCGCCTTGTTCCTTCTCGGCGGCGCCGGCTTATATTTTTGGGAAACGCGTCACCCGAGTCCGATCGTGAATTTCCGGCCACTGCGGGATCGTAACCTTGCTATTTCATGCATTATCATTTCCTGTGCCTTCGGAGTCCTATACGGATCAAGCACACAGCTGCCCGCAATGCTGGAATCCCTCTTCGGCTACGACGCTTTTCACGCCGGACTGGTGCTGTCGCCCGCGGGTATTTTTACCATTCTTGCGATCATCGTCGGGGGTGCCTTGCTGGGTCGCGGCGTTGACGCGCGTTGGCTGATCGGCGCCGGACTGCTCATCGTCGCCGCTGGGAATTTCTGGATGTCGCAACTGAACCTGGATATCTCTCCCGGGCAGGTTGTCTGGCCACGCGTCGTGATGGTGGCAGGCTTAGGGTTCGTGTTCGCGCCAATCAATGTTGCTGCCTATCTTTATATCCCGCGCTCCCTGCGCGGTGCTGCCGTCGGACTCATGTCGTTGCTTCGCAATGAGGGCGGTAGCGTAGGGACTTCAGTGGGCCAGACGATTACGGAGCGGCGCGAGATATTCCACGCTCTGCGTCTCAACGAGAATCTCGATCCATTGAACCCAGCTGTGAACTCCTACGTCGCGCAGGCTCAGCCCGGTTTCCTCCAGCAGACTGGAGACCCTGCCGCAGCGCAGCAAATGACTTGGCAGTCCCTGGATAACTTGCGCACCCAGCAAGCCTCGGCCCTCTCCTATTTCGATTGTTTCCTGATCTTTGCCGTGGTGGCGGTCGCGCTCGCGTTTCTCGTGCTGCTAATGAAACGCTCCGTCGCTGAAAAAGGCGCCCACATCGCTGCGGAATAAAGGGACATCTTAAGCTTGCCGACTAGCGGCTTGGGTGCTCTCATCGCTCGGGCATTGCGCGTGCGACTCGAAGTTGCGCAGCGGGCCTTGGTGAAGTTCGATGCTTCACCTACTGCTAGAAAATAGCGCAGGTGCCGGAGTTCCATTGTAGCTTCCCATCATGCCGAAAAGGCATGATCAGCGCAAGGAATACAGTATTGGCCCGTCCAAATGATAGGCGGCACACTGTGACTTTCGATCAAAAAATCCGGCGTGGAACTCTTACTTTATGAAGCTTAAAGGCTCGCCAGTATTCGACGTTATTATTATTGGTGCGGGCGTAATTGGAGCAGCGATTGCCAGAGAACTTTCAAAATGGCAGAAAAACTAAAGACGAAAGGCAACGTATGAATCGGACCTATAAGGCTGTGCAAGTAACGCAACCTGGAAAGTTGGAAGTCGTTGAGAGGGCAGTCGTGGAGCCCGCCTTTGGGCAAGTCAGAATCCGCGTGGAGGCCTGTGGCGTTTGCCACACCGATGCGCTTACTGTCGAAGGCGGTTTTCCTGGACTAACATACCCGCGCGTTCCCGGTCATGAAGCGATCGGAAGAATCGATGCCATAGGGTCCGGTGTGCAGGGTTGGAAAGAGGGACAGCGAGTTGGCGTGGGTTATATGGGTGGCCATTGCGGGTATTGCGAAAACTGTCGCCGTGGCGACTTCGTCAATTGCCAGAATCAACCCATTTCGGGAACTTCTACCGACGGTGGCTATGCTGAAATAATGATCGCCCAGGTGACTGGGCTCGTGGCTATTCCTGACGATCTTCTATCAACGGAAGCGGCGCCGCTCCTCTGTGCCGGATTGACGACGTTCAACGGATTGAGAAACTCAAAGGCTCGGCCTGGCGAGCTCGTTGCTATTCAAGGAGTAGGTGGGCTCGGTCACCTCGGGATTCAGTTTGCGCGGCGCATGGGCTTTCAAGTCGCAGCCATTGCTCGCGGACCAGAAAAGGAAAGTCTCGCCAGGAAGCTCGGGGCACATCACTACATTGATAGTAATGCTCAAGATCCAGTCGCCGCACTTCAAACCCTGGGTGGCGCCCGATTGATCCTCGCTACAGCAGCTAACAGCAAGTCCATGTCTCCACTTTTGGGAGGACTTGCTCCACGCGGCCAGCTTATTGTCGCCGGCACGGGAGGAAATGAGCCAATCGGGGTTGACCCTGGGCCACTTCTCTTTGGTATGCGCTCGATCGCGGGAACGATGACCGGATCCTCGATAGATGCGGAAGACACGCTTTCGTTCAGTTCCCTGCAAGGAATCCGCCCAATGATCGAAACCGTTCCGCTGGCAAATGCCGCAGAAGCTTACGGACGGATGATGCGAAACGAAGCTCGCTTCAGAATTGTGCTAGTTACTGGCCACTCATAACACGAATTCCGTTAGCCTTCGAGATCGGGGATGGCACGAGCGTTTTTGCCGGATAGCAGAAGAGGCTGGCTAGCGGCGCGGAGCATTTTGGCTCGATCCACGGCATTGGTTTAGCGTCGAAGAAAGCTTGCTAACTAAGTGTTAGACATAATAGGGAGAAATATTAGCGAAGGAGGGAGTCGGACAACGAGGCCATTTGCATGGATGGCCTGCCGGTGAGAAAGGGAGGAAGACCGAAAACGGCCATTGCATCGTTACATGTTCAATGCAACGGACATGGTGATCCGAAGTACCTGAACCAGTTACTCAATGATGTCCTCAGTTGGCCTCATGTTGAGTCAACACCAACCTCTTCAAACCAACTCGACAAAGTCTCGATCCGACTAAAAGAAATAGCCGCGACCGACGATTCTTCGCCATATCAACGGGCCGAAGTTTGTTAGCGATCGCCGATTACCAGAAGTCGCGAAGCAAAAATAACGAGGATGGCGAGTTAGTCTAATTGCCTCGGAATCGAGTGACTGACAGTGGGCAGGAGAAAAGTGGTCTTGACAAAGCTCGATAATAAGGGGATATCCCTGTATATCGGACCTGCCAATTGTTAAAGTTCGTTGTTTATGATCGTGCCATACCTCGCGCCGATGGCTTCCGGGCAAAAGAGTTGTCGCCCCGTTTCCGTCGTCCTGAATGGCCGACGACAACGCGCAATGCGCGCTTTGATTTGTCCCTCCAAGTCCGTTGCCGTGTGACTCGGTTCCAGGTCCAAAATCAAATGTAGGTTATATGTGGATAGTTAAGCTAGCGCTCAATCGGCCGTACACCTTTGTCGTTTTGGCCCTGCTGATCTTTGTTCTCAGCCCACTAGTGATACTGCGTACCCCTACGGACATTTTCCCAAATATCGATATTCCGGTTATATCCGCTGCCTGGACTTACACTGGATTGAATCCCGAAGACGTCGAGGCCCGGTTGACGACACCTTATGAGAAGGTTTTAACGACTCTAGTCGACAATATCGAGCACATCGAGTCTACGACCTATAACGGTTCAGCGGTGATCAAGATCTTTCTTCAGCCACACACCAGCTTGGACAGGGCGAATGCTCAGGTGGTCGGCGCTTCCCAATTTATTCTGCGATTTTTACCGCCGGCCACGCAACCGCCAGAAATTATCAACTTCAGCGCTTCCAGCGTTCCCATTCTTCAGTTGGGGCTGTCAGGCAAAGGTCTGGCAGAACAACAGTTAAACGATCTTGCTGTAAATTTTGTTCGAACTCAGCTGATTACAGTCCCGGGCGCGGTAGTGCCTCTTCCCTATGGGGGAAAGCAACGTCAGGTCATGATTAGCATGGACCACAACCTGATGCAGGCCAGGAATGTTTCCCCCACCGATGTACTCAATGCGGTGAACGCTCAGAGCCTTATACTTCCCTCTGGAACGGTAAAACTAGGGGAGAGCGAGTTGGACGTGCGGACGAATACGGAGCCCCGGACCGTTGCAGAACTCAACAATCTCCCGATCAAGCAAGTAGGAACCACAACGATTTATCTGAGAGATGTCGCCACGGTGAGCGATGGATTCGCTCTGCAAACCAATGTGGTGCGCCAGGATGGCCGGCGTGGTGTGCTCATGAGTATTCTGAAGGCGGGGAACGCATCGACTCTGAGCGTGGTCAGCGGGGTGCAAAGCTTGCTTCCACGCATCGCAACGATCGTTCCACCAGAGCTAAAAATGACGCCGCTATCGGATCAAAGTACCTTCGTTCGTAGCGCCGTCAGCGGGGTTATTCGAGAAGCTGTCATCGCAGCGGCGCTCACCGGTCTGATGATTCTCTTATTTCTCGGCAGTTGGCGGAGCACGCTGATTATTGCGGTCTCCATCCCCCTGTCAATTTTAACGTCGATCATCCTGATTAGCTTGTTGGGCGAAACAATTAACATCATGACGCTGGGAGGCTTAGCTCTGGCCGTTGGTATCCTGGTAGATGATGCTACGGTCACGATTGAAAATATCGAGCGTGTTCTACAAGAAGGACGCTCCCTGCGGGATGGTATTCTTGAGGGTGCTGCCCAGATCGCGGTTCCGGCATTGGTCTCTACGTTATGTATCTGTATCGTGTTCCTGCCGATGTTTCTGCTGGACGGTGTCGCCCGCTATCTTTTCGTGCCCCTAGCCGAGGCGGTGGTGTTTGCGATGTTAGCATCTTACGTTCTATCCAGGACGTTGGTACCGACTTTGGCGATGTATCTGCTCAAGATCAAAAGTCATCAATCGGAGTCGCGAAACCTGTTTAGTCGGCTACAGCGCTCATTCGAGCGACTGTTTGAGCAGATCCGCACCGTCTATCGAGGGTTGTTGACCAGCCTGCTTGCTAATCGAAAACTCTTTGTGCTGGGATTCCTTGGGCTATGTCTCGGCGGCTTCTTACTGGTGCCGTGGTTAGGTCAGGATTTCTTCCCGGATACCGATAGTGGCCAATTCATCCTGCATATCCGCGGCAAGACGGGCATGCGCATCGAAGAAACGGCGCGTCTATTCGATCTGGTGGAAGACTATATTCGCCAAACCATCCCGGCGAGAGAGATGGGGAATATCCTGGATAATATCGGTCTTCCCTATAGTCCATTGAACACGATGCACTCTACCTCAGGGGTGCAAGGCGCGAATGATGGGGATGTGTTGGTTTCCCTCCACGAAAACCATGGGCCGGTAGCCAATTATATTCGGGATCTGCGTTTTCAGCTTCCTCGAAGGTTTCCGGGAGTAACTTTCTACTTTTTGCCGGCGGACATTGTGACCCAGATTCTCAATTTCGGGCTGCCATCGCCGATTGATGTACAGATCGAAGGCAATGATGTGGTGGCCAGCCAACAGATCGCTGAGAAGATCATGGCGCAGATGCGGCAAATCCCCGGAATAGCCGACCTGCGGGTACAACAGCCGCTCGACTATCCAACGCTGGAAGTGGCCGTTGACCGGGTCAAAGCCAGTCAGGCCGGATACACCGAACGCGATGTCGCTTCCAGTGTGTTAAACGCGTTGAGTGGCAGTTTTCAAATAACACCCATGTTCTTCGTGAACTGGAAAAATGGCGTCAACTACAACCTCGTCGCCCAAACTCCTCAATACCGGCTGCAATCGATGAACGATCTTTTGAATATCCCGCTTAATGCAACCAATGGAACGAGCATGGAAATATTAGGAGACGTAGCGTCGGTGGCTCGTGGCCACGAAATGGGATTGATCTCGCACTATAACATTCGCCGGGTAATTGACATTTATGGCGCAGTTCAGGATCGGGACCTTGGCGCGGTTAGCCGGGAGGTGCAGAGGATCGTGAACGCTAATCAGAAGCTGCTTCCGCGCGGTACATTCATTGCGGTACGTGGCCAAATTCAAACGATGCGAAGTTCCTATCTTGGACTTCTCGCGGGCCTCGGATTAGCGGTCGTTCTGGTTTACATGCTCATTGTGATCAACTTTCAATCGTGGCTAGATCCATTTATTATTATCACCGCGCTTCCGGCTGCGTTGACCGGCATAGTGCTATTTCTATTCCTGACGCATACGACATTGAGTGTGCCGGCTCTTATGGGGGCGCTCATGTGCATGGGAATTGCAACGGCCAACAGTATTCTAGTTGTTTCATTTGCCAAAGAGAGGCTGCGGGAACATGGCGATTCGGTCCGCGCAGCAATTGAATCGGGAGCAACCCGCTTCCGTCCGGTTGTGATGACGGCGTTGGCGATGATCATTGGCATGGTTCCCATGGCCCTCGGGTTGGGAGAGGGTGGCGAGCAGAATGCACCGCTCGGGCGCGCTGTCATCGGAGGATTGCTGGCTGCAACCGTAGCCACGCTCCTGTTTGTTCCTGCCGTTTTCAGCCTGCTCCATCGTGGCACCCGAAATACAGAAGGCGGCGTTGCCGGGCAACTCGATGGCTTCAGCAACGCCTAGCCCGCAAAAATCACCCATCATGAGAATTGACGCCCCCTTGGCAGGCTAGAGAAGGGACAAAACGAATGTTACTACGCAAATCGAAGGAACCTATGATTGGGTTACGGCCAGCAGAACAAAGAGTCGAGAAGGGAGAAATTGACCCGTCCAATGAACGACGCGCCCCGCGACCGGGTACGATAGTGTTAGCGGTCATTGCCTGTGCTGGGTTCGCTATTTTTATCTATTCAGGTATTCGCTCGCGAACGGAGGCCGAACAGAGATTGGCGCAGAATGTTAGATCTAGCCTCGTTCCCCTGGTGACTGTCATTCATCCTAAGGGCGGTGCTGCCGCTCAAGAGATCGAATTGCCTGGTAACACCCAGGCATTTACCGAGGCGCCGATTTATGCTCGTACCAGTGGCTATCTCAAGCAGTGGTATCTGGATATCGGCGCCCACGCTAAACGAGGCCAGCTTCTGGCCGAGATCGAAACGCCCGAGCTTGATCAACAGCTGCAGCAGGCCGAGAGCGAGCTTAAGACAGCGCAAGCTAACCTCCAACTGGCGCAGATTACTGCGACCCGCTGGCTCTTTCTGCTCAAAACCAACGTCATCTCAAAGCAAGAAACCGATCAAGCCGTCAGCGACCTCAACGCGAAGCGAGCAACCGCTGATTCGGCCGAAGCCAATGTGCGCCGGCTGCAAAGACTGCAAGAGTTCGAACATATTTACGCGCCGTTCGATGGGATTATCACGGCTCGGAACACCGATGTTGGCGCTTTGATTCAGAATGGCGATAATACCGTTCCCCAGCAGTTGTTCCATCTCGCGGCGGTCGACAAGCTGCGCGTCTACATTTCGGTGCCTGAAGTGTATGCAACCGCCGCCAAATCTGATGAAATCGTGCCGCTGACACTGGATGCTTTTCCGGGGGAGACATTCACCGGCACGTTGGCTCGTGACTCGGGTTCAATCGATCTAACATCAAGGACGTTGAAAGTAGAAGTCGATGTCGACAATCCGACGGGACGACTTTTACCCGGAGCTTATGCATTCGTTCATCTAAAAGTCCCGGCTCCTCCCGGAGCCGTAACGGTTCCGACCAATACCTTACTCTTTCGTTCGGAGGGCTTGAGGGTCGCCGTCGTACGCAATGGCCGGGCGAACCTCGTGCCGGTCACGATCGGTCATGACTACGGAAGCACCGTCGAAGTGATGTCTAGTCTAACGGCGGACGATGCCGTCATTATTGACCCGTCAGACTCGATCTTGGATGGTTCTCCTGTGCAGGTTGCGGAGTCAACGCAAAAGGACTCGGCACGATAAAAGAGACATTCGGGCGAATTCCTGTCCGGCGTCTCGGCTCCGGCGAAGCGCAACCGCGAGCAAGGCGCCAGTCTGGACGACGATCACGGCAATTCGAACAAAAAAATCGATCTCTCAATGAATGGCGCTTATTGGCATCTGAGCATTTTTGGAAGGTACGTCGGGTTAGGGGCAGCGGATCGATGATGCTGAGAGGCAAAAAATGGGAAATATTAGTATTCGCGTTAATCGCACGATACAATGGGCGCCGACAGCAAAAGGTTGGTCGCTGAACCGGAACTGTCCGACACTATTCTACCCCGCGGGGAATATCACATGGTAAGCTATGACTTGTCTGATCATGACCTTCTGAAACGCGAAGTAAAGCGGCTTCCGCTCCAGGCACAGGTGCTTTTCCCGATAGAAGCGCCTTTTCTACAGAGCCACGGCGTTAGTGACTCGTGCAGCTTGTGGGATATCGGCTGCGGTGATGGTTCGTGGCTGCACCTTTTCCGCTCTGCGTTTCCAAATTCGGCAATTACGGGGCTCGATCGCTCGCCAGAGATTCTTGCCTGTGCGAGGAAGCAGAATCCGGGAGCACGCTTCCTACTAGTGGACGAGAACAACACTTCAGAAGTGTTGCTTCGCGGCGACTTCAACGTGGCGCTTCTGCGTTTTTCCCTGCAGCACATGTCGCCTGCCGTCAGAATGCGGATACTGTGCGCGCTTCATTCCAGGAAGGCGCCGACACGAGTCATCGCCATCGATGGCGATGACGATAGTTTCGTCTTTAGACCCACGTCGGATGCAATACAAGCGTTGCTCGACGCTAAGGGACGTAAGCAGGCGGCGCAGGGCGGCGACCGACACATAGGCAGCAGACTTCCAGAACTGTTTTCCCGTCACGGCTTTGGGTCAGTCAGGCTGGACCGCATTTCGATCGATAGCAAGGCTATTGGATGGGACACCTGGTGGAGTGTGGTTGGCCCTATCATTCTATCAGGTGCTGATAGCGCAGAATATGGCTTGGTTGATAAGGCGACAACCTGGTTTAACCAGAACAGGGAGAATGAGCGTGCGGTTATGAAGGCTTCTGTTTTTATGGTATCCGCTTCGAACATGGTTTAGGACGGTTTGTTGCCTACTGACCTGCTGTGCGATTTTGGATCACGCTCTTTTGCGCTTTGCGCCATTCGTTCTTCGCGTGGCGAGCGGTACAATCCTAAACAGATATCGAAATGGTGAATCCCGAAGCATCAACAGCTTTGAACTATGAACCTAGCGAAATCGTTCGCTTAAGCAGAAGAGTTCACGGTATCGTCAAACACGAATTGGCAGCGTAAACTGAAAGAGGGCGCCGCGGAGCGCATTTGCTTTCGCCCACAGCCGTCCTCCGTGAGCTTCGATAATCGAACGGCTGATTGCCAAGCCCATGCCCAGCCCCTGAGGCTTGGTCGTATAAAAGGCGTCGAAAAGACGATTGAGACGCTGCGGATCCAGCCCCGGGCCCGAATCCCGCACGGTAATCAGCACGTGGGTCCATTCAGGCTCGGCCAAAGCTCTATCCTCACACCTTTCTTCCTTTGATTCGCCGTGGATCTCAGTGACCTTCTTCGAACTTACCCACAGCTCGCGCGGACCCTGATCCACTCCACTCATGGCTTCGATGGCGTTCATGAGCAGATTGAGAATCACTTGTTGCAATTGGATCTTATCTCCCAATATCAACGGTAAATCATTTGCGAGGTTAGTCTGAAGTAACACGCGATTCCGTTGCACTTCGCTGCGGGCCATAGCGATGCTTTCGCTTACTGTTTCGTTGACGTCGAGCCAGTCCTTCTTCGGCGGCGCCTTTTTGGCCAGAGCGCGAATCCGGCCGATGATTTCGCCGGCTCGATTTCCATCGCGAATAATGCGGCGGATCGCTTCGCGGGTTTCGGCGAGGTTGGGCGAATCCCCGGCCAACCAGCGCAGGCCGGCGTTGGCATTAGTTACCACTGCGGCTAGCGGTTGATTGATTTCATGAGCGATCGATGCGGTCATCTCCCCCAGCGTCGTCACGCGCGCCACGTGTGCCAGCTCCGTCTGCGCCTGGCTCGCAGCTTCCTCAGCCTGTTTTCGGGCGGTGATATCCATTACTGTCCCCACAAACTCACGATTTGCAGGGTCGAGGCTAACGGCTTCTAACACGACATGAATATGTTTGATCGATCCGTCCGGCATTAGCAAACGATGTTCAAAATCCATATTCGTTCCCTCTCGTGCTGCCCGGCTAACCATGTGTTGGACGAGCTGAATGTCTTCCGGATGCACTCTCTTAAAGATCAGCTCTACCGAAGGACGCATTGTCCGGTCATATCCCATGACGCGAAACGCCTCATCCGACCAAATGAATTCCCCACTGGAGACTTTCCACCAAAAACTCCCCGTTTGACTCAATCTTTGTGCTTGAGCTAAATAAGCCTCGCTCCGCAGCAATGCCTCCTCGCCACGCTTTCGTTCGCTCAAATCAAGCACAAAAGCGACACCTTCATTTTTGCTTCCTTCAAAGATTGCAGCGCCAATTAACACAGGCACACGATTGCCGTCTTTCCGAAAGTACTCCTTCTCGAATGGCTCGAGGATTCCAGTCGCTTCCAGTTTCGCGATCGCCCGTTCATCGCGGACATGCCAGTCCGCTGGTGTCAGGTCCGTCCAGCGCAGGCGACCCAAGGTAAGATCTTCACGGCTGTATCCAACCATCTGTAGAAACGCTTCATTGGCATCGATAATTGCACCTTCGAGATTCCAGATGAAGATCCCGACAATGTTGGCATCGACGAGGCGCCGGATCTTCGCTTCGCGTTCCTCGAGGTCGCGGTAAAGACGGGTATTCTCCAGGGAGATCGCCGCCTGCGACGCAAGCAGCTTCAGCACCGCGATCCGCGTGGGAGTGAAAACGTGGGAGGCCAGATTATTTTCGAGGTAGAGCACGCCGATCAATTTGGCCTGGTTAATCAAGGGCAAGCAGAGAATGGAACGGGCGTGCTGCTGACGAATGTAGGTATCCGCGGCAAACGGAGGCTGCGCTAAAGCATCGTCGAGAATCACGATCTCCTGGGTGCGCACAACATAGTGGACGATCGACTCTGGCATCGCAGTCTGAGCGACGGACGCTTCTCCCAAACGCACGATGATAGTCTCGCCACTGGTGGTGGCTTCCGCCTCAGTCCGCTGCTCAATGCCTCGCGGAAGAATCAACAGACCGCGCTCAGCACCCGCGTGCTCAACCGCTGTACGCATGAGTGTATCGATCAGTTTCTCCAAGACGATCTCGCCAGACACTGCTTGCGAGACTTTGATAACGGTAGCCAGATCCAGGTGTTCAACCGGGGTCCCGATTGTGCTCGTCGGACCGGGTACCGGCTCCTCTTCTCTGAGCTGCGGATACAATTCGTCGAGTTGCCGTACTTTACCGGCGGCTCCCCAACGGAGGTAGCAGTACCGAGCATCACGCAAATACGTATGCGCGATCTTCTCAAATCCGCGTGCCGCGTAAAAGCGGGCTGCGAGTTCGTTGGCGAGTGCCTCATTGTGTACGAAGCCATTTTCAAATGCAGAACGGATTGCCAGTTCGTAAAGATGTTCGGCTTTCAATGGTTGGCCTTGGACGCGCTCGATCTCCGCGCCCACTAGAGCGACACGGTTCTCGAAATTCTCGGGGCAGTTCTCCGCCCATATTTCGAGTTGTCTATGGTGTGCGGCCAGAGCCTCAAGATGCTGCCGCTGCCGGTCGGGAAACGCGGAATCGAGGGACGCCGCATGAGAAAGCGCACTATAGAAGTGATACTCGGCCGTTTCGAAAATTGATGGTGATGTCCAGAGGAGCTGTTGTGCTTTTGCAGATGCATCGAGGGCCGCATCATAGTCCCCCGCAAAAAAGCGTGCTTGCAGCTTTCGGATCCAGTACCAGCACTGGGGCAGCGTGGCTGCCGGAACGCTTGCGAAATGGCGCTCGACACCGATCTCGTCATCGAAAGAGCCAAATTTTTTGGTCAAACCTCTCAGGGTCCGGATTAGCGCGACTTGCGGACCGATGACGTCAATGAAATAGGCGAATCGAGCCCTCGCGGCAAATTCAAGGCCATCCTCGGCTACGCGTTGTGCCTCGACCAGGGGATCTCCGGTCGCAAAGAAGTTCGTGTTGAGGTGGTCGAAGGTGGACCCCACAGCGAAAAGGTCGCCGACCTTATACGCTGCATTAAACGCACGCCGTGTGAACTCGCGACTGGCTCGGAGATGTTTCGTCCACGGCATGACGAATTGCCCAAACCACATATAGGTTCTGGCCTGGAAACGCTGCAAGCCGCCTTTTTCGACCAGCTCGTAACCGAGCCGACCGAAACGAAATCCAGCCTCGTAGTTGCCGAAGTGCGGTCCAGATATCGCACCCAGCCACACATAAGCGACGCACGAACCGTCGCTATGCCCCTGCTGGAGGCTTAGATTTACCGCCCTGCAGACGGTCAGCGAAAGAAGGTTCGGATCCGTAAACATTGCGGGCGGCAAGAGCTTGATCAAAACATCCATCGTGCCAAGGGAAGTGGGATCGCACATCAATGGCAATTCAATGAGATCCTCTATCGAGCGCGTGCCAAGCTGCACCCAGATTTGCTGGTACTCCCGCTGTGCTTCCTCTTCTGTCGGATGTGGCGAGCAGACGGCGCCTAGATACCGAAGGTAATCGAGAGAGGCGGCGACCGCTCGCTTGCTCTGATTTAGGCTCGTGTACAAATCGATGAGCAGGCAAGTGACAGTCGCCAGGTCGACGGCATTTGAGGCACGGAATGAAAGCGCAGTCAAGCGCTCCTCCGCAGCCGTCGACTGGCCAGTCAGGAACTCGCATTCAGCCCGGTGCAACTCGAGCGGGAAGATGAGGTGATACTTGCTATCCCAGCAGTCGTCAGACAACAGTGCGGATCCGGCAGCAAGGTAGTTTAGCGCGGAGACATAAGCCGTAGAAGCTTTGGCTCGCTCGCCCGCGATGAGGTTGAGCGCGGCGAGTCGCTCGCGCTCGTCTTGCGAGGTGATCAAGGGCGCAGCCCGGTTTAGCTGGTTGACGATTTCGAAAATGGCTTCTTCCCGCTTTTCTGGAGTAAAGTGTTCCCACAGCAGTCTTCCTATTCGCAGATGAGCCTCGGCACGCGAGTGTTCCGGGATTTGTGAATATGCTGCTTCCTGGATGCGATCATGAACAAACTTATAGGCACCGTCCTGATGGGCGATGAACTCCAGAAGGACAGCTTCCCACAGATCGGAGTGAACCTGCTCCTCCGATGTTCCGTGAACGATGGAAATCATGCTGATCTCGGCGCTGTTTCCCAGGCAGGCAAGCTCTTGCAGAGCCTTTTGGCTTTGGCTGGGCAGGCGATTCAACTTTCCTACCATAAGCTCTACTACGTTGTCAGTGTAACCCTTCGCGTGAATACGATTCAGATTCCAAAACCATCGCGCCTCGTTGTGATCGAAGGTGAGCAGCTGTTCCTCGACCAGCGCATAAATGAACTGGATGACAAAGAATGGGTTACCACCGGTTTTTTCCTGAACCAGTTGGGCCAGCGGGGTGGCGCATTCCAGTTCGCAGTGAAGCGAATCAACAATCAGTTGTTCCAAATCTTCGCGAGCCAAGGGCGTAAGGACAATGTCGTGTACGGTCGCTCCAGTTTGGCGAATCGCCTCCAGCCTGCGCCACAAGGAGTGGGTGGAGTCGACTTCATTGTCTCTATAGGCGCCGATTAACATCAAATGGTGCACATCGGGCTGGGTCAATAAGTCCTCCAGGAAATCGAGCGTCGCCGCGTCGAGCCATTGCAGATCATCGAGGAAGAGGGCTAAGGGATGTTCCGGCCGCGCGAATACTGCGATAAATCGGCGGAACACCAACTGGAAACGGCGTTGCGCGTCCTGGGGCGGAAGATCAGGCACGGGAGGTTGTTCTCCTGTAATGAGCTCCAATTCAGGAACCAGATCCACCATGAGCTTTGCATTCGGCTCTAGCGCCCCGCAAAAGGCGTCCCGCCAGATTTGCAGCTCAGATTCGCTCTTACTCAAAAGCGGGCGGATAAGGCCGTTAAAGGCTTGAGCTAGAGTAGCGTAGGGAACGTCGCGCTTATACTGGTCGAACTTGCCGGATGCAAAAAGGCCACGCGGCGGGACAAGCACCTTGTGGAGTTCCTTGACGACGGAGGACTTGCCGATTCCGGAATAACCGGACACCAGCACGAGATTCGGTTTACCGGTGGTGACGACCTGATCAAAGGCAGCCAGAAGTGTTTTGATTTCTCGATCGCGCCCGTACAATTTTTCCGGCAGATGGAGCCGATCTGATATGTCGTGCGTGCCGAGGGAGAACGAGCTGATGCGTTTGTGAGAGTCCCACTCAGTCAGGCATTTTCTCAGGTCTGTCACCAAACCGGCCACCGTCTGGTAGCGGTCCTCGGCCGTTTTCGAGAGGAGTTTCAAAATGATGGCTGAGACGATCTCGGGCACATCCTTCCGCCACTCGCCAAGCGGAACTGGATGTCGCGCGATATGGCAGTGAACCCATTCCATCGGATCGGAAGCGATGAAGGGAAGACTCCCAGTCAGCATTTGGTAAAGCGTGACGCCGAGTGAGTAGAGATCGCTGCGGGAATCGATGGAACGATTCATTCGTCCGGTCTGCTCGGGTGCCATGTAGGGGAGTGTCCCGGCGATAAATTCCGGAGGTTCAGGAGCCTGGCGCTCGCGTCGAAGCCGCGAAGCGATAAGGAAGCCTCTCAACCAGCACTGGCTGGTGACGGGGTTGACCAGAATATTGGCCGGCTTGATGTCCTTGTGAATAATGCCGCGCTGATGCAAGTGACCAATCGCCGTCGAAAGGCCGATAGCCAGCCGCAACCAAAAAGCTAGGTCCAATGGCTGACCGGGCAATTGATCCAGAGGCACACCGCCGGGATCCTCCAATATAAGTACCGAACGGTCCCAGTGGCGACCAATTGCAATTGGTCGGGCAGCCCACGTCGGGTCAAGCTCTTCTCTCAGAGAATATGCGTGCTCCAGCCATTGCAGAATTTCCGGTGCAGGATACTCCACCAGAGGCGCAAGCACGAGAACCTGAGATCCGTCGTCCTTACTACGCCCGCGATAAAGGATAAAGTCTTCATCCTTCCGCAGCGTCTCGAAGACATGTCGGGATAGCTCAGTCACGGGGCCTCCGGTCACCACAATTTAGACAATTCTTTTCGTGATCAGCCAGCAGAAGCTCGATTGAGGCACTAGAGTGACTCGAGCGCCAGCACCTGCATCATTGTCGACAAAAACCATGGCGTCTGTTTCCCTCATCACATGCTCTGACCACGAATCGGCAATGTAAACTGAAAGGCGGCACCTCGGGGCGGATTTGCTTTCGCCCACAGCCGTCCTCCGTGAGCTTCGATAATCGAACGGCTGATCGCCAAGCCCATGCCCAGCCCCTGAGGCTTGGTCGTATAAAAGGCGTCGAAAAGACGATTAAGAAGCTGCGGATCCAGCCCCGGGCCCGAATCTCGCACAGTAATCAGCACGTGGCTCCACTCAGCCTTGGCCAAAGCTTTATCACCATATTTTTCTTCCTCTGACTCGCCGTGGATCTCAGTAACCTTCTTTGAACTTACCCATAGCTCGCGCGGACCCTGATCCACTCCACTCATGGCTTCGATGGCGTTCATGAGCAGATTGAGAATCACTTGTTGCAATTGGATCTTATCTCCCAATACCAACGGTAAATCATTTGCGAGGTTAGTCTGAAGTAACACGCGATTCCGTTGCACTTCGCTGCGGGCCATAGCGATGCTTTCGCTTATTGTTTCGTTGACGTCGAGCCAGTCCTTCTTCGGCGGCGCCTTTTTGGCCAGAGCACGAATCCGGCCGATGATTTCGCCGGCTCGATTTCCATCGCGAATAATGCGGCGGATCGCTTCGCGGGCTTCGGCGAGGTTAGGCGAATCCCCGGCCAACCAGCGCAGGCTGGCGTTGGC
>WNFQ01001336.1_pt1 | contig 17423 bp, 22 predicted proteins | sample 5400171 | NCBI WGS metagenome assembly WNFQ01 (sample SAMN13153356, study PRJNA577476) | soil metagenome | isolation source: 20 cm soil under Madrone tree | place: USA:California | collected 2016-06-14 | reverse complement strand
CTCTTCATGCGGCGTCGGGCAGCTCGCGAGCATAAAGCGGAGATTGCTGCTGCTTGCGCCGAGTCGTTATCGGACAAGCAGGCTCCATAGTAGTTTATGGGTTATTGTGGTATGGTAGACTGCAATACTTCATGTTACGTAGTAAGCTGTGTACGCTTGAAAAAGCAACAACTACGTCGCGTCAAACACTCGTGTTGGCAGAAAAACGCATTTAGTGTTCAGGGCAGCCTCTTGTGCGACTCGTCGTTCATTTCTCCTACAAACCAGCCCAGTTGGCCCTCCAGCGAGTTCTCTCTCTTGTAGCAAGCAGCTTTTTACTCGACTCCCATTCCCTCGAATACAATGGTTGCACATACTCTCCTGCTAATAATCGGAGGCGTGCCTTTTAGTGGTGGGGGCGATGTTGTAAGTGGGCGAATAGATGAGAACTGGCTTCTGGGCGTGTATTAGCTCCGCCGGTGTTTACTACTTCATTCTTGGCAGTCGTTTTGGGCCCTGTGAGGGGGCTTTCTCCGATTCTGCCGAACGGGAATGGCATTGCGGTCTTGTGCAAGCGGTTCGAGTTTGCGAGTGCAGACGGGCTGGAAGAGTTTTTGGCAGATCTCAGCGAGTACGAGGAGAAAAAGCAGGTGCGTCTTCGTTCTATATCATAAACATTTTAGCACCACGCAAAGACGAATGTGTTTGAGGGTTAATATGCTGTCCTCGTCGGCACCTGGGCGCACCTCGCTCGAAGAAGGCCACATATGGGTGTTCTTTGAGTGTGCGCTAGCTGCCAATGGGAGTGGGTATATTCCCCACGAGCGGCCAGAGGCAGATAGGCTAGGGCCGAAACCGGTAGAGGAGCTGTCACGGTGGAGGGTTATACCTACAGTAGTCGATCGAAGGAGCCCTGGTGTAGATTGAAAGAGGCGCATTTTGCAGTCATTTCTTTCGAGGCACCATGAAGAGTTGGATATTGAGAGCACAATTGCTTACACGATAATATTTGAGTCCACATCGGTCAGCCCCGCTGTAGCTTTGCTACTGAATACATTCGAACCTCGTTGACTTTCTTCGACACTCCTCGCGAGTCTGCCAATCCACTGTGTTTCGCATCTTTACGCCCAGGCCTGCCCATGTTGGTAACACGGAGAGTCCCGTCCGTCAGTTACTCGTTATCAACGGCGTTGCGCGCCTGTTTTGACATCAGGAATACCCACGTCAACATGAGGCAGCGGGCGCCCCCGACGCCGAAGAACTATCTTCCTTGCTCTCACGACGATGTCTCACACTCACACTACCGCCTCCTCCTCCTCCTCCAACTTCCAACTAATCTTCAATAATGCCTTGGACACCTACACAAAACGCACAAAGAAAGATCTGCTTGCCCATCCTCTCGCCGCCCGGCTCCAAACCTGCGACACTCCCAGTGCCATTATCGTCATCCTTCAAGAGCAGATCCAAGGCCCAGATCAGTCCCGGAGTAGCAATGAACGACGGACCAAATGGCTTGATCCAACCGTGAACGTCTTACATGCTTTCTCTTCGATTCTAGCAGCGGGTGCTAGCTTGGTATGCTTCCGGACATGTATTTCCCCGAGGTCTACACTCTCATGTTTATGTGGCAGGCATTCCCACCTGCGAAAGTAATCTTTACCGGAGTCGGCGTCCTCCTTTCAGTGAGCATCCTTAATAACTTCACTTGGGCCATTATAACAAGTACATTTCTCAGACAATCAAGGACGTTCGGGCTGGCAAAGATACACTTGTCGACGTTTTTGAGCGTATCGAACTGGTTTTCCGACGACTGGAGATTTACGCCGAAGTGCAGCCGACCACGGAAATGATGGATATGATCATTCAAATAATGGTCGAGGTTCTCTCTATTCTTGGGATTGCAACAAAAGAGATCAAGCAAGGCCGAATGAGTAAGTATTGGTTGTACAAATATATAACGGTTGACCGAACGATGTTCAGAGAAATATGCAAAGAAATTGATGGGAAGGACAGACATGGAAGATGCGTTGAAGAGGCTAGACAAATTGACTCTTGAAGAGGCTTGGATGGGGATTGCACAAAATCTGAAGGCCACGCATACTGTTGGCGAGAATGTGAGGAGAGTTGCCGATGAGGTAGTAGCCGTCGACAATAGGGTGGCTGGCGTGGACGACAGAGTGGCCGGTGTGGATGACAGAGTGGCCAACGTTCACAACACAGTGAAGGGCGTTGGTGATGGAGTGAGGATGGTCGACGACAGCATTGCGGAAGTCATTCGCGGTGCGTAAATCATTTTCAATCAATCTCCGACTATACTTACTGTGAAACCTGAACCACTCAGACGGAAGGAAAGTGATGGTGGCTGTGCAACAGACCGCCAATGATGTAGATCAAGTGAAACGTTTGTCATCTAACTTTATCAGGTGCTGACTGTCGAGCCTTACACATCCCTTCAGGGAATCAATTACGAGACAGCATTCACAAATGGCTCTCCCCACCGGATCCCTCAACAAACCATAACATTGCATGTGGTACTCGTCACAAGAAAATGGCGTCTTGGTTTTTCCAAGGCAGCATCTATCAGGAGTGGAAGTCAACAGGTTCACTTCTCTGGGTTCACGGAAAACGTCCGTTCCGTACCCTTTCCAACTTGACACGCTCTAATAGAATACTGTATTGTAGCTGGCTCGGGCAAAAGTATCCTTTGGTTCGTGGATTTTTAATCGTTTTTCTCAGAGATGACTGATATCCCCTGTCAGTTCGACGGTCATTCAGGATATTAAAGACATTTGCAAGGCTGGAAATGGGTCAATGGCCTACTTTTATTTCGATTTTCGAGATGCCAAAAAGCAAGACCTACGCGACCTGGTCCCTTCTCTTCTCACCCAACTTTCCGCTTCCTTGAATCCGCGTTGTGACATCCTCTCAGATCTTTATTTGGCTCACGACCAGGGCAAGAACCAGCCTAGTGATACCATTTTGGCCGAATGCTTGAAAGAGATGCTAGCACTCCCAGATCAACATCCTATCTACCTGATTATCGACGCACTCGACGAATCCCCGAACACCTCCGGAATTCCCTCACCTCGCGAGAGGGTGCTTGAACTTGTCAAGGAACTCGTCGAACTTTGTCTTCCAAACCTTCGTATATGTGTCACGAGTCGCCCAGAAATCGATATACGAGATGTCCTTGAACCCCTGACCTCTCGTCGAGTGTCTCTTCACGACCAGAGCGGGCAAAAGAAAGATATCGTGGAGTACGTCAAGTCGGTGGTTTACTCGAATTCGGAACCAATCATGAAGAGATGGAGGACAGAGGACAGGGATCTCGTCATTCAGGTACTCTCCGAAAGAGCTGATGGAATGTGAGTAAATTACATAGTGTTTGTGATACTTGTTCAAATTGTCGAGCAGGTTCCGGTGGATATTCTGTCAGTTGGACGTCTTACGGCACTGTCTTCCACCAAGTGTCCGGCGTACCCTCGATGAATTACCGGAGTCATTGGACGAGACGTACGAGCGCGTATTGAAGGAAATCAGGAGGCCTAACCGGGACCACGCGCTTCGTCTACTGCAGTGCCTAGTTGTTGCGATTCGACCACTTCGAGTAGAGGAGCTCGCCGAGATCCTCGCAGTTAATTTTGATGACACAGAAGGAATTCCGAAGCTGAACCCGAGTTGGCGTTGGGAGGATGAAGAACAAGCACTTCTGAGCTCCTGCTCGAGTTTAATCGCCATTGTCAAATCTGATGGATCACGGGTAGTGCAGTTTTCGCACTTTTCTGTGAAAGAATATCTGACTTCAGATCGGCTCGCCACCTCGAGTGGAGATGCGTCGCGTTATCATATCGCTCTCGAACCTGCGCATACAATTCTTGCTCAAGCTTGCATGAGCATTTTCTTCCGATCGGACGATCGCGTTGAAGAGAGCGACGTCAGGAATAATTCTCCTCTTGCTAGATATGCAGCTGAACACTGGGTCGGCCATGCACGGTATCAGAACGTGTCATCATACCTAAAAAGGGCGATGGAATATCTCTTTGATCCGGACAAGCCATATTTTGCGGTATGGCTCCAACTATACGACATGGACATCAATTCCCAAAGGTCAAGGTTCTACTACTTCACACTCGCCTCGAAATCCCGCGCCACTCCGTTATACTATGCGGCATTATGTGGATTCCAAGATCTCGTGGAACACCTGACCGTCAATAATCCAGGGCATGTGAACGCTACTGGTGGTTACTTTGTGGCACCGCTGGTTGCAGCATTGTCAACGGGTCATTTTGAAATAGCCAAGTTTCTCCGTGACAATGGTGCACACCCAAATGTCACAGGCTACGATGGGAGAACTCCACTGCATGGTTCAGCCAATTACGGAGATTTCGAGATGGTTCAGGTATTACTCGAGTACAAAGCAGATGTCAATGCCCGGGATGAGTCCGACGAGACTCCATTGCATTCGGCGTCTCGTTGTCTGTTAGATCGTCCCGATCTCGATTCGTCACTCCCCAAAGTCGCCCGATTATTACTCGAACATGGTGCAGATGTAAACGCACGGCAGAACAACCGCTCTACCGCGTTGAATTCAGCTGCAGAGTGCGGGTGGGTCGAGGTCGTGCGCGTGTTGCTCGAGCATGGCGCAGATGTAGGTGCGGAGACCGAGGACGGTGAAACCGTGTTCCAGCTTGCATCGGGGAAGAAGGGCGATGAGATTAAGAAGTTGCTGTTAGAACATGGTGCTAGGCTGGAGCACGATGTAGCGTCACTGGTTTAGATGTATACTGGAAGTCTACTTTACATTGGCAACAAAATATTCACGTCTCGTTCTGTAATATTTTTAATGCTCTACGTGACGGTACTGTAGATGGACGTTCGTCGCTCTGGCACGCAGAGCACCGGCATCGGAAGAGAGTCAGTGGCAGGTAAACTCAGCTGTATAGGTTGACGTTATCCTCTCCAACTCCAATTCTAGATGGATGAAAATCCGTCTGAAGATTCGAATCAGGGATGTCCATCTACGTCTCTCGTTACTATCAAGGCGCCATCATTACGGGGTGTAGACAGCTCTCGAAACTGCTTTGGTAGCTACTGTAGCGTTAGTCATCAAACGCCGGATGAGACGATTAAAAGGCTATTCTCATACATGTGATCAAAATACAAGGTGGTTGCAAATATACTATTAATCCCCATAAGCCATGCCGCGGAGGAAACGCGCTGCGAGAGCAAGAGCCCAAAACATTCAGATTGCCCGTCAGAAGCTTATTCAGAGTCATCAAGATGTCATTGAAAGTGAGTCCATTCAGTATCACCAAAACGAAAGACTTAGCGGTCGCAGTGCAAATTGCTGCACCCAACAGGGAAAGCACCTCCCCCGGAGGCTCTCCGAGTAATGATCTCACTCCCCAATCACCAGTTCCGGACCCAGAATTACCAGACTCTAGTGCACACCTTCACATCACACCTGTCATCAATGATGATGAGGATTTTAGCAATCCTGGTCTTCTCTCCGACAGCCCCTCTGACATTAAAGAGGAATCAGAACTCATCAAGTTCGCACAAATTCTCAAAGAGGCACAAATGGCTGAATTGAAGAGGGAAACGACAAGAAAACGAGGGGTGTACCTAAAAAATTCGAAGCAGACCCTACAACGTCGCAAGCAAGTCCGTGTCGAATTGTCAGCCAAGGGCTTCCTCCCGGTGGATGAATTCATTAGACAAAAGAAGATATCAACAAAACGCGATGGGCTTACTCCATGCAACATAGACAACTGAATCACAAAATTAACGGGTATCGCATGGGAGTAGGTCAGCGCCGAACTGTGACACAGATATCTCGGTTTTTCATGTTCGAGCGCTCTGGGTAGACACAGTGTAGACACGACCATGTTTCGTTGGCTATGTTGTTTGGGAAATCGACTCTTCACCTGGCTCGTACTCCTTTGCCACCCGAGAGCACTGACCAGACGTCTCAGACGACAAGAAGAGCACCTCATCCACCTCGGGCATGCATCGCACCGTCAAGACATTTCCTTTGCTTCAGCATCGTGATGCACAAGTAGAGTTCCCGTGCGCATGGACGCGATCAAGGATGCTATCTTACGTCGCAATTTCCCGACATTCGCATGTATCACCATGCTAGATTCCAACCAGTTCCATGCCGTCGCCCTTGACACTGATCCACCGATCTTTTATCTTAACGACGTCTCGCGCGCCATCATTACGATCATGACAGAGTAAAACCGGGCTGCTGGTACGATCAAAGCCGCTTACGCGTACGATGCTGGCCCGAACGCGGTGATCTATGCGCCAAAGGAGAACATCAGGGAGATCGTTGAACTTCTATTGCGCTACTTCCCTCAGTCAGAGCCTTTCAGGGATCCGTTTAGGCTGGATGTGTACAACGAGGGTAGAATACCGGATGGGTTTTCAACGAGAAGGTGGCGAAGAGGATCCTCGTGGCAAACGTGAAAGGATTCATCCACACGCCTATTAGAGACGGACCGCGAAAACTAGGCGTTGAGGAGGCACTTCTTGTATCAGATGGCTTGCCGAAGTTTTGGCATAACTGTAGTAGCGATATATCTTCCCGAGAATAAAAATAGGGTTGCAAAGTATGCCGCCGTTTTGCGCACGTGATGTTATGATTCTGATGATGAAAACTCCGAGTGGTTTATTCGCTTCACCTTCCTCAGGCGTTTCCACTCAGGCCCGACAGCCATAATGCCCTCCGGGCTCGTGCGTACAGTCGCTCGCTCATATGCGACCCTCCACAAGTCGTCCACGGGAAAGAGGTACGCGTCTTCGCGTTGCATCCTTTGCGTCTCACATCTCTCAGTCCGACAGGTCTGTCAGTTTCCTTGCATTACTACTTTTCATTTCGGCCTCCTCATGCTCGTGACTTTAGCCATCGTGATGCTTAACATGGGCGGTCCATCCACGGTATGTCTCTCAGCGTCAGGTTGCAGTTATGTCGCCTCACCCAATCATCCAGGTCTCCGAAACCCACGACTTCCTAAAGAACCTTTTTTCGGACGGGGACCTCATACCTCTCCCTTTTCAATCCATCTTGGCTCCTTGGATCGCCAAACGACGGACTCCGCAGATTGAGAAACAGTACACCGACATTGGAGGTGGTTCTCCTATTCTACGCTGGACAGAAACTCAGGGGGAGGGCATGGCGGCGTTACTTGATGAACTCAATCCAGCAACAGCACCTCACAAAAGTTACGTCGCGTTCCGCTATGCAAATCCCTTGGCAGACGAGACTGCAAGACGCATGAAAGAGGACGGCGTGAAACGCGCGATAGCGTTTACGCAGTACCCTCAATACAGTTGTAGCACGACAGGTAGCAGTCTTAACGATGTTTATAGAAAGTGCCGAGCTGGGTTGTTTTCTGGTATCAATTGGAGCGTTATCGATCGTTGGAGCACACATCCCGGCTTTGTTGAGGTGCGCACCACTGCTCTCCGACCCCCCGTGTCCAACTTTTAACTTATATTTATCCATCTGTTTCGTCTCCACGCTAGGCTATCTCCCAGAATATCGAAGCTGCTCTCCAAAAATTCCCAGAAGAGAAGCGGAGTGATGCTGTACTACTCTTCTCTGCCCATTCGCTCCCAATGTCGGTCGTCAACCGTGGCGACCCGTATGTGCTCGAGGTTTCCGCGAGCGTTGCAGCAGTGATGAATCGCCTGGGTCACACGAACCCCTATCGCCTCGTATGGCAATCCCAAGTAGGGCCCAGCGCATGGATGGGACCGCAGACGAGAGACGCCCTCAAGGGTCTCGCACGGCTCGGCAAGAAGCGCGTCGTGCTCGTACCTATCGCGTTCACGAGCGATCACATCGAAACTCTATACGAGCTCGATCTTGAATATGGGAAGGAGGCACATGAGGTCCGATCCATTTCACCCCTTTTCCGCTCCAATCAAGGGGTTGTTACTGATGAGGACGCTGTGTGTGCGAGGACAGCTCGGTATGGAGGTGCATCGCGCAGAATCCCTGAATGGTTCACCGGTGTTCATCCGTGCGCTCGCGGATATCGTAGCTCAGCATTTGAAGGAGGTTAATACTGGCGCGCCGCTAACATCCGTGCAAATGGGTCTACGCTGCCCTGGCTGCTCAAATGTGACGTGTGCTCAGCAAAAGTCATTCTTTGCACGAGGCGGCAATACATAAATAGTCTCAAGCAGATCTCAGTTCATCACATCGTTACTAGACTGTACGTTATTACTGGGCGAGATTTCAACACCGACTTTGATCTCTCTGCTGGCATGATTTGATATTTGGATAACTCCTACTGATGATTCCAGCACCAAAGGGTCGAAATCGTAAACTGAGTAACGGAGACCAACTCGGTCAACAACATGCCAGTTTAAGCAGCTTGCCCAAGAAACTGGTGAACTTGCGTGGAAAACCCTTCTCGGAGTCTGACGAGGTTGTTGACCAGCTACCTCCCCAGTTAAGCGGATTGTCCGGACCCTTCGGCATTGCCATCGGCCTCGGAACCGGGACCAGCTCCACAGGTGGCATGTTCAAGATCGAAGGATTCTTGATCTTGCTTGTCCCTGGCCCCACTTCGGCGGGTATGTTCGAGGTCGAATGACTCTTGCTTATCCCGGGTATGTTTGTTGTCGAAAAACTCTGGGTTGACCCCGACTCTTCGTGCATGTTCGAGCCTGAGGACGAATAACCTTCTTTGCTTGATCCCGGCCCACCCTCGTTTGACCCTATATAATCCTCGCTTGCCACTGACCCTCGGTCACGATCACTCGGATAACTCGAGCCTGACGACAGATAATCCTCGTCTGATGGCCGTTTGATCTCCGGCGATGATGGAGATGCATGTTGAACCCCGCTCGTCCCCATTTGAGGAGAACTCGGAGGAAAATCCAGCGGCAACTCATGGTTGGCTGCGGTGGAATCTCCGGACTCGGACGGCGCTGAGCCTGATGCTGATGATGGGCCCCGTCTCCGCCACGCCTCATCCGCCGAGTACTTCCCCCAGTCCGACACGGCTATCGCGTCCTCGGGTACGCCCACCACATCGAGGCGCTCTTGACGTATCTCTCGTACTAGTGTAGGAACCGCGAGAGCAAAGGTGATGATGGAAAGGATAAGAAGGATCCGAGAGACTAATTGACGCATATTGTGAATTATGCGATGTCTGTGGATTGGATGGCGTTGTCAAAACGAAAAGAGACACGAATCACACGATGGTGGATAGAACGAACGAATGTGGGCTAAAAAATTATGGTTGTGGATTAGCCAGCTAAAAGTGAAAGGAAAAAAGGCAAACGCACTATCCAGTACCCAGTAATGCTAAGGTGAACAAGGGAGCTAGAGAAATGTTAGGAGCTGACATGGGTTTTCTATATGCATGCGATGGGGCAGTTGAGTCGGTCGAGTACTCCGGTGATTGATGAGTTTCCTGTTACACAAGATCATCTGCATCTGCATCTGCATGCATCATACGATATCTGAAAAATGCAACACACGAAAAACTAAAATAGCCTCAAGTATGTATGAAGTTATTACGTCCGGCTCCACGGAGGCCGTATGAAACCTCTATTTAAGGACTACGGCCAGATTTTGGCTTACTGTAGTTGATGAAGCAAAATCGATTTGAAGTGGGAAGGGATCATCATCCCAAAGCGGAACCGCCGGAATTAAACGAGATAAGTTGAGGGTACATGTGGGCGATAACCTTTAACCTCGGGGAAGGTTGAGAACCATAGAGGATATGCAGTATTACACGACAGCAATCACAAAGTCATTCATACAGTAATACCTGTTTCAAGCCCTGGAACACTATGATGTTCAGTTCAGTTTGCCCCACTGGCATAATAGCCGCCATTGATAATTCCAGCACCAAACGGCCGAAATCCTCTAGCAAAGCAGTACAAATTAACTGAGACCGACTTGATGAACAACGATCCACGTTGCTCTCAGAGGCAGAGGCCCCTTGCCCTATCGAGCGTCTAAAACGTCCTCCGTGTTAGAAAACCCAACAATCCTGGATCCTCGTCCTTGGTAAGTTAGGAGGACCGCGTGATACCGGCTTCTTGAGACCTTGTATGGCCTTGTCCGCACCACGGCAGATGACGCCACTACTTGCGGGGGCATTGAAGAAATTTCCAAGGTTCCGTTGCAAATGAGGAAGATCATAAGAGTCCAAAATAAAATTAGAATGTTTGAAACTCGGGGAAGGGACAAATACGTACACCCAAGTGTCAACCCGTAGTACCCCGCAATTCCGCCCGGGCCTCATTCATAGTGCCCTGGGGCCTATTGCTGGTGAAGATGGGAGTCGGAAGTCCCAGTGTGACGCCGGGGCTTGAGTTTGAGTTTGCCGAACAGCTTGCTGAGGGAACTCTTGGACTTGCTGACGAATTTGCCTAGAACATTCTTCTTGGGCTTTGACGAGGTTGTCGACGAACTCCCCCCCAGCGGATTACTCGGATTATTCAGAGGATCCGGCGGCACCACCTCGGGTACGCTCGAGCTTGAGGACGAATAACCTTCTTTGCTTGACCCCGGCCCACCCTCGTTTGACCCTATATAATTCTCGCTTGCCACAGACTCCCGGTTACGGCCACTCGGAAAACTCGAGCCTGGCGATAGATAATCCTCGTCTGATGGCCGTTTGACCTCCGGCGATGATGGTGATGAATGTTGAACCCCGCTCGTCCCCATTTGAGGAGAACTCGGAGGAAAATCCAGCGACAACTCATGGTCGGCTGCGGTGGAACCTCCGGACTCGGACGGCGCTGAGCTTGATGCTGACGACGGGTCCCGTCTCCGCCACGCCTCATCCGAGTACTTGTTCCACGGCTTCTCCAATAGGTCGCCTCGCTTCTCCCAGTCCGACACGGGTATCGCATCCTCGGGTACGCCCGCCACATCGAGGCGCTCTTGACGTATCTCGCGTACTAGTGTAGGAACCGCGAGAGTAAAAGTGATGATGGAAAGGATAAGAAAGACCCGAGAGACTAATCGACGCATATTGTGAGATAGGCGATGTATGTGGATTAGATGGTGTTATCAAAACGAAAAGAGACACGAATCACACGATGGTGGATAGAACGAACGAATGTGGGCTAAAAAATTATGGTTGTGGATTAGCCAGCTAAAAGTGAAAGGAAAAAGGCAAACGCATTATCCAGTACCCAGTAATGCTAAGGTGAACAAGGGAGCTAGAGAAATGTTGGGAGCTGACATGGGTTTTCTATGTGCATGCGATGGGGCCGTGGAGTCGGTCGAGTACTCCGGTGATTGATGAGTTTCCTGTTACACAGGAAACACAAGATCATCAGCATCCGCATCTGGATGCATCATATCTGAAAAATGCAACACACGAAAAACTAAAATAGCCTCAAGTATGTATAAAGTTATTACGTCCGGCTCCACGGAGGCCGTATGAAACCTCTATTTAAGGACTACGGCCAGATTTTGGCTAACTGTAGTTGATGAAGCAAAATCGATTTGAAGTGGAGAGGGGCGGGAAGGGACCATCATCCCAAAGCGGAACCGCCGGAACGAGATAAGTTGAAGAGATAGCCACCATTGATAATTCCAGCACCAAACGGCCGAAATCCTCTAGCAAAGCAGTACAAATTAACGGAGACCGACTCGATTAACAACGACCCACGCTGCTCTCAGAGGCCCCCCGCCCTATTGAGCCTCTAGATCGTCATGCGTGTTAGAAAATCCAACAATCGTAGATCCTCGTCCTTGGTAGTAGGAGGACCACGCGATACCGGTTTCTTGAGACCTTGCATGGCTTTGTCCGCACCACGGCGGACGACGCCACTACTTGCGGGGATGGCGAGAGGCATTGAATATTCCGTTGCAATGAGGAAGGACATACTAAAGTCCAAAAATAAATTAGAATGTTTGTAACTCAGGGAAGGTGTAGTACCCGGCAATTCCCCCTGTGTCACCGATAGGCCGACAGGTCACGGTGTCGACAACCATTACAAGTCCTTCAATAGTTAGCATCAAGTCACTTGCAATAAGAGAGAGAGTTGTCTTTAACACGCAAGACAGATCGGCGGTGAGAGTAGAAGATCGGAGTCAAGGCCTCAACAGTACGCCGTCGAGAGGCACACACGATGGGATCGGATTCTGGAAACTTGCAATAAGCCTGTATTGCACAGGAGAACGAGGTTAGAGCTCGTCCCCATCGCGATGGTTCTTGAATAATACAGGTACCAGAGAAGTTACAAGAATGTTTGTGGCAAGCGTAGATAGTGGAATCAGAACGAGTCACGGTCATGGCAATGACGTAGTATAGCGATGCGATGCGGAGAATAGAGAAGGAGAAGGAGAGAGAAAATGATGTTAGAAAAGTGCTCCATAAGTCACGTTGGTGTTGGAAAAACGGCGGCACGGGAAACGAGTGGGATTGAGTGTGGGAAAACGCCCGAGGGGCCCGGAAGTAAATACAAGTACTTATACCAGTAAAATAAATGTATGGTGAATGGAAGAAAATATTTATTAGTACTGAAAAATCAGCCTAAAGAACGAGCCGCGCGAGCTCGACATTTCAACAGTTGGGTCACCAGCATTCACAGTGCCCTGGGGCCTATTGCTGGCGGAGATGGAGTCGGAAGTCCCGGGGCTTGAGTTTGAGTTTGCCGAACAGCTTGCCGAGGGAGCTCATAGACTTGCTGACGAATTTGCTTAGAGGATTCTTCGGCGGCTTGGACGTCACCTCGGGTACGTTCGAGCCTGAGGACTCATAACCGTCTTCAGGACTCGGATGTGGTCCTTGATATCTTGACCCCGATCCGCCCGGGCCCTTGTTTGATGGCAGTGCCTGGTACTTGTTGCCAGTCACGGTAGTTGATCCACGATCACTCGGATCTGACGACGACGACGACGACGCCTGTTGAACCTCGCCTATCTGCTGCACCATCGCTTGCCAGATAGGAGGAGGAGGAAGAGGGGGAGGGGGAGGATACATCCGTATCGCCCACTCGTGCCAATTGTCGTGCTCTTCCGAGTCGGACAGCGCAGGACTTGATTCTGACGACAAGCCCCGTTTCCTCCACGGTTCATCCGAGTACTTATCGCATGGCTTCTCCAACAGGTTAACCCGCTTCTCCGACTCCGACACGGCAGGGATCGCATCCTCGGGTACGCCCCCCACATGGACATGCGCTTGATCATGTATCTCCTGTACCAGTACAGGAGCCGCAAGCGTGAAGTTGATGATGGAAAGGATAAGAAGGATCCGAGAGACTAGTTGACGCATATTGTGAGATATGCAATGTCCGTGGATTGGATGGTGTTGTCAAAACGAAAAGAGACACGAATCACACAACGGGTCGAACGAACGAATGTGGGCTAAAAATTTATGGTTATGGATTAGCCAGCTAAAAGTGAAGGAAAAGGCAAACGCACTATCCAGTACCCGGTAATATCAAGGTGAGCTAGGGAGCTAGAGAAATGTCGGGAGCGGACATTATTTATATTTGCGTGCGATGGGGCTGTGGAATCAGTGATTGATGGGTTTCCTGGACGTTACACAGGACCATCAGCATCCAGATGCATCATATATGAGAAATGAAATGCAATGCAAGAAAAACTAAAATAGCCTCGATTATGTATGATGAAGTCATTACGTCCGGCTCCGCGGAGGCCGCATGAAGACTCAGTCAGATTTTGGCTTAGTTGATGAAGCAGAATCGATTCGAAGTGGAGAGAGGCGGGAGGGGATCATCCCAAAGCTGAACCGCCGGAATGTGGAACACCATAATGTTCAGTTTGCCCACTGACATTAGTCGCCATTGGTAATTCCAGTACCAAATGGCCGAAATCCTCTAGCAAAGCAGTACAAATTAACGGAGACCGACTTGATTAGCAACGATCCACGTTGCTCTCAGAGGGCCCCTCGCCCTATCAAGCCTCTAAATCCTCGTGGTTGGTAGGAGGACCACGTGATACTTGTTTCTTGAGACTTTGTATGGCATTGCCCGCACCACGGCGGACGACGCCACTGCGGGGATGGCAGGGATATTGCAGAAATTCCCGAGATTCCGTGCAATGAGGAAGATCATAAAGTCCAAATAGAACTAGAATGTTTATAATTTGGAGAAGGGACAAAAACGTACACCCAAGTGTCAGCAATAGTACCCTGCAATCCCCCCTGGGCCGCATTCATAGTGCCCTGGGGCTGATTGCCGGTGGAGGTGGATTCGGAAGTCCAAGTGTGACTCCGGGGCTTGAATTTGAGTTTGCCAGCCAACTTGCCGAGGGAACTCTTGGACTTGCTGACGAACTTGCTTAGAAAATTCTTCTTGGGATTGTTGGGCTGTGACAAGGCTGTCGACGAACTCCCCCCCAACGGGTTACTCGAGCTCCCAGGCTCAGTCGGAGGATTCGGCCCTGCCGCCCCCAATCGTGACCCCGGCCTGCCCTCGTTTGATGCCGGATCTGGCGACACACCTGATGGCTGGTTGGTCTCTGGCAATGATGACGACGCCCGTTGAATCTCGCTTTCCTGGGGAGCTCCGGGAGGAAGAGAATCGCTCAGCGCCCACTCATGCCAGTTGTCGGCCCCTCCCGAGTCGGACAGCGATGGGCTTGATCCTGACAACGAGCCCCGTTTCCTCCACGGCTCATCCGAGTACTCATTCCATGGCTTCTCCAACACGTTAACCCGCTTCTTCGACTCCGACACCGCGGGAATCGCACCCTCGGCTACGTCCGCCACATGGACATGCGCTTGATGTGTCTCCTGTACCAGTACAGCCTGAGGAGCCGCAAGCGCGAAGGTGATGATGTAAAGGATAAGAAGGATCCGAGACCAATTGATGCATATTGTGAGTTATGCAATGTCTGGGGATTGGATGGCGTTGTCAAAACGAAAAAGATACGAATCACACGACGGATAGAACAACGAATGTAGGCTAAAAACATTAAGGTTGTGGATTAGCCGGCTAGAAGTGAAGGAAAAGGCAAACGCACTATCCAGTACCCAGTAATGTTAAGGTGAGCAAGGGAACTAAGAAATGTCGGGAGCTGACATAGTTTTATAGTTGCGTGCGATGGGGCTGTGGAACCGGGGATTGATGAGCTTCCTGGACATTACAATCATAGAGAAAAATGACGAAGTTGATAGCGGGATGGATCCCATCCATCCCAAAGCGCGGGACTACCGAGGTAAGCACTCATGGCAGTTCGGGCTTTTTCCGACTTGGAACAGATTAGCCCAATTACTCGTTCACCTCAATGCCAAGGTTCGAGAAGTCAAGTATTTCAGGACGCACACAGAGACTTGGCCTTCTTCGGCATGCCCTTTCCTCTTTTCTTCTTATCCGCTACGTCCTGTAGCCACTGTTCCTCATATTCACGGGCTAGATCTAATCCCGGAAATTCCTTGTTGTGAGCAACGAAAGTATGATAGGTGGTTCACCAAAAAAAAAGCAATGGAAATAAGCAGAAAATGTGGGGGGTTTAGCGGGTAAACAACGCTGTGCGACAAGGAGTCGACACGAAGGCTCGGAATGGAGTGGAGACTGCTGGGATCAGAAAGGCAAGTCAAAGTAACTTTGAAGCCTGGTGATTGATGCGGGGAAATCTGAGAACAGCAGAGTGAACATCAAGTCGCAATCACCGCGCGCAACTCCCATTCTTAGTTCTTCTCCGTCCATCTTCTAGTAATACCACCGTGACAGGCACCTTGACGTCTAGTCTGGTTGTGCGAAAGGCGCACCACTAGATTCATCCATTTCAATTCGAGCATACGCGTGCACTCGAACCCAAGTCATTGTCGATATCGTCATCCAAGTTCAACAATGATTCCGGCACTAAAATACTAAAGGGCCGACATCGCGCGAGTCCGAGTCTGCTAGCAAAGCACTACAACTAACTTACAGAGACCAACTGGTCAACAACATTCGCCGTTCCGTTCAGATAACCCTCGCACTATTGACGCTTCCGAGTGTCCTGCGCGTTAGAACACCCAGCAATCTGGAAATCCTCATCCCTCAGATTAGTAGGATCACCCCTCACTATTTTCTCCAGGTTTTGGGTTTGGTGCGGGAGACCACGTAAATCTATAACCGCTAAACTGAGGAGGTCATAGAGTCAGAATGTCCATGACTTAGGATGAGGCAAAAACGTACGCTCCAGCGTCAACCGTACCCTCCAACTCTGGCCAGCGTTAACACAGCGCCACCATCGGCATTGCCAGAAATGCGACGCCAGAACCTTGGCCGGAACTTGAGTTTGAGGAGCTTGTTGAGAAAACCCTTGGACGACGATTTCTGCGCGGCCGTTCCGGCCTGGGGCGGGAGAGGGAGAGAAAGTTCCGGTGGCGGCGACAGTGGTATCATTTTCGTAGGCCCCCATGTAACTGATTTAGCCTTGCTGGACGACGCCTCCGGAACCTCGGTTGAAGTCCCCGAATCCGAATCCGACCCCAACGAGTGATAATGCGCCGGCGAATGATGATACGAATTGCCCCCCTGTTGTATGCCCGGATGAGTCCCGCTGGCACTGGCATAGTTGGATCCTGACGATGACCCCTGGTGCTGCGAATCCTTCAACAACCAGGACCACTCCGACTCCGAATTCGACGGCGAGCCATGCTGCGCCAGCGAATGATACAAATGGTCCTCCTGTTGTATGCCCGGAGGACTCCCGCTGGCATAGTTAGGTGCTGACGACGACCCCTGGTGCTGCGAAGCCTCCGACCACCAGGTCAACCTTGAATCCGAATCCGAACCCGACCCCGACGAGTCATAACGCGCCGGCGAATCATGATGCGAATTGCCTCCTTGTTGTATGCCCGGATGAGTCCCGCTGGCATAGTTGGGTCCTGACGCTGACCCCTGGTACTGCGAACCCCTCAACAATGACCCCGACCCCGACTCCGACCCCGAGTCCTGCTGCGCCGGCGAAGGTGGATACAAATCCCCCTGGTGCTGCGAACCCCTCAACAACGACCCCGACTCCGACTCCGACCCCGAGTCCTGCTGTGCCGGCCAAGGTGGATACAAATCCCCCTGTTGAGTTCGCTTCCCCAAGGCGGTTATCACGTCCTCGCCTCCGTCCACCGCATCGGCCCACGCTTCGCGTACATCTCGTACTGCTGCAGGAGCCGCGAGCACGAAGTTGAAGACTGAAACTATAAGAAGAATGCGAACAACTATCTTGCACCGACACATTTTTTATGGGATGTGTCACGTAGCGTTCAAACCCAAGTTGTTAGTTGAATAGTCACGGTGAGCGTTCAACGTTCAACGTTCAGCTGCGAAGATGAGAAGGAGAGACACAATTACAAAACGAACGGAGGTGAGCTAAAGGTAAGGTGGTGATTGGTTGGCCGGTTAAAAGTTAAGGAAAAGGTACACGCACTATCCAGTACCCAGTTGAGAAAACTGAAGGAGCTTGAGAAATGCCGGGAATTGACGTGCTTTTATGTTTGCAT
>WNFQ01001335.1_pt1 | contig 17425 bp, 13 predicted proteins | sample 5400171 | NCBI WGS metagenome assembly WNFQ01 (sample SAMN13153356, study PRJNA577476) | soil metagenome | isolation source: 20 cm soil under Madrone tree | place: USA:California | collected 2016-06-14 | reverse complement strand
GCACGTATGATTACAGCTGTCCTTACGTCCCTTCCAGACGCGCTCAGTCTTCTCATTGCGGGATCTGTCCTGATCCTCTCCGGAGTGCTTCTGCGCAGAGTGCTCGTCAATTTCAAGAACAGGTTCGGGCTCCATCCTGAGCAGACCTGCACTCGAAGGACGGCCTCTGACATGAGGACAGTGTTTTCTCCGTTCGCGGTTGAAAACGCAATCATTCCGCGGGAATGAGAAAGTTTTACTTGCTGACTAGCTCGACCAAACGAATATACTAGCGGAACACTGAAACAGTTCTCGTTTAGCTCGTGCGAATTGCCATTCGCTAGAACCCGAGGGTCGGTCCACTCATGAAGAAGCTGACTTGCTTGACTGCGTTCCTACTGTTCTGTTCGTCTGCCTACGCTCAGGGTGTGGACATCTTGGTTCAGCGCTACGATGATGGCCGCACCGGCCAGAATCTGGCCGAGACTGCGCTCACCGTCAGCAATGTCAATACTGCCGCTTTCGGGAAAGTCTACACACTTCCCGTGGACGGCTGGGTTTATGCCCAACCCCTCTACAAGTCGAACCTCTTCATCCCCGGCAAAGGCACGTTTAACGTGCTTTTTATCGCCACCGAGCACAACAGTGTTTACGCCTTTGATGCGGATACCGCCACCCCTCTTTGGCAAACCAGCTTCATTAACCCAGCCGGTGGCGTCACCACGCAGCCCTCCGGCACTTTCGCCACACAGGATATTCTCTCTGAAGTGGGAATCACGAGTACTCCCGTCATTGATCCCGCGACCAACACGATGTATGTCGTTGCCAAGACCATTGAGGGCGGTGCCTCAGCCTCAATATTTCGAATTCACGCCCTGGATATCCGAACGGGAGTGGACAAAGTCCCGCCGGCGCTCATACAGGCTTCCGTACCTGGAACGGGCGCGGGCAGCAGCGGTGGCGTGCTGAGTTTCGACGCCACGAATCAGTTTCAACGCCCCGGCCTGCTTCGCGCAAACGGCATTGTGTATGTCGCTTTCGGCGGCAGCGCGGACATGCCTCCATATAATGGCTGGCTGCTAGCGTACAATCCAGCCACTCTCGCCCAGGTCGCCGCTTTTTGTGTGGCTCCTAACGGATTGGGCGGCGGAATCTGGACTCCCAGTGAAGCGCCTCCCGTCGATTCCAGTGGAAACATCTACGTAAACACAGGGAACGGTGATTTCAACGGTAGCGGCAATTTCGGAGACTCCTTTATCAAGCTCTCTCCCGGCCTGTCCCTCTTGGATTACTTTGCGCCCTTCAATCAAGCGGCCGTGAGTTCTGCCGATTTGGACATCGCCGCCGCCGGATTCATCTTGCTGCCGGATTCGGCGGGAACCACCGCTCATCCGCACATCCTTGTTGGGGGAGGTAAAGACGGAACCATTTACGTTCTCGATCGCGATCATATGGGCAATTTCAACGGTTCCTATACCAATCCCGATAGTCAAATTATTCAGGAAATCTGGAATCAGATCGGTGGCGTTAGGACAAATCCCAAAGGGCAGACTCTCTCCTACGTCCAAAACAATTACACTACGCCCGCATTCTGGCAAAACCATCTGTATTGGTGCGGCGCCGACGACCGCTGCAAAATGTTTAATCTGAGCAACGGTCTGCTAACCACCACTCCAGTATCACAAGCATCGACGGTCTTTCCGTTCGCCGGAGGGCAACCGGTGATCACTGCCAGCAGCGCCTCGGCCACCAACGCCATTCTGTGGGTCATGGAGAATGGTTCTTCAAGCGGAGTCTTGCACGCCTACAACGCCACGAACCTCGCCTCCGAGCTCTACAATAGCAACCAAGCTCCCAATAATCGAGACACTGCTGGTCAGGGCGTTAAGTTTGTGATTCCCACGGTCACCAACGGAAAAGTTTTTGTTGGTGCTCAGTTTCAGGTCGATGCTTATGGACTGCTGGCCTCGACTCCTGCCCGTCTTCCAGCGCCAGTATTCAATCCTGCCCAGGGTATTTACAACAACGCAATACAAGTCTCCATCGGCGATTCGAATTCCAGCGCCGCTATTTACTACACCCTTGATGGAAGCATCCCCACCACCTCGTCTGCCATTTATTCGGGTCCAATCGCCGTCGTCAATACGACGACGATCCGTGCCATCGCCGTGCTGAGCGGCTTCCTTACCAGCCCTGTTGCCTCCGGCACCTTTACCATCGGTGCTCTGCCAGCGACAGGCGGTTTTGTCCAGGGTAATTACGCCAGTCCGCAGGGCGACTTCCCTTCGGTGACCGTACCTTTCACCGCTCCACAAGTCGCCGGAGATCTCAACGTCGCTGTCGTCGGCTGGAACGACAGCACCGCAACCATCATCGATGTACGAGATACGATGAACAATTCTTATCTTCCGGCCGTCGGCCCCACGGTTCGGAGCGGTTTCGGCTCCCAAGCCATTTATTACGCTAAGAGCATAGTTTCGGCGGCAGCGAATGCGAATTCCGTGACCGTAACCTTCACCGGGGTGGGCGCGCATCATCCTGACATTCGAATCGCCGAATACAATGGGCTCGACCCCGCGAGTCCCCTCGACGCGATCGCTGCGGGTCAAGGCGACGGCATCAATACGGACAGCGGCCTCTCCGCTGCAACGACCCAGCCTACGGAACTCATTGTCGGCGCGAATCTGGTTAAGACCATCACGACCGGCCCAGGTCCCGGCTTCATCAACCGCATGATTACCGTCCCCGATGGAGACATCCTCGAAGATAAGGTAGTGACCGTCGCCGGTTCCTACAACGCTAGCGCCCCTGTAACTCCCTCTGGCGAATGGATCATGCAGATGGTCACATTCAAAGTCGCTAGTAGTCTTGACAACTCCCCTCCAACAGCTCCTTCCAATCTAAGCGCTACACCCCTTGCACCCAATCGCATCGGCCTTTCGTGGACAGCTTCCACTGACAATGTCGGCGTGACCGCCTACGTCATCGAGCGCTGCTCAGGCGCGAACTGCGCCAGTTTCGCCCAGCTGACCACTGTAGTTGGAATCACGTATACTGACACGAGAACCTATCCTTTCCTGACGAGCGAGACCTACCGTGTTTATGCCCGCGATGCCGCTGGCAACGTCAGTCCCTATTCCAACACCGCCACTGCCACTGCTCCGCCGGACACAACCCCACCCACTGCGCCGACGAATTTGACAGCCACTCCGATTAGTAACTCTCAAATTAATCTTTCCTGGGGCGCCTCGACCGATGATGTTGGGGTGACCGCCTATACCGTGGAGCGCTGCCAGGGCTCCGGTTGCGCAAATTTTGCGCAAATTGCATCTCCGGCCGGAACTAGCTACTCCGACACGGGCCTCTCAGCAACTACTTCATATACCTATCGGGTTTGGGCCGTGGACGCGTCCGGTAATGTCAGTGGTTATTCCAACACGGCCGCCGCGACGACCCTGGCTGGCCCCCCGCCGCCACCCCAGGCTCTTACCTTTGTCCAACAGGTCGCCAAAAACGCGGGCACTGGTATCAGCTCCACTACTCAGACGTTCCCGGCAGCAAGCACTTCTGGCAACCTAATCGTGGTAAGTGTCAAATGGGGCGGTCAGAATATTTCCGTCCTATCTGTTACCGACAGCAAAGCAAATAACTACCAAAGCGCTGTCGGACCCACGAACTGGAGCGGCACCGCCAAGCGCGCCCAGACTTTCTACGCCAAGAATATTGTGGGCGGTGGCGCACCCATCACAATTAACGTTACGCTCTCGGGAAATGCCGCCAGTGTGCTGCTGGTATATCAACTCGAATACTCCGGCGCGGATAAGAATGCGCCGGTGGACGTTGCTACGGCGGCAATCGGCGCCGTTACCACCGTGAACAGCGGTGCAATCGGCACGAACTTCGCCAATGACCTGATTTATGGCTTTTCCGCCTCCGATACAGGAACGCTCAGCCCAGGGTCCGGCTTTGCCGCTGAGTCCAGATTTCTGGGCAACCTGGTGGAAGATCGCATGGTGAATGTCACCGGCTCGTACAGCGCTTCTGCCACAAATTCGGCCGCTTCCAATTGGGTGATGCAGATGGTTGCTTTCAAAGCGGTCGCCCCGGTTTCCCCAACGGCTCCAACGAACCTGAGCGCCACTGCTGCCGGTCCGGACACGGTCAACCTTTCCTGGACCGCAGCTACCGAAACGGGCGGCACCATCAGCCAGTATCTGATTGAACGTTGCATCGGGGCCGGTTGCAACAATTTCGCGCAGGTCGGCATCACCTCCGGGGTCACATATAGCGATACTGGCACCCTCGGCTCCACCACCTATGTGTATCGCGTTCGCGCCCAGGACACTGCGAGCAATACGGGTCCGTACTCAAGCACCGCAACAGCAGTGACGGCATCTCCCACGTTTACCGCTCCTTCCAATCTGCTCGCCACAGCTTCGAGTCCTGTGCAGATCAATCTGTCATGGACGGCTTCGACGGAGACGGGCGGAACAATCAGCCAGTACTTGATCGAGCGGTGCGTGGGGGTCAACTGCGCCAGCACTCCGAGCAACTTTGCGCAGGTGGGCACTGCGGCGACGACTACCTTCAATGATACGGGTTTGCTCGGTTCCACCAGCTACAGCTACCGCGTACGCGCTACGGATGCACTCAGCAACTTCAGCGCGTATTCCAACACTGCTTCTGCGACTACCGGTGCGCCGACATTCACGGCTCCTTCAAATCTCACTGCTACCGCTGCAGGCAGCACGCAAATCAATCTCATTTGGACGGCGGCCACGGAAACCGGCGGCACCATTACGCAGTACCTCATCGAGCGGTGTCAGGGAGTCAACTGCGGAAATACTCCCAGCAACTTCGCTCAGGTGAATACTTCCGCCGCCACTTCATTTAGCGATAACGGATTGACCGCCTCCACCAGTTACAGTTATCGCGTCCGTGCCACCGACGCCTCTAACAATCTTGGTCCCTACTCCAACATCTCTTCCGCGACCACCTCGGTGACCTCCCCCACCGCTCCGGCGAACCTGGCTGCCACCCCTGCCGGTCCTGTGCAGATCAATCTCTCGTGGGGTGCGTCCACCGAGAGCGGCGGCACCATCAGCCAGTATTTGATCGAGCGCTGCACGGGAGTCAATTGCGCCAACACTCCCAGCAACTTCGCTCAAATCGGAACTTCGGCGGGCCTGTCGTTCAATAATACCGGCCTGCTCGGTTCTACAAGCTACAGCTACCGTGTCCGTGCTCAAGACACTTCGAGCAATAACGGTCCGTACTCCAATACCGCGGTCGCCGTTACAACGGCACCCACCTTCACACCTCCGTCGAATCTCGCCGCTGCATCTTCGGGCCCTGCGCAGATCAATCTTTCATGGACGGCTGGCACGGAGTCCGGAGGCGCCCTTAGCCAGTATCTGGTTGAGCGTTGCTTGGGTGCAGCCTGCAGCAACTTCGCTCAGGTGGGCACCTCCGCAACAACCACTTACAGCGACACGGCCGGTCTGCTCGGTTCTACTACCTACAGCTACCGTGTCCGCGCTACGGATGCTGCGAATAATCTCAGTGCGTATTCCAATACGTCCTCTGCAACTACGGCGCCGCCTACCTTCACGGCTCCAACGAATCTCGTCGCGACTCCGGTAGGCAGCACGCAGATCAACCTCAGTTGGACGGCAGCGACGGAAGCCGGTGGGACCATCAGCCAGTATTTGGTCGAGAGCTGCCAGGGATCGGGTTGCAGCAATTTCGCTCAAATCGGTACTTCGACCTCGACCGCCTTCAGCAACACCGGCCTCTTGACCGGAACAACCTACAGTTATCGCGTCCGTGCCACAGATGCGGTAAATAACCTCGGGCCTTATTCCAATGTCGCTGGCGCCACCACCACTGTGGTCCAACCACCAATTACGTTTATTCAAAGTAATTACGCCTCGCCACAATCTCCCCAGACTTTGGTGAGCGTAACGTACACTGCTGCGCAAATCGCGGGAGACTTGAACGTTGTGGCCGTTGGCTGGAATGATGCCACCGCCACCGTAACCGGCGTCACGGACACCATGGGCAATCAGTACACGCCAGCTCTCCTGCCTACCGTGCAGGCCGGGACGGCCTCGCAGGTTATCTATTATGCTAAAAACATCGCTGCTGCCGCTGCCGGAACCAACCAAGTCAAGGTAACTTTCAACGTTGCCGCTGTTTTTCCGGACATTCGCATCCTGGAATATGCCGGCATCGACACAGTCAGTCCCCTGGACGTTGCCGTGGATGCCCAAGGCAGCACCGCCTCCAGCTCCAGCGGCGCTGTAACAACCACCAATGCCAATGACCTCATCATTGGCGCCAATCTCGTGCAAACCTTGACCACCGGAGCAGGCTCCGGATTCACGAGCCGCATGATTACTAGCCCGGATGGCGATATTGTCGAGGATCGTGTCGTCACCGCAACGGGCAGCTATACGGCCACGGCTCCCGTCAGTCCATCGGGGAAATGGATCATGCAGCTTGTGTCGTTCAAGCGCCACCCGTAAGAAATAGGTCTGCGGCACATCGCGGCGGCTCCTCTTTACTCGCTGCGCTGCGCGCCGCTAGAATACTGCGCCAGCATGATACGCGATCGCCGAAATCGATCTGCACTCGATGATCTGAAGATTGCTCGTGCTTGCCCGTTTCTTCTTACCGGGCTCCTGACCTTATCCCTTGCTGCTCATTTCGCTTCCGCTGGACATCCGCAGCAACATGACGACGCACTGCGTCCGCGCGAAAACCTCGTCCTGGAAAACGTTCCACCAATCCCTATGGCCCTGGTTGGTTCCGCGGGACGCTACACCACGTTCCGCGAGGCCGCTCTTGCCGATTGGCACCCAAGCAGACGCGAGATGGTCATCAGCACGCGTTTCGCGGATGTTCCGCAGCTCCATTTGCTCGCCTTCCCCAACGGCGCCCGGCAACAGCTGACCTTCCTGGACGATGAAATCACCACGGCTCGCTTCGACCCAGAAGGCGAGTCCATCATCTTTGTGAAAGACGAAAACGGCGATGGACAAGATCAGCTCTATCGCTACGAGTTAGCCACCGGGCGCATTCGCCTGATGACAGATGGAAAATCGCGGAATTGGTTGGGCGCGTGGTCCACCCGTGGGGGCAAGCTTGCCTACACGTCCACCAAACGCAACGGGAAAGACGCGGATCTGTGGGTCATGAATCCGGACGATGCACGTACGAATCGCTTGCTGCTCCAGCTTGTCGGGGGCGGATGGCGTGCATTGGATTGGTCGCCCGATGACAGGACCATCTTGTTGCTTGAAGAAGTTTCCCCAGGAGAATCTTACCTGTGGTTCGTCGACGTAGGCCGCCGCCGGCTGACAGCGCTGGCTCCACAGGGTGCCGGTGAAAAAGCTTGGTGCCTGGATGCGCGATTCAGTAAAAACGGTAGGGGCATCTATGCCACCACCGACAAAGATTCCCACTCCCGCCGTCTGGCCTATATGGAACTTGCCACCAACCGGCTGGCTTACCTGACCAGCGATCTCTCCGCCGATGTGGATGAGTTTGACTTGTCACCGGACGGCGCCCGCATTGCCTTCCTCACCGCCGAGGACGGTCTCAGTCGCCTGCGCGTCATGGATACAAAAACCGGGAAAGATATCGCCCTCCCTCAGCTTCCTGCAGGTGTCATCCGGGGCATCCGCTGGCGCGGCGATGGCCAAGAGCTCGGATTCAGCCTGAACACGCCTCGCCGCACAAACGATTGTTATTCGTTAGATTTGGCTGCCGGCAAGCTAGAGCGATGGACCGTCGGCGAATCGACCCTGAAAGCAGATTCCTTTTCGGAACCCGAACTCGTCCACTGGAAGAATTCCCAAGGAAAGTCGCTCTCGGGGTACCTGTACAGGCCGCCCCCGAAGTTTTGGGGCAAACGGCCAGTAATCGTAATGATCCAAACGGAACCCGCGCATCCTCGGTTTGTGGGCCGAAACAACTATTTCCTGAACGAGCTCGGCATCGCGCTGCTTTATCCTAATGTTGAAAACTGGCCGGCGCGCGGCAAAGCGTCTTCTGGGTCGGGTGATGCCGACTCACGCGACACGTATAGCCATTTGGGGGCGCTTTTCGATTGGATTGCTACGCGCGCGGATCTCGACTCAAGCCACGTGGCGATAATGGGCCAACTCCCTGGCGACCGCGCCGCACTCGAGATAACCAAACTCTATCCCGAACGCATCCGCTGTGCCATTGACGCCTCGGACGATTCCGCTGGGGTGACAGCCGCGGAAACGCATCGTCTCGAGCACACCGAGAAAATCACAAAGCCTGTGTTCGTCGTCGCCGGAGCGAACGACTCTCTTTTGCCAGTGGGCGAATCGCAGCAAATCGTATCTGGATTGAAGAAGCAAGGCACACCGATCTGGATGCTAGTGGCCAAGGACGAAGGGCATGGCTTTCGCAAGAAGTGGAATCAAGACTTTCAGTTCTACGCCGTGATTCTTTTTCTCGAACGCTACATGTTGAAATGAACGCGCCGCGCCGTACGCGCTGCACCCGCTGCGATGTTCACAGCCGCCAGCAACGTGATCACCACCGGAAACAGCAGCGCAAACGTCAGCGGTCCCCATCCGATTCGCCATCGCGCGTAGCGGCCCAGCAACTCTTTAACTCCCGCCTTGCCGTAGCAGATGGCCGCCACAATCAGTGCTGCCACCGTCGGCCCCAGGGGATTGATCCCGCCGCTGGTCTTGACAAGGTGAGTCTTGCCCAGAATGTACGGATACCAAGAGAGCAGAAACGCTAAGGGGGAAAATAGAATTAGTACACGCCGCTCAGCCATGTCTTATTCCCCCGGCCTATGCTGCGTCCAGATTGTGCCAATAGGGCCCTCTCTTCGTTCAAGGCCCTCTCGACAGCGAATTCTCCTTTACTCGGCCCGGCTCGGGGATTTCAGGCGGCCCCGCGTAAAGTATGCTATCCTTACTGTAAAGAATGGAGGTAAGGATGACACGTTCCAGCACCATTAGCAGCAAGGGCCAGATCACCGTGCCTCTTGAAATTCGCAATCGGCTCGGGCTGAAAAAGGGGGATCGTGTGGAATTCGTCCTTGCTGATAACGGAACGACCATCCGGCCGGCGCGCGCACCCGAAAACCCTTTTCTGAAATATGTTGGGGCACTTCCTGCTTTCTCCAGCACCCGTGAGGTGAATGCGTGGGTACGCACCTTGCGCGACGATGACGATGAGGACCGATGAGAACAGCAATCGATACCAACATTCTCTCAGCCCTTTGGTCCAAGGAGTCCTCCGCTTCGGCTATAGCGAAGAACCTTGGCAATGCAAAGGCCGAAGGGGGCCTCGTTGTAGGCGCTCCGGTCTACGCCGAATTGCTCGCCTTTTCGAAAGCCACGGAATCCTTTGTAAATAACTTTCTATCGGATACAGGGATTTTCGTCGACTTTGACTTTCAACAACCTGTTTGGCTTGAGGCTGGCCGGCGTTTTGCGCGCTATGCGAAGCGGCGGCGAAGGGCGGCACGCCTAGGTCCGAGGCGTTTGCTTGCTGACTTCATCATCGGGTCACATGCTTTGGCCCAGGCGGACCGACTCATGACCCTCGACCCGCAAAGATACAAACAAGATTTTCCAGAATTGAAACTTATTTAACAGGTCTGAAACGGTCTTAGTGGCCAACAGGTCGTTCGGAAGAATACTAAATATTGATGCAAGCTTCTGCTCCGCCAGAAATCCGCTATGCTAAGGATTGATGATTCTCCGCACGGTTGAACAGGTCCGCCGAGTGTTCCTCGTTATTGCTGGATTTACCTTGTTGCTGGCAGGCGTGATCATGTTGGTCACCCCGGGGCCGGGCATTGCTGCGATTCTCTTGGGTTTAGGTTTGCTCGCAGCCGAATTTGTTTGGGCGCGCCGCCTGATGGACCGAATCAAACGTGAGGGCGGTAAATGGAAGGACGCCGTGATGGGCCCGCCAAAGGGGTAGCAGCTCCAGGTGGGCGCGGCAAACTCTTCGCGGACGGAGGAATCTGAAATGGAAGTCGGAGTGATCGGGCTTGGAAAAATGGGCGCAGGGATCGCGAAGAGTTTGTTGCGGGCCGGTCACCGTGTGACGGTTTTCAACCGCACGCGGGCTCGAGCCGAGGCCTTGCGCGCGAACGGAGCAAACGTGGCGGGATCCGTGGCGGAAGCATGCTGCGGCGAAGCGGTGTTGACGATGGTCGCGGATGACGCGGCGCTGGAAGCAGTGGTGACTGGCGAGGGCGGGGTTCTGGGGTCCCTGCGTCGAGGTGGCATTCACGTTTCGCTGAGTACGATCAGCACGGCGCTGAGCGACCGCTTGGCGGCGGAACATTCGAAAGCAGGGCAAGAATTTGTAGCCGCGCCGGTCTTTGGACGCCCGGAGGCAGCGGAAGCCGCCAAACTTGCCGTGGTAGCGGCAGGGCCGGCAACGAGCGTGCAGCGCTGCAAGCCGCTGTTCGAAGCGATGGGGCCGAAACTGCTCGTGGTTGGCGAACGGTCCTCGATGGCGAATGTCGTGAAGCTCTCGGGAAATTTTCTGATTGCTACGGTTTTGGAATCGCTGGCGGAGGCGCTGGCGTTTGCGCGAAAATCCGGAGTGGATCCCGGGTTGCTCCTCGAGTTTCTGACCACTACGATGTTCACCGCGCCGGTGTACAAAACTTATGGCGAATTGATCGTCCAGGGAAAGCACGAGCCGGCCGGGTTTGCTCTGCCGCTGGGATTGAAAGACGTGCGGCTGGTCCTGCAGGCGGCGGAGGCGGCAAGCGTGCCGATGCCCATCGCCAGCGTTTTGCGAGACCGCTTTGTTACCGCGATGGCGCGCGGGAACCAGGACAAGGACTGGTCGGTGATCGGGCGCGTGGCCGCGGAGGATGCGGGATTGCCGCCGGTAAAGAATTAGGGCGAGTCGAGAGCCGAGGAGTTCCGGATGGAGAACTGGCGGGGAAAGTGGGCTCTGGTGACGGGAGCGAGCGCGGGCATCGGCGCGGCGCTGGCGGAAGAGTTGGGGGCTGGAGGAACACATCTCGTGCTGACCGCGCGTCGGAAGGATCGCCTCGACGAGTTGGCGCGCACATTGATGGCGAAGCACAAGGTAAAGACGGAAGTTTTCGCCGCGGATTTGGCGGAGCCGAGCGCGCCGGAAAAGATTTTTTCCTTTACGCGTGAAAAGAACATTGAAATCGACCTGCTGATCAACAACGCCGGTTTCGGCCAATACGGTGAACTTCCTTCGGTCGACACGCAACGCCTGCTGGACATGGTGCAGGTGAATTGCAGCGCCGTCGTGCATCTCACTCGGCTGTATTTGCCGGAGATGATGGCGCGGCGCCGCGGCGATATTCTCATCCTCGCATCGACCGCTTCCTTCCAGGCTGTTCCTTATATTTCCACTTACGCCGCGACAAAAGCATTCGATCTTTTGTTCGCGGAAGGTCTCGCCGAGGAGATGAAGGCCCACGGTATCCGCGTTTGCGCCCTCTGCCCCGGCTCGACGGAATCTGAATTTCACGCGGTCGCCGGCCAGGAAAAATTCATAAAAAATGCCGAAACCGCGGAAAAAGTTGCGCGCACCGGCCTGAAAGCGCTCGCGGCGGGAAAAAGCTATGTGATTTCCGGCCTCGGAAATTATCTCGGCGCGCATGGCGAACGCCTCGTCCCGCGCCGTTTCGTAACCCGTGTTGCCGCCGGCATGTTTAAGCCCGGCAAGAAATAGACAATCACCTTGTAGCGCGCACGGTCCTCCTTTCGAGCGGCCTGCGGTTTTCGGCCACCTCAGGTTGCGAGCCACGCCTTGACACGCAGGCGCCTTCGGCTGCATCCAACGTATTGTGAAATCAACGACATCGGAGTTCGCGGGCGGCCCGGCCAGACCTGGCGGGAACTTTTTTAGCTAGCCTGAGGAATAGATGGGTAGCACCGAGCAAAACGCCATTTCAGGGGAGATGGGGATCGCTGAGCCAGAGAGAGACGACGTTTTGTTGCGGCGGGCCGCCAAGGGCGACGAGGAGGCGTTCACTCTTCTCTACCGGCGATACCAGGCGGCGATGTACCGCTTCGCGCTGCGCATGACTGGAAGCGCGTGGGCCGCGGAAGAAATTGTGCAAGACGTTTTCATGACTTTGATGCGCGCCCCGAAGAAATACGATGCGAGCCGCGGAACGCTTGGCGGGTACCTGTACGGAATTGCGCGAAACCGCGTGATGAAGCATCTGGAGCGATTGCCGCGGGAAGTTCCTCTGGAACAAAAAAACGAGGACGGAAGCGGCGCGGGAATTGTCTTGCAGGATGCGGTGACTCCGGCAACCTGGGCGGAGGCGCGCGAGCGGATGAAGCAGGTTCGCACCGCAGTGCTGGAATTGCCGGCGGAGTTTCGCGAAGCGGTGGTGCTGTGCGAACTGGAAGAGTTGAGCTACGAAGAAGCGGCGCAAGCGGCCGGATGTCCGATCGGGACGATTCGCTCGCGGCTGCATCGCGGGCGCGCGCTGCTGCTGGCGAAGCTCGAGATGTTGCGCGACGCGCCGCGGCGCGCGAGCGTGGCGCGATGACCAAGAGAAATGGAAGTGCGCGATGAAGTGTGAAGAATTTGACGCCATTGGGCTGGGTGCAGAGCGCGACGCATCGCTGAGCGAACTGGAGCGCGCCGCGGCTCGCGAGCACGCGGGCGCGTGCTCGCGGTGCGCGGCGCTGCAGGATTCCTGGCAGGCGGCTCGCGTTGAGCTGCATGCCTTTGCGGATTCGACCTTTGCGGCGCAGACCCCCGCGCGCGTCGAGATGCGCTTGCGGCAGGAATTCCGAACGCAACACGGCACGATGAAAACACAGCGCGTGGCTGTCTTCGCGGCGTGGGCGCTGGCGGCCGCGGCGGTTTTGGCCAGCGCAGTGAGCTGGAGCAATTGGCGGAAGAGCCAGCAAAATGAAGCAGCAAGGCATCTGCTTGCTCCGCAAAATCCGGGCCAAGTGCCGGTGCAGAATGTTGGCGCGACGCCGAGCGAAGCAAATTCCGAAAATGACGCCAATGGGCCGCAGCCGAGTTCTGCGAACTTGGATTCGGCCGGGACGCTCGTGGCGGACAACGAATTGGGGAACTTCACTCCGCTGCCGGGAGTCTTGCCTGCGGAAGCAGACGACGCAGCGATTGTGCGCGTGCGGATGCAGCGCGGCGCGCTTGGTGCGCTTGGCCTGCCGGTGAATGAAGAGCGCGCCGGCGAATGGATCCAAGTGGATCTTCTCGTCGGGAACGACGGGGCGCCTCAAGCGGTGCGGTTGCCGCAGCAGTGAAGTGGACCGAAAACTTTTTGGCAGTTCGGGAGAGAAGAGGAGAGGGCATGATGAATCGCAGAATAGGCATGAGCTTGATTCTCGGTGTGGCGCTGGTTCTGAGCGCAGGAGTGGCGCGTGCGCAAGAGCCGCCACCACATCCTGGTGGGGACGTGATGTTCCATAGAGTAGGACCCGGCGACGACTTCATGGCTCCGCCGATGGGCGAGCGCATTGAATTGCTGGGCTTCGAGGGAATGCACGGCGGAAAGGTTGTAACCGGAGCGCCGTTCAGCGCTGTCGCCGTATCTGAGACCACACAAACCCTCGGGGATGGAAACCACATTTCGCGGAGGACCGAAACGAATCTTTTTCGCGACAGCCAGGGACGATTTCGCAAGAATGTTACGATTTCGGGAGCGCCGAACTCGTTCGTGGTGATCAGCGACCCGGTGTCCGGTACGAGTTATATTTTGCATGCCGAATCGAAAACGGCCGAAAAAATGGGCGGGCACGGAATGAAAGGCCCGAGGAAAGGCGCGATGAAAGACGCCATCAAAGGCAAGATGGGTGCGCGCCAGCAGGAACTGATGGCCGAGGGAAATCTGAAGAAGGAAGACTTGGGCACCCAGCCCGTTGGTGGAGTCAGCGCGCAAGGAACGCGGTACACGCGCACGATTCCGGTGGGACAGATCGGCAATGAGAAGCCGATTGTGATCAAATCCGAGCATTGGTACTCCAATGATTTGCAAATGGTGGTGATGAGCAAGAGAAGCGATCCGCGCTTCGGCGATACCACCTACACGCTGACGAATATCCAGCGCACCGAGCCGGCTGCGTCGCTATTCAATGTGCCGTCGGATTACACGGTGACGCAAGGCAGACCCGGCCACCACGGCAATGTGATATTCAAGCAAGCGCCGGCACCTTCCCCGGAGAATTGATTCCTTCTTGGCGACCGCCGTATAACGGTCGAATTCCTGGGTGGCCGTAGAACGGCCAGCACGAGCTTCTCTCCTGAAGACGCGACGCCCTTTTCGCAGCTGCCTCCATCGCTGCGGGAAGGGCGCCGCCGTTTCTGGAGAGGAAGAAACAGAGAAGAACTGAAGTAAAGAGGTAGCGAGCCAGCGAGGCGGCAAAATACCGCGTGAGCCGGCATGCGCCGGGCTTTCATGGGTGGAGGCTCCGGTCGAGGAGTTCGACGACGTGGAGGACTTGCTGATCGGTATGGTGGATCGCGGCTCCGGCACGCAGTTGCAAGAGGCATCCGGGATTGGCGGTTGCGATGATCGGGGCGCGCGTGGATTGGGCGTGTTGCATTTTCTCCGCCAGCAATTCGAGAGACGTTTCCGTTTGCGTGACGTTGTAGACTCCCGCGGAGCCGCAGCAGATTTCCGAGCCGGGCAATTCCACAAATTCGAGTCCGGGGATGGCGCGCAGAAGCGTGCGCGGGGCTTCGCGGATTTTTTGACCGTGGAGAAGATGGCAGGAATCCTGATAGGTGACACGCAGGGGAAGCGGTTTCAGTTTTACGGTGAGGCCGAGCGCGGCGAGAAATTCGGTGACGTCGCGGACTTTCGCGGAGAATTCACGAGCCCGGGCGAACTCCGGCTCTTCGGGCGAAAAGAGATGATCATATTCCTTGAGCGCGGAACCGCATCCGGCGGCGTTGGTGACGATGGCGTCAAAGTTTTCGCGAAGGAAGACGGCAAGATTTGTTCCAGCGAGTTCCCGGGCTACATCGCGGAAGCCGGCGTGCGCGGAAAGCGCGCCGCAGCAAAGTTGTCCTTGGGGCACGACGACTTCGCAGCCATTGGAAGTGAGGACGCGGATGGTGGATTCATTGAGCCGCGCGAAGGCGACGTTGGCGATGCATCCGGCGAAGAAAGCAACGCGGGCGCGGCGCGGCCCGGAGGCGGGATAGGTCCGGCCGTGGCGGCCATAGAAAAAGTCGTCGTCAATGCGCGGGAGGAAGCGTTCACGTTCGGAGAGACCGAGTAGTTTCAGCACACCGATGGCGCGCGCAACGGCCTGCAAGCCGGAGCGCTGGTAGAGGCGGAGAACGCGGGCGAGATCGACGATGAGAAGAGGATTGGGGAGCAACTGCCGGAAGACGTAGTCCCGCGCGACCCGAGCGAACCAGGAACGCTCGCAGTCCCGCTCGATGCGCGCGCGAGCGTGCTCGACGAGCTTTCCATACTCGACGCCGGAGGGGCAGGCGGTTTCGCAGGCGCGGCAGTCGAGACATTTGTCAATGTGATCCACGAACGAATCGGTGACTGGAAAATTGCCGAGCTCGACATGAATCATCTGGTGAATGCGGCCGCGCGGGGAATCCGCTTCGAGATTCCAGAGGCGGTAAGTGGGGCAAGCGTTTAAGCAGAGACCGCAGTGGATGCAGCGAGCATAGTCTTCGTAGGCGGGAGCAGGGCCGGGGATGGGGCTTGTGGACATGGTTCGGTTCTTTGCGAAGGATGATTCTACGGGAGTTCGCGGCCATTCGACTACGCGACGAGGAGGGAAGGGCAAGAAAGGCTCTTTCCGCGAAGGCCGGAAGGTGCCGGTGATTCGCTGCCTCGGTACGATGAACCGGGACCTAGCTAACAATAACCACCCCCCCTGTTTTTTGTAAGTGTTGCACCTAAAGGGTTTAGGTTTTCTATAAGTTCTTTGTTTTCAGCACTTAGCACTTACAGAAGGGTTCACAAGTGTTGATTATAAAAGACTTACGGACGCAATCCAACCGGTCGAAAGAGCGTGATGGACATGAAGATTTCAAGGAGTCAGAGGTACGGTCAGACGCAGCTGGGCAACAAATAAATTATAGCATCGCGGTACTGATTGTCAAGTGGTTATCTGTAAGTCGTTTGGATGCTGCGGGATGGCGGCGTGGGAGCCCGAATGCAGGCTCGAGGAAACGCAAAAGCACGGCATTCCGGAAAATACGGGACTTTGGCCAAGGAAAGTTACGCGTAAGGCCGAGCCATGGGCAAGGGGGCAGCCAGAGTTCCTAGATGCAAAAGCGAATGGGACTCCGGCTAATAAAGAGGACCATCTTGAGAGAAGTGGCTCCCAAGATGGCCAATCTTTCTTAATCGTTGTCCGGATGACTGTGACGCCAACGCCAGTACTTCCGCTGAGCTCTGGAGTTCTGCCTGTCGTAGGCACGATAGGTCCTGTGCTGCGCCACGTAATAACGCCTGTAGGCGCGATCTTCGCGGTCGTCCCAGTTGTGGTAGTCACGGCGATCCCGATCGTAGACCCGGACTTGCACGCTGGCTTCTTGAGGCTTTGGGCCAGCCATGCTTACCGCTGGTGCGGTAAGGGCAGCGCCCAAAAGCAGCAAGCTGAAGTATCGATTGATATGAAGCAAGATATGTTCCTCCCATTCCGAGGTATCCAGATTCAGATTCCCGGTAAGGTTGACAATGCGCTTCTTTCGGCTCGATAGATGTTCCATACAGCACGCAATTGAAGATAAGAAAACCTTCCGGTCGCGAAGTGCACGGGATCGAAGAGAAGGGTTGAGAAGTAGTGGTCCGTGAGGGGGAGTGGAGCGAGGGCCGCGAGGGGCTATCGTTTCACATTGGAACAGTCCGAAGAGCGGCTGCGGCGAGTACCAAGTAAGTACTAATGTACCATAGTGAACAGTAGAACCTCAAGTCGAACGGTATTCTGTCCGCGAGTTAACTCCGACTAAACCCGGGATGCAGTGGGCGCGGAAGGGACTGCACCCCGGGATTATGTCCGACCTCGATATGTCTTTACAACCTCAACTCCGCTTTGGACCAATGGCAGAGGCATCCGTGCGCAACGCCCGGGAGCACAGGCAAAACCTGGTGCGAATCCTGTTCATTCATCGATACCTGGCAGATGTGGAGCGCTGCCTGCATGAGCTGAAGAGATTGCGGTATACGGTGAGCTCCGATGTAGTGCTGACTCCCGAGCAGTTCAGCGAGCGACTGCGCGCTGAAGTCTACGACACGGTCATAGCGGAGTATCCGAGCTCCAACTGGCAAGAAACGCAGGTGCTGGACATTCTTCGCGAGATGAAGAAGGACATCCCGCTGGTTTTTCTGGTGCACGGATTGAAACGCGAAATGGCCGCAGAACTGATACTGAAAGGCGCCGCCGATTGCATTGAAGTGGACAGCATTGGGCACCTG